>Ga0065704_10070266_pt1 | contig 43565 bp, 41 predicted proteins | sample SwiRhicommuniRL2_FD_59091 | JGI IMG/M metagenome (GOLD analysis project Ga0065704, IMG submission 59091) | Switchgrass rhizosphere bacterial communities from Rose Lake, Michigan, USA - RL2 v2 (version 2) | ecosystem: Host-associated > Plants > Roots > Rhizosphere > Soil | place: East Lansing, MI | reverse complement strand
CCGCTGGCGCGCACCCGCAGCGGACGCATCCGCGGCTACCGCGATCAGGACGTGCAGGTGTTCAAGGGCATTCCCTACGGCGCCGACACCGCACAGCGCCGTTTCCAGCCGGCGCTGCAGGAACACCCGTGGCGCGGCGTACGCGATTGCTCCAGCTACGCCGCGTCCGCGCCGCAACTCAAGCTCGACCCGGTCAGCGAGGACTGCCTGTTCCTCAACGTGTGGACGCCCGCCCTGCGCGACGGCGCAAAGCGCCCGATCCTGTTCTACATCCACGGCGGCGCCTACAACAACGGCTCCGGCAGCGATCCGCTGTACGACGGCGCGCGCCTGTGCCGGCGCGGCGACGTGGTGGTGATCAGCGTCAACCATCGGCTCAACGCCTTCGGCTACCTGTACCTGGCGCAGCTCGGCGGCGCCGCGTTCGCCGCGTCCGGCAATGTCGGCCAGCTCGACCTGGTGCAGGCGCTGCAGTGGGTGCGCGCGCATGCGGCCGAGTTCGGCGGCGACGCCGGCAACGTCACCGTGTTCGGCCAGTCCGGCGGCGGCGCCAAGATCGCCACGCTGATGGCGATGCCGGCCGCGCAGGGCCTGTTCCACCGCGCGTGGACCATGAGCGGCCAGCAGGTCACCGCGGCCGGGCCGCGCGCGGCCACGCAGCGCGCGCAATTGCTGCTGCAGGCGCTGCAGCTCGATGCCACGCAACTGGCGGCGCTACGCACCCTGCCGATGCAGCGCCTGCTCGAGGCCACGCGCACGCGCGATCCGTCGCGGGTGGAGAATACCTCCCTGTACCTGGGCCCGGTGCTGGATGCGCAGGTGCTGCACCGGCATCCGTTCTGGCCGGACGCGCCGCCGCAATCGGCGCGGATTCCGATGGTGATCGGCAACACCCACGACGAGACCCGCGCCTTCCTCGGCAACGATCCGGCCAACTTCGCGCTGACCTGGGACACGCTGCCGGCCAAACTGGAGCAGGAGCAGTACGTGGACCTGCTGCCGCAGGTGGTGATCGCCGAATACCGGCGCTTGTATCCGCACTACACGCCGAGTGAGGTGTTCTTCGCCGCGACCACGGCCGGGCGCTCGTGGCGCGGCGCGATCGAGGAAGCCGAGGCGCGCGCCCGGCAGGGTGCGCCGACCTGGGCCTATCAACTCGATTGGGGCTCGCCGCTGGACGGCGGCAAGTTCGGCGCCTTCCACACCCTGGACATCCCGCTGGTGTTCGACAACATCCGCCAGCCCGGGTCGCGCACCGGCGACGGTGCGCAGGCGCAGCGCATGGCCGATGCGATGAGCGAAACGCTGCTCGCCTTCGCCCGCCACGGCGATCCCAACCACGCCGGCCTGCCGCGCTGGGAACCGTATTCGCTGGCCCAGCGCGAGACCATGCTGTTCGACGCCGACAGCCGCCTGGCGCACGACCCGCGCGGCGGCGAGCGGCGGCTGTACCAGCAGGTGCCGTTCGTGCAACGCGGGACGTTCTGAGGCGGCCGATGGCAGGCACCCGACGGCGCGGCTTGAGCGTCTTCCATCGAGATTGCATGCGCTTTTGTAGAAGCGGCTTCAGCCGCGACAGGCACTGACTGAACATCCTGTCGCGGCTGAAGCCGCTCCTACGACGTGCAGGACATCAGGCGGCCACCGCGCACTGTTCCTGCGCGTGGCACCACGCCATTCCACTCACAAGCTGGCAGAAAGATAGTAGAGCTTGGAAGTCTGGGTATCGTAGGCCAGCATGCCGACCTCGTTGACTTCATGCCAGGAGGGATCCACCGTCCCACCGTCGCTCGACGCGATGTGCAGGAACGACAGCATGAAGCGCGGCGAATTCATGTCCGCCTGACTGGGAAGCCACGGGCATTCCGGTAGATCGTTGAAGCCCAGCGCGGTGCGCAGCGCGTCCTGCTGCAGTGCGGCTTGCACCGGCCCGCGCTGCCAGTGTCGCTGCGCCGCCTTGCTGGCCCAGAACGCGTCGGGAACCTTCGCCACATCGGCCACATAGAAATAGGAATAATCCCGCTGCATCGGCTCGTCGGGCGGCTTGCAGGCATGCTCCATTCGGCGCACCTGCGTCACCGCACCGAGTCCCGCCTGCTGCATCTTCTCGCGCAGGCGATCGGCATCGTCGTTGCGGTCGATCGCCTTGGAAACGGGGTTGGGCGGAAGCAGGTCCAGCGCGACACACCCCTGCACCACCGCCGCCGCCAGGATCACAAGGACCAGCGCGATCTTGCGTATCTGCATGGAAAGCCTCCATTGCGCAAAAGGCCGAAACGTCCGCGGTCAGCCTCGCCGTGCCATCCCGGCCGGCGCCGACACCGGCGATGTTACCAACCCGTGTCCTCGGCCAGCACCACCTGGTTGCCGCCGCCGATGCGCGCGCGCTGCAGCAGCGCTTCGGCACGTTGCATCAGGGTTGCGGCGGTGTCGGCGGGCGTGGCGAGCAGGGCGCCGACGCTGACGCCGAGCTGTTGGTTGGCCATGTCGGCGTGCGCGATCGCCAGCAGCGCGACCATGTCGCGCAACGCCGGCGCCACCTGGCGCAGGTGCGCGCCGCTGGCGTCGTACAGCACCAGCGCGAAACGGTCGGCGGCGATGCGCATGGTCACGTCCATCGGCCGCAGCAGGCATTGCAGCACCTCGGCCACATCCACCACGGCGCGGTCGGCCTCGCGCGCGCCGTAGCGCTGCACGAAGGCGGCGTATCCATCCAGTTCGACCAGGATCAATGCCAGCCCGCGCTGCAGGCGCCGAGTCTCGGCCAGCGCCACCGCCAGGTGCTCGTCGAAACGGCGGCGATCACCAAGACCGGTGAGCGCGTCGCGCAAGGCCTCGTCGTCGCGCACGCGCCGCTGCAGAAATCCTTCGCGCCGCGAATGCTCGCGCAGGTAGCCGCCGATCGCGCCGACCGGCACCGCGGCCCACAACAGCCATTGCAGCCGCAGGTAGGCATCCCGCGCCGGACCGTCCAGCAACAGATGCGCGGCCGCGGCGCTGATCGCGCACAGCGTCAGCGCCACCGCAACGCTCTGCCACAGCGCCAGGCCCAGCGGAAAGAAACCGGCGACGATCACCAGGGTCATCACCGCGGCGGCATAGCGCAGTTCCTGCGGCGGATAGCCGATGCTCGACAGCACCAGCCCGGTGCCGCCGATCAGCAGCAACAGCGCCGCCCGGCCCGGCCCGTGCGCCTGCGCGCGATGGATCGCCACCGCCACCCACAGCAACGCCAGCAAGGTGGCCGCGCGCACCGCCACCGCATAGCCGACCAGCCCGGTGCTGCCCGACCAGCCGAAATGCAGCGCGTCCCAGGCCAGCAACGCCAGCGCGATCAGCACCCCGAGCGAGGCCGCCACGCGTTGCGCGAAGCCCATCGTCGATGCGGTGTAGCGGCGATATGCCTGTTCCAGCGGCGGGTCGAAGCGCAGCGCGGCAAAGCCTTGATGCAGTTGCCTGGCGTAGTCCTCGCCGGACGGCGCGTCCGGCGGTCCTTCGTAGCGTTGGTGCATGCGATCCCCTGTACGCGGCAGCGTGGAACAGAACGCGGCGGCTGTCACACAATTCACCGTACGACGCCCAGCGCCAACGCTGCAGACTTCGACTTCGGCGTACATGAGAAATCACTGGCGCACGATTGTCCACTTTTGCCCGCTGCGCATGCGTGCGATGCGCGGCGCCTGCCAACGACAGGACGCAGCGTGGACGTGTCGCGGCTGCACACGACAGCGTGTGTGCGACCGGTTGCGGTAGCGGCCCGAGTGACGGCGGAAGTAGAGCGGCTCAGGCCTTCGCCGGCAGCGCCCACACGCTGTTGGGATCGCCGTTGCGGCCACGGCGATAGGTGGCGCGCGCCATCTGCCAGTACGCCCAGGCCAGGGCCAAGGCAGCGCCATCCACCGCCAGCAGCAGCGGACTGCTCCACGGCGCCACCCAGCCGCCAGCGCCGCGCAGCCCAGCCAGCGGCACCAGCGCGGTGAGCGCGGCGCAGGCCAGCAGCAGTTCGTAGGCGCCACGCGCGGTGGGCCGCAGCAGCGCCCAGACCACGCCCAGTCCGAACACGGCGTAGTACACGTAACGTTCCTGCCCCGGCGGCAACAGCCGTGCGGCGACGAACAACGCCGACACCCCGGCCACGCAGCCCAGGCAGACGCCGACCGTGAGCCGCGCCAGCGCATGCGTGCGCCACGGCTGCGCCTGCTGGCGCCGCTTGCGCCGCGCCTCCACCCACAGCAGGTTGCCGCTGTAGAACAGGAAGGCGCCGCCCAGGCCGAGCAGGAAGTACAGCCACTGCAATGGCGCGCCGCCGTAATTGGCGTAGTGCAGCGCCTGCAGCCCGCGCAGCGCCGCCACGCCGGGCGACATGCTCTGCGGCGCCAGCACCCGCAGCACCTTGCCGGTGGCCGCCTCCATGGCCACGCCGGCCATCGTATTGAGCCGGCGCTGCGGGTGCTGGCCGTAGATCTCCACGCGCGCATTGGCATCGCCGGCGTCGTGGAAGGACAGGCTTTCCGGCGCGAAGCCCGGACTGGCCGCGCGCGCCCGCGCCAGCAGGTCGGCCACCGGCAGCAGCGGCGCCTGGATGTGCGCTGGCTGCACGTGCGGCGTCAGCTCCAGATCCGGCTCCAGCACCTGCATCAGCTTGCCGTCGAACACCAGGTACTGGAATGGCGCCAGCAGCAGCACGCCCAGCGTCAGGACCGCGCCGGACCAGGCGAAGATCACGTGGAACGGCAGCGACAGCATGCCGACCACGTTGTGCGCGTCCTGCCACACGCGCTTGACGTTGCGTCCCAGGCGCAGCGCGAACAGGTCCTTCAGGAACACCGGCGCATACAGCACCACGCCGCTGACCAACGCCAGGCCGTAGAGGATGCAGACCACGCCGAACAGGTAGGTGCCGAAGGTGCGCGGCAAGCCGGCGGTGAAATGCAGGTCGTACAGGAAATCGACGAAACCGCTGCGCTGCGGCAGTTGCAACAGTTGCCCGTCCGCGCCGAGCTGGAACTGCACCGCGCCGCCGAACGGCCGCGCCGCCGGCCCGAACGCATACAGCCGCGGCCGTGCGCCGTGTTCGCCCGGCAGCATCAGCGAGAACGATTCGGCCAACGCCGGATGCCGCGCCAGCACCGCATCCAGCAGCGCCTGCGCCGCCAGCTCCGGCGTCTGCGTCGCCGCAGCGGCGGGCACCGGCGCGCGCGGCCAGTCGTTGAGCTCGTGGGTGAACACGGTGATCGCGCCAACGTAGAAGGCGATGAACAAGGCCATGCCGGCCAGCAGGCCCATCCAGCTGTGCGCCGAGAGGAACTGGCGCAAGGTCGCCGCCTTCATGCCGTCACCTGCACCAGGCCGGCGGCCTTCAACGCGTACAGCAGGCCATGGCACGCCAGTGTGGCCGCACCCAGCCACAGCCAGGCGCGCGCGCCGCTGCGGAACACGAACGCCAGCGACATCGCGCCGATCCACAGCGGGAACATCAGCAGCAACCAGGGCAGCGTATGCACCTGCAGCGCGCCCGGCCACAGCAGCACGCACAGCCCGACCACGCCCACCGCCAGCGGCAGGCCGAGCACGATCGCCGCCAGCCACCTAGCCCACATCGGCACGACCTCCGCGCAGCTGCCGCCACCCATCCAGGAACGGCAGCGCGACCGCGGCCAGCATCAGCGCGCTCAACGCCGCGAAGGTCCCCGCCCACACCCCGAGCGCGGCGATCGCCGCGACCAGCGCCAGCGTGCCCAGCAGCGCGCCGGCCATGCGCAGCGCGCGCGCCCGCGCACGCCAGCGCGGGCGCAGGCGCTGGTGCGCGGTGGCCAGGTAGAACGCCAGCGCCGCCAGCGGCGCAGCGAACAGGTACAGGGCGGTGCTCAGCGCATGCATGGCCATCGCGGGGTTACCAGCGCGCCTCGAAGCCGATGCCGACCACGCGCGGTGCGCCGAGGATGGCGATCGGCTGGTCCGCCCAGCGGTACTGAATGTACTGCTTGTCAAGCAGATTGTTGGCGAACACCCACGCGCTCCAGTCCAGGTTCTCGTAGCCGAACTTGGCGTTGAGCAGGGTGCGCGAGGCCAGCTGCGGCGCATCGCTGCCGATGTCGGTGTAGACCTTGTCGCGGAAGTTGGCGTTGAGGTTGGCGACCCAGCCCGCGCCGAAGCGCCAGTTGCCGCCGACCGCTGCGGTCCAATGCGGCGCGTAGGCGAACTCGCGGCCGGCATAGTCGGTGATCTCGGCATCGGCCACGGTCTTGAACTCGTCGAAGCGGGTGCGCGAATAGCCCAGCGACGCGTACCAGTCGAAGCCCTCGCCCAGCCGATGGCTGAGTTCCAGCTCGAAGCCGTACAGGTGCGCGCGGCCGGCGTTGACGGTGTTGTAGTCGTAGTCGTTGAGGCCGAAGAAGGCGAAGACCTGTTTGTCCTTCCAGTCGATGTAGTAGGCGTTGGCGTTGACGCTCAGGCGTCCGTCCAGCCACTGCGAGCGCAGCGAGGCCTCGTAGTTCCAGGTGTATTCCGGGTCGTAGGCGAAGGCCTGGCTGCGCGCGGTGTTGAAGCTGGAGCCGCCGGAGCGGTAGCCGCGTTGCACCACCAGGCTGGCGGCCAGGTCCGGGCTCCATTCGTAGCGCGCGCCGAGCTTGGGCAGGAACGCGCTGAAGTCGCGCGTGTTCTCCGGCACCTCGCCACTGGCCGAATCGACGATGCCGGCCACGCCCGCGTTGATCGCAGTGATCGCCTGGTACAGCGCCGTGCCCGGGCGGGCGAAACTGGCGGCGCTGGGATAGGTGCCGACGAAGGTCGCGGTGGTGCTGGACGCCATCTCGTAGCGCTGGCGGTCGTAGCGCAGGCCGCCGATCAGCGAGAAACCGCCGCCCACATGCCACTGCCCGTCGGCGAACAGCGCACGGTTCTCCGAGACGGTCGGCGCGTCGCTGACGTACAGCACCGGGATCACCGGCAACGCCTGGCCGTACGCGGCCGAGATCGCCGCCGCGTTGGCGGGCGGGAAGCCGGCGCCGGTCAGCAGGCGGGTGATGGTGGCGAGCGGGGTATTCACGTCGAGGCGGTTGACCACGTCGTTCTGGGTGTCGTGCTTGGCCCAGTACAGCCCGAACAGGCCGTCCACGGCCTGGCCGTCGTAGTTCAGGCGCACTTCCTGCGAGGTGGTGCGGGTGGTGGCCAGGCGCTGGGCATAGGCGATCTGCGCCGCGCTGCGGTCGCCGTCCCAGATGCTGTCCATATCGACCTTGTTCCACGCCGTCACCGCCGACAGCGACCAGGCCGCGTCGATCGCGTAATCGACGTTGAGGTTGGCGATGTCGCTGTCGGTGGCGTTGCGGTTCGGGGTGTTGTCGTGGTTGACGCGGCGCTTGAAGTAGTCCGCCTCGTCGGTGGGCACGTACACGTACAGGTACGGCCCGTTGCGATGCGCCTTGGTGTAGCCGAGCTGGACCTTCAATCCTTCGATCGCCGACGGCGTCCACAGCAGCTTGCCGCGATAGGTCAGCGCATGCAGCGCGTCGTCGGAGGCCTGGCGCGTGTCGTTCCAGCTGTAGCCCTCGAAGCTGCGCTGCTCGACCGAGGCGCGGAACGCCAGTTCGTCGGCCACGATCGGGCCGCCGAACGCCGCGGCCAGGGTGCGGTCGGACGGATCGGAGGCCAGCACCCGCACCTTGCCCTCCCAGTCCATGGTCGGCTCGGCGGTGCGCAGGATCACCGCGCCGGCCAGCGCGTTCTCGCCCTGCAGCGTGGACTGCGGCCCGCGCAGGATCTCCACCTGCTGCAGGTCCCACAGGCTCAGCGGCGCCGAGCTGATCGCGTTCTGCGGCAACGCCGCGCCGTCCAGGTAGACCGTGGCCAGCGGCGCATCGCCGCCGCCATCGATCTCGCGGATGCCGCGGATGGTGAAGCCGCTGTCGCCGTAGGTCTGCGCCACGTTGGCGGTGCGGTTGAGCACCTCGTAGAGGTTCTGCAGGTTCTCCTGCTCGATCCGCGCCTGGGTGGTCACCGCCACGCTGCTGGTGGTGTCCTGCAGCGTGCGCGCACGTTTCTCGCCGGTGACGACGATGCGGTCCAGGGTGGTGGGATCGGCGGCATCGGCCTCGGCGGCCAGCGCGGGCGCTGCAGCGTGCAAGGCCAGGACGGCGGCGATGGAAACAGACAAGGGCAGCAAATTGACGCGCACGCGCATCGCTCCGTGAAAGAAAATCGGACCGGAGGCATGGCGATGGCTGTGCCTGGCTGCCGGACCCGGCAGCGCTGGGCGCGGACTTTAACAGAGTGTGAAGATACCTGCTACAAATTTGTGCTGTGTATCAAGCGCTGCGCGGCCGTTGGCGACGCCGGGCCACGATGGATCTTCAGCCGAAGCGGCCTTCTGTAGGAGCGGTTTCAGCCGCGACATGGTGCTATCGATAGAGCCTGTCGCGGCTGAAGCCGCTCCTGCACAAACAGCCGCGCCGGCGCAGCCTGCCAATCGGCAGGCTGCGGCCAGCCGGGACAGCGTTACAGGTCTGCCGCCCTGTTGCGCATCAATGCCAATGCACGTCGACCGACACGCCGACGATGCGCGGCTCGTTGTACACCGCCGCCATGTAGTTCTCGATCACGCCCTTGAGGTTCTTCTCGTTGGTGATGTTGCGCGCGAACGCCGCCACTTCCCAGGCGCCGTAGTCGCCGCTGTAGCCCAGCTTCAGCCCGCCCTCGAAGTTGCCGTTGGACTTGAATTCGGCGGTGTCATACAGCACGAAGTTGGTCTTGCCCTGCTTGTTCCAGTCGGTGGCGACGAAGAACGCGCCGCCGTCGGCGACCGGGATGTCGTAGCGCGCGGCCAGGTTCACGTTGTAGGTGGGCGCGTTCGGCAACGGATTGCCGTCGATCTGGGCGAAGGTATTGGCGCCGACCTTGATCGTCGGATCGTTCACCGTGCACACCACCACGCCGTTCAGCCCGCACACCTGCGCGTATACGCGCTTGTCCTGGATCTCGCTGTGCAACAGGCTCAGGCCGGCGCTGAGCGCCAGGTTCGGGATCGGGCGCCAATCCAGATCGGCCTCCATGCCGTAGGCCTTGGCCTTGTCGGCGTTGAACAGCACGCCGTTGCCGTTGGAGTCGTTGCCGTTGAGCTGGATGTCGTCGACCGTGTAGGTGAAGCCGGTGACGTTCAGGCGCAGGCGGTTGTCGAACAGGCTGCTCTTGATGCCCGCTTCCCAGGACAGGATGGTTTCCGAATCGGCGGTGGTGAAGTCGGAATTGAACACCGCCGAACGGCCCTGGATGGTCGGGCCGCGGAAGCCGCGCGCTACCTTGGCATAGACGCTGACGTTGTCGTCGATCGCGTACATCGCGCTGAAGTCCCAGCTCGGCTGGGTGTCGGCCATGCGCACGTCGCGGCGGCCGCGGTAGGTGACCACGCCGGCCGCGGTGTCGGCGGTCTTGAGCAGCTTGGTCTCCTTGCTGTCGCGGGTCTGGCGCACGCCGGCGGTCAGGGTCAGCGCATCGGTGACCTTGTAGGTCAGCTGGCCGAAACCGGCCCAGGAGGTGTTGCTGTTGCGCAGGCGCACCCAGTTGTTCGGATTGCGCGCGGCGGTCTGCAGGAAGTAGGCGCGCTGGTAGAAGTCGGTGGTGTCCTTGCCGTCGAAGTAGAACGCGCCGGCCTGCCACTGCAGCGGCGCATCGCCTTCGCTGGCCAGGCGCAGTTCCTGCGTGTACTGGTCCAGGTCGCGCACCTGGCCCATCGACTGGCCGTAGCCGTTGGGCACGCCGTTGACCGGATAGTTCGCCGCCGCGCCGCCGTCGGTATCGCCGCGGCTGTAGCCGGAGGTGGTCTCGTAGGCGCTGATCGAGGTCAGCGACACGCCGCCGAAGTCGTACACCGCCTTGAGCGAACCGCCGTGGGTCTTGTAGGCCTGCGGATTGTCGTGCGCCTCGTCGTAGGCGACCTGGTCGCGCGGCACGTCGACCTTGTCCGAGCCCTTGGTGATGGCATTGCGCAGGAACAGCGTGGAGGTGCCGTCGTAGTCGCGGGTATGCGCCGAGGCCAGCAGCGAGAAGTTCTCGCTGGGCTTGAGCAGCAACTGCAGCCGCGCGTTGCGATCGTTGTAGCCGCCCATCGCGTCCTTCTTCGGCGTGACCGTGCCGTCGGCGCTGGGGCCGCTGTAGGTGTTGTCCACCCAGTCGTCGCGGTGCTGGTACAGCGCCGACAGGCGGAACGACAGCACGTCGTTGATCGGCCCGCCGAAGCCGCCGTCGAGCGAGGTAGTGCCGTAGCTGCCGTAGCTGGCGCTGAGCCGGCCGCTGTAGTCGGCGCTGGGCTTGATGCTGTCGAACTTGACGATGCCGGCGGTGGTGTTGCGGCCGAACAGCGACCCCTGCGGGCCACGCAGCACTTCCACCTGGTCCAGGTCGTAGACCGGGTTGGACTTCAGCACCACGTGTTCCAGCACCACGTCGTCCTGGATGATCGACACCGGCTGCGAGGCGCCGAGATAGAAGTCGATGTTGCCCAGGCCGCGGATGTAGAAGCGCGGGAAGATGCGCCCGGTGGTGGTCTCGGCGTAGAAGCTGGGCACGCGGCCGGATAGCGCCAGCAGCGTGTCGTCGCCGCCGGCGGTGTAGTTGCGCATCGCATCGCCCTGCACCACGCCCACCGACACCGGCACCTCCTGCAGGTTCTGCTCGCGGTGCTCGGCGGTGACGGTGATGGTGTCCAGCGCGGTCGCCGCATCGCCGGTCGCCGCGCGCGCAGGCGGCGCCGCGCTGCCGACCAGCGACGGCGCCACATCCTGGGCGACGGCCGCGGTGGCGAGCGAGGCCAGCAGCAGACCGGCACAGGCCTGCGCCAGGCGGTTGCGGGCCAGGGCAGCGGGCAGGCGCAGGGAAGGCGCGGCCGGACGGCGCGCGGAGAGAGAGGGGTGCAACAACATTGAGGGGTTTCCTTTGGGCGCTGGATGACGATTCCGTTCGGCTTGCGCAACAGTCCGCGACGGCGCGCCATGATATGGCGTAGCGCGGCACGATATGTCACATGTATTGCATCCCGATTTCAGCGCGAACGGTTGACCACGCTCGGCGTGTCTGCTCGCCTATCGCCGACCATGCTCCGCTGCTCCGGGTTCGCAAGCGGCAACGGTGCGTACTCATCGCGTTCTTCGGCATTGGGGCTGTTCCGCTCCGGGCGGACATCGGCGCCGCCTGGAACAGCAAGCGCAAGCCGCGACAGGAACCGCCCCGGCGCGACGAACCCTCAGTCGCTGTCGATGCCGGTGACGGTCAGCAACAGCGGCACGTCTCCTTGCGCGGCCGCCGTCTCCGACAGGGTGCCGGTGACGCGCACGATCTGGCCGGCGCCTTCCTCTTCCAGATGCGCGGCCTGGTCTTTGCTCACTCCCAGGCGCAGGCGGCGCACGGCCTCGTGGCGCGGTGCCTGTCCGGCGGGCGACGCCGCCACGCACACCGTTCTGGGCAACACCAGAATCCGGCTGCCGGGTTCGGGTGTCGCGGGCGCCTGGGGCGGACGCTCCAGCTTGCCTGACAGCGTGATCTTGATCGGACCTTGGGGCAGGCAGTGCGTCTGCGCCTGCGCCAACGGCACCGCGCCAGACGACAGGCAGACGAGCAGGAACGGGATGCGCAACGACATTGGGGGATCCGAGGACGCGGCGAGGCGGGCAAGCATACGGCAGTCATATGACCGCTGCGCGCGGCGGCGAACGACACACGCTGCACCGCTGCGGCGCTCGCCCGCCACCGGACGCGCGATGCCGCGCATCATGGCTAACGCGCTTTCGCTGCGCCGCCAGCCACGCGGAAGCCGAGCACGCGCAGGATCGGACCGGTCACGAGGACGCCCAGGATCGAGCTGGGCGTTCCCCACAGCAGCACGGCGACATAGACCATGGATGCGCCACCGCCGGCATACGGCCGCACGCAATCGGTGTAGTACGCGAACACCAGCCAGGGCGCGAACAGCAGGCAACCGCCGACGGCGCGCAACGGATTGGCCGTCGCCAACGCGATCAGCGGCGGCAGCAATGGGACCAGCAGGAACGTGCCCAGCGCGGCCAGGAACTCGCCGATCCCGTGCTTGTAGCAGGCGGCGCTATTGAATGCCTGCAACCCCACGACCCCGAGGATGGCGGCGACGCCATGGATCCTTGCGCGAGTGCGATCGATCAGCATGAGTGATTGCGCCTGGTGCTGGCCGCCCGCGGAGCGGAAGCGGCTTGGTCGAATTGTCGCGGCCTGTGGCCATGGTAGATCGGCTTCAACGGAACGGTAGGATGCCCGGGCATCCTACCGTTACCGCATTCCCTCCCGGTTGACGACGGGAATCTGGATCTTCTTGCCGCACCTGGGACAGAACGCGTCGCTTGCCGCGACCGGATGACCCTCCGGGCACGTTGGCGGAATCAGCAACCGCGGGTTGCGATAGGCCGAGTAGAAGATCGCGAACGCCGCGCCATAGAAGGCCATCCAGTGTCCGGAGAATCCGGTCGCGATGCCAGCGGGCATGCCCGCCCTGCGATGCGGCGGGAACGCGTCGGTGAACATGAACCACAGGAAGGTGAGGACCGCGTAGGCGAACAGGACACCGCCGACATACCGCATCCACGCCGGGCAACCGGACAAGACCGTCTTCCAGTAGATCTCCGGCGGCGTTCCCTGCGTGGCGCGATTGCCCACCAGCACCGCGGGAATCCACACCACGAAGATGCCCAGGTGCAGGCCCCACACCAGTTCGCGGCCCGGGATCGGGAGACCGAACCAGGACGCGATGTTCACGTAGAGGCTCAGCAGCAGCCCGACCTCCGCCAGGGCCATCAACGGGAGAAGAAGTCCTGCCATCGTCGCTCCTGGGTCGGGAATCGGGAATCGGGAATCGGGAATCGGGAATCGGGAATCGGGAATCGGGAATCGGGAAAAGCCTAGCGGCCGCGCGACGGGACGCAAGCCGGGAACGCTGCGGGCGGTAGCGCGGTGACACCGCCGTTTTCCACGGCCCCGCCCGTGCGTCCTCAGGGCACGACGGCGCGGATCTGTACCACGTTGCCCTCCGGGTCGTGCCCATCCAGGTGCAACTGATCGCGCCAGCGCCATGCCGACGCGAGCGGCTTGAACGCGCCGCCGCACGCCTCGGCGGCGGCGCGGGCATGCTCCAGGCTCTCCACCAGGAACGAACATTTCAGCGGTGTCCTGGTTCTGATGTGGAGCGGGACCGGCTCGGCAGCGGGCGTCGCGGCGCAGGCCGTGTGCACCACCGCGATCTCGTAGTGCGCGTTCCCCACCACCACGAATGCCTCGTCCTGGTCCACCGGTTGCAGCGACAGCGCGCGCCTGTAGAAGTCGGCGACACGCCGGATGTCGCTGGCGTAGATCACGGTCAGCGCATGAATGGGCGCGGATGGGTTCATGGGGTCGTCTCCGGCTCGAAGGGGTGGTCCGGCAGCGCCTGCCCGCACCAGGGGCAAAAATGCGCGAATGCGTGCATGCCATCGATCAGCCAGCACGCGTCTTCGCCCCTGAACATCTCGAAGGAAAAGCGGATGCGTGCATGAGGATGCGTGATGGCGTAGAACATGCTGCCGCAACAGTACTTGCTGAAGCGTTGGCGATGCGCGACGCGCTCCGGAAATTCCTGGTCCAGCCAGTCCTGGCGCCACTGCAGGCATGCGGCACAGTCCTCGACATGCGCCGCTGCCTCGAACGACGCACGATCCGGAAAGTACTCCGCTTCCACCTCGATCGAGCCCAAGGCCATCATCATCAGCTCGGGCTGGGCGTCGAGGCGTGGCCGCAGGCGCATCATGACCTGCCTGGCGTGTTGGCAGGCGGCGTCGAGGGCGACAGGCGACGTGGAGGTCATGGCTCGGCCGCCTCCGCCAGCCAGTGCACCGGCGCCGCCGGTGGATTGAGCCGCAGCGCGCGCGCCGTGGTGCCGCGGTCGGGCGGCACCACCTCGACCGTGACCACGCGCTTGTCGCGCTCGGCCCCTGTGCCGAACAACCCTTGCGCATCCAGTTGCCGCACCGCGTCCTCCATCGCCATCAGCCTGAGGTCGAACTCGGCCGCCCAGGCCGCATCGCGCAGCGTGTGCTCCATCGCCGGACGCTGCGCGAAGTAGCGGTTCATCTCCGCGAAGCAACCCTCGCCGAAGACCGCGTAAGGCGAATCGGCGTAGGACCATTTCCGCGCCTCGTCGCTGTCCAGCCCTTGCCGTCGCGTTTCCGCCGACAGCGCCTGCCACGACCAGGCCGACAGGAACGGCGCATGGGCTTCCCCCGTCGTGATGAGCGCGATGTAGTAGAAGTCTTCCGCATGCTCCCGGAACAGCATCTCCACCGCCTGGCGCGTCGCCTGCGCGATGGCCGCGGAGAGCGCTTGCTGGTTGGGAGGCGACGCGTTCATGCGCACATATGGTAACGCTTGGCACTGCGGTCGGGCCGCGCCACCCAGGCGCACGCTCCGCGCAGGTGGGAACGCTAAGCGCCGTCCGAGTCAGGCGACCGACGGCGGAAGGCACTCGCCATCCAGCCGATCCCGAACAGCAGGAGCGCCGGGCCAACACCGAACGCAAACAGGTGGGGCCTGTAGTGGGGCTGCCGATCGACGAAGGTGTTGTAGAGAACCCACACGAGGATCGCCATGCCGATGGCAGCGGCCATCAATCCGAACAGGACCTGCGGCACGGCCAGCGCCCAGCAGGCGATCCGTAGCAACCGGTTGGACGACGGGGCGTTGCGGCATTCCGCCGCCAGATCGAGTCCGTAGAGAATCGACAGGACCAGGCCGACCGGAATGCCCAACCCGAACCACCCGCTGACGCGCAGCAACGGGAACGACAGGAGCAACACCGACAGCCAGAGGATGAAGTGACGCACAGTCTTGGACATCGGGCGGACACCTGCGTTGGCCCCGCCGCGAACGGCGGGCGTGCGCGATCTGGCGGGGGGCTGCGACGCCCGCACATTAGCGGCCGCCAGGCGCGATGACAACGCGGCGGAGCGAGGACTTGCACGCGGCGGGGACCGCGCACCCGGTCGACCGATGCAAGCGCGCCCACATTGGCTCAAACTACCGGGTCGGACCTGTGGAGTGATCGAGATGCAGAGAGCCTGGCTGCTCGCCCTGTTGGCGCTATCGGCGGCCGCGCATGCCGCGCCGAACGACGAAGAGGCGGCGACCTGCCGCAATGGCGCATTCGCCCGGTCCCCGGCCAGGTTCGCGCTGGCCCAGGTCGCGGTGCCGCGGCTGTATCTGCTCGACGACAGCAATGGCTGCCCCGGCAAGGGCGAGGCCGCGTGCCGGCAGCGCGCCTACGTGGTCAAGGGCGATGTGCTGGTGCTGGCACAGCACCGCGGCGGCTACGCCTGCGCGTTCTACCCCAACAAGGTCGGCGGCAGCGCCGGCTGGGTCGCGCAGTCCAGCGTGCAGCCGTTGCCGAGCGCGGCCGAGGCGCGGTCGGAGGCCTGGAACGGCCAGTGGCACGACGGCGACAACCAGCTGCAGTTGACCGCCAACGGCGACGGCACCGTCACCGTCAACGGCGATGCCTACTGGCCCAGCGCCAACCCCGATCCGGAGCAGGCGCCCGGCGGCCCGAACATCGGCGCCGTCACCGCGCGCGGCTTCCCGGAAGGCAATCGGGTGGAGGTCAACGACGAGGACTGCAAGGTGCGCCTGCAACTGCTCGGCGACCTGCTGGTGGTCGCGGACAACCTGCAGTGCGGCGGGCACAACGTCAGCTTCAGCGGGGTGTACCGGCGGGATCGGGCGGCGCGGCGCTGAGTGGCGGAGCGGTCGGGTTCCGGGGACAGACGAAGCCTCGCGGCCCGGTCGCCGCGTTGCGCTCGATCCAGCCGCGGCCACAGACAATGCGTCCTTCTCAACCCGTCGGGTAGGCGCTGGCCGACCCATCCAGGACGAACTGGACATTGCCGGCCTCGCACCAGGCTTCCAGCTCCGTCTTGAGCACCGGCCACAACTCGCGCGCCCAGTCGGGAGCGCACCGGGCCCAGGCGTGCTGCGTGGGAAAGTAGACCGTCGGTACGCCCATCGGAAAGTCGAGGACGAACTCGCCACCCGGCCCGATGCAAACCAGTTCCTCCTTCCAGCGCGGTTTGAACTGAAACAGGCTCATCGCGTCATCCGCTCCAATGCGTTCGTCCAGGACGTGCGCGATGCTCGCCGAGCCGTAGAGAGATGGTCAACGGGTCGGGCGTTTTGTTTGCGGCAGGATGCTGGCACCCTTGGCTTGGACGAGAGGAAGCGCGGCAGTGGGCGCTATGCGGGGCATGGCGCGCATAGGAACAGTCGCGATGTCCGGTCCCGCCTGGCAGCGCCTGGCGCGGCGCCGGGGCCGCTCGGTTGCCGCCCTGTGGGGGCGAGAGGATGCGGCTGCGATGGCCTGCGACGCCACCGGCCGGCGCGGTGCAGGGCGTGGATCGCATGCCTGGGGTGCAGTGAGATCGCCCCTACTGGCATCCCTCGATGTACTGAATCGCCTTCGCCGTGCCCGCATAGAGCAGGGTGACCGCCTGCCCGTCGGTCTCGAAGCGGATGCCGTCCTTGCCGTCGGCGGACTGCACGGTCAGGTAGTGGCCGGCGGGTCCGGTATAGGCATGCGGTTCCTCGACCAGTTTGTCGCCATAGCGGCGTTTGACCTCGGCCTCGGCCGTTCCGACGCCCACGCCCGCCGCGGTTTCGACGCCCGGCGCGGACACGTCGATGCGCGCCAGGCGATGGTCGAGCATCATCAGGCGCACGGCGTCGGGAAGTCCGTGGCCGGACGCGTAGTAGCAGCCACCCGTTTCCACCTCCGGGGCGACGTGGGTCAACGGAGCACCCAGCGCATGGGCCAGCGCCTGCTCGCTCATGCCGATGCGGGCCTTCCCGAGGGAGGTGAAGTCCAGCCGCTGCGCGTCGGCGCCTGACGTCGGTCCCTGCGTGGCCGCCAATGCCGCAAGCGCTATCAACTTGAACATGATGCTGTACCGGGTGGGGCTTTCGGGCGCGTCGTGGGCCGCGGTCGGCGGGATGCGGTCCGTGCCAGCGCGATGCGTCGCACCGGCACCTCCCTGTTCCCTGCTGCATTACGCGCCGCCCGCCTTTCCCCCGGCTTTCAGCACACGCCGCTAATGGAACACCACAGCCGCACCGGTGGCCAGGCTGGCACGGCAGGCCTCGCGCAGCACCACGCAGCAGAAGCTCTCGATGCCGTACTGCTCCCAGCGCGCCTCGCCCTCGCCCTGGTCTTCGCACGCCTCCCACAGCGCCTCCGACTGCGCGTGGAGGTCGTCGGGCACGCCGAGCACGACGGCCAGCCGCTCCAGTTCGGCCAGCAAGCGCGGGACCGATCCGAGCATCCCACCCGGAACCTCCTCGTCGCCGGCGAACAACACCTTCGGGAAGTCCTGCGGCAGATAGAAGCCTTCCGCATCGCTATGCACGATCAGGTGATCGAAGCGGCGGGCGAAGCGCGGCCGCTTCCCGAACAGGCGTTGCGCCAGCCCCGGCCGCTTGCCCTGCACGTCCTCGAAGTACGCCTCCAATACCGCATCCTGCGCGCTGCCCGCACCGCCCGGCGGCGGCAACGGCAAACCGGCGTCCAGGTGCGCCGCGATGCGGCGCAGGTAGTGCAGGCCGGAGTAGCCATACATCTGGCTGCCCCAGGTGGCGCACGCCGACGGCTCCACGTGCGGCGCCAGCCCATGCCGCGCGAGCACGCGCGCCACACCGGCGAACACCTGATCGAAGTCGTCTGCCGCCTCCGGATCGTCTTGCCGGAGGGACGCGCCAAAGCCGACCGATAGATCCAACCCCATGCCATCTCCTGTTCGTCCGGCAGCGCTGCAACATCGCAGGACCTACCGGAGCGGTTGCCATCGCACGAATGCGTCCGGCGGTAGCCTGGACCAGGTCCAAGCCGCGGTCCAGCGTCGCGTCAGCGCGCGCCGCGGACCGGCTTGGCCGTGCGCGCCGGCGTCTGGTCGCACTGGAATCCATACGACCGAAACGCCGCCACCTCGTCCGGCGGCATGTGCTTGAACAGGACGCAGACGGTAAAGCTGCCGTATTGCTTGCCATCGCGACGGTAGCCCCAATCGGTGATGTCCGCGCGCTTGAAGTGCACGGTCTGCCCGAGCTGCACATTGCGCACGGTCTCCGGCGCGTTGGCCAGCACGCCGCTGAAGTCCTTCGCGTTCTGCTGGAACGGGATCACCCACATATGCTCGTCGCCGTTCGGGTCGGAGAACTTCACCTTCAGCTTGAAGGTGTCGGCGCCGCTGGGCGGATTGCGGGCCAGGGCGAGGAAGTCGTCCAGGGACGCCTGCGCCTGCGCGATCGCCCGATTCATCTCGCTGTCGTCGTTGCGTACGTGTGTGACCCGGTCCTGCGGCAACGACTGCGCGGCGGCGAAGACGGGCGCAAGAGCCAGGACGGCGAGAACGCTGAGACGCATGAAAGCTCCTTGGGTCGTGTGGATTGGGTGGAACGGGAATCGATCGTCGAGGTGGCGGTCCATGGCGTCCACCGGGGCGCGCGCCGCATCCCACCCGGACGTTCGGACTTCGTCAGGAGTATGCCCCGCTGTGTGGCTGCTCGCAGGCGGGATGGCACCGTGTTGCGGGCGGCGATCGGATCAAGCGCACGTCGCGCCACGCGGCATCGCGTGGACCGGGGCCGGAGCGGATCCACCCGCAACGCACCGCGCGATAAGCCGCCAGCGCGAAGCAGCAGCGGATTCCGCATGGCGAAGGCGTCCCGCGCCGGCATTTCACCGGCGAAGAAACCCTCGAACACGCGCTGGAACCGGTCCCGCAGCTCATGGACTTCCTCGGCGGACATCGTCTTGAACATGAACCGATCGTTCGGGTCGACGTGGCAGCCGAACAACAGGAGCCCGTAGCTAAAGATGCGAAACAGCGGCCATGCGACCTCGCGGCGAAAGTCGCCAGCGGCCGCCAGGTCGTACAGCGCCTTTTCGAGCAGCCAATATCGTCCCAGTCCCAAATCCCGTCCTCGTGGAGGCGGCCGACGAACGACCGGTCGCGGTACCCGGCACAGCCGGCGGAGTTTCGTGCAAGGACTACGTCGGCGTCGGCCATGTCACGTCCGAATCGGAAGGCGTCGTGGATCTTCCCATCTGGGCCGATCCATTACGGCCATTCTCCATAGGTTCTGTCCACGGTCGCATGCTGCAAACGGCCATTCTGCACGTGATACGTGACCTTGTAGCCGTGCGGAACGAACATGAAGGTGCCTGCGTAGACCTTGCACACGATGTCCTGCGGCGAACTCTGCGTGCACCGGTTCTCCGCGGAGTACGGGTATTCTCCGTACACGATGGCGGAACCGACCATATGCGTGTTCATGGACGCCTCCAGATCGGCGGGCGATGGGAGGGCCCCCCGTGGTAGTCCCTTATAACCAGCGTCCAGGGCCAGCACGGTTACCGCATCGGCGCACGCGCAGGTGGGAGGAGAGTAGCCGAGGAAGAATGCACCGGCGAGCACCGCGGCGCAGGCTGTCGCTGAAATGGCGATGATCCTTTTCATATGGCTCCTGATTCCGCAATCAAGCTACGCCCGGAAAGGGCGTAGGCTTGAAGGGCTTGTCGTATCAAGCCTACCAAAGGTCAGGTGTCGGATGACCCGAGCGACCCCGCGCATCCGGTCGTTGGACAGCACTTGTGGTCCGCCGACATCGCCTACGTGGGCTGCCCCGACATGACGTCCTGGTTCCGACCCGGTGCGACACGGATCCTGCGACCGGAACCTCTGTTCCACTGCGATGGCATAGGCACGCCGCGGGCGGATGCCATCCGCGAGAAACAAGCGGGTCTCCACGGATATCAATATCAATAGAGCGATAGCCCAGCGTCGGCGATTTTTCCGATCGGCATGAATGCCAAGGCCCCGCACTGGCCCGGGTTGGCGCCGGCATAAGCCGCCGCTGTCACGATCCCATACGCGGTATTTCCGGAATACACCGGTCCTCCGCTATCGCCGCCAAAACATGCCAGGTTCTCGCCGACGGCAACGGTGAATGAGGCTTCATCGCAATCTTGGCCATTGCATGTGCCAGGCGGAAAGTCGTACCGCGTAGCCGACACCACGCCGCAGGAGTTCCCGGTGTTGACACCGCGATGGCAGACGCGTCCGCCGACGCTTGGCGTGCCGGCAAAGAGAATGGACAGGCCCGACCCTTCACTGGTCCCAGCGCCATAGATTTCCCCAAGGGCCGAGTATCCGACCGAAGGGAAGCTATGCCACTGAAGATCGTGCTTGGCGTCCCAGAGCTCTCCTTCCTTCTTCAATATCGCAGTGATCTGGCTTCCGCTGTCGAACGCCTGCCAGTTGTAGTAGACCATGTCGTCCGGACAGTGACCGGCCGTGACAATGCCGAGCTTGGACGTTGCCTTGTGCCGGACCATGAATCCGCCGGTACAGACGTTTCCGTTGGATCCCTGCAGGATGGAACCACCCCTCAGATACGCCGCCGGGCGCATTGGACCGGCAAGGAAGTCGATGCGCACGGGCGCCTGAAGAATGCTCCGTAGCGACGCAATCTCGCTGGCGTAGGCCTTCTTTTCGCCGCTGCCGGACTGGACGTGAAGCACGATCTCGCCGGTGCGCTCGTCCACGAAGATGCCTTGCAGCCCGGGAACATTCCTATACAGTTCCTGGCGGTGCGCCTTGACGATCGTCCAAAGCTCCTCGATGGTCTTGGGTGCGCCTGTTTTGATGACGACAGGCACCTCTCCAGACGCCGTCATCACCTTGGCGGCGGGAACGTGCTGATCCCCCTTCAACCGAATCACGAACCTGAGTTCAGGCTCGTCTTCCCAATATGCGCCAGCCAAGCGATCCTTGTACTGTGCGACCAGATTGGCGACTTGCCCTTGCGACGCTTGCTGCAGATTGATTCGCCTCGCAGCTTCCTGGTCCGACAGCATGGCGCTTTCCGCGTAAGACTTGGCTTCGAGACTTCCCGCGTTCACGCCCGTCGTTTGCGCCGCGATCGCGAAGGGTGCGATCAATAAGGCGGCCATTAGAAATTTTGAAGTCGTCCTCATCTTCAACCTCCTAGATTCCCCCCCCGCGCGGCAGTTTTTAGCAAGCGGCGACTTGGACGGTCAAGCCATGTCCAGGCGGACGCGGTGACAGGCGGCGCATGACGAAGCCGTAGTGCCCCTACTCGTATCCGCGGCCCGCCCACAGGAACATTGCCAAGCGCGCCCAGGGGTCCGCGGATTTCGGTCCAGGGCGCGCGCCGAAGTCCGAGTCTTCCGCCCACGCGATCGCGCCTTCCAAGAAGGACGCGATCGCGTTGTTCGCCCACTCGCCCCGCACGCCATCCCGTGCCACCGCGGCGCCATCGGCGGCCTGGCGATCCGCCAGAAGCGCGCGGGCGAAGGCGAGGAAGGACGCTTCGTCGTGCACGGCCTGCAGTGTTGTCGCAAGGGTATCGTTCATAGGCACTGGATCTTGAGGTAGGCCCCGGCTGTGCCGCAGGGCGGCATTGGCAGGAAACCATGCTGAGCGGCGAAGCCGTGCTGGTATGGCAGAGCAGGCACCAGCGGCATCCGACAAGGCGGCGTCAGATCGACGCTTCCGGTAAGCGTGACCCCAGTCCTTCGCTCAGGATGTGCTGTACCAACTCGAATCCAAGCACAGACATCGCAGGGTAGCGGACGGACTCTTCCGCCGACAACATCCGAACAAGCGTGTCGCCCTCATGCAACTCGCCGGCGATATGGAACGTCAGCAGCTCCCTGGCTTCGCTGGAAAGCGCCTCGTGGCCGATGATCGTCCAGTGCCCGGTCTTGATCTTCTTGGTTCCGGTGAACAGCACCTTGATCTCCTTGTCCCCGTCGCGCATGGGCAACGGCCGCGCATTCCCTGCACGACGTTCGGGGACCGGTGCGCATCGTTCCAGCACACAGAGCGCGAACACATTGCGGTAGTCGCCCCGAGGCGCCCACACGACCTGGCAAAGCGCGTTCGCACTCGTGCCCAACGGGATCGAGAAGACATCACCCGCCCTGTACTTCTGCACCATTCGCGCCGACCTCTACCACGTGGAACATGTCTTGTGCCCGGCCCTGCTCATGCGTTGGGCCTGGATGCGGGCCTACAGACGGAGATGATCCCGACATCCGGGCCGATCACCAACAAGGAAATCCATCACCGACTGCAGTGCCGGGCAAACCGCATCGCCACGCGGACGCCGCTTCACACATCTCACCATGGGGAAGTAGCTTTTCAAGCATGCGTACCGCGGGTGCGTGCGACTCTATAGGCAGTACATGCGTTGAACTTGCGGGGACGATCCTTAGCACATCGTCGGACATGGCGGACCTGCAGGCGGAGGTTGGCGGTTGAAAGATCTTGCCCGGAATTGATCCGCACTCGAGCAGACCGCTTTTCTAAGTGAACAGGAAACTCCCTTCGGGGAGTTCCCGTGCCGTGCTGCAGGACACTGGAGCCCATCCGCCCGGATTGCGTCACCGATCGGTGCCCGCTTACGAGTACGCCTTCGTGGACCCATAGGACGCGATGGAGCCTATAACCCCGGCACAACCCGCGATGAAAAGACCGGGGGCCAAGCCGGGCGAGTGCAACTGCAGGTAAGCGAACGCCGGCAGCGCGACTGCACAGGCGAACGCATACAGGGCGGCCCTGCGGCCACGCAGCAGCAGCCGCATGCCAAAGGCCAGCGCGATGCTGGGCGACATCCAGCTCAGGTAGGCCAGTGCGCCGATGTCTCCATCGCGGAACTGCCCGAACAGCGTCGGTGCGAGCATTGCCGTTAGCAGCACCTGAGGACACACCAGAAGCAGTGCGGCGATCGTCATCCAGCGTTGAGACGATGATGCGGCGGTGGCGGCCGTCGAGGCACGCGCCTGGTTCGCCAGGTCTGCGCTGAAGTTTTGCGCCGGCACCTCCGTCGCAGATCCGTCGACCTCATCGGCATCCCGTACTGGAATGTTGGGCCAACCAGTGAGCAGACCCGACTTCCAGAGCCAAAGCCCATACGAAAGGAACACGAGCGTCAGCACAACGGTCGGCACGTTGATACTTTTCCTGGTTCCGAATTCGACCAGATACATCACCAGATACGTGGCAAAGAAGACCGCTGCCAGCCTCCGTCCGAAAACCAGGAACACGCCAGCTAGTGCCAGTAGAAATGGCAGCACCAATTTGTGTGCCACCGCGCCCGGTGGTACCCCGTACTCAACCATAGCGCGGCGTACAACCATGCAGACACCGAGAAACTGCAGAACGCAGAGCGCCGCAATGATCAGGGAAAGAACAGCGTGGACCTTCCCGCGCGCCGCTTGAGAGCCATCTCTGCTGTTGTGCCCAGGCACTTGATACGGGTTTTCCATGGATTTCGAGCTGGCCTTTTGCGTGAAGTGCGTCGCTATGTGCGACCAGGCGTCAAGACTACGGCAAAGCGAGGAGGGGGCTGCATGTCAGGTGCAAGCTGCGCGCTTGCGATTGCCCACCTGGAAGTGCAGATCAAGAACAGACGCCAGAGTGCATGTCTAAAAGTGCGCTGCGTCCCCCTGCTTGCCCGAATCAGTCACGCAACGCCTTCTTGTCAACCTCGCACCGTGAAGCTGGCTACCGCTTGACCGAGGTATTGAGATTGTCCATATCCGAGAAGATCAACCATGGCTTGCCTGGTGCACGACGCAGGGCAAGGGTGAACTTTCCTATGTCTCCAGGTGCCTCCCCGTAGCCGTACGCACCGATGATGTAGCCGAGATGATCCTCCGTTGAAAAGCCAAGCGCGCGCAGGCGTAGCGGACCGCCGCTGCTACCTTCGTACGCTGCTTGAATGGCTGCCCGACCGCGGATGGGCGGATGCCCGCTTTGCAGCACAAATCCATCTTCTGCGAACAATGCGGCCAGGGCGCCCGCGTCGCCCTTGCGCCATGCGCGTTCGTAGTCCCGTAGCACCCGATCGAGCTCGGGTGGCAACGCGATGGTGGAAAGCGCTGCGGGCTTGGCTCTTTCCTTGAGGCCCTGCCCACGCAATGGCGATGTGGCCAGTATGAGGCCGAATGCCAGTAGGGCAATGATCGAGCGGCTCATGCATCTCAGTCCTTTTGAGGCCGTTGGCAGTAGCAGAACTATGGCGTGTGGCGGAACGATTGCCGGACATGCAAGCCGCGTTCACTGCGGGGATCGCTGACACCTCGGGTCGCCGAGGGCGGCACGACGATCCTCGGCCAGTGGCTGCGCGGCGTCAAGAAGAGACCGCAACGGTCAGATCGACTTCTTCTGAGGTGGAACCAACCCCGTCCCTGCGGGCGCCCGCTCCGGCTCGAACAGAGGATGACGCAAGCGCGCTATCCGCACTTGGCCAGAACCGCACCAGAATCGCGAAGTCGTCCGGGTGCCACCTTGGTGCTTGGGCGCGAGACAGGTCGGACACCACCACGCGCCGTCGCATTCGCCCTGCTCGCCGCCGCGAACATGCCGACGGAAAGGCGCCGCTCTGCCACTTGGTTCGGAGGACTACGTCGAGCCGGAGCGGCAGAGCTGGTCCGCGGCTAGAGTGCCCCACTTCCGCGCGCAGCGATTTCACGCCATTGCAGAAGCTTGTCGGCTGCCCGCTCAGCCTCTTCGAGCCTGTGTGGAATGCCCATCTGCTGCTCGCTGATCTGTAGAAGATGGCGAACCAGCGTGGCATGGTCTGCGCCCCTCCACAGCAGATTGCAGATCGGCTCGACATAGCCGTCGTACTCATCGCGCGCGTGCGGACTTCCGGCGACGCCAATGGGGTCCCATATGTAGTGCAGCACCTCGCCGACCGCACGGCGTAAGACAACCAGGTCATCGCAGCCGCGCGCCGACCCAATGCCGCGTAGCCGGGCGTAGTTCAGTAGGCCTTGCAACAGCATGTCGTCCTCGATGTAGAACATTTCGCGGCAAGGCGACTCGGGCTTTACGGCGTTCATCATCAACTGGCCGAGACGCAGGTCCGGGTCGCGCTCCCAGACCTCCTTCAACGCGGCGAGCACTCCATCGATTCTTGCCGGATCTCTCATTCATGCTCCTTTGCCAGGAAAGTGGGGTCGGGTTCGATTCCCAGCCCGGTCCGTGACGGTGCTACCGCCCTATACTGCAGGTCGCTGACTGGAACGAAGGGCTTGATCATGACCGATCGCACGCGCCGAGATCTCATCGTTGCCGCCACCGCCCTGGCTGCCGGCGTCGCTGCCACTGGCGTCCGCGCGGCCACGCCCGCGCCTGCTGACAAGGCATCGTTCCCGCCAATCGTCCACCACGTCTTCTTCTGGCTGAAGAATCCGGATTCCCAGGAGGATCTTGCCAAGCTGCTCGCCGGCTTGCGGACCTTGGCTGGCATCGACACCGTGCGCGGCATCCACATCGGCGTGCCGGCGGAGACCGAACAGCGCGGCGTCGTCGATGGCAGCTACAGCGCCTCGGAACTCCTGTTCTTCGACGATATAGCGGGACAGAACGCCTATCAGGTCCATCCCATTCACAAGCAATTCGTCGCCGATTGTGAGCATCTGTGGCAGCGTGTCGTCGTGTATGACGTCAAGGCCACCGCGCCGTAGTTGGTTGTTCCCAGCTGGCTGGTACTTCTTCTACGGCACGAATCCAGCGCGACTCCTCCGCGACACGGCACGACGCGCACCCGGTCGACCCGCGGCTACTGCATAGGCGAGCAGGTAGGCTGGCGTGTACCAGGCGCCAAATACCATCTGAAACGGATTGCTTGCGTGCGAGAAGGCTATGCCGGTTGCCGCTAACAGCATGAGAAGTACCACGAAGCGTGTCGAGTGCCTCAGTTGCAGTCGGTTCCTCATCAGCGCAAACGTTGCGGCATAGGCAATCACGTGGACGGGGACGATCGTGAGTACGAAGATCGCCATCCACCCTGCGTAGAGCGCGGAAAGCTCTACGTCAGGAGCCAAGGCGGCTTTTGCCAAAGCGCCGAACCAAATCGAAAAGGGAACCGCAATCAGGCCCACCCAGTGGGTGGCTGTTCCCAGTGAAGGCTGCCGCCTCGCATCCATGTGTGCCTGATCCGAATGACCGCTAGTCGCGGTAGGCGTCATCGTGCTCGACCAAATAGTCGCCGTCAATGCGCTCCGACTATCCCCAGTTCGCGATTGCGTACACCTACTGCGCTTGACTCATGAGAGCCAGCGTTGCGGCGGCCTACCATCAAGCGATCCTCCCGATCCCGACAGCATCTCGGCGGCCTTGACCGGACACTGGCCCGTTTTACCTAGCAGGCGCATGGGCGCCTACTTCACAAGCCCGCCCGGTTCGCCCGATAGGCGAGATAGGTCGAGCCATTGACAAGCAACCAACAGAGGACCAGAAATCCGGCTTCAGGTGCGATACCTCTGGCCGCCTCGAGTCCCCGCGACGTTGTCGCATCAGGCCCTAGTCCATCCCTAAAGAACCAGACATAGCAGAGCGAGAAAAACAGGGTGGCGGTCGAAGCCAACAGTGAAACCCGCAGCGCTAGTCGGGATGGAAAGAAGACCGAGATGAGGAACGCGATACCAGCGCAACCAAGCAATCCAGGTAATGCGATCATCGATAGCTGCATGATATCCATCGATCCGTCACAACTTCCCGAAATACGACGAAATATCGAAATAGACCTGCCGCTCTTCGCCGGACGGCAGCGAGAGCGTGATCTGGTCCATGAGTGGCGGTCCTTCCAGTAGCGCCTGCGATGTGATCCGAGCGCCCGGATAGTGCTGGTTGAGCCATTTGCGCTGCGCCGTGATCCCCGCGCCTTCTGTACGCGCAGCGGACAGATCGACGGGACGTTCCGGCGACGATCCGTCCCCATGGGCGGTGTCCGGCCGCAACGAGGGGGCGGACTGGCATGCCACGAGTCCCGCTAGCACTACCAAAGAAAGTACTGCACGCCGCATATCGCTCCCCCCTGATTTGGTCCCCAAACCAGACAATACAGGAGTCAGGGCCATCGCGGCGAGATAGCGGTGTCCATAGGAACGGTAGCTGGAACTTTAGCGGTCGGTCGGCAGGTCACAGTCACTCCCGTCGAAGATCTGGCGAAGGACGTCCTGCAATGCCAAGTGCTCCGGCGCGGTCAACTGGAACACGATGGTGAGAAACGCTACTCCGCCACGTGCTACTGGCGAGTCGGGAGAGAACGTGACCTGCGCATGGCCAGGGCTGAGCCGGAACTGGGAGATGCCGCCATAGCCCGAGGTTTCCTGACCACACCATTCGACATGATAGGTGTCCATTCCCATCGCCACGTCCTGCGCGTCGAACGCGAATGCGCGCTGGAGCAGAAAATAGGTTGTGGTACCGGATGATTGACCGGCGAAGCCAACAAGATGGCACTCCCTCTCTGGGTGCTCTACCGCTACGCTTTCAGCCTTAAGGAGGAATGATGTCATTCTGACACCTGCTCTCCGATTTATACGAATTTTGATCGATTCCGCTTCTTAAGTGAATCCCCCCTATTCTTGTGCCTTTCCGCTCGATAGGAGCAACCACTCACTGCCAAGCCGCGCCATGTCTACAGGAAGCCGTAGCAACAACGTACTTGTCCCGCGACTTGGTCAATATGACAATTATCGGCGCTAGATCGCCACCTCGTAGTAACGCAGCCAGAGTTGGCCGGGACGAGCGGGGGGCTCGTCGCTGGATTCGGGACTACCCATGGCGGTCAAAACCTGGGCTTGTGTCATGCCTTCCTTTACATTGCGGCACGCGGCAGCAAGCTTTCGATATTCGGATGGCGCACATGCGGCTAATAGCGCAGTAGTCAAGCAAGCCAAGAGCGGGACGGCAAAGAACGGCAGGATCTTCATTGTGGCAGCGTGGCTCCGGCATGGGTGCGTTCGCCGAGTTTCTCGGTCGAGCAAACGGCGTGCAACTGGGTAGCGCCCAGACCCCGTAGGTCAACGGGCCAATCCCTTGACTAAACGGACGTCTTCCCATCTCTGCCGCGTGGGCGGCGTAGTTGCGGAAACGGGGTCGGGCTGACTTCTCAGGTGACCCTTAGAACCATTTCTTAGCGCTCAGCACGATTCGCCGCGAGTCACCAGCAGCTCTACACTCCTGTCGTGTGGAGCATCTACGCTAGGCGGTGCGACCGGGCTGTTGATACCGGCAGCTATGACCGACTTGATCTGGCAAGCGGGAATTCCCTGCTGCAGAAGATAGTCATACACGAGTTGAGCGCGACGCCCCGACAACGCCATGCAGGATGCAGGACTACACTCGAGCTCACTTGCTCTGCCCATTAAGTCGTAAGGGACATTTGGATACTCCTTCAAGATTGAGACGTTCACTCGCAAATTCTCGGTTTGACTTCTAACCGAGTTGTCCAATGCTTGCTCAAGACTCTCCCCCTCAAGCGGATGCCCTTGCTTGAATGCGATCGTTCGCCAGTCGAGTGATGTCGCCTGGACAGGACTGGCTGCTAGGGCCGCAGCGAAGAACGCCAAGCTCCTGATTGAAGTAAGACAGCTATGCGGCATGTACGTCACCCTGGTTGATCCGACGTGCGAAGCGGTTTGGCCCCGACCGAACAAGGAGAACTAAGGAGAACGGTCAGAAATGGGGTCAGAGTGCACTTTTTGGGTCAGAAATGGGGTCAGAGTGCACTTTTTAGATCGCGGTTCACGGAGAAAGTGCACTCTGACCCCATTACTCGTTGCCGGTCACGCCGAGCATCAGTTCGCCTTCACTTACACGCACATGCACCTTCCGTCGATGGCGGCGAGCCTTTCCCGATACCAGCATCTGCATCTGCTACATAAGTGTCTCAGAATTCGACCACGCTTAGAGGACCATCGAAGCCATCCGACAATTGCTCAGCAAGGAGGATGGCATCAGCGAGAGTCTCGCCTTCGCCATGAGAGGCGGTAAGCATGAAGTAGGGGGTTGAGCCGTCGCCCGCGCACAGATCATCGATCGCTTCCTCAATCCGCGCGGCGTCTACGCCTACAACACCGACGTACTTAACTCCCTCTCGAATCCAGTCGGCAACCAACGGCTCCAGATCGGTTCGATAGCCGCACAGCGAGTGCAAAACGATCTTGCGGGAAGTGCTCATTGGGTTAACCCTGGACTGACTGTTTGATTGCTACACCTTAAGGGTCGGCTACAAAGTGACAATCGCTCCCCTGGAAGATGTGGTGAAGGGCATCCTGCAATGCCAGGTACTCCGAAGGGACCAACTGGAACACGATGGTGAGAATCGCCACGCCGCCCCTTGCCATTGGCGAATCTGGAGCGAACGTGATCCGCGCATGGCTACGGCTGAGCAGGAACTGGGAGATGCCACCATAGCCCGAGGTTTCCTGACCGGACCATTCGACATGATAGGTGTCCATCCCCAACGCCACATCCTGTTCGTCGAACGCGAATGCGCGCTGGAGGAGGAGATAGGTTGTGGTATCGAACGCTTGGTCGGCGAAGCCTACCAAATGGCATTCTCCCTCTGGGTGTTCTACCGCGACGCTTCCAGCATGAAGTAAGAACGATGACATTCGGGTGCCTGCCCCCTTAATTGAATGACCGGACCTGTGCACGGAAGCTCGGTGATGCGCGAGTCCGAGCAACCAAGTCGATGAAGCACTGCCGCCGTACGCGGCCGGTGTAGCGGGCCGAGCGGTGGCGCAGCAGGTGCAGGATGCCCGCGTCAGTCCTCCGCGGACAGGCTTACCACCAGTTCGCCGTCGCGCACGCGGACGTGCAACTTCTTGCCGATGGCGAAGCCCAGTTCCTCCATCCAGCGGCCGGCTAGGCGCAATGCGGGCATGCGCTTGCCGTTGGCGGCATGGCCGCAGCCGACGGTGCATTGCTGCGGCGGGCGCGTGCGGCGCGGGGCGCGTTGCTGGCGGGCGAGATCGGCGGCGTCGGCCGCGGCGATCTGTTCGGGCGTCAGCATGGGGATGAGCTCGGACTCGACGATGATCCAGTTCGGGCAGCAGGTTGCCTTGCGCGTGGCACGCTTGCGCGCAGGGACGGAACGGGATGACGGTGGATGCATGGCGAAGCCCTCCTTGACGGCCAGAAACCCGCCGCCGATCGGCGACGGGATGTCGGGAGGTTAGAAACCGCTAACAGACGGCGGGCGTATTTCCGCGAAGGGTGTTGTATTAGCCGCCCTCCCGACGCAGGCATCGCGTCGGTTGTACCTGAGGATCAGGCACAAAAAACCCACCGGTTTTTCGGAGGTGGGTACCGCTGTTAGAGGAGTTTCTACGCTCCTTGAATTAGAGATTGCTATTGGCTAGGCGAGATGTCAAGTGGGGTACGGAGCGACTAAAGAATTTTGGTCATAGTGACCTTCTTAGGGTTACGGCACAGGGAAAATTGCACTCTGACCCCATTTTCTCCATTTTCTGCCGCCCAACGTCGGAGTTGACCGGCACACACCGGCAAGGCGCCGCGAAACGTATGCTCACGCGCACGGCTTGCGGCGCCTTGCCGGTCCGTGTTTGCGTCGAACGGCCTGTTAGACATCATGACCGCGGCGTTGGCACGTCGAATGCCATGACGGTCAGGTACAGCTCGCGATTTCTGTCATCTCGATTGGCAAAAAGGTATCGAAAGACCGTCTCGGCCGATCCCGGCAAATCCTTCTTGTACTGCGGATGCGCACGGACCGTCTCCGGGATCGCGGCTAAGACTTTCGAGAAGTCCCGATTGCGATTGAAGACGACCACAGCGGTTTTCGTATCTCTCCACGAACTGTAGCCAAGCAGTTGATCGATAGTCTCCGAAAGCTTTTTCGACCCCGACCAGAACTTGCACTCTGCGATAAATATGTTTCGACCCTCAGAACGAATCAAAATGTCCGTCTTGCCCTCGTAGTTGAACGTCTCGCCCGTCGCTTGACCTTGATAATGCCCGTTGAGTTGGACGAGGAAATGCGAGCGCAGCGCCTCCTCGTCAACATCATGAAACGCCGAGGGGCTCAGTTCCATCACTTGGGTCATACCCTGCATGACACCAAGAATATGTTCATAGTCCTTTCCGCCGAGCGCAGGCTCCGGTTTGTACGGTGCAGAGCTCGCGGGAGGCATAACAGGGGATATCTTCTTTCGCACCTCCGGTGGAACGTAGGTCTTAGGAGCGTTCTGCCTCTCCTTCATCTTGAAACCGAGCGAAGCAACAGTATTACGGTTCGTGAGTAGCTTGTTGCGTCGGGACTCAACAGTGTTGCGAGCCTCTTTCAGAAGCTGTCCGTTCAATCCGGCCACATTGGCACGAAGGTTGGTCAAGTAAGATTGAACCTCCCGAACAGTCCGTTCGATCTCTCCCCGAACCTGCGATGCCTCAAGGTTTGTTCCCGAGATCGTGAACATCAGCAGATTCCCGCGTACGCTTGCCCTAGGCGGGCTCAGATTGTAAGGATTCGGCTGAATCTTAAAGGCCTCTGCCTCGCCGGTGAACGGGATCTCCACTTCTATCTCCGAGCCTGTGACGTAGAACGGCCGGCTGCGGTCCGTGATGTACCTATTCTGATCTCTGCTAACGTCAATCTGCTTCTCTCGCTGATCGACGACCAGATTCTCTTCGTCAAGAACAGGCACGTCGATCTTGTACTTCTCGGAAAAGTAGATTGCTAGATCGTCCACGGACGTATTCAGCAGGCGATCAGGATCAACCTTCTCGATCTCTGCGACCATCTGCTGGCGCTGGTGGCGCTCAACCGAATGCCAGTCAGGCCCAGTGAACAGGTAATCTTCGCGAGCCAAGAGCTTCTCCTTTTTTGACGTCTAACACCAGAATTAAGCCGACCCGCAAAGTGGGTTTGGCTTAAGTGAATTGTTAGGTCCAACCACGGGCCATTTATGTCTGAGCCTGTGGCGGAGCGCTACCATTAAGAAGACTAGCGCCGCAGTGCGGGCAGAACGAGATTTCAATGCCTCCACCGCCAGCATTGTCTGAAATTGCAATGGTCCAGCACTCGAAGTCATCGCGCTACTCATACCGGACATCGTATCGGTTGGAGGGTTGGGCCTCAACGCGCTGCATTACTCTGCGTAGCGTTTCGGTCATTCTGGACAGGACGTCCGGGTTTGCCCGGGCTCCACCATGGACGAGAAGATTGCGAAAGCGAAGCACCTCCTCCAACTGAACCATCTCGTTTTCAGAAATCATTTTTGCGTTTAGAAGCTCGGCCGTGATTGCTCGAATAGACATTCGATTGAATTCTCGTCCAGCGGCCTCGAGCTTCTCCCGCCCAAGACTCTCAAACTGCGCCCACTGGAGCAAGAACTCCGCGGCTGAGCTCATATACCGACTGCGATCTATCTCGCCACTCAGGCGCTGATGCCGCAAGAACAGATAGAGGCCCGAAATGACGGAGATCATGAATCCGCTACCTGCGATCATCAGGATCATCTGATCGGTCGAGCTGAGATTGATGTTGAGTTGCCGGACAAAGAAATATGCCAGCGCACCGAGCCCAATGACTGCTCCCATCACCGCGTAGATTTGGAAAACCTGCTGGAAGCGTCGAGAAGATCTTTGTCGCGCATCCATCTCCCAAAGATCTTGTTCGTATTCGCGAAGATTAGATCTCATGTCGTCTTGCATGACCTACTCCATAATGATCGAAATGGTGGCAGCAAGAATTGCTAGAGCCACGACGACGACGAAGGCAAGCATGTACGTCTTGTCTTGTAGTTTTGCTGCGTCGTAAGTGAAACCCACAGCTAGGGAGAGAACGGCAGCAAGGACGCGGACAATCTTGCCGCCTAGCTTCTTCTTCGGCTGAGCTAGTCCTCGACGGACCAAGACCGCAGCATCTGTGACCATGCTGCTCGTCACTTGCGGATTCCCCGACGCGGGGTTTCGTGTTGCTTCGATTCGGTTCGACTCTTTGACTAAGTCTTCGATGAAGTCGTTCGCGGCCTTCGTTAGTTCCGCTTTTGCAGGATCGTTGAATCCAGTCAACGCCTTGTCGTCGACGCTTATCTGCATCTCTCGCTCCCAGTTTTACCGATCAACAATGCTATTTCGGACGACATTGAGGCCTAACGCTTGGATTAAGCCGAGCTGCGAAGCAGCTTCGACTTGAATGAGTTGTTAGGCAATGAGTGGTCACGAAGGTTGGATGGTGCAACCATGCTCCCCAGCACTGCCGCCTGGACCGAGTGTGCCACAGCTTGCGGGATGGAGCTTGCCCAGCAACGCTCCGGGGCGAGCTGCTACCGAAGACAATGCAACGAGCGCAGCGCGGCAATAACGCAACTAGGGTCAGAGTACACTTCTAGATTGCCGGCACGCAGGACGCAATGGCACTCCGACTCCATTTACTGCTGGAATTAATTTACTCCTTCGTCCGAGATGCCTTGAGCGCATAAGTCCATTCTATATTGTGAACCTCATCGACTACACAACGTTGCAACGTTGCAACAACTAATCTGGTTGCCAATGTTACTGCATGCGCAAAAGAACGCATGTGCTTCTCATCTTCTTCCTGCGGGTCTACGTGACTCGCCCAATACTGAAGCTTGGTACCGCCGTGGATAAACTTTGACCGCATGTCATACAGGTGACCCACGACATTTTTCGGCTCCTTCCAACGACCCACCCAAAGAGCAGATTTTTCAGCTAATTGCTTTCGCAAATCACCTATTCCATCGCAATAGAACGACTCGAGAGATTGCATGGCCCGAAATAAAGTTTCTCCTTCCGTGTATGGACCTAAATGCACCATCTGGGTAAATGCTGCGAGAGATCTTTCAATACGGCTAACAGCAAAAGCATGAGTAAAGAAAGAAGTGCCGCGCGCCCATGAAAGCACATCTTTTAACGCTAGCGTAGTGACTGGTGGCCATGTCGGATCATCATCCTCGGGGTGCCACAGCTGGAAGAAGCAACTCTTCTCTGGCACTCTCGCATAGCCTCCTTGAGGCGTGGTGACGATTCCTTGGGTTGTGCTGATGCGGCCAGGATGACTTAGCTCAGAGAACATAAGTAATGTCCCTATTGCCTCTCCGAGGTACATCGCGGCAATAGCTGAGAAAATGTCGTCATCTAGCTCCCTATCAGGGTTCCGCTCTTTGAAAGCGTCGCGATCAAGAGTGTACCGCGCTGTCACTCGAAGAAAATCCACTTGTCGCGCATGTACCAAAATGCTATTTGCTGAGAGACGCCTTTTTACCGTTGCAGGCGGGTCACTTATAGCTACCTCCACGTCGCTTAAGCCTGATCTGATAATTGGTAAAAGCGCAGGCAACGCTTCGCTGAGGTCAGAAAGAGCCGCCTCCGCAGCTTCGATTCGATTACGAAAGAAGGCTGTTCTGACCGGAATCCAAGCTATGGCGTGAGTATCGAGTAGATGCATGGTGCCTAACGCCTTAAGCGGGCCCGCGAAGCGGGTTCGGCTTGAATGAATTGCTAGGCTGCACGTTCAGAAGTGACTCATGCTGCGACTTAGCGAACTAGCTTGCTCGTCTTGCATAACCACGAACGCTACAGCCGCGATGATGCACCCCACCAGCGTCAATGTACCAATTGCAATGATGCCACCACGCTTATCCTTGCCAGAGGCGAGAGCTATCTGAAGAATCTCGACGCCCTTAAGCACCATGTAGAACGCAAGCATGTATGTCAGGATTTGAAGCATGCCAGCCATATTAGTCACCTCTCCAGGATCTGATTTGAAATATAAAGGCCGGGGCGGTGCTAGGCATCAATTAGTCCTTTAAGAGAATTTATTGCAGTCTGCAAAGTCTGCGCATCCGCTCGATCAATGACTTTGGGGAAGACATCCTGTAGCCGTCTAAGGCCCCACCACTGGCCCTCATGGCCCCCAAGCTGAGCAACGTCACGCCATACAACTTGGGCGTGGTGTGAGACTTCCACTTGGTAAACATCATTATTTATTTTGAGATGACAGCAACGGAGATAGCTACTTGGAGAAGCGTCTCGCCCATCCAGCTGCGGCTGGGTATTTAAGTATATTAAGAATATGCTGTTAAATAGCCGGACTTGATCCTCGATATTAAGGAGTAGTTGCTTGTCCCATCCAGTCCTAAATTTAACCTCAACCAACTGCTTCCGTGTTTGCTCTCGATCCATCACCAGCAAGTCGGGCAATGAACGAAGAGCCGCCGGGAAATCCAGGCCAAAATACTCCAAAGCGCTCAAGCACTCCACCTCACGGATCTGACTTTCGATGCCAAAATCAAGAACCCGGTATCCGGCATCGACTAGAATTGCTCTTACGACTGCTTCCGTTAGTTCCTTCTTTATTCTGTTGCTGAAATCCATATCATTTTCCAAAATATAGGCGCACATTAATGCAGCATGGGCCCTATTCAATAATTCCAGTTGCCCACAATATATTAGTGAAATAGTACTGTTGGATATTAGGACTTATGCCGGCGATACTGATTTTTGGTGCTCGGACTACGATAACTACCGCCCTTATGCGAAGAGCCGTGACCCGACGAGTAGTGACCGCCGTGACTGGAGGTGTGATGCGCGCCGGACGCACGGACTCGGGCGTCTGCAGATACGGCGGCCAGGCACATGGCGAAGCCAGCCAGCGCCGTGATGATCGAAACTCTGGTGAACATCGATTCCCCCTGAGAAATGTCGAGTTCTAGTTTTCCTGACGCGTACTGAGTGCGCCGCACAGCGCAAGCACGCGCAACTGTTCAATGAGGTGCGATGGGAGTCCCCCTCCCAAATAGACGATTCTGTTGTAGCACGGCGCGAAGCGACACGTGGAGACAAATGTAAATTCTGTCCCGAAGTCGCTTCCTTGCGACGGCGCCTCCCGTTATTGAGGAGGGGCTGTTGGCTTATTCCATGCTGGATCAGGGCAACTCCGTCGCGTTATTGCGCTGCGTCACCTCGTCCACCTCGCTCTCGGTGACTACCCGCAACCGGCCCCCCTTGGTACCGGCACCCGCCGGCACCGCCAATCGAACGTTCGCGGTCCTCGGCTCCAGATCCCGCGGCGCCTCCAACCCAGGAAACGCCGCCCGCGCCAGTTCCCGGCCACGCGCGTCTTCCAGCACCACGTACCCCGCCGGCGCATCCGCGTGGCCGAGGCTATGCACGGTGACCTCGATGGCCTCCGCGCTCACCCGCACATCGCCACGGCCAATCCCCAGATCCGGCCGCTGCTCGACCGGCACCGCGGCAGGCGTTACCAGTTCGAACTCCATCACCACCGTCTTGCCGGCGGGGAATTCCACGTCCACCGCCCCGCTCTTCTCGAAGGCGAACTCGCGCGTGGCGGCCTTGCCGTCGATGCGCCCATCGCCATCGCGATCGATGCCCGAACGCATGCGCCACTGCCCGGCGGCCACGTTCCAGCCGGTCATCTGCGCCCGCTGCAGCTTGCTACCGGTGTTGTAGCCGATGACGGTGAAGCGGTCCTGGCGCGGCTTGGGCAGCAGCAGGGCGACCTGCACCGCACCTTCCGGGTCGGCGAAGCGCCAGCTGACGGTGTGACCAGGGTAGGTCTGGTTGCGCTTGAGGGCCACGCCGCCCAGGCGGGCGCGCTGCAGGTTCACGGTGGGCGATTCGACGCGGTCGCTCCACCAGTGGCCTTCGGTGTTCATGTAGAAGCTCTGCAGCTTGTCGCGGGTCTCGGCGCGGTACAGGGTTTCTAGCCAGCGCGGGTCGCCGCTGCGTTCCCAGGCGACGTGGTTGGCGAAGTCCGGCGTGTCGCCCGCATCCGCGTCGGCCGCCGCCTTGGCCAGATCCGCGCCCCAACTGTCGCGTTTGCCGAGCACGTCGAGGAAGTTCTCGTTGAGCAGCGACAGGCCGTTGGGGCCGGCGTTGGCGACGCGGTAGTCGATGGGCTTGAGGTAGCGCGCGTCGCCGGTCCAGCGGTAGGCGGCCCAGAAGGTGTGCAGGGTGTCGGCGCCGCCGCTGCCTTCGAACAGATTGCCGCCGCGGGTCTTGCCGGTCTTCCAGTTGATCTCGTTGGGCAGGGCCCATTGGCCCTTGGCGTCGGTGTAGGCGTGGGCCAGGTAGCCGTCGGCCAGGCCAGTGACGATGCGGCGGCTGTTGGGGTCGGCGTTGTAGCCGCCGAGCAGCATGGCCGGATGCAGGATGGGGAACGAGTAGGGTTTCTGCCACTGCCAGTTCGGTTCGCGGTAGACCTTGCGCCCGCCGAACCAGTTGCTGGCGAACAGCAGATGGCCTTGCGGGTTGACCTGAATGATCTGGTCGAAGGCCTTCACCGTGCGCATCAGCCGTTCCACCGTCAGCGGGTCGCCCCAGTTGAGGTAGAGCATGGCGCTATTGATGTTGATGCCTTCTTCGTAGGAATGCAGTTCGTCGGTCTCGATGGTGGACAGGCCGTCGGTGAACATGCCGTTGCGGTAGTTGGCGTCGGACAGGGCGGTCAGCGAGGCGTTGAGTTTGTCTGGGTCCACGCCCATCAGGGCCACGCCGGGCCATTGCTGGGTGAGGTCGGAATCGTCGGAGATGCCGCCGCCGAAATCGCCATAGGCCACCTGGCGCTGGTCGATCCACCAGTTGATGTAGCGGCGCGTGGCCTTGAGGTCTTCCAGTTGCCAGAACGCCCAGGCCGGCACGCCCTTGGGCGGGGTGGGCAGCTCCACCGGCAACGCGCCCTGGTTGCCGTAGCTGATGTCGTTCCAGTATTCGCGGGCGAGCGCGTTGTCCGGGTCCACGCGCAGCAGGTCGTTGATGTCCGCATCCAGGCGCGCGTACAGCCGTTGGCGCTTGGAGGTGGTGTGTTCCTCGACCAGGAAGCCCCAGTTGTCCTTGACCTGGTTGAGGCGGTCGGCGATGTGTTCGGCCTTGGCTTGCGCGCGCGGCTTGAACAGCAGGCGGAGTTGCGCGCCGTCCAGCGCGCGCGCGTCGAAACCGGGCGCGGCGGAGGCGATGCTGAGCATCAGGCTGCGGTCGTCGAGGATGCGGTCGCGCAGGTCCAGCCACAGGGTGCGCGCCTGGCCGGGCTTCACCGACACCGACACGTCGAGCATGTCGCGCGCCGGCCAGATCGGGTCCTTGATGCGGAGGTTGAGCGGGATCAGGCCGTCGTGGGTGGCCGGCAGGTCCAGCGCCGGCAGGTCGATGGCGATGCCGTCCAGGCCGTCATGCATGTTCTCCCAGCCGTAGGACCAGCTGCGCATCAGCGGTTGGTCCGGCGGGGCGTCGCCGAGGCTGGAGGGAATCAGCACGTGCACGATCGGCAGCGGCGGCGCGGCGGATTTTTCGTCGCTGCGCTTGCGCGCCGGCGCCTTGCTGGGCAGCGCGACCACGGTGCTGCGTTCGGCCGGCGGGTAGCGGCCGGCGATGTAGCCGCGTAGCGCGGCGAGGTTGGCGTAGTCCGGTGCGATGTCGCTGCGCACGGTGTAGCTGAGCGTGGCGCTGGGATCGGACGGCGGTGCGCCGGCGCCGACGTCGTAGGCCCAGATTTCCTGGATCGGGGTTTCCTGCGCGGTGTTGGTGAAGCGCAGGTGGCCGCCGCGGCGGCGTTCGAACTGGTCGACGCTGCGCACGGTGCCCTGGCTGCGCTGGAACAGCGGCGCGGGCGTTTCGCCGGCGGCGGCGTAGCTGGCCTTGCCGTAGGCGGCGCCGCGCAGTTCGATGCGGTTGAACGGTTCGTCGGGCAGCGTCAGGTCCAGCGCCTTGCCGCCTTCGACGTAGACGTTCCAGTCGGGCAGCTGGAAGTAGTCGTCGCGGCCGGGCAGGCGCGAGCGGTTGTAGACGCCGGGCCAGGTGGTCTCGGCGATGCCGTCGGTGGCCTTCCACATCCACTGCTTGAGGTCCTTGGCGTCGGCGAACTCGACCTTGCGGATGCGCGTGGATGGCGCGTCCAGCACGGGCGGGGCACGGCCGTGGTCCCAGCCGTAGCGGTGCAGCCAGGCGTTGCGCGCTGCGGCCTCGGGCAGCGGTTCGGCGCTGCGCGGTTCCTGCTGGCGCGCCAGGGCGGCGGCGCCGGCTGCGTCGAGCATGCGGTCGTAGACGCGCATCTCGTCGAAGTCGCTGCCGCGCAGGAAGTTGTAGCGGCTCTGCACCTGGTGCGGCGCCATCACCCGCCCGGCCAGGCCAAGCTGGTCGAGCGCGGCGTCGAAGTCGAGCGAGCCGCCGTCGGCGCAGGCCTGCGCGCACTCGGCGCGCGCGGCTTCCTTGCCGTCCACGTACAGGCGCACGCCGCGGGTTTCGTCCCAGGCGAAGGCGAGGTGGGTCCAGGCGCTGGCCGCCGGGTTCTTGTCGAGCTTGAAGGAGACGCGGGTGCGCGCCAGGTTGGCGTCGGTGACGAAGGCATCGAAGCCGTGGCCGTTCCAGTCGATGCGCAACCAGGCCATGTCCCAGCTGCTGTGGTCGGCGTAGCCGACGCGGAAGATCACGAACGGGGCTTCGCCCACGGGGTAGCGCGAACGCCAGAAGAAGGACAGCGTGCCGCGTTGGGTGTAGAGGTTGCCGGGGGCGTTCCAGGCGAGGACGCCGTCGTCGGCCCATTCGATCGCGTTGCCCTTCACGCCGGTTGGCACGAGGGCGACCTTGTCGCGGAAGTTGGGTTTGGCATCGCCTTGGGCGATGTCGGCGTCGAAGCCGTGGTCGGCGGAGACGCGGAACAGGAGTTCGGGGGCGGTGGTGGCCGTGGTGGCGGGAGCGGCGAAGGCCGCGAGTGCCAGGCAGGACAGCATGGCCAGGCAGCAGGCCAGGAGGCGATTGCCGGGGCTGCGGCGTGTTTGTTGCGGGTGGCGATCTGCCCGTGCGGCGCAGCGCGCGTGCGGCGCGGGGTCGCGGGGTAGAGGGTGTCTGTCGCGGCTGAAGCCGCTCCTACAGGGGGCGGTTTCGGTTGCGATGGGCCATGTCGGTAAGGCCCGTCGCGACTGAAGTCGCTCCCACGAGGGGGCCATGGCGCCTAGGGCGCGAGCGGCGCGGCGGCGGATTGCATCTTGCATATCGCTCCTTTGCGAGCGGCGCGCGCCGCGACGGCGCGCGTCGATCTCCCTCCCCGGCCCGCAAGTATGCAGGCGCCGGGGCGTCGCCGCTGCCGCGGCGCGGCAGCGGCGAACGCAACCCTCAGAACTTGTAACGCACCCCGATCGCGTACTGGCGGCCGGTCTCGCTGTAGGTCAGCGGCAACTGCGCGCCGGTCGCGCTGGTCTGCACCCACTCGTAGTACGGCACGTTGGTCAGGTTCGACCCTTCCAGGCTGATGTCGATCTTCTCGTCGATCTTGTAGGTCAGCTTGGCGTCCACGACATTCGTGCCGCGCATGCCGTGCATGTCGAAGCCGGTCTCGGTCGCCGGCACCTGGGTCAGGTAGCCGTCGCGATGGGTCAGCGACACGCGCCCGCTGAAGCGCTCGCCTTCGTAGAACAGCGTGGCGTTGTACGCGTTCTTCGACAGGCCGGTGAGGTCGGTGTTGAACGACAGCGCGCCGGTGCCGGTGACGTATTGGATCTTCGACTGCACGTAGGTGTAGTTCAACTGCGTGCCGAAGTTGGCCCACTTGCCCGGCAGGAACGTGAAGGGCTGGATGTAGTTGAACTCGGCGCCCTTCAGCTTGCCGCCCGGGGTGTTGAGCGGCACGCTGAAGACGAAGTCGTCGCTGGCCGCCGCGCCGGTGCCGTCGAGCAGGCTGAGCGGCAGGCCGCTGCTGGAGTACGGGGCGATGGTGCGCGCGGTCTGCACGAAGCTGTCGATGTCCTTGTAGAACAGCGCCAGGCCCAGCATCGCGCCTTCCTGCAGGTACCACTCGAAGCCCAGGTCGGCGGTCTTGGCGCGGATCGGGTCCAGGTTCGGGTTGCCGCCGCTGACGGTGCGCGCGCCGCCGGCCACGGCGACCGTCACGCCCGGCGTCAAGCTGCCCAGGCCCGGCCGCGTCATCACCTTGGCGGCGCCGAAGCGGATCAGGAAGTCCGGGCTGATCTCGGCGACCAGGTTCAACGACGGCAGGGTGTCGTGATAGTCGCGCTCGACGGTGGTGTTGATCAGGTTCGGGCCGACCAGGGCGTAGCCGGTGGACGACTGGTTGGTCTTCACATAGCGCACGCCGATGTTGCCGGAGAACGGGATCGAACCGATGTCGAAGCCGAAGTCGCCCATCAACCAGGCGCCGCGGTCCTTCTCTTCCACGCTGCGGGTGTTGACCGCGCGCTCGGTCAGCGTCCACGTGCCGGTGCCGCTGTAGATGTCCAGCGCGTCGGCAATGCCGTTGAGGTCCGGCACCGCCCAGTTGGACGGCGAACCGCTGATGCCCTTCAGGCCGGCCAGGGCGACCAGGTCGGTGGGCACGATGCGGTTGCCGGTGGCGAAGGTCGGCACGCTGGTTTCGTTGCCGCGGCGGAACTCCTTGGTGTCGAAGCCGTAGTTCTTGGCCAGCACGCCGCCCTTGAGGGTGAAGTTCGGGCCCAGGTTCCACTCGAAGTTCAGCGAGCCGGTGTCGAAGTCGTTGTTGGCCGCCTGCGGGCGCATGCGCACTTCGGCCAGCGTCCAGCCATTGGCGGCGGTCGGGTCGATGCCGTAGTTGAATACCGGCGACGTCAAGCTGTCGCGGTAGTCGTAGCTGTAGCCGGCGACGTTGTTCTTGTCCATGATCACCGTGGTCTGGATCGGGTTCCGATGCTTGGAACTGGACGTGCCGACTTCGCCGGTGATCTTGAAGGTGTCGCTGAAGCGATGCTCGCCGCTCAGGGTGAGCTGCTTGAAGACCGTGTTCCACTCGTCGTAGCGGTTTTCCGAGCGCACGTCGACGTTGTCGAAGCGGCCGTACAGCAACGCGCCGGAAGCCGGGTCGACGTAGCCGTCGCGCACGATCATGTCCGGCTTGCCGTTCTGCGAGCGGCCGCGGCTGAAGCTGATCGCCTCGATGTAGTGCTCGTCGCGCTTGGCGTCGATCTTCGAATACAGGCCGTCCAGCGAGAACTCGGTGCTGTCGCTGGGCTTCCACTGCAGCGAGCCGGTCACGCCCAGGCGCTTCTGCTCGTGCTCCATCTGCGTGTAGCGCGGGATGCGCGGGCTGAACACATTGGCGCTGTTGGCGGCGGCGAACGGCGAGGTGGGACTGTAGCCGTTGTTGCTGGGGCCGTTGGCCCAGCGCGTGGTGCCGCTGCCTTCCTCGAGCACCTGGCGCTCGGAGTAGGCCACCGACATCAACGCGCCGAAGGTGCCGTCGGCCCAGGTGTTGGCGACCAGCGCGGCGATGCGCGGATCGGCCTTCTGCGACATGCCGTTGTAGGTGGCCTGGCCGTTGGCGGCGAAGGTGAAGCTGTCGTAGTCGAACGGGCGCGCGGTGCGCAGGTCGACGGTCGCGCCCAGCGAGCCTTCCTCGACGTCGGCCGAGGCGGTCTTGCGCACCACCATCTGGGTGAACAGGTCCGAGGCGAACACGTTGAAGTCGAAGCCGCGGCCGCGGTTGGTGCCGCCGCTCTGGTCGCTGGCGCCGACCGTGGTCAGCGCTTCCATGCCGTTGATGCGCACGCGGGTGAAGTCCGGGCCGAGGCCGCGCACCGAAATGTTGCGGCCTTCGCCGGCGTCGCGGGTGATGACCACGCCGGGGATGCGCTGCAGCGATTCGGCCAGGTTGGTGTCGGGGAACTTGCCCACGTCCTCGGCGACGATGGCGTCGACCATGCCCTTCTCGGCGCGCTTGATGTCCAGCGCCTTCTCCACGCTGGCGCGGTAGCCGGTGACGACGATGGTGTCGAGCTCGGTGGTGGCATCGGCGGAGGCGGTGGCGGGCGTCTGCGCGGGCGCGTCCTGCGCCTGCAGCGCGCCAGCCTGGAGCGCCAGGCCGATCGACAGCGCGAGCAAGGTAACCGGTGTCTTCCGGCGTTCGGTACGAGATTGCATGTCTCCCCTCCCAAGGGTCCATGAACTGCGTTGGTGTTCGGTTTCGCCGCGGATGACACCGCTGGTCAAAATCGACCTTAACAGTTGGGAAACATCGCGGCATCTTGCAGCGCAGCAGATTGCATCCCGGAATTGCGGGGCGTTTTGCGTGCGAAGGGCGCGGGCATGCGGTCGCTGCAGGCGCTGCGATGGATCGGCGGGCTGGAAAAATGACACCGATGGTCACCGGGCTGGCCGTGGGCGCCGTTCCCCGGCATGCTGGGCGCCCTTTCCTTTCACCAAGGACTCCCCTCGTCATGACCGCCTCCCGCATCGTCTGCTTCGGCGAACTGCTGCTGCGCCTGGGCGCGCCCGGCCACGAGCGTTTGCTGCAATCGCCGCGGCTGGAGGTGCACGTGGGTGGCGCCGAGGCCAACGTCGGCGTGTCGCTGGCGCATTTCGGGCACGACGTGGCGATGGTCAGCGTGCTGCCGGACAACCCGCTCGGCGCGGCCGCGGCCGGCGAACTGCGCCGGCACGGCGTGGACACCCGCGGCGTGCGCTTCGTGCCCGGGCGCATGGGCCTGTACTTCCTCACCACCGGCGCCGGCCATCGCCCCAGCGAGGTGACCTACGACCGCGCCGGCTCGGCCTTCGCGCTGGCCGGCGCCGATGCCTACGACTGGCCGGCGCTGCTGCGCGGCGCGGACTGGCTGCATCTGTCCGGGGTGACCCCGGCGCTGGGCGAGCAAGGCGCGGCGGCGGCGCTGGCGGCGGCGC
>Ga0065704_10000357_pt1 | contig 43726 bp, 50 predicted proteins | sample SwiRhicommuniRL2_FD_59091 | JGI IMG/M metagenome (GOLD analysis project Ga0065704, IMG submission 59091) | Switchgrass rhizosphere bacterial communities from Rose Lake, Michigan, USA - RL2 v2 (version 2) | ecosystem: Host-associated > Plants > Roots > Rhizosphere > Soil | place: East Lansing, MI | reverse complement strand
ATGGATAAAAAGAAGAGGCTCTGATGTTAAACCAGGTCAAATCTACTTTTACTGTTACTTCTCCCCGTTCCGAAGCAAAAGCACTCGTTGAGGCCTTCGCTAGCCAGGACAAGCAGCGGCTATATCCCTTTGAACTACAGAATTTTACGCTCGGCGTCAGATTTAAGAACGCGGACCCTCAAGCACAACGCGTGATCGTCATGGCTATGCTGGCATGGCTTGACCAGCATTCGTTCAGGTCTTATAGCCGTCAGGACCAAAATGCATGGCAAAAGAGCTGGAAGATGCGTGAGGCATTCCTGCATATGCTCCAATTCAAAATCCCTTTTCAGGAGCCAGATGTGATTACGATGCTGAATTGGTCTGCAAGTCAATCCAATACATCGGCTTACGTGTATTTTAGTGGCGTGCCCCAGATCATAAAAGTTGCAAGTGGTTTTCTCAAAACCAATCCGATGAGTGATGAACTGCATCGGGCCATAGAAAGTTTAATCCAATCCATCGAATCGGAGAGTACGAATGTTGAGATCCGTCGCTGGCTACTGCGTCTCAAGGAATTGACCGGAAAGACCGAGGTCAGTTTGCCTCTTGCAGCCGGAGATGCATGGGCAGATACCGCTTTAAAGGAACTATACGCCTTGGATTCAAGAATGCGAACAGCCTGGGCAGAGCTTCTCCTCCATTGTTCGCGCTCTAAGGGCTCTGTGCCAAGCAAGAAGTGGTTAGAAGCAGCGGATCAATATATAGATACGATTGGAAACTTAAACGTTTTCATCAAACTTTATCATTGGTTTCCTTTAGTGGATAAGCCGCGTCCAACCCCTACCAATGATCATGGTCAAACTCTTTTGCTCGTCAACACTGATATCCTAAAAGGACTGGTTTGGTTATGCAGTAAATCTGATGACCCTGAAATTGCACATGTTCTCGCAGCCTTGGCAATCTCAAGCTATAAAAAGAATTCCATAACAAAGGCACCCACATTGGGAAACGCCTGTTTCTGGGCGTTGGGAAACATGCCTAGCAATGAAGGGACCATTCAGTTAAGTATTTTGAAGCTCGAAATCGAGTCCAGTAAGGCACAAAAGATGATTGCAAATGCACTTGAGGGTGCCATCAGACGGCCCTAATTATAGATACCTAAAAGCAAACCAATATTGGAAAACACAGTGTAAACTTGGGAGACGAGTTTACACTGTGTTTAATATTGGAGTGATTTGCATGAACTTTAACGACTACCAAATCAAGTCTCGTAAGACGGCAGGTTATCCCGACATTGGGTATCCCATTATTTATCCCACTCTGGGGCTGGTCAATGAAGCAGGAGAAGTAGCGGGCAAGATCAAGAAGGTATTCCGCGACAAGGATGGTCAGATCAGCGAAGAGACGCGCGAGGCGCTCAGAGCCGAGCTCGGCGACGTTTTATGGTATCTTGCGCAGGTCGCGACCGAATTAGATTTAACGCTGGATGAGATCGCTGAACACAATATTGCCAAGTTATATGATCGCCTGGAAAGAGGCAAGATTCGAGGCGATGGGGACAATCGATAGCAAATGTCACACCTGCACTCGATTTGCTAAGCAAATCGTGGCACCGTACGCCAGGACAGGTGTGCACCAGGTACTAGTGTTGCGAGCCCTCTGTGTTCTTCCGACGGCGTGGCAATCTCCTGATTTGTGAGGGGACAGTTGCTCCTGGCTCAGGTGTTGCTTGGCTTCCTTCGGCTGCTCGCAATGCCATAACATTCATTCCATAATCACATAATTTGATGATAGGACATTTCTCGCAGTATGGCTTACGGGCGGTGCAAATTTCGCGCCCCAGACGGATGATATTCAGGTGCGCGGCGTAATAGGTTTCAGGCGGAAAGAGACTTTCGAGATGAGGATGCGCCTGTTCAACAGTCATGCGCTCCGGGCGGAGTCCGATACGTCCTGTAACACGGTAAATGTGTGTGTCGACAGGGAAAGCAGGTTTGCCTAATGAAAAGCACAAAACGATGGCGGCAGTCTTTGGTCCGACCCCATTGAATTTCGTCAGCCAGGCACGCGCCTCGTCGACAGGTAATTCTCCAAGAAAAGATAAATCCAGATTGCCGCGTTCTTCGGTGATCGAGCGCAAGACCTGCTGAATGCGCGGTCCTTTTTGATTTGCGAGGCCCGCTGGGCGAATGGCATTGACTACCTCTGCAGCCTCTGCATCGCGCACTTCCTCCCACGTTCCAAATTTCGCACGCAGCGAATTGAAGGCGCGGTCACGGTTGAGGTCATTGGTGTTCTGCGAAAGGATGGTTGAAACCAGTTCATCAATGGCGGGCAATGGATTGCGCCAGATCGGCTCACCATAAAATTCGAGTAGCCGTTCATGGATCTTGAGCGCGCGTTTTGCAAGAGGATTCACAAGTGTACTCACAGGTAACCTACCTCCTTGATCAACTGCAATGTTTTGTGCACCACCTTACGGTGTTTTTCAGGGATCAAACCATCGAACATCGCGGCCGTCAGGCGATACAACGACAATGCTGCTGTGCCACGGGATTGATATTGGGAGGCGTTCGCGTCGAGTCCCCAGGCCGTACGGAAGGCCCGCGTCCATTTTGAGTCACGTCCAACTGAATCCTGAATCAGATCGAAGTAACGATTCTCGCTGATGATCATCAAGCCCTTCTGCACGACGACCGCTTCCAGCAAGTTCTTCACTAATCCCCAGGTGGCATACAACACAGTGGATTCATGTCCGCCTGCCAGACCATTTAAAATTTTATGCACTTCCTCCGCGCAGCCCATCACTTCTTCTGCGGCGAATTCATCCGCTGCCGATTGCAGAGGGAGCCAATCAAAATCCTGTGCAGCTTTTTGCAACGCGAACATCGAGCCATCTTTGTCGAGCAAAATCTTCATTCCGCGCAAACCGGGAACCGCCCAGACCGCGCGGCGTGGATCGGTCAAGGCAGAGCGTTCATCATCAAGCAATGTGTATTTCAGGCTGACAAGTTTTTCGTCCAAATAATGCAAGGTATAACGTTCATATTTATTTTCAGGCAGTTTACCCACATAGAGGTCGAGATCCGCGTCGCTATATTTTGATTCCTGTCCGCGCGCATAACTGCCCACAATACCAACACCGATGATATCGGGAGAGTCGATTCGTTCGAGGATGGATTGGATGAAGGAGTCTGAGAGGGTCATAATTATTTCTTCGCGCTGAGCGGAATGACGAGCAAAAGCGAGGAATGTAGTCGAAGCGCGCTTCGTCTTCGCTCGGATGAAGAGCAGATCCTCGCTCCGCTCAACGCGAAGCTATTTCTCCACTTTTCCATCTTCCACGCGCCAGACTTCAGCCTTCTGGGTAAAATCAGTTGGGAAGAGATTCAAATCTGTGGTGGTAAATAATACCTGTTCACTTTCGCCGACATACTTTAACAGATCCGCGCGGCGCAGCAGGTCCAGCTCTGCCATTACTTCATCGAGCAGAATCACAGGCCACTCACCCGTACGATCCTTCATCCAGTTCACTTCGGCAAGCTTCAAAGACAACAACGTCGTGCGGACCTGTCCACGCGAACCATAATTGCCAAGGTCAATATCGTTCGCGAGAAAACGCAACTCGTCGCGATGCGGACCGATCGTGGTCACGCCGCGCGCGATCTCTTCGCCGCGCAGGTCACGTAAGCGTGTCCGAAACCCATCGCGGATTTCATCCAATTCCAAACGCGAGCGGTCAACGACTGTATCCATTCTCAAGCCCAATTGTCCATTGGGTCTGGGCAATGGATCGAACGCGGGCTCATAGGAGAGGCGCAGGATTTCGGAACCGCGCGTCAATTCGTTATGGACGCGTGAAGCGAGGCGCTCGATCTGCTGAACAGCTTCAATTCGCCACAAAATGATCTGCGCGCCGAGACGCGCCAGCGTGTCATCCCAGACCTCAAGCTGATCGCTGCTCCCGCCGCGTTCTCCCAACAATTTGAGGAGCGCGTTACGCTGGGTCAGTGCCTGATTGTATTCACTGAGGATACGAGCATAGGCAGGCGTGGATTGTGCCAGCGCCAGATTAAGATAACGGCGGCGTTCTTCGGGTGCGCCTTCAACGATCTGCGACATTTGTGGCACAAAAATCACTGCGTTGAAATGGCCGATGATCTCGTTGACAGATTTTTTCACGCCATCGAGCAACACTTCCTTGCGCAGGCGTTGAGCGTTCAACACGCCCGTCGGCTCAAGTATGAGGCGCGCTTCAAGCCGATGCTTGCTTTTGCTGCGTTGATATTCGGCGATCAGCCGTGTGACGGTCAGCGAATTATTTTTGGCTTCATAAAAATTGACAATTTGACGATCGGCATGGGTCTGAAATGAGGTAAACGCCGCGAGAAAATAAATGGCCTCCAACAGGCTCGTTTTTCCCTGTGCATTGGCTCCCACCAGCACGACAACCTGCCGCGGGATATCCACATCCAGGCGAGTAAATTTGCGAAAGTTCGTAAGAGAGAGGCGTTTTAAAAACATAAATCACAGGTCGAATGTTGAAGGTCAAAGGTTATCGAAATTACGACTTTCGACAATTTGACTTTAAACCTGCAGCATTATTTCCAATTCTATTTCGTCCCTCAACGGAATACCATCCATTCCAATCCGTGGAATACTCGGCTTTATTTTCCTTGATTCATTCACGGCGCCGCGCTATACCATGACAATTTCAAAACCGCGTTTTTGATAAAAACTGAGCGCGTGCAGATTATCGTTGGTGGTGATAAGAAAGATGCGTTTACAATTTCCTGCGCGTGCTTCTTCAATCGCTTTGTCAATCAGCAGGGTACCGATGCCTTTTCCTTGGCGCAGGCTATCCAGCGAAGTGACTTCACATTCATCATCCCTGATAAAAAACGTGATGAGACCCACCCATTCATTTTCATCTTCCACGACAAAACCGTCAAGCTGCCCGGGATGATAGACAGTGCCACGCACAATCATCTCTTCTCCACCCCAGTGCTCAACCCAAAATTGACGAAGTCGAGGGAGGTCAGCTGGAGTTAAGCGTCGAGCGTTGGAAGTCATCAAACTTCCTGTTCAGCATCCACTTCTTCTTCCGGCTTCCAGACACGCGTCGCACGGTCTGTGAAAAGGACTCCATTCAAATGATCGATCTCGTGCTGGAAGATGCGCGCCAGCCACCCTTCGGCTTTGATCTTCGTTGGCTTGCCATGACGATTGAGTCCCTTCACTTGTAACGTAGCGTGCCGTTCCACCTCACCAACCAGCCCTGGGATGGAGAGACAGCCTTCCACACCCATCAACGTTTCTTCAGAGGGCTTTACGATCTCAGGATTCAAAACGGCCCATACCTTTTTCGGGGCATCTTCCTTTTCTTCATCTTCGGCTCGTTCAAAATATTCAACAACAATAATGCGTTCAGAAAGACCGATCTGCGGCGCGGCGAGTCCCACCCCTGGCGCTTCGCGCATGGTTTCGACCATGTCATCAATCAGGGTTTGGAGATTTTTATCGAATTTCGTCACGGGATGAGCCTTACGGCGCAATACAGGATCTGGAAGAGTCACAATTTTGCGAAGAGTCATTGATTGAGTTTACCTTTTATAACTTTTATCGTCACTCTTATAAGAGCAATAAGTTCCCGATTTTAACCCGGTTTCCGGTTTTTCTTGTTTTCTTCATCCACGAATTCCTGGGCACTTTTATGATAGGTAGCCAACCATTCCGCCATACGTTCGCGCTCTGCTGTAATTTCAGCCTGTCTCTTCTTATCTGCGCGGGCTGCACGGCGGCGGTTGATGTCAGATTGAACGGCAGCCGGGTCGATCACATCTTCAAATGCAAATTTGGTGCCGCCCACGGTGATGTAGACGGTTCCAAAGTTAAAGATGTTTCCCAGAAGGCCGATGCGTCTATATTCTGTTCCCAGAATATTTTCAAGCTGGGCGGCGTTGCGCGTTTCTGTACCAAATGGTTTTTTATCCAGGTCAATGATCTGCTCAGAAGTGACCTCAAATTTATCATTGCTCCAGTCCAGCACCCGATAGACGAACCAACCAAAGAGCACAACCAGGAGAATGAGCAAAGCCCCGGCCCACGCATCCACGCTAATCCCACCGTTGAATGAAATAAACACTTCGCCAGGCGTACGTATCAGTTGATACAGCCTTTGGAAAAATAAAACAATGACAGCAAGCATGCCCAGCACAGGCATCCAGGCATCCAAAAGCAACACCACCCAATGTTTTCGATAGATTACAGTATCACCAGATTCATAGCGGAGTTTGAGCGTATTGGATCCAAGCATACGCAATAGATTTGCGCCTTTTGGAGCAGGAGGCGGTGGTGAGGCGGTATCCGTTTTCGGCCTGGGCGGGATCGGGATCCCAAGTCGTTTGCGAATCGCATCCTTCATAGCTTCCTTTTCCAAGCCCACGGCGGCCTCCCGAGTCCGCTGCCAATATTCCTCGATCATACGCGCGGCCTGATGGGGATGATTCACATGACTGAACGGAATCTTGCCCACGAATGTTCGCACGATCACATCTCCAAAATCCAGGGCGCGGCCCAATGGGTTCGCTTCAATGCCCACGGAAAGGACAGTGCTTAACGGGGATTCCTGCCGGCTGTCATAGATCCCCACTACTTTTTCAAGCCACACCACGCGTTGATTGGTCACAATGTAATAGTCATTACCCCAATCCACCACAAGCCATACGATCCAAGCAATCACCGCGATCAAGGATAACCAGGCTGCAAACCCAACGATAAAGAAGGGCGCAATTGCAAACCAGCCATAAAATAGACCAAACGGCACCAGAAATGCAAGGATTGGTAAACCTAGATTCTGATAAAGGATCATGGGGTGTTTACGCGCCAGGAAGTAGACGACCTCATCAGGCCGCAACCATTTAAAGAGCAGGCTGCGCGCAAGTTGACGGCTGCGAATAGCAACTTCGAGATTCAACTTTAGAGCTGGCTTCTGCTTGTAAAGTTTTTCGAAATCCTGGCGCGAAAGAACCAGCAATAAAGTATCCGTCAGCGCAGTTACTGTAGCAGACCGGCGTCTCTTTTCAACCAGAGCCATTTCACCAAAATAATCCTCCCTCACCAGACGCGCAAGTTGAATTTCCTTTTTGTTTTGTCTGCGCACAATACGAACACTCCCCCCATAGATCAAGTAAAAGCTATCAGCTTTGGTATCCTGCTTAAAGATGACACTGCCTGCAGGATAAGATGCCTCCTCTAATTCCTGCGCAATGGCTGCAAGTTCATCATCTTCCAAACCATGAAAGAGATGGATTTTTTTCAGAAAAGTGATTCTTGCAGGAAGTTCGATTGGCACGATTTGATTCTATCAAATTTCACGCACGATGGTGCATCCATATGCAGGCGTTTCGCTCAACTCGGGATTTCTTCCCTGGAGCAATGCTTCCACTGCATCTCGCAAAAAGAATTGACTGGCTTCTCTGTGGCGGAAGGTAACATCATCCACCGCACCCCGATAGCGCAGGATGCCAGCCCGGTCGAGGACAAATACATGCGGAGTTGTCATTGCCTCAAACTTATCCGCAACGACCTGATGCGCATCGATCAGGACCTTCGAAATGCGCCGCGCTTTCGCAACCTCTGCCACCATTTGAACGGATTCGTTTCGATTCGCGGCAATGGATAGCAATTTCACTTCCCCATTCCATTCCTCAATTAAATTTAGGATCAAGCCATCCGCCCGCGCGGAATGCGGGCATTCCGCCGACCAAAAATTGATAATGACAATTTTCCCGCGATCATCACACGGACGATGCAATGTTCCTTGTATATCGGGTAGTTCAAAATCAGGAGCTGGCTGATGAAGTTCCACGCTTGAGATTATATCAAGCGAATTGTCCCAGCAGCACGGCGATCAGGATTGCAATTGCCCCACCTGTAAAGAAACGATTGCTCAGCGAGACCATGCCGAAATCCTTTGAGATCCACGACCAACCTGCGACAAACAATGCAATGGTTAAAGAAGTCGCAGGTTTTAGACATGTTACAATCCTGCCCATGAAAAAATGGCAATTCTGGCTTGGGGTGCTGATCAGCATCGTATTTATCTGGCTGGCGCTACGCGGGCTCCGCCTCGATCAATTTTGGGACTCTGTCAAACAGGCGAATTATTTCTGGTTACTGCCAGGCATCGCCGTCTACTTTGTTGGCGTTTGGGTGCGGGCATGGAGATGGCACTACCTGCTGGGACCGATCAAAAAAATTCCCACTGCGACCATGTTCCCCATCACAACGATTGGATATATGGGCAACAATATTTATCCTGCCCGTGCGGGAGAAGTGTTGCGAGCGGTCATGCTGAAGCGGAAAGAAGGCGTGTCCGTTTCAGCCTCGCTGGCTACTATCATTGTGGAACGCATCTTTGATGGCGTGGTTATGCTGGCATTTGTCTTTGTTAATCTACCTGAGCTTGCCAAAATGACCAACACCTCAGGTATGGTCGGCAGCATCCAGCAAGTCGCTGTACTTGGGACAGGGGTCTTTCTTGGCGCGCTGGCTGTTTTTCTCCTTGCCGCCATGTTCCCACAAACGGCAATGAAAATCGGGTTATGGTTTATTTATCGCTTTATTCCTAAACGATTTCAGGAGCGCGTCATCAGCCTTTCCAACAAATTTCTGGATGGATTGGCTTCACTTCGGTCGCCATTCAATGCGTTGATGGTCTTCTCTACTTCGGTCATTATCTGGCTATTGGAAACAGGCAAATACTGGTTCGTGATGCATGCTTTCAACTTCAGTGTCTCGTTCTTTGCCTTGATGCTAATGAACGGCATTGTCAATCTGGCAACAACGATCCCCTCTGCGCCAGGCTATATTGGCACGTTTGACGCGCCGGGCATCGCAGTATTGACAGCCTACGGTGTGGAACATTCTGTCGCAGCGGGATACACCCTTGTATTACACGTCGCGTTGTGGCTGCCAATCACGCTGCTCGGAGCATACTTCCTGACGCGGGAGGGCATGCACTGGAGCGACTCGTTGCGAGCAGAAACGTCGGATGCGTAATCTCATTCATTAACATAAGAAATTGAGTGTTCCACCGAAAGAAGGGTTTTTGCCTGCAAATTCTCGGTTCTGTGAAGAAAAATTGTTTTGGCAGGTATTATCCATTTTTGATTTCACGTTGAATTGTGTTGATGAAGAATTGGGGTTTTCATAAACCACTGGATGTTGCACTTGCGGCATCTCTCTACCATCCTCCTGGGATGTGACCGAATCCACCTTCTGTCTTCTTCGGACAGGAAACTAAAAAGTAAAAATCCTTCAGCTGACTTCATCAAAAAATATAGAGTACAGCATTCATGATATTTCCCCTTTGATCGCAGCAGCTTCATTGATCTTGCAATCCGGGAACGAAAGGACAATCCATGAATAACATGCAGAGTCCTCCACACCTATCCAGCCATCGAATCGGCTTTGTCTCCACTCGGTTCAATAGTACAGATGGCGTTTCGCTGGAGACTCGAAAATGGGCACAGGTTTTGGAAAGGTTGGGGCAGAGCGTATACTACTTCGCGGGTCAATCCGACCAGCCAAAGGACATCAGTTTTATTGTGCCTGAGGCGCATTTTCTGCATAAAGATGTTCAGGAAATCGCGAATATCTCATATAGGTCCCCTACCCGTCCGCTGAAGATCACACATCAAATCCATGAACTGCGGGGTTACCTCAAGGATCGTCTTTATGAGTTCATCAAGAAATATAAGCTCGAACTGTTGATTGCCGAAAATGCCCTTTCGATTCCACTGAATATCCCTCTCGGACTCGCCTTAGCCGAACTGATCGCTGAAACAGGCATACCAGTTATCGGTCATCACCACGATTTTTTCTGGGAGCGGAAACGCTTTCTGGTCAATTGCATCGGCGACTATCTTGAAATGGCCTTCCCGCCGCGCCTGCCCAGCATCCATCATGTGGTGATCAATTCGCTGGCCGCGACCGAAATGGGGAAGCGGCGCGGGATCAATGTCTCGGTCATCCCAAATGTAATGGACTTTGACAATCCACCTAGTCCACCCGATGAGTACATAGCCTCTGTGCGCGCAGACCTGGGCGTTGATCCCAATGAATATTTCTTTCTCCAGCCGACTCGTCCTCTACAGCGCAAGGGAATCGAGTATGCCATCGAGTTGATCCGCAGGTTAGGAGAAAAGGTGCGGCTGGTCATTTCCCATGCAGGTGGAGATGAGGGGAGCGAATATGTAGAACATGTGCGGACTCTTGCCAAGTTGATGGATGTGCGTGTCAACTTTGTTTCCGATATCATCGGCACGGACCGCAGCACTACCAAGGATGGGCGCAAGGTTTATGCCCTGGGAGACGTGTACCCATATGCTGACCTGGTTACATTTCCATCACTGCTCGAAGGGTTTGGGAACGCTTTTTTGGAAACTGTTTATTACCACCGTCCGATCTTTATGAATAATTACACCATCTATTCCATAGATATCAAACCAAAAGGTTTCCAGGCTGTTGAATTCAATGGTTTCATCACAGATGAGACGATCAAGCATGTTCAAAAAATTCTTAGCGATCGAAAATTTGTTGAAGAAATGACCGCCCATAATTACGAATTGGGGCAGCAGTTTTACTCATTTACAGTGCTGGAACGACAATTGCAGGTCTTACTGCATGCTTGTTTTAGCCGTGAAGAGTGGGGTTGGTGAACCTGGTAGTTAGAGATTGAACATTGATAGGGGAGTAATGATATACTGTCTGCATCATCCCTGATGCCATAAAAGCAAATCAATAAGCCCATCGGATCGAAACGAATGCCAGCCAGGTATTATGAGTTGGCATCTTGTCTTATGAGAGGAGAGAAACATGACACAACAGGTTCGCGCATTCGCACGACTAGCACTCTGGGCATTGCCGGTCTGGGCCGCAATGTTGTTCCTGGGCACGCTCACCCATCAGCCAGATCCCCAAAAGGATTTCGCCGGATTCGCCGCTTACGTCACAACTACTAGTTTTCTGTTATCTCATTTGATTAATAGTATTACAGGTGGCGCGATCGGTTCGATTGGTGCTGTTGGATTGCTATTGTTCCTGCAAGATTCAAAAGTTGCAGGCAGAACAATTGTTGGGATGGTCGCCATGGTCATATCGAATACCCTGGTTGCCTCGATCTTTGGTGTTGCCGCATTCGCCCAGACTGCCATGGGGCGCTTGTTCATAGCAGGTCAGCAGAATGCGCTCGACTTCTACAACGAAATTTACAATGGAACTCTTTTTGGTACTGCTCTGATAGCCTTGCTGCTGTTCATGCTGGGAGGGGTTTTGATGGGAAACGCAATTACCACATCCAGGCTCTTTCCACACTGGACCGGCTGGGTCGTTGCAGTCAGCATGGTTGGCTTTGTTCTGAGCACTTTTCTCCTCGATATTGGTCAGAGCATTTTTTCTGCTCTGCTATTCGTAGCAACATTTATTGTCGCATGGAACGCAGGGAAAGAAACCCAATTGCAGGAAGCTAAAACCGCGGTTCCTTTGAGGCCCTAGCTAGAAACTAGCGTCTACTACTGAGGTTCTGCCCAATTCAGTGTGCCATCCTCAAAAAATCTTAGTGTCATATTTGCCTTTTCCCTTCGCACGCAAGTATGATAAAACATGATTAACACGGAGGCTCACAATGGGGCCTTTCTATCCTCTATTTATGATCGTACTCATCATAGGGGGAGTGTATTTCTGGCACAACATCCGCCCCAACATCAACACACGTCGTAACCTGTCTTTGCTGGGGAAAGAAGCACCCATGCTTACGCAGGATGACATTACCTTTCGCGATTTGAATAAGAACGGGAAGCTCGATCCCTATGAAGATCCGCGCCGTCCCATGGAAGAACGCGTCGAAGACCTGCTTCGGCAAATGACGCTCGAAGAAAAAGCGGGCATGCTGTTCCAGACCATGATCGGCATGAACAAGGATGGTACGATCCTGGAAAGGACAGGTATGTTCCCCCTGCCGCAAACGTCCGACATGATCGCGCGGCGGTTGATGAATCACTTCAACATCCTCGAAGGCTCAGACCCGCGTCACATGGCGGAGTGGCACAATCGCATCCAGAAACTGGCGGAACAGACGCGGTTGGGGATTCCCATCACAATCTCTTCCGATCCGCGTCACGCCTTCTCGAACAATCCGCTGGCCGGTATGATGGCTGGAAACTTCTCCCAATTCCCCGAGCCAACAGGACTCGCCGCGACACGTGATGTGGATTTGGTCCAGCAATTTGGGGACATCGCCCGACAGGAATATCTGGCGGTTGGTATCCGCCTCGCTCTCCACCCGATGGCCGATCTTGCCACCGAACCGCGTTGGTGCCGCGTCAATGGGACGTTCGGCGAAGACGCGGATCTCTCTGCGCAAATGACGGCTGCCTACATCCGCGGTTTTCAAGGCGAAACACTTGGCAAGGATAGTGTCGCCTGTATGGCGAAACACTTCCCTGGCGCAGGCCCACAAAAAGATGGAGAGGATGCGCATTTCCCATACGGGCGCGAGCAAGTCTATCCTGGCGATAATTTCGATAATCATCTTAAACCATTCGAAGCCGCGTTCGAGGCCGGGGCAGCACAGATCATGCCCTATTATGGAATGCCTGTTGAAACTCCGCTGGAAGAAGTAGGATTCGGTTTCAACAAGGATGTGATCACTGGATTGCTGCGCGGCAAATATGGATTTGAGGGTGTCGTCTGCACGGACTGGGGTCTGCTTACCTCACTAAAAGTCCTCGGACGCGAAGTGATGCCAGCCCGGGCTTGGGGCGTGGAACAACTGTCCAGGGCGGAACGCGCGCAAAAGGTGCTGGATGCGGGCGTGGATCAATTTGGAGGTGAGGCCTGTCCTGAAGTCATCGTCGAGTTGGTGCACGCAGGAAAGGTCAGTGAGGAACGAATCGATCAATCCATCCGCAGATTATTGCGTGACAAATTCCGGCTCGGATTATTTGATCATCCTTATCTCAATATAGAGGCTGCCGAAAAAATTGTAGGGCAACCGGAATTTCGCAAAGTGGGCGAGCTCACGCAACGCAAATCCATTGTGCTGCTAAAAAATGAAAAGCAAACGCTGCCGCTTAAGAGTGGCTTGAAGATCTACGTTGAGAATGTCAAACCGGAAGCCATCAGCAAATTTGGACAGCTTGTACAGGATGTGGCGCAGGCAGATATTGCCATTCTCCGTTTGAACGCCCCGTACGAAAAGCGCAAAGGCCTGATGGAAAGTTTCTTCCATGCGGGTGAACTGGATTTCAAGGAACCAGAGAAAACACGTATCTTGAATATTTTGAATCAACTTCCGACGATTGTGGATATTTATCTTGAACGACCCGCTGTCATTCCTGAGATCGCTGAGAAGAGCGCGGCACTGCTGGGAAATTTCGGCGCAAACGATGATGCAGTTCTGGACGTCATCTTTGGAAAATTTGAGCCGCAGGGAAAATTACCGTTTGAGCTTCCATCGTCCATGGATGCGGTGCGCAAACAAAAGGAAGACCTGCCGCACGATTCGGAAAATCCGCTATTTCCGTTTGGGCATGGGTTGTGCTATTAACACTGTCATTCTGAGCGGAGCGAAGAATCTATACCACGTCTCAAAGACTCTTCGGTCGCGGCAAACACTCCCTCACATCGCCCCATATCCTGCGGGAGAGTGACATACCTGTGAGAGGAATCAAATCGTTCCTTTGGAGCGACTTTTGATTCTTGTAATGTTTATCATGCAGCCCTGGTTTGAAATATCCGCACCAATGTCATTGCTGTGACAATTGTCGAAACGATGAAGACAATTACAAATTCAATCGGGTCTTCACTTCCAAGTGCTACCTTGATTCCATCTCCTAACGCTGCCCCGATGGACCAACCTAAAATATTGGCATAAATCCACCAGTTAGCATAAGGAGTCTGGCTCCGCAGGACCAGCCATTGAAAGAGGCCTAATAAAGCACCAAACAACGCGCCGTGACCGAGACCTTCAAGGATTTTGCCCAATAACCCAGTTCCATTACCAAGGAATCCTGCAAGATTGATGGCCCAAAAGATGGCCCAAGCCGCAAACGTTGCTGCAATCCACCAGGCAGAAACGAGTCGACGCAAAGCCAGCCATTGCATCACAGCACAGCCTAATCCGAATGTGCAGCCAATGACCAGCCCAAACAGGAATGGATGTGCATTGTTGATTGCCGCGCCCAACCCTGCAAACAGGATGACGAGTCCCAGAACGAGTCCGCCAATCGTTGCAAGACTCCACCATAATCCTAATTTCCAATCTGTAGCGCTTTTCATAAGCTAACTCCTTTGCGCAAGATAGGTCGTTAAATTTCCTTTTGTTGGCGGCATTTCATAAACGAAGATCAAATCCCGATTGTCAAATTCCTGCGGTTCCCATTCAGGAAAGTCCGCCGAGATCGAGACCACCTGCGCACCTCGTTTCATCTGCCTTTCCAAATGCGGTGCGAGTTTCATGACTTCCTTTGACGTTGCATAGACAAAGACGACATCCGCCTCGCGCAGATCGGCTTTGTAGAAATTTCCCCACCTGACGCGGATTTGATTCCCGAATCCACTCGCAACGACACGGAGCCAGATCAACGCACATTGGATGGGACCAATTTCAATCCCTACAGCTTTTGCGCCGAAGTCGCGGGCTGCGATCAGGAGCACGCGTCCATCCCCTGCCCCAAGATCGTATAAGACCTCATCCGGTTGAAGATTTGCCAACTTCAATGCTTTGTGGATCCGCCCGGGTTTGGTGGGAACGGGAGGCAGGCCATAAAGCGCAGGGATGAGAATCCACAACAAAGTGACAAGGAACAGGAGAACGAGAAAGATAAAAGAAATCAGAATGATCATGTTAATTATGATGGTGGGAAACATACCAAACAGCGACCAAACCCAGCAAATTGAAAAGGACTGCGGCACCGGTGACATAGAAAAAACCGATCGCATAAAGCGAGGGGGCCAAATATGCCCCGATCGCGCGTCCAAGGGAATTCCCTGCGCCAGCAAACGATAATGTTGTAGCCCGCGCAGAAGGCATTACTTCAGTCATCAACGGGATGATGCTGACGATGGTAAATTCAAACGTGATGTAAAACAGGAATAATCCGATCAGAGCACCCGTTGCCGAACGTCCAATGACAGGCAGGATCAGTGCCGCAATACAGTTCGCGATGATTCCTAACCCGGCCGCACGGACTTTCCCCAGGCGATCCACATACAGCGCGACAAGACCCTCCCCTCCCAATTCAGACAACCCAATAATCGCAGAAGCGCCAGCCAAGGCCGCAATCTGCAACTTGAAGGAATCTTCCAGCCACACCCCAAACATCAGGTTAACCACTTCATTTGCCGAGGTTATTGACAACCCGATTGAAAAAGCGACCAGCACTGTTCGTGACCTAAAGATATCTTTGACATTTCCAAAGATGCCTGCCGCGTGACGAACAGGCTTTTCAGAGTCTTGCAATGTCAATAGAACGAAAACAAACGCAGCAATGCCAAGTACACCTAATACCCAAAACGGTGTAGACCAGGTACCTTTCGCGATCATCCAGCCTGCCGCTGGAACACCCAGAATGAAAGCTAGTGACCAGGCAAATTCCATAAAACCAAGTACGGTGCCACGTTTTTCATAGGCAACATGGTCGGCAACATAGGAAGCTAACGAGGGATCAAAGATCGATTTACTCAGCATGCCTAACACAAGGGAAATACCCAGGGTTGTCAGGCTGGGATACAGAGCGACCATTCCCATTCCTAGGATGAATAATCCCACTCCCAGTAGCATGCCAAATTTGCGTCCACGCGTTTCGATGAAAGGGAACAGAAATGGATTTGCCACACCGATAATGGCACGGTTGCCGATCAACCCTGAGATCACACTGATATCCAACCCCAACCCGCGCGCAAAGATAACCAGGAACGGATAGACCATCCGATATGCCGTATTCATCACCACACGGATCAGCGCGTAGGTTGCCAGAGAAAAATAATTCATAGGGATTTTTTGCTCTCAAGGGCTTAAATAAGAACGAATAACGAAGAGCGTGGGCAGAAGAATACCACACAAGTGAAAGGCAGTTCACGTCCTATAGGAATTAATACCCACCTGCTCTCATTACATCTATCCTATGATTTTTATGATGCTTAATACTATTCTCGTTACCATGTATTTGTTACAATTTTCACAAATATATATGGATATATGTATATAGCACTAAGGAGAAGGAATGAACACAAACCTTGAAAGCGAGATCACCCAACTCCATGCCGAGATCTGTGCAGGGCTGGCAGATCCCAATCGGATTTTGATCTTGTATGAACTATCCCAATCCCCCCGCAATGTAACCGAGCTCTCGACAAACTTAAAAATGCCGCAGCCATTGGTGTCGCGTCACTTAAAGACTTTGCGGGAACGCGGCATGGTGATCTCAAACCGCAGAGGCACTGTTATTCAATACACCCTCGCGGATGTGCGCTTGATCCAGGCGCTGGATTTACTGCGAGCCGTAATGCGCGATGGTTTGACAAAGCGTGCAGAGTTAATTGAAGCACTGGCATAAGGCGCAATGGCGCAAACCTATTGAAGGAGACCAAAATGGTTGAGAAAAAGAACAAAATGACACTGGTCGTCCTGAGTGGCGACATGGATAAGGTGATGGCAGCCTACATCATTGCCTCGGGTGCCGCCGCCGCGGGCATGGAAGTAATTATGTTCTTCACGTTCTGGGGGCTCAAAGCCATCCAGCGTGACGGTATTCTCACGGGCAAAGGGTTATTTGGACGCATGCTGGGCGTTATGAACCGCGGCGGTTTGAAAGCCATTGGCCCATCACGCCTGAACATGGGTGGCATGGGTCGTTGGATGTTCAAACTCATGATGAAGATGCATGGCGTCACGCCGCTCAATGAATTGCGGGAGGCCTGCATTGCCCTTGGTGTCAAATTGATCCCATGCGACATGTCCATGACGGTGATGGAGATCGATTGTGAACATTTGATCCCTGAGGCGGAAGAACCGGTTGGCGTGGCTGTAATGCTTGAGCACGCGAATGAGTCGAGCGTCCAATACTTTATCTAATGCATTAGACCCTAAATGTTTTAGAAACCTTTAGGGTCTTCGAAACAGAAAAGGAATTCAAAATGTCTGACACCCCCAAACTCTCCCTTGATTTCAAAGGCTTACTTTGCCCCATGCCGGTTGTAAAACTTGCACAAGCGATGAAGCAGATCCAGGTTGGCGAAGTTGTTGAAGCAGTCGCTACTGACCCCGGCGTCATGGCAGATATCCCTGCCTGGGCGCGCACCAGCGGAAATGAACTTGTTTCGCTCGAAAAACAAGATAAGGTTTTCAAATTTGTTGTGAAGCGGGTTAAGTAAAAAGTAGACAAGTATGTACGTGTTTACTTTTATGGAGATAACATGCTCATTTCCCAACTTCTCGCTCTCGCGGGACTTGTAGCGGGTCTCTTCGGAATATATCTTCGCTACACTGAGACCAAACACCGCGTCCTCCCCACTGACCAATCCCTCATCAAAGGGAACATTTCGCATGGCATTACGTACGCCTTCACAAAAGGGATGATGCCGTGGGCGAAAGAGTCCACGCGCATTCATATGCTTGCCTATCTGCGCGGGATTGGATTCCACGTTGGGATTTTCACTGCCATTGGTATCGTGATCATCAATCCTTTTTGGGAATATCTGCCTCCAATCATTTTCTTGATCTTGTTTTGGATACTGGGCATCGCCGCGGTCCTGGGCGCGGCGGGTGGAATTATGCGAATCGTGGAACACAACTTAAGAGGCTTGAGCCTGCCAGACGATCATTTTGCTGTCTGGCTGACAACGCTCTTTATAACGGTGGCAGGTCTGGCTGTTATCAATGATTCGTTCGTCATCCCGATGTATATTGTCAGTGCGATCACGTTCATCTACATCCCCTTGGGAAAGATCCGCCACTGTCTGTATTTCTTCTTTGCGCGTATTTTCTTTGGCAAGTTTTTTGGGCGACGTGCGATATTTCCACACCCTCAAGCGGTAAAGTGAGGCTGGCATGAATGAAACCATTGAGCTTGCCCTGAAGGCTCTTGAAGCACAACTTAACCAGCCACTTGAGACGGCATTGGAAGCCTGTGCACGCTGCGGTATTTGTGCAGAGGCTTGTCATTACTATCGCGCCGAGCCAAAAGTGGAACATATCCCTGCTTACCGCGCCGAGCAATTGCGAAGTGTCTATCGCCATGAGCATGATTTTCTAAGTAAACTGTTTCCCATTTGGACACGCTCGAAAAAACTTGATGAACCAACGCTGGCGAATTTGACTGAAATTGCGTTCAGCCAATGTACGTTGTGCAGGCGCTGCACAATAAACTGTCCATTGGGTGTCGATACTCCCTTGATGATGCGTGCCATCCGCACAATGGCGTCTGCGGCGGGAACTGCACCTGAGATCCTGGTGATGCTTGCGGATGCGGCGATCGAAAAAGGAAGAGATCCGTCTTTCTATAAAGAGATGTTCCTGGAACAGATCAGGGAAATGGAACACCAGTTACGAGACATTACAGGTGATGAGACCGCGACTATTCCTGTTGAAAAACAGGGAGCAAAAATTTTGTATGTGCCACTGGCCGGCGCACACACAATTTTGCCTCCGGCTGTCGTCTTCAATGCTGCAAAAGCAGATTGGACTCTATCCATTTTCGAATCCGCAAATTATGGCGTCTTTTTAGCTGATATGAAGCGTGCCAAAGAAGTTGCCAGACGGATCGTAGACGAAGCCAATCGTCTGGGCGTGCAGGAAATCGTCATCGCCGAATGTGGACACGCCTATGCCTCCTATCGCTGGGATGTGCCGAACTGGTTCGCGGGCGAATTCGATTTCAAGGTCCGCTCATTGATCGAAGTGTTGGCTGAGTACATTCAGGAAGGTAAGATCAATGTTGACCCAACGGCAATCCCTGAGAGTGTCACTTATCATGACTCTTGCAACCTTGCTCGCAACGGCGGACTCATCGAAGAACCGCGTTATGTGTTGGGCAAGATCACAACAGATTTCCGCGAGATGACTCCCAACAAAGCGGAGGCGATTTGCTGTGGCGGTGGTGGAGGGTTGGTCGCGCTGGCCGAGTATGCCGAGCGAAGAATCACAGCCGGTAAACCCAAAGCGGAACAGATCAAAAAAACGGGCGCGCGTATCGTTGTGGCGGCATGTGAAAACTGCCGTTTACAAATTGGCGACCTGAACGAACGTTACAATTTGAACGTCCGCATTACCGCGCTCACCGATTTGGTTGTCCGCGCGATGCGACTGCCGCAGCCATTACCTGGAACAGAAGCTGAGCATTTGTTTGAAGATGAAAAAGCCGTTGTAACAAAATAACAAGCAGGCATTGATCATAAAAAGACCGCTGATGAAGCGGTCTTTTTATGATCAACTGGTTATGCTGTTTCCTTATTGATATTCAAAAATACTTTTGCAAGGAAATAGGCTGCGACTAGAGTAAGAACGATCAACGCCAGGAAGAATCCAATGATCGCATAGTTGCCTGAATTGAAGATCGGGGACGGAGGTGGATGCATCACATTCCTCGCGGTTGCAAATATCACGCGTAAGACAATGATGAAAATAATGTTGGCAATGGATGTGATCCAGTTTGTGTTGATGAGCCAGAGCCCCACTTGTAAGAGAACGCCTGTCACAGCAAAGATCGCTGCCAAGCGGAAGCGCGGCTCGGCGAGGAAGAGTCCGTTCCAGTTGGATTCCATCGCCCAGAGCGATAGCGGAAGATAGGTTACCCAGAAGAAGATCCCGGTCCGCCCCAGCGCGGCGGACCAATTATGAAAAGGAGCACGGCCCGTGATCAAAGCAATCAAGCCAGCCAAACCGGCAGCAAAGAGTGCGAGTTCAGCCGTCAATACCCAGGCGCCATGCAAATATACGATCCGCACATTGGAACCAAGAGATTTTTCTTCGGGTCCGAATAAGGCGAGAAGAGCAATTACAATTACTGTCATGAAGAACAACGTGAGCGGTGATTTGAGCTTTGACATTGCACGATTTTACTCTACATCATCCAAGCCAATAAAATCGGAGTCCAACGACTTACCTTCCCCGAAGGGGACCAGTCGTTGTTTTTAGTGCAAAGTCTGGAGATTTTGGATTCCACTGATTGAAGAGATATTTATGAATGAAAAACCTCCTGCCAGTATTGCTTTAGAAAAACTGAATATTCCTCATCAAGTCTTCAAACATGCGATCCCTGTTACTTCGTTTGAACAAGCAGCCTCAGATCGCAATCAGCGACCGGAGCAGGTGGTGCGCAGTATTCTCTTTCAAATTCGATCCGAGGAGTTTCTGATGGTCCTTGTGGCGGGACGTGAACAAGTGGACTGGAAAAAATTGCGGCAATATGTGGGAAGGTCACGAGTGCGGATGGCAACAGAAGAGGAAGTGCTGGAAGTGACCGGCTATCGCATTGGGACGGTGAGTCCTTTTGGGTTGAAGAATGAAGTCAAGGTCCTGATCGATGCGAGCATTTTAAAAGAAGAGGAAATCTCAATTGGCTCAGGAGTCCGAAACATGGCGATCATTATGAAGAGTGCAGACTTGCGTCAAGCACTGAGCAAATCGGAAATCGTCTCCCTGCTCGAACATTCTTGACATAATTCAGCGGCTCAATTATTATTAAAGTCAATAAAGTCTATTGGACTACTAGGATTTCAAGGCAATCATGAGGCTTTCTAAACGCGGCGAATACGGCCTACGGGCAATGATCAGTCTGGCGGACCCTGCCCTAAAAGGCAGCTCTCCTGCAATGTTGCAGATCAAGGAAATCTCGCAACGCGAGCAGATCTCACCCAAATTTCTTGAGCAAATCCTTCTCACGCTCAAGAATGCAGGTCTGCTTCACAGCAAGATGGGGATTGGCGGCGGGTATTATCTTGCCAAGCCAGCCAGCGAAATTACGCTGGGGCAAATATTCCGCGTATTAGATGGACCTGTGGCTCCTATAAGGTGCGTGAGCCAGATGGCGTATGAACCGTGTGGTTGCCCGGATGAAGAGACCTGTGGTCTAAGGCTGGTCATGGGTGATGTGCGCAATGCCATTGCAAATATTCTCGATAACACTTCCTTGGAAGATGTCACCAAACGACAAAGTGCGCTCCGTAAGAAATTGATCCTAAGCTAGTCGACCAAAACGCGCGTTCCTACGCGCTGTTTTTATAGCTTGAAAGTCTACTAGTACTATAGACTTTATAATCTGACGACAGAAGAGGAGAACAATTTGAATAGAGTCGGCATTATGGCATTCTTTCGTTTTGATTGCAGCGTATATGATCAGCAAATAGGCTGTAGCTGGCGATGAACAAGATGAGTCATTTCATTGCCAGCACTCTTGGCTTGCCAACATTGGAGGAAGTGACAAAGTCGCAGGGCAAAAATCGGAAAAACATGAATCGTGAGTTAAAATCCTATCGTCGGCTCACTCAGCAGATTCCCAGGACGAAGGAAAACATGTCAATTATTTTAGACCAACTCACGAAACGTTATGAGGGACATCCAGTTGTTAATCGGCTTTCCCTGGAGATTGCAAATGGCGAGTTTTTTGTGCTCATTGGGCCGAGCGGCAGTGGTAAAAGCACCGTCCTACGCATGATCGCGGGATTGAATTCTGTTGACGAAGGGCATGTCATTTTACATGGCCGCGACGTCACCCTGGCTACCCCACAGCAACGCGGGGTCGGGTTTGTTTTTCAACACTACGCCTTGTTCCAACATATGTCGGTGGCAGATAATATTGAGTTCGCGTTACGCGTCCGCAAGGTGCCGGCGAATGAACGCCAGAAGCGACGCGATCAACTCCTCGAACTGGTTGGGCTCTCCGGGCTGGGTGGACGTCTGCCTGATCAGCTTTCCGGTGGACAACAGCAACGCGTTGCGCTCGCCCGGGCGCTGGCTCACAAACCTGAAGTGCTGCTGCTCGATGAGCCCTTCGGCGCGCTGGATGCCAAAATCCGCGTCGAACTACGCCGCGCCTTACGCGGCATCCAAACGGAATTAGGCATCACAACCATCTTTGTTACACACGACCAGGAAGAGGCATTTGAACTAGCCGACCGTTTGGGCGTAATGAACTTTGGCCGCCTGCTCGAAGTCGGGACTCCCAGCGAACTTTACCAGCATCCTCAAACCGAATTTGTAGCAACGTTTCTTGGTACAACGAATCTCATGGTCGGCGAATCAACTGCGGAAGGTGTTCAGGTTGGTCCAGTCTCTTTTCCAATTAATGCTGATTCAAAGCGAATTGAGCAAGCCTCAAGTACCCAGCGTGTACAAGTGCTCTTTCGTCCAGAGGATGTGACTCTCACTTTGCCAGATGAAGCCCTGGATGCTCCACAATTGGGAACAGGCAAAATTGATGGAAGCACCTTCTCAGGTTCGGTCGAACGATTGCGCGTACGGATGCCTGCCATTCCGGGTGTACGGCCCATTGCCCCTCCGGTTGCATTCGGTGAGGATGCCGTCCTGATCGAGGCAGCTCGCACACAGGATGTGGCTCGCCGCTTCCCTCTCGCTCCCGGTGATAGTGTCAATGTGGGCGTGCGGCGTATCCATGCCCTTGTTCACCCTGGCTTGAGTTTCTTGATCCTCACCGACGGCTCCGAATCCGCTCAGGCCGCTTTGGATTTGGGCGGTCAGGTCGCCCGTCTCGCCCACGCGCGGGTAACCATCCTGAGTTACGGTCAGGAGGCAGATAAGCATGAAAGTCATTTGCAGGGAGCCAAGGAAAAATTAGGCAGCGGGCTTGCTCAACTGGAAGTGCGCTCAAGCCCTCACTCCCCCGATATCGCAGTTGCACAGGAAGTGGAACGCCGGCCCTACGACCTCGTTATTTTAGGTGTTAGTGGACTGGCACCTGCAAATCGTGTCCCCTTAGCGGAAAAAATTCTGAGATTGGGCGAGCATCACTTGCTGCTTGTTCCCGCTGAACACGCGGAGCCAGCCCATGCACTCGTCTGTGTGATGAGCGGAGAACCAGGCAAGGAAGATGTTCTCTTTGCCGGTCGTTTTCTGCGCCACCTGGGAGCCCATGCCACATTAATGTCTGTCATTACATCGGGAGATAATACTATTCCTCATGATCGAGCTGAACGCTTTCTGGCAGGCGGCATCCGAACGCTGGAACTGTTGAGGGTTCCGGCAGAAACGACGATTCGCGCCGGCAACGTACACGATGAAATCACTCATCAGATGAAAGAGGGTGAACACGATCTGCTCATCATGGGAGCGCCGCTCCCGCATGGAGGTGATAGGGTCTCACTGGAAGGAGTGGTAGGTCAAATCATAAAAGAGATGACCACACATCCAGTTTTGGTCGTCCGTTCACGCTATGCTGCCGCGAACATTCGACGGCTGACAGGTGATGGACGTTTTTAATAACTTGAAGAAGATAACTCAACTATTTGTGGAGAGAATTGCATGAAAACAGGATTTCTAAAAACCTTGATCGTTTTTATCGCGATGAGTCTGCTGACAGCCTGTGGCGGACAAGCAACTGCAACCTCAAATGGAAACGCTCCGGTCAAGTTGATTCTCGGGGCATATACTACACCACGGGAAGCCTACGGTGAATTGCTTCCCATCTTTGCAGCGCAATGGAAAGAGAAGAAGGGGCAGGAAGTAACCTTTGAAGAATCCTATCTGGGCTCTGGCGCACAGGCGCGAGCAATTAATGAAGGGTTCGAAGCCGACGTTGCAGCCCTTTCTCTCGACGGGGATCTCAAGAAAATCGCCGATGCGGGTTTGATCACTCATGACTGGCATATCCCTCCATACAATGGCATGGTCAGCACCTCTGTTGTCGTTTTTGCAGTCCGCAAAGGTAACCCCAAGAACATCCATGATTGGGCTGACCTTGCGCAGCCGGGGCTGGAAATCCTAACGCCTGACCCCAAGACGAGCGGCGGCGCGCAATGGAATATTCTGGCTTTGTTTGGAGCCGCGCTACGCGGCAAGATTGAAGGCATTCCGGCGAATGATGAGGCCGCAGCCACTGAGTTTCTCAAGTCTGTCCTTAAGAATGTCACCTCGTTCGACAAGGGTGCGCGTGAGAGCATTACCAACTTCGAAACGGGTGTAGGCGACGTGGCGATTACTTATGAGAACGAAGCTTTGGTCGGTCAGCAGTCCGGTCAGGAGTATGAATATGTTATCCCTACTTCTACCATCTTGATTGAGAATCCGGTCTCAGTGGTCGACACCTATGTGGATAAGCATGGGACACGCGAAGTGGCCGAAGCTTTTGTTCAATTCCTCTTCACGAAAGAAGCACAGGAAGTCTTTGCCAAACATGGCTTGCGTTCTCTCGATAAGGATGTAGCTGCCGCGACCAAAGCCCAGTATCCACCCGTGACCGACTTATTCACTATTGGGGATCAGTTTGGTGGATGGTCTGAAGCTGGACCAAAATATTTTGGCGACTCAGGTATCTACACCCAGGCTATCATCGACGTCCAGGGGCAATGACAAACACTTCTCTAGTCACTGCTCAGAATACTCCCCGCCGCGCCCCCTGGGGCCGGTGGGGAATCCAGTCCGCCGCGTGGACGTATATCACGCTGATGCTGCTTATTCCTCTGGCGGTGATCTTCCAGGATGGATTGAGAGATGGGTTGGGAGCATTATGGCAGTCCGTTACGTCACCTATTGCCTGGAGCGCGCTGCGATTGACAATATGGACATCAGCACTCATGGCCGTGGTCAACGCGATCATGGGGACTCTAACAGCATTCGTTCTGGTACGCTACAGCTTTCCCGGTAAAGGGCTGCTGAACGCCATTGTGGATTTACCATTGGCTATCCCCACGCTGGTGACAGGTGTCATGCTGGTCGTGCTTTACGGTCCGCAAAGCTTTATTGGGGCCTGGCTCAAGGAGCAAATGAATTGGAAGATCATTTTTGCCCCGCCGGGTATCGTTCTCGCCCTCTTATTTGTAAACTTCCCATTTGTCGTGCGCGCGGTTCAACCGGTTCTGCAGAGTCTGGATCGCGAATCGGAGGAGGCTGCTGCAACGCTGGGAGCTGGTTCTGCCACGATCTTTTGGCGGGTCACGCTGCCAGCTTTGTGGCTGCCCATCGCCAGCGGAGCACTTCTCAGCTTTGCGCGAGCGATTGGAGAGTTTGGCGCCATCGTGATCGTCGCCGGAAATATTCCGCTCCGCTCTCAAACCGCGGCGGTCTATGTCTTTGGAGAAGTGGAATCGGCAAATCGGCAGGGCGCCAGCGCGATGTCCATTGTGATGTTGTCGCTTGCCTTTACATTGGTCCTGTTTGTTGACTGGCTGCGGAAACGCGGGCGGAAGGATAGTGAAGAATGACAACCCTCGCGCAACCCACTACGGAAGTGAACGCTACAACTCCGCGCCCGGAAAATATTTCCCGTTCCATGTCGGCCTGGCGTCGCCGATTACTGATCGGCATTGTGGTTGCGTATGCGGCGCTCTTGATCCTTGCCCCGCTGACTGCCCTGGTCTCTGGCGCGTTCGCCAAAGGGATCGGAGCAAGCCTCACAGCCTTAAGAGACCCGGCGGTCTTTTCTGCTTTTCTGCTCACCTTATATATTGCTTTTATCACCGTGGCTGTGCATGCCTTGTTTGGTACGGTGCTGGCATGGGTGCTGGTGCGCTATCGCTTCCGCGGACACTGGCTGCTCAATGGAGTCATAGACCTGCCCTTTGCGGTTTCACCTGTAGTCGTTGGGTATATGCTGCTTCTACTGTTTGGGCGGACCGGTGTGCTGGCCCCAGTCCTTGAGGCATTAAATATAAAGATCGCCTTTGCGGTGCCAGGCATGATTCTGGCGACCTTGTTTGTCACTCTGCCATTTATGGCACGTGAAGTGATGCCGGTACTAGAAGCATTTGGCGTTGAACAGGAACAGGCGGCTGCCACACTAGGGGCAAGCGGCTGGCAAACATTCTGGATGGTGACCTTCCCGGCGTTGCGCTGGGGATTCATTTATGGCGTCATTCTCACCTTTGCGCGCGCACTGGGAGAGTTCGGTGCCGTGCTTGTTATCGGAGGCGGGGTGCAGGGGCGCACGGAAACGGTCACTCTTTTTATCTACCGCGCGCTCGATGAGCGTCAATACGTTGGGGCCTATAGTGCAGCACTGGTCCTCGGGTTGCTATCGCTTGCATTAGTGATTGGCACTGAACTTCTTCGCAAAAGAGAAAATAGATAAGATTTTGCGAAAGAAACGCTATGATTGGTCAGACGAAACGGCTGAAAAGCCGTTTTGCTTTGCAGTTATAATCACTCTACATCGTACGTTCTTCCTGCTTTGATCATCTTGTTTTAGAAGGGCGATCACTTTTCCATGCATCTGAACATTTTGTTCTATGTACTGGTGGGCTTTATTGCACAAATGATTGATGGCGCACTCGGCATGGCTTATGGTGTCAGTTCCAATACCTTCCTGCTCAGTTTAGGAATTCCACCTGCTGCAGCTTCAGCCAGTGTCCATATGGCGGAAGTGGTTACCACCGGCATCTCCGGTTTCTCTCATTGGAAGCTCGGTAACGTAGATTGGAAACTTGTCCGCCGGCTGCTCCTGCCCGGCGTGATCGGTGGCGTGATTGGCGCGTATTTACTTACGTCCATTGATGGAAATATCCTCAAACCATATATCGCAGCTTATTTGCTTTTCATGGGCGGCCTCATTATTTATAAGGCCTTCACGATGAAATCTCAGCATAAACTGGATGATTATCATGGTCCACGTATCAGCATCCTTGGGTTGCTGGGAGGGTTCTGTGACGCGATCGGAGGAGGAGGCTGGGGGCCCGTCGTTACCTCCACGCTTGTGGCTTATGGAAAACATCCGCGCATGACAATCGGATCGGTGAATTTCTCTGAATTCTTCATCACACTTTCCGAATCGATCACTTTTGTGCTGGCATTAAGTTTCGGTCAATACTGGCAAATCATTCTGGGCTTGTTGATCGGCGGCGCCATCGCCGCACCGATTGCTGCCCTGCTTTCGCAAAAGCTGCCCCTCAAAACCCTCATGGTTGTTGTGGGGATTCTGATCGTTATTCTGAGCCTACGTACTTTATATTTGGCTGTCGTGTAATTTCAAAAATATTCTCTCCAACAAAAAGCAAGAGATTTATTTGTCGTCTGCTAAGTCGAGGGAGTACTGGGCTTAAAACGCCGTCGGGCTTTCGGTTTATAATGTTTCTCATGAAGCGTATTGGTATTCTATTCATTTTTCTGAGCGTATTGTTGCTTGCCCTGCAACCTGTACGCGCTCAAAATAATGAGCCACTTGCCATCGTTATGACCGCGGATGGTCCGATCATGCCGGCGATGCGGGAATATATCAAGCGTGGGGTTGAAACAGCAGAACGGCGCAACGCCGAAGTTTTGATCATTCAACTCAATACGCCCGGCGGGGATTTGTTGACCACACTCGACATCATTGCGATTATGCGAGCCAGTACTGTGCCTGTCGTTGTGTATGTTGCACCGAGGAACGCGATCGCCGGAAGTGCCGGCGCGCTAGTTACCATGGCAGGTCACGCCTCTGCGATGGCGCCTGAGACCGTCATTGGTGCATCCACTCCTATTAATTCATCAGGAGAAAATCTGAATTCAGATGAACGGGCAAAGGCAGCCAATGCAGCCAAAGCTGCAATCAGGGATATCGTTGCCCCGCGCGGAGAGGAAGCCCTCAAGCTGGCTGAATCCATGATCGACGAAGCCAAGGCTGCAACCTCGACGGAAGCTCTCAATGTTCATCTGGTGGATTTTGTCGTGGATAATGTGGATGATTTGCTCGAATCGCTTGATGGCTTCACTGTTCAAGTCGGTGGTGAATCACGGACACTTCATACGGCGAGCGCTCATACTGAACCACTCGAAATGAGTTTTATCGAAAAGTTCCTGCTCCTGTTGACTGACCCCAATATTGTTTTTACTCTGCTATCCATCGGAACGACTGCCCTTCTGATTGAGCTCTCGAGTCCCGGCGGATGGGTGGCAGGCTTTTTTGGTGTGGTCTGTCTATCACTCGCTACCTATGGGTTGGGCATTTTGCCGGTCAATTGGTTTGGTATTATCTTCCTGATCACGGCGTTCGTCCTGTTCATCCTCGATATCAAGGCACCTACTCACGGTGCGCTCACGATCGCGGGCGTCGCATCCTTCATCGTTGGCGCGCTGGTTCTATTTAACTCAGCCAGCGTGCCACAGTTCCAACGCGTGTCTGTCCCGCTGGTGATCAGCTTTGGAGTTTTCCTTGGCCTGGTATTTTTCGGTATCCTTATGTTTGCGCTGCGTACCATCCATGTGCCGGTCAAGATGGGCATTGAGTCCTATGTTGGCAAAACGGGAATGGCTCGATCATCCATCGATGAACGAGGTGGTCAAGTCCAAATGGAATCAGAGCTTTGGACGGCGGAACCGGTTGCAGAGTCCGAAAAGATCAGTAAGGGAGATAAAGTGGAAGTTGTCGAAGTAAAGGGTTTACGATTGAAAGTTAGGAAGATAAAATAAATTATGCCTGTTACACCTACAAGAGACCGGGTCATCCCCGAAACTGACATCCGACCATTGCGCCGCCCGGATTGGATCAAGGTACGCGCCCCCTCCGGCGAGACGTATCAATGGCTGCACGGACTAATGCGCAAGAAGGAATTACACACGGTCTGTGAAGAAGCCATGTGCCCAAATTTAGGCGAGTGCTGGGGGAGCGGAACCGCGACATTTTTGATGCTCGGCGATGTTTGCACGCGCACCTGTGCATTTTGCGATATCAAACATGGCAAACCCGGGTTAATGGATTGGGGCGAGGCCGAGCGCGTAGCTCAAGCTGTTAAAGCCATGGAGTTGAAGCACGCGGTCATCACCTCCGTGAACCGCGATGAGCGCCGGGATGGCGGCGCGCCGATCTTCGCGATGGTCATTCGACGCATCCGTGAATTACGACCGGGGTGTTCCATAGAGGTGCTGATCCCGGATTTCAAAGGCTCACTCGAAGCCTTGAAGATCGTGATGGATGCCCGGCCTGAAATTTTGAACCACAACGTGGAGACCGTGCCGCGCTTGTTCAAGGCCGTTCAGCCTCAGGATAATTATGATTGGGCTGCGGCAACTTTATCTAATGCTAAAAAGCTCGACCCTGAGGTGCTGACGAAATCCGGCATCATGGTGGGTCTTGGCGAAGAGATGGACGAGGTCAAGGCAGTGATGCGGGACCAGCGCTCGTGGGGGGTGGATATTCTGACCATCGGCCAATACCTGCAACCAAGCAAGAAGCACATGCCTATCTCGCGTTATTACACCATGGAAGAATTCGCCGAATTGCGCGATTACGGAAAAGAGATTGGCTTCAAGTGGGTGGAGTCGAATCCGCTGGTGAGGTCGTCATATCACGCTGCGGAGCAGGTCCGCGCGTTGAGCGTGGTGCATCGCAAGTTATACGGGGAATCGTCACCGATAAATTAAAAATCAAACGATGCGAAAATCCTCAAACGGGCTCATCATTAGTCTGCTGGTTTTTGCGGTCGTAGGTTTCTTAAGCCTGTACGTTTTTCAGAGCATATGGCTGAAGTTGATTTCGCGGATGTTGAACTCCGGCCAGTCCACTGGACTGCCGGTCTCTTCCACACCAATATCCGGATTCTCGTTTCCAACACAGCGAGCCGCAGTTCCCCTTAACACAGAGCTGACCCTAAGCAATTTGGGTATTACAGTCACGGGCATCGTCAGCCCTGCAGATGCTCTGATAGGAAAAGCCAATCGATTCAACATCCTTGAGAAGGACGAGGAATATCTGGTGGTGTACATCAAGACGCGCTGTGTTTCCAAAAGCGAGAAGTGCCGCGTGACCGAGTCCGATTTTGGTGTCCACAGCGAGGCCGGACGAGATTACCCGGCTGAACTATCCGTCAGTTTTTCCGATTTGAAGGGTCTGTTCGAGGGCGGCGAGATACCCGCCGGGCAAAACCTGGGTGGNTCGTTGATCTTTATTATTCGCCAGGGCGATCACGGTCTGACNTTAATCTATCCGCGATTATTTAGCTTCGGAGGCGCGGCAGAGTTCCTNCTTGGTAAGTGACNCCGCTCATTGAANTAAATGTACTGAGCATGGTACATCGCAAGTTATTTGGGGAGAGTAAATAAGACAGCGATTTATTGTGAGAGTTTAGAATATTATGACCACAGATCAACTAACGGCAGAATTCGAGACATTTCAAGGTGAATTAGAATCCTTCCTCCTGAGGATGACCGCCAGTGTTCAGGATGCTGAAGATATCGTTCAGGATACTTATCTCAAGACTCAGGCGAAGATCCACACTTTTCGAGGGGATTCTTCGTTGAAGACCTGGATCTTTAGTATTGCATCCAACCTTGCCAGGGATTTGTTAAGATCAAAGAAGAGATGGCCCGAAACCATAACCGATATTTGCCGCGAGGAAACGCTACACAACCGTCAGTTCTTTCAGGAAGCCTTGCAAATCCGGGAAATGTCGCCGCAGGGCAAATTCGAGATCAAGGAACACATCGCTTTTTGCTTCACTTGTGTTTCCAAATCGCTTCCGCTCGAGCAGCATTTGGCATTGTTGCTCAGGGAAGTCTATGGATTTAAGGTAGCGGAGATCGCTGTGATCCTGAACCAGACCGAGGCCATGGTGAAATATTATCTGCACGTGAGCCGGAACAGGCTGATCGAAATCTTCGACCACCGTTGTTCGCTGATCAATAAAGAAGGGATTTGTTACCAGTGCACGGAACTTAACGGCATCTATAATCCCAAACAAAAAGCACAGGAAGAACTGGTCAAGATCGAAATGGCAAGAGATGCAGAAACGAAAAGCAAGGAGGAACTCTTCGACCTGCGGATGAAAATCCTGCAGGAACTCGATCCTTTTGAATCCGGCGCTGCGGAATTGGAATTGCATCATTTGGAGCACAACCGCCAGGTCATGGAAAACCATCTGGAAGAAAACCAGTAATCTGCCTATCATTTTCCAACTCCCAATCGTCTAAACAAGAAAAGGAGCAGCAAAATGAAGGAGCAGGCCAATTCAAAATCTCAGGAGGGGAGAGCGACTACGATCAGAAAGACATTCAGCAGGGAGACATCCGTACAGACGACCATTTTTGCAGACCCGGCCATCGTATGGGCTCTGCTCACACACGAATCAGATTTCCCGCGCTGGAATTCCACCGTCACTTCCGTAAAAGGTGCAATCAAGGAAGGCGGTACTATTGAACTCAAGTCCACGCTGGATGAAAAAAGGACCTTCAAATTAACGATAAAGGAATTTGTCCCGGAAAAACGTCTCGTCTGGGGTGACAGCCAGGGAAGCCGGGTGTACACGATTGATAAAGGTACGGGAGGCGGTACTCACTTTACCATGTCAGAAAAAATTGGTGGTCCGCTTTTCCCTTTGTTCGCCAGCTATATTCCTCCCTTTGATGAATCGTTCGAAAGGTTTGCAGCTGACCTAAAGAAGGAAGCAGAGTCCATGCAGAATTCAAAAAGCTAAGGAGTAAAAATGGAAAAAAGAGCCAAAGACAATCCCTGGAAATTGAAAACACCTCCCCAAACATCGGAATATGAAATGTATGTTGACACAAAAGATGGGAAGGAAATCATCGTTTGTACGGTTGGCACGACTGTTTTGCACTATGATTATCGTGCTCTAGCCGATTTGCATGAGATGTTGAAAAAGCACGGAGATTGGATGGAATTGGGCAGTAAGGACGAAAAGCAGGAAGCTATGGAAGGGACTGTGGAATATTGGGCGCGCTCCCCGAAAAATCCGATCGGAGGTTGGTATGGATTAAAGAAGGGGTTTAAAGGGAGATTCGCAATGTATATTCCACCTTTAATGGAAGAATTAGGGCTCGCAGAAGTGGAACACAACGCACGCAGCAACCGAATGAGAGCCAGATAACGTAAGAACGCTCAGGAACTCCCGCTTGATAGCAAAGTTAGCGGGAGTTTTGATTTTTCGAATGTTGCAATTGTAAAATTGCAGAGCACGGGGGAACTTTTTGATAGCCGAGGAGGTCTAACCAAAAATGTTTACCATTTGTATTTTGAAAAGGAGCATTGCAGATGAACACAATCCGATCTCTTTTTTTTGCCGTCCTGCTCGGATCTCTGCTTTCAGGTTGTGGAACGACTGCTCAACCCACCGCTACCCCCTTTGCTGAGTCTATGAAAGGATACGAACTCTACAGTTGGCAGGATGGTGGTCAATGGAAATTCTCTGTGCTGATGGGAACCAACCGCGAAAAGACTCTGGATGAAATTAAATCTGCTGACGTCGTTCTGACTGGCGTGTATGCCCTGACATCGACTCTCAAAAAAATCCCGACAGGACAATATATTACATGGTCATCCAGAGAAACACTGTCCCTTCCACCAGATGATATCCGCAGCCAGGTTGAGCAAGTCTGCAAAGACAAGGGATTGATATTGAATATATCCTCATAATTACACAGCTTGAATCATTAGCCCTCGTTTCTCTGCCACAAACCAACTGCCGCGGTTCTTATGACTAACTAAACTTTTCAAATGGGTTTGCGGGCCGAAATTTAGATCTCAAGTTTGGCTACGCATATCAAAAATGCGTACAATACTTTGTAAACCCAAGCCCCAGCACCATGCCACCCGTGATGGCAGAGGTCACCAAGCTTGATACGGTCACTTTGGACATGGCGAGATGAACAGTTCCCCCGACGCGGATTCCAAACTGATCGAACAGGATAATTGTCAATAAAAGAGTCAAAACAGAGACAAGGCTTGTCGTAAGCGCCATCATCAGTGCGGCTTTAATATTTTGCAGAATGAGGCCGTATGCCAGGCCCACGCAAGCAGTCACCACCCAAATAAGTCCACCCATGGAAACGGCATACAATGTATGAATAGGGAATTGGTTTACGAACACGCCGTCGAGGTTTGAAAGTGGCGAGAACCACCCAAGGATGATTCCCAGCACGGTTGCAAATCCTATTTTCCACCAGGGACGATAACCGCTGATCCTCGCCAGCAAGTAACTCCACATCAGGGAACAAACTGCCAACACGAAAATACTGATCAATCCATTGATTTGTAGAAGAGTTATGGTTTGATCGATAATCGTGAAATGAATAATCTGCTGAAGCAGAATCAGCCAGAGCAACAGCCCGGCGGGCAATCCAAGACAAAGGGCCGCCGCGAGCGCGCTTTGCCAGGCCACGCGAAAATAATTCAAAGGTTTTTGCGCCGCATCCGTCGTCATAAAGCAATTCATACCATATTATTCTGATTACACCATGCAGTTGTACTTCGTTCCATTTTCTTTCTATTGAGCGTATTGTATGGGAGGAAACAGGGAGAGCCTGTACAGGTAATAAGTAATCAGTGATCAGCATCTCTCTATCGAGAGAAATAGCCGGAGCTTATGATTAAATGCTGGTGCCATACTTATGCGTAACGAGACTTTAAGAGTAAAAAAGGAAATACACATGAATTCTACAAATCATTACGAAACACTTGATCCTGAGAATTGGGAGGACATGCGCGCGCTCGCACACCGCATGGTGGATGATGCCATCACTTATTTGGAAACCGTACGCGAGCGTCCCGTTTGGCAGCCAGTGCCAGAGCAGGTAGCGGCGCGTTTCACAGAGCCGGCCCCTCGCGGACCTGAGGGGGCTGACTCTGCCTATGAGGAGTTTGTGGAAAACATCCTGCCCTACCCAATGGGCACCATCCATCCGCGCTTTTGGAGCTGGTACATGGGCAGTGGGACCATCCTTGGAGCACTTGCCGATTTTATGGCTTCGATCATGAATTCCAATCTGGGCGGCGGGAATCATGCGGCTGGTATGGTGGAAGAACAGGTACTCAACTGGATCAAGGAAATGATCCAGTTTCCCAAAGAAGCCAGTGGATTGCTAGTCAGCGGCGGCTCGATGGCAAACTTTGTGAGCCTGGCGGTCGCCAGAAATACAAAGGCAGGCTTCAACGTTAGGGAGTTGGGAATGCTGGCAGCCCCGCAACCATTGACCGTCTACGCGTCCACCGAGATCCACAGCTGCAACCAAAAAGCGGTGGAACTCCTGGGACTCGGCACCAAAGGTCTGCGAAAAATACGGGTCAATGAGGATTTCACCATTAATCTCGAGGCGCTAAAACAAGCCATTGCAGACGACCGCGCCGCGGGTTATCGTCCCATCTGTGTGATCGGGAGCGCAGGGACCGTCAACACCGGGGCTGTGGATGACCTAAATGCGATCGCCGATCTGTGCGGGGAGGAGGATCTCTGGTTCCATGTGGATGGCGCGATCGGCGCGGTGGCAGTGCTGGCTGGGAACGTAAAGCCTCAACTCGCCGGAATGGAACGAGCTGATTCCATTGCGCTTGACCTTCATAAATGGATGCACATCCCGTTCGAAGCGGGTTGCGTCATTGTCCGTTCTGAGAGCGCCCATCGGACGACATTCTCACTCACCCCCGAATATCTGGCCCACGAATCACGCGGGTTGCCTGCTGGACATTGGTTCAGTGACTATGGCCTGCAATTGTCGCGTCAGTTCCGCGCCCTCAAGGTGTGGATGTCGATCAAGGAACATGGCCTCGACCGCTTCGGGCGCATGATCGCTCGCAATGTCGAGCAGGCCCATTACTTTGGCCAGCTCGTCGAGAACGATCCAACTCTGGAACTGATGGCACCCATCGGCATGGACATTGTTTGCTTCCGCTTCCATCCGGGCGGGCTGGACAACGATCAGCTCAATGCATTGAATAAGGAAATCCTGATGCAGCTCCATGAGCAGGGAATCGCCGCGCCCTCCTATACGACTTTGCGCGGTCAATATTGTTTGCGCATCGCGATTGCGAATCATCGCAGCCGGCTGGAGGATTTTGACGTGCTTGCCAGAGAGGTCGTTCGAATTGGTCACGAATTGATCGCACAAACCCAATGATTTATTTCGAGAGAAATACCATGATCAATCAACAAATAAGTGAATCGTTTGCTGAGCTTTCCACACCATTAATTGCGGATGCCTGCTTACGATTAAGACTTCCTCTCCAGGTAGCTCCGTTTGGCATTCATCCCCTGTCAATGGAAAGTCATATGGCGGGTCGGGTTCTGCCTGTAAGACATTATGGCAGTGTGGATATTTTTCTCGAAGCGCTGGGAACTTCGCAGCCAGGCGATATTCTTGTCATTGATAATGCAGGAAAAATGGATGAAGGCTGCATTGGCGATCTAACAGCTCTGGAAGCACAAGCGAGCGGACTGGCAGGCATTATTGTCTGGGGCTGCCACCGTGATACAGTTGAACTTCATCAGATTGGTTTTCCCGTCTTTGGTTACGGGACCTGCCCCGCCGGTCCGCAGCGACTCGAGGCGCGTGAGCCAGACGCGTTGATATCAGCCCGATTTGGCGATCTCACAATAACCCAGGAGGAGGTCGTTCTTGCAGATGCCGATGGGGTGCTGTTTGTATCCACTCAACGCATGGATGAAATTTTTTCAACAGCCCAAAGCATTTGGAAAAAAGAGAGAAAACAGGCCCAGGATATACAGTCTGGCAGAAAGCTGCGCGAATAGCTTCAATTTGACAAGTATCTGGCTCGGCGTTCCGACGATGAGGCGTACACCTTCCGACAGCATTTGCGCGGGATCGGAGGCGCCATTGAGGAATAGGAAGGCTAAATCTCTTGGTTGAGTGTGTTGTAAAATCATCAGAAAAAAGCTCTGCTCGAACGTTCAGCCAGTGAGAATTTGCATCATATTTGCCTTTTACCCCTTGTACGTATATAATAAAGAGAAATTTTTCACTTGTCTCATCGGAAAATTTACAGCACTGCTCATAGCATTTCCTTGACCACAATGCTGCCTGTCTTCATCCCCTCTCAAATTGCTGCAAGTATAAAAGTTGTAACTCGAGCTTCGTAAAAGGTCAGGTTCTTGCTTAACTTAATAACAGAACCTTTCTACTGTATGTCTCGTAATTTACTAAATTTTGGGAGTGAAGCGCAGGCTCAGTTTTCAGATTTTGGTTAGATACGCAGGTTGTACCTGTGTGCGGCAGTCTGTAAAACATTCTCCAGAGGAGAAATCTCAATGGCGCAAGCAAAACGAAACGGACAACAATTAAGGTCTCTGCCTAAATCGCCGACCGGAATTTCGGGCATGGATGAAATTACGGGGGGTGGTTTGCCCAAGGGCCGACCCACATTAGTTGCTGGTGGCGCAGGCTGCGGCAAGACCCTCTTTGCAATGGAGTTTTTGGTCAATGGAGCCATTGACTATAATGAACCTGGCGTCTTTTTGGCGTTTGAGGAAAATGCCGAAGAACTAGCACAAAACGTTGCTTCCCTTGGTTTTGATCTGAAAGGACTGATCAAGCAAAAGAAACTGATCATTGATTACGTGCGGGTCGAACGTGCTGAGATCCAGGAGACGGGTGAGTATGATTTGGAAGGGTTATTTATCCGTCTGGGTCATGCGATTGATACTATTGGCGCCAAGCGCGTGGTACTTGATACGGTTGAGGTCCTCTTTTCCGCTTTGCCCAATCAGGCAATTCTCCGCACGGAGTTGCAACGCCTGTTCCGTTGGTTGAAAGACAGGGGTGTCAGTGCAGTGATCACTGCGGAACGCGGGGATGGAACCGTGACCCGTTTTGGTCTTGAAGAATATGTCGCAGATTGTGTCATCTTACTCGATCATCGTGTCACCGAGCAAATGTCCACCCGGCGATTGCGCATTGTGAAATATCGCGGCACGCTGCACGGCACAAATGAATATCCCTTTCTGATTACCAAGGATGGTATCTCGGTGCTACCGATCACTTCCATTGGGCTCGATCACAAAGCGCCTGCCGGGAGAGTGCCTACTGGGGTCAAGGAGCTTGACGATATGCTGGGTGGAAAAGGATATTATCGAGGCAGCAGTATCCTGCTTTCCGGCACAGCAGGCACGGGCAAATCCAGCTTGTCAGCAGCATTTGTGGATGCGGCTTGCCGGCGCGGCGAACGGTGCTTATACTTCTCCTTTGAGGAGTCCACGGGGCAGATCATGCGGAACATGCGCTCGATTGGGATTGACCTGTCGCCGCATGTCAAAAAAAGATTACTCCAGTTCCATGTTGCCCGCCCAACTTTGTACGGTCTTGAAATGCATCTGGTCACGATGCACGAACTGATCAAACAAAATAAACCGGATATCGTTGTCTTGGATCCTATTACCGACTTTTTCGTAGTGGGCAGTCATGCGGAAGTCAAATCCATCCTTACGAGGGTCATCGACTTTTTGAAGGCAAACCAGATCACGGCGCTCTTTACCAGCTATACAGAAGAGGATACGCCTAACGAATCCGTTGTGGGTATTTCTTCCTTGATAGACACCTGGATCAGCCTGCGCAACCTGGAGAATCATGGAGAACGCCAGCGCGGCTTGTTTATTTTGAAATCCAGAGGCATGGCACATTCAAACCAGATTCGTTCCTTTGAGTTAACCAATGATGGGATCAAGATTGGCGCGCGCGATCTGGCTGGTCCTCGAACAGCACTTAATCCTGTTTAAGAGTTCTTAATGTACCCGCGGATTTTCGTGGTATTGTAATATATAGAATACAAGAAGGAGAATGGAAGTGGAAAAATCAAAGCCGCGTGCTCGCTCGCGCCGCACAGAAAAAAAATGGGAACTGCGGCTATACGTTGCCGGGCAGACCCCGAAAAGCCTGACCGCGTTCGCAAACCTGAAAAAGATTTGTGAGGAGCATTTGGCCGGACAGTACCATATTGAAGTCATCGACCTGCTCAAGAAGCCACAATTGGCAAGTGGTGACCAGATCCTTGCCATCCCCACCCTGGTGAGGAAATTACCGGAACCGATCCGAAAGATCATCGGTGATCTCTCCGATACGGAACGTGTGCTCGTCGGACTTAATTTACGTGAACAGAAATAATTACTGTATGCAAGCCATATACTTTATAGCCCTTGACTCGTTCGGAAGGTGAAGATGGCTAAAAAAAATAAAAATCCCCAGCCGGTCCAGGATGAGACTGTCAGCCTGAAAAGTCGTCTGGAGGAAACAGAAGAAACCCTGCGCGCCATCCGTAAGTATATGGTGGACGCTTTCGTCGTAACTAGTTCAAACGGTACACAAGTGGTCACCCTCAGCGATACGGAATTTCCCTATCGCAGGATGGTCGAGTCGATGAACGAAGGCGCAGTCACTTTGATCCCAGATGGGACAATTTTTTACTGCAACTCGCGCTTTTCCGAAATTGTCCAAGTGGATTGTGAAAAGCTGGTCGGGGTTCGCTTTAAGGATTTGATCCTGCCCGAAGAGCAAAGCGCTTTCGAAACGCTTTTTACAACAGCTGGGCGGCACGGGGCGCGAGGAGAATTTTGCCTTCAAAATCCTAAAGGAAGTTGTACGCCTGTGCAACTATCCATTTATGAACTTGAAGGGGATACGGCTAGCGGGGTATCCATCATCGCAACGGATATTACAGAACGGCTCCGGGCGGAGGAGAAGATCCGCGCCCTTGCCTCCCAATTATCCATGGCAGAGCAAGAGGAGCGGCATCGCATCTCCCAAATTCTGCATGATGATCTCCAGCAGCGTCTCTTCGCCATCAAGACCCAGCTGGCATTCCTCATAAATGACAGTGATCCGGATAAGTCCCCTGCCTCCATGAGAGAGGAACTTAAGCAGGTCCAACGCTGGCTTTCAGATGCGATTGGAATCACCCGTAGCCTGAGCATTGATCTCAGCCCGATCATTTTGCAGGGCGAAGGGCTGGCAGAGGCGATCCTCTGGTTAGCTTCTCAAATGAAGGAGAGACATGGCCTGATCGTCCAAATGGAAGCAAAGAACAACCTCAATCACCTCGATAATCATATGCGCATGTTACTGTTCCAAACGATCCGTGAATTGTTCTTTAACGTTGTTAAACATGCAGGGACTTCGCACGCCACCATTACACTGGAACAGTTGGATCAGCGTGCCAGAGTCATGATCAGTGATACCGGAAAAGGCTTTGATGTTGCCACTGTCATGAATGATTCGAAGATCGCCCACGGCTTGCTGGTGATCCAGGATCGCCTGGGATTAATGGGGTGCAGCATGGAGATCACTTCAGAACCGGGCAAGGGGACGCGCGTGGTCGTCGAAGCTCCAATGGGAGCATCATCTTCCTGATTACATCTTTAAGATAACTCAACCTCCTGTCTGTTTAAAACAGACACGCTATACTTAAACTATGTTCATCCACTGCCGCATAAGATCCAATTCAGGAGATTATGCGGCAGCGCTTTATGAGTAGTGAGGCCATGCGTGGAACGAGCTAGACTATCGACCCCAGGATGACGACTCAACTCGCTAAACAATGAGACATCTTATAATCCTTCCATGGAGGTTTTCTTATACCGATGGAAATCAATAGCCATACAGTAAATATTGAATCTATCCTTTGGCGCGGTCTTGTTTTAGCGGGTCATGAAGCTTGCCGCCTGTTTTCTCTGAACTCAGAATGGCATCTAGAGGGAACTGCTGTGTTCTCTCACGAGCAGCGAGCCTGCCAATTGGATTATCAAATTGTCTGTGATGCAACCTGGCATACTCTTTTCGCAAAGGTGGCCGGGTGGCTTAGTACAACCGTTGTTGATATTCAGATTAGAACCGATCCCTCTGGACATTGGTGGCTGAATGAGGTTGAGCAGTCAGATGTAATGGATTGTATTGATATAGACCTCAACTTCAGTCCTTCGACCAACCTCCTTCCGATCCGCCGCTTGGGCCTGGCTGTTGGAGAGGCAGCACAGATCCAGGCTGCCTGGCTGCGATTTCCAAGTTTTAAGCTTGAACCACTTCCACAGCGATATCACCGCCTGAATGAATATACTTATCGATACGAAAGCGCTGGCGGTCAATTTGTCGCTGAACTCAAAGTGAATCACTCTGGTTTTGTAATCGACTATCCAGGCATTTGGCAGGCTGAATCTGGTTCCAAATAATGGACAAGTGTTCTTAAGTTGAGATAATGAATCAAATGATCATGCCAGGTATTCTTTCTCATTATTATGAGAACTCAGCAGGTCCTTTCTCGAATCTATCCGTGTTGCCGCTCGAGCAGGCAGAACAGATTCTAGAAGAGATTCGCAGGAACGGGAACCGATTCGCCAGTCAGCGCGCGGCTGATTACCTGAAAAAACGCTTTGCGTTGGAGATCAAAATCAGGAAACTCTTCGAAGAAAAAGGTGGCAAGCCAAAATTGGCACGGCCGCATTACATGATCCTGGGAACCTGTCCCTGGGTCAGGGAGTGGTATGTCGATGGGCAGGAGTTACAAATCAAGCTTGCGTTGATCCCAAAGGATCGTGTCAGTTTCACCTATGGCGACTCGTTTCCGGCGATGAATTATAGGGATGGAAAACCCTATCGTGGGCAAGTATATATAGAAAGTGAATTAGAGGAAATAATCAAACGATATGGGTTACCACAAGAGTGGAACCCTGATGGAAAAGGCGGCCCAGAGCGTTATATAGAAGCACAAGTATGGGATGATGTTCCACTGAAAGAATATCTTCGTGTTGATTGCTGACCAATGTATAACTCCTCGCTGGCACAGAAAGCTGGAGACTCAATCTATGGATCCAAAGGTTTACACTACCAAAGACCATTTGCCTGGCGAGGATACCGTCGTTGTCTCATTGTATGAGCGTTTTGTCGAACTCACGGGGCCTGTGGACCGTTCGAATATATTGTTGGCTGGATGGAGTCTCGTCCTTCAGTGTCCTCTACAAGACGAGAGGATTCGGGAGGTAAAGTCATATACAAAGGGATTGTTTGGGAACCAGTCTCGCGTGGCATCGGTATACTGACAAAAACTTGTAGTGTCCATGATTTTCAAACGACAAAAGGAGCAAATGAGATAATGACTAATCCTATCATTGTTCCAGATAAATTAGAGCGAGCAGACGATCAGTCGCCAATTGCTGCCACCGGCCAATCATTTGATGTTCACGAATGGAGCGGAAGTGGGCCTGATTACCTGCACGTTCATTACGCAGACGATGAGGCGTGGCACGTGCTGGAAGGGACACTTACCTTCAGGTTTCGCGACAAACAAGTGGATGCGCCAGCAGGGACAACCGTGTTCGTGCCAGCTGGTACTCCCCATGCGTATTTTGAATCACATGGACCGACGCGCTATCTCATCATTCTAACCCCGAGGTTGCGCGATCTGATTTCCGCACTGCATGAGGCGCCCCGTGAAGAGCACAACGCGATCATGCGCAGATTTGAGTCCGAAATATTGGAGTAAGTATCTGGTTTGGAAGGAGATATGGATGGACAGTAACATACAGAAGTACCTGAATAACCTGCGCTCTGAAGAGAGAGCACTGCAAAACCAGGCATTTTTCTACATTCTCAAGGCAACCGAAAAAACAGTGGACTGGGCCTATGAGGTCTGGGATGAATTGGTGGAAGGCTTGCACCATAAAGACAACCATGTGCGGGCAATTTCAGCGCAAATCCTGTGCAATCTGGCAAAGAGCGACCCAAAGAACAGGATGCAAAAAGATTTTCCTGCTCTGATGGCAGTGACAAAAGATGAAAGGTTCGTGACCGCAAGACATTGCCTGCAATCCATTTGGAAGGTGGGCGCTTCTGGAAAGAAAATGCAAAAAACGGTGGTAGAGGCTTTCGCGGATCGATTTAAAGATTGTGCTGCAGAAAAGAATTGCACCTTGATCCGTTACGATATCATTGTGGCTTTGAGAAATCTTTATAATGAAGTGGAGGATGAAAAAATAAAACAGAAAGCACTTGAGTTGATCGAAAGCGAAGAAGACCTCAAATATCGCAAGAAGTACGCGAGCGTATGGAGGTAAACTTTACAAACCCTGCAAAGGTAAACTAACTTCTAACTGCTCAAGCCGCCGTCCTCGGCAGCGAACTTACAGCTTGAAGTCTCGTATCGTAAAACTATTTTAGGAGTAACTCATGACATTCCCTTATTTACAGGAAAACGCCGAATCCTACCAAAGACTGAAATCCCTTGTATACAGACTGACAGATACCGACCTTGCGCTGTCCACTGATTACGGTTGGACGGTCAGTGCGCTGCTGGCCCATCTGGCCTTTTGGGACCAGCGTGTGTTGGTTATTCTCCAACGCTGGAAGGAGAGTGGATTTGATGAGTCTCCCATCGACTCGACGGCGGTCAATGACTCGCTGAAAGTGATTTGCGAGGCTCTCGAGCCACGCAGAGCTGCCGAGCTTTCCCTCATTGCAGCAGAACAAGTCGACGCGGAACTCAAAACGCTCACTCCTGACTTTGTTAGGCAGATCGAAGAACACATCGAGGCCACCTCCACTCAATTCCGCATGAATCGCTCTCTACACCGCGCTGGTCATCTCGACGATATTGAGGCCCTGCTCAATAAGTAGATTACCGTGGAAGATCCAGTCATAGCCAAATTAATTCAATGGGCGGAAGGGCGGGACGCGATCCGCGCCATGCTGCTCACCAGCACACGCGCGGTCCCCAACGCAACCGTGGATGAACTTTCTGATTACGATGTGGTATTGGTGGTTGAGGATATTCATCCATTCCATGAGGAGCGAAGTTGGTTGAAGGATTTTGGAGAGGTTCTTGTTACCTACTGGGATCCCATCTATCCCGACCCCGAGTATGGCCTCGAAAAATTCGGGAATGTCATTCAATACGCCGATGGACTCAAAATCGACTTTACCTTGTGGCCCCTTGCATTGCTGCAAAAGATCGTCCAATCCCCTGCGCTTCCTGCAGAAATGGATGCCGGGTATCGCATCCTGCTCGACAAAGACAACCTGACCCAGGCGATAAAATCGCCAACTTACACTGCCTATATTCCGGTACCACCCACAAAAGAAGCCTATCAAAAAGCGATCGAAGAATTTTTTAGCGATGCACCGTATGTCGCGAAATGTCTCTTGCGCGGGGAATTGCTGCCCGCCAAATGGTGCCTGGACTATGACATGAAGCACGTCTACCTGCGCCCGATGCTGGAATGGCTCATGGGACTACATCACAACTGGTCACTCCCCACGGGTTCTCTTGGAAAAGGCTTGAAAAAGAAATTGCCACCCGAGATCTGGTCTCAACTCGAAGCTTCGTATGCAGGCGCGGATACCGCGGACAACGGGGAGTCGTTATTTCGCACGATGGCTCTCTTCCGCCAAGTTGCGATGGAAGTTGGCAAAGGGCTGGGCTATGACTATCCCCTCGATCTGGATGAGCGCGTTACTGCCTTCGTAAAGAATATGCAACGATGGAGATAATGCCTTTTAATTTTTGACCATCCAAAAGATGATACAGAGTGTATAAACACTGATGAGGCCGCTAAATGCATTTTGGGAACAAACCTCTTCACAGAGAAAAAGATGATTGAACCGGCCAGGTTAGCTTTATTCATCGGCGTCTCATGGGCATTAATTATTGCCCCGGGTCCCGACATGTTCTATGTGATTACCCGCGGAATGGCTCACGGTCGCAGAGCAGGTCTGTTATCCGCAATCAGTGTAGTCTGTGGGATTCTAGTTCACACCGCCGCCGCGGCCCTTGGACTAAGCCTCATCCTCCAGACCTCGGCATTCGCTTTTCTG
>Ga0065704_10000363_pt1 | contig 43914 bp, 30 predicted proteins | sample SwiRhicommuniRL2_FD_59091 | JGI IMG/M metagenome (GOLD analysis project Ga0065704, IMG submission 59091) | Switchgrass rhizosphere bacterial communities from Rose Lake, Michigan, USA - RL2 v2 (version 2) | ecosystem: Host-associated > Plants > Roots > Rhizosphere > Soil | place: East Lansing, MI | reverse complement strand
CGGGTTCGGCCTGCACGCCGCCGCGGACCTGCCGCAAGCGGTCGCGCTGGCGCGCGCGGCGTTGGGCGAGGGCGGCGGCGTGCTGCTGCTGTCGCCGGGCGCGCCCAGTTTCGGCGCCTATCGCGACTACGTGGCGCGCGGCCGCCATTTCGCCGAGCTGGCCGGATTCGACCCGGACGCGATCAGCGCCATCCCGGGGTTGGGCATCGCCTGAGCGGGGCGCCGCGGCGATGCGGTGGCGCGCACGTATGCTGCGAAGCGCGTGCCTGGCGCGCTTTGATCGATGCGACGCCTCGTGTGGGCGCGGCTTCATGGGGCCTCCACCAACGTGCGTTGCCGCTGCGCAGCGGAACACGCTGCTGTCCTTGTAGGAGCGGCTTTAGCCGCGACAGACACGCGGGGTCATGCGCGTCGCGGCTGAAGCCGCTCCTACCGATAGGCCATGCATCGTGATTAGAGGTTCCCTGGAGCCGCGATCTGAGTCGCGATGTGCATCGCCGATGGAGTCCATCGCCACTGAAGTCGCTCCACCTGTCTGCAAACCCCCGCAAGAAAACGTTCTAGACTGCCGGCTGGTTCCGATGGGAGACACGCGATGCGCACTCGTACGATGCGGTGGATCGGCGTTCTGGGCCTGGTCTTGGCGTTGCCGTTGCCGGCGCTGGCCGCGATGCAGGCCAAGCCGGTGGAGTGGAAGGTCGGCAAGGACAGCTTCAGCGGCGTGCTGGTGTACGACGATGCGGACAGCGACAAGCGGCCGGGCCTGGTGATGGTGCCGAACTGGCGCGGCGTCAACGCGTCGGCGATCGAGAAGGCCAAGCAACTGGCTGGCGACGACTACGTGGTGCTGGTGGCCGACGTGTACGGCAAGGGCAAGCGTCCGGCCAACGACACCGAGGCCGGGCAGTTCGCCGGTGCGCTCAAGAAGGATCCGCCGACGCTGCGCGCCCGCGCGCTGCAGGCAGTGGCGGTGCTGAAGGCGCAGGCCGGCAAGGCGCCGTTGGATGCGTCGCGGATCGGCGCGGTCGGCTTCTGCTTCGGCGGCACCACGGTGCTGGAACTGGTCCGCGCCGGCGCGCCGCTGGCGGGCGTGGTCAGCCTGCACGGCGGCCTGTCGACGCCATCGCCGGCGCCGCCGGGTAGCGCGAAGACGCCGCTGCTGGTGCTCAACGGCGCCGACGACAAGAGCGTGAGCCGCGACGACATCGCCGCCTTCGAGCAGGAGATGAACGGCGCCGGCGCCGACTGGCAATTCGTCAACTTCAGCGGCGCGGTGCACTGCTTCGCCGAGGCCGACGCCAACAGCCCGCCGGGTTGCCAGTACAACCCGCGCGCGGCCAAGCGTGCCTACCGCATGCTGCACGATTTCTTCGAGGAGCGGTTTGGCCGGGATTAGGGAGGTGCCTCGCGCTGCGCGCTTGGCGGGATTGGGGATGGGCAAAGGCAGCACGATGCGTTTGCCAACCCCACGGCCGCAGCCGGATGCAAAACGTGTTTTCGGCGGCCTGCCTAACTGATCAACTGGCCTGACGGGGGCGGCAACGCCTCAGGCACCAGCCAACCCGCCGTTACGAATCCCCATTCCCCATTCACGAATCCCCTCCGACGCGCACAGCGCGTCGGATCAATGCTTGCGCTCGACCGCGTAACGGGCCAGTCCGCGCAGCGCGGCGAGCGCATCGTTCTCCGGCAGCCCGTCCAGGGCGCGCTCGGCGGCGGCGGCGTAGTCGGCCGCGCGGCGACGGCTGTAGTCGATGCCGCCGCTGGCCTGGATCGCCGCCAGCACCTCCGGCATCGCGCTGGCGTCGCCCTGTTCGACGATCTGGCGCAGGCGCGCGCGGGTGGTTTCGTCGGCATGCGCCATCGCGTGGATCAGCGGCAGCGTGGCCTTGCCCTCGGCCAGGTCGTCGCCCAGGTTCTTGCCCAGGTCGGCGGCGTCGGCGGTGTAGTCGAGCACGTCGTCGGCGATCTGGAACGCATAGCCCAGGTGCATGCCGTAGTCGTACAGGCGTTGCTGCACGTCCTCCGAGGCGTCCGAGGCCATCGCGCCGAGACGGGTGCCGGCGGCGAACAGCACCGCGGTCTTGCGCTCGATCACGCGCAGGTAGGCGGCCTCGTCGGTGTCCGGGTTGTGCACGTGCAGCAGTTGCAGCACCTCGCCCTCGGCGATGCGGTTGGTGGTGTCGGCGAGCAGGCGCATCACCGCCATGCTGTCCAGCTCGACCATCAGCTGGAAGCTGCGCGAATACAGGAAGTCGCCGACCAGCACGCTGGGCGCATTGCCCCATAGCGCATTGGCGGTGCTGCGGCCGCGGCGCAGGTCCGACTCGTCCACCACGTCGTCGTGGAGCAGGGTGGAGGTGTGGATGAACTCGACGATCACCGCCAGTTGCTGGTGCACCGGCCCGCCGCCGCCGCAGGCGCGACCGGCCAGCATCACCAGCATCGGCCGCAGGCGCTTGCCGCCGGCGGAGACGATGTGCTCGGCGATCTGGTTGATGAGCACCACGTCCGAAGCCAGGCGGCCGCGGATCAGGGCATCGGCGGCGCTCATGTCGGGCGCGGCCAGCGCCTGGATCTGAGGCAGCCCCAGGGCGGGGCGGAGGTCTTCGGCGAGGCTCATGCGGTCGTACTTGGGGGAATGCAGGGATTATAGGGCACCCCGGCGAGGGGGAGTCTGACGCCTGAACCGGCGGAAGGCTGATATCGGCGGCCAGCCCGGTATAATTCACTGTCTACGTCCGTTTCCGAGCGGGCGCCCCCATCCGATACGCCCGCGCCCCAGCGGGTTCCCCATCCCGAACGGAAGAATTCCATGGCCCGCGGCATCAACAAAGTCATCCTCGTCGGCAACCTCGGCAACGATCCCGACACCAAGTACACCCAGTCCGGCATGGCGATCACCCGCATCAGCCTGGCCACCACCAGCGTGCGCAAGGACAAGGACGGCAACCAGCAGGAGCGCACCGAATGGCACCGCGTGGTGTTCTTCGGCAAGCTCGGCGAGATCGCCGGCGAGTACCTGCGCAAGGGCAGCTCGGTCTACGTCGAGGGTTCGATCCGCTACGACAAGTACACCGGCCAGGACGGCGTGGAGAAGTACTCCACCGACATCGTCGCCGACGAAATGCAGATGCTGGGCGGCCGTGGCGAAGGCGGTGGCGGTGGCATGGGCGGCGATCGCCCGCAGCGCTCGGCCCCGCGCCAGGAGCGCCCGAACCAGGGCGGCGGTGGCCAGGACTACGCCCCGCGCCGCCAGCAGCCGGCGCCGCAGCAGTCCGCGCCGATGGACGACTTCGCGGATGACGATATTCCGTTCTAAGGGATACCTTTCTCCAAATGCAAACAAGGGCTCTTGGCGCGTTGCCAAGGGCCTTTTTTGTTGTTCGCGTTTTCTCGCGGAGGCCGCTCGCGCGACTTGCCGACTCCCTTTGGGAAGCGTCAACATGGCGGTGGGCGATCGGGTGAAAACAGTTCGATTCGAATCCGGGGAGCGGCCGCCTATGCTCCTGTGCAAGGAGTCAGGACCTCCGCTGTGGCATCCGACGCTATGTCCGGTGACCGAGCTTCGAGCCACCGGCTTGGCCAGGAACACCCTTGAACAGGCGGCCAGAGCACCTACCGGTACCGAGAGCGGCGAAGGGCCGGCCGGGGGCGGGATGACGGCCGGCCGGCGATGCGCATGTCCTCGCCTCGTTCCCCGTCCTCGCACACCGCCGTGTGCAATGCCATACTCGAACTGGCTCAGTCATGGAAAGGCATAGCTCGCGATGAAGACACGGACTCTCCCCGCAATGTTGCTCCTACTGCTCGCAGCCGTCGCCTGCGATCGTGCCGACACGCCGCACGTACAGCCGGTAGCTGCTTCCATCTCGCTGCAATCGCTGACAGTTGGTAGCAACAAGGCGTCGGATGGCGTTCTTGCGCAGCCGATCACTGTGCTGGACGCGCTGACCATCGAAGTCACGTTGAATTCGGCTCCGCCGGCAGATACCGGTCCGATCGACGCGCGATTCATCAACCTGGCGACCGGCCAGGTGGCTTCCACAGGGTCCGGTGCCGTCACCGACCGGCGCGCCACATTGACGCTGAACCCGAAGGATCGCCGCGAATGGGAACCGGGCCGCTACCTGCTCGAAGTCAGCCTAGGCGGCTCCTTGCTGGGTACCCGCGATATCGATGTTTCCGCACCGGTGCCGGCAAGCTGATCCTCGGTGGACAGGGCGCGCAGGAAGGCGGTCAGTTGCCTCTGCTCAGTCACCGTCAGGTTCACGGCGCGACCGCGCCCAAGGCTGCGGTAGTAGATTTCACGCTCTACCGCCTTGTCCAGTGTGGCCACGCTTCCATCGTGCATGTACGGCGCGGTGAGCGCGACATTGCGCAAGCTGGGAGTGCGGAATGCGCCCAGGTCGGCTGGCCTGCGCGTCACCGCGAAGCGACCCGATTCGGCAATCTCCCGCTCGGACAACACCAGCGTGCCCAATGGTTGATGCATGCGCCTGGCCTGCTCCAACCGGTCCAGCAGTGCAGTGACATCGCCCGCGATCTGTTCGAAACCGACGCCGGCATGATGGAATTTCTGGTCGGTCAAGGTCGCCGGGCTGCCGGTGAGCTGGTGGCACTCCGCACAGGCCGCCTTGCCAGTGAAGAGCGCGAGGCCGGCACGCTCGTCTGCATCAAGTAGTGAAGGTTCCTCGACGCTGCGGTCGTAACGCGTCGGCGGGCGTGGCAGGGAGCGCAGATAATGCGTTAGACCGTCCGCGACCGCCGATCGGTCCAATCGATTTCCATCCGCATATTTGGCATAGCGCGGTTGCGCGTTGATGCGCGCCAGCAGCATTTGCACATCCGCCAACCCCATTTCCCGCGGATTGGTGAACGCCTGCAGCGCCACCACCCTGAGATCGTGCTCGCGGCCGTCCCAGAACAGCGTGGAGTAGACGCCGGCATCGGCCAGGTCAGGTGCGTTGCGTGTGCCTGCATGGCCGTGCACGCCGAGCGAGACCTTGCGACCATCGGTGAACGATTTCGCTGGGATGTGGCAGTCCGCGCAACTGACGGCGCCATCCGCGCTCAAGCTTCGATCGAGGAAGAGTTCGCGCCCCAGCGCGATCTTTTCCGCGTCGCGCTGCGCTGCCGGAAGCGGCGCGGCACGGTCGCATCCCGCCAATCCAATGGTGGCGAAAACGGCAGCGGAAATGACAAGAAAATGTCGTATTTTCATGTTATGCGTGCGCTCCGTCGCTGTTTTATGTCATCGCTTGACATGCACAATCACATTATGCAACAAATGATGAAGCTGAAAACTGCCAACGGAAGGCATGCCTGGCCACGCAAGCTGGCCTACGTGCTGATGCTCAACAGTGCGCACAAGCAGATGGGGCCAAAAGGATATGGACGTTCCGCAAGACCGCGTCGTATGGCGTGCAGGTTGGCTCTATTCGCTTCTCGGGATTTCCACCGCTGATCTCAACCTTGCACGTCGCATCGGGCTACGCATTGCCGGGTTCGTCGCGCTGCTCGTGGGCAGCGAATCGGCATTGGCTGCGGCTTATGTCTATGACGCCAACGGGCGGCTGATCGCGGTCACCAATGACGCCGGGGATACCGCCCGTTACCACTACGATGGCTTGGGCAACATCACGCGCGTGCAGCGTCTGCCATCGGGTGCGCTCGCCATCTTCGATTTCACCCCGCGCCACGGCGGTGCCGGCGACAGGGTCACGCTGAGAGGGCAGGGCTTCAGCGCAACCGCTGCCCAGAACGTCGTTCGCTTCAATGGGGTGGTCGCCGATGTGGTGGCCGCCAGCGCAAGCAGCCTGACCACCACCGTTCCATCCGCCGCCACCACGGGCGTGTTGACTGTCACCGTGGGCACTCAGACGGCCAGCAGCGATGTCCCGTTCGTCGTCGACGCCCAGCCGCGCGCGCCGCTCATCAGCGCCGTGAGCCCGCACATCGCCTCGGTCGGCGCTGCCCTCACCATCAGCGGGCAGTCGCTGCTGCCGCTCGATGGGCAGACCAGCGCGCGCCTTGGCCTGGCGCCGCTGGCCCTGGGCCAGGCCAGCAACACGACGCTGCAGGCCGAAGTTCCTGGCGGCGCGAGTAGTGGCCGGGTCAGGGTCACCACGCCCTACGGCAGTGCTGTCAGCGCGGACGATGTACTTGTCGTGCCTGCGGGAATCGATGGCGAGGCCATTGCTGCGGCGAGGCGCTTGGCCGTGGACGGGCAACTCAACAGTCTTTCGACGGCTTCCGCCGGGCAAAGCGTGGCGATCTTGTTCGATGCGCAAGGCGGCGACTACATCAGTGCGCAGTTCTCCGAACTGTCCAGCGAACTGAACTACGCCTTGTATGGCGTCGGCAACAAGCGTCTAGCCGCGGGCACGGTCTCGGCCAATGCGCCCAGTTTCCATATGCCCGCACTTAAAGCGGCCGGAACCCATCTGCTGGTGTTGACCCCCAAGGCAGGTCCGCTGACGTGGAAGTTGCAGCTCGAGCGTGCCGCCGTCCTGGACATCGACGGCGCCGCTCAGGATGTGAGCACCAGCATCGCAGGGCAGAGCCGCCGGCTGGTGTTCGATGCAAGCAAGGGGTTGCCGCTTGGTTTGGGATTGGCGGAGAAGACCGGGCCTCCCGCGTGGGGTTCGGCGACGGTGACCGTGCAAGGGCCAGACGGAGGCCAGGCGGGATTCCAGCAGTGCACGCAAGCGAACAATGGATGCGGTCTCAATCTTTCCGCATTGAATACGGGAAGACATGCGGTTCTGGTCACCCCCGCAGCCTCTGGAACCCGCCTTCTTGCGTTCCAGGCGGTGCTGTCCAACGATGCGCAACACACCCTGGCGCGCGGTACGCCACTGGCTCTTTCCCTTCCGCGTGCAGGCCAGAACGCCAGGCTGCGCTTCACCGGAAACGCAGGCGACGTGCTCGGCCTGCTGGTCGCCGGACAGGCCACCCTCCCTTCCGGCCGCAGCGTCTATTACCGCGTCAACCGTCCGGACGGCACGCTCTGGAAGTCCGTCGCCGCCTCGAGCGGACTGGTGCTGAACCTCGCACTCCCCGTTACCGGGACCTATGACATCTTCGTCGACGCCGGATACGGCGAAACACTCGCCACGGAGGTGCTGCTGCGCGGCAGCGAGGGAAGCCCCGTCATCGGCGGCGCCACGTCGACACACGTGGCGGCACGCGCGGGCGAGGCGGCCTACTTCCAGATCACGGCGTCGTCCGGCGACTCCCTCGGCCTGGGCATCAGCGATCTGACCATCGCCAACGGCAGTGGCGCGGCTGTGAACGTATACCGGCCCAACGGCATGCTGCTGGCCAACACCACCTGCCATGCAGCCAATGCCGGCTGCGATCTGAATCTGTCTTCGCTGGAGGAGGGCGTGCACGGCGTGGAGGTGGTGCCGCTGGATCCGGCGCAGACCATGCAGTTCGACGCCACGGTCTCGCGTGACCTCGCAGTGAACATGGCCCGGGCAACCCCGACGCCCCTGAGCTTGCCGCGCCATGGACAAAATGCGCGCCTGGCATTCACCGCCGCGGCAAATGAAGTCATCGCGCTCAAGATCACCGCCCAGACCACGCAACCGTCTGCTGCCGGCGTGTATTTCCGCGCGCTCCGCCCGGATGGTGTGACCGTCACCTCCGGCTACGCCGCAGGCGACAAGACGCTGCTGATCGATACCAGCGTCGCCGGGACCTATCAGGTCTTCGTCGACCCGGAGAACGGTGCGACCACGGCGGCGACGCTGAACCTTGAGGCGGGCGTGCTGGGTCAAATGGAACTGGATGGCAGCATCGGCGAGTACGAGGGCGCCGCGGGCAAGGATGTGTCCTTCGCCATCAACGCGGTCGCCGGCAAACATCTCGGGTTCGGCATCAGCCACTTGAGCGTGAACAGTGGCACCTACGTGCGCATCTACGCCTATACGCCGAGCGGTGCCAGCCTTGGAAACGAAACGTACTGCTACGTGACCAACGGTGGCTGCGACGTGCAGCTCTACAATCCGGTCAGCGGCACCTACAGCATCGTGATGCGGCCGGTAAGCAGCACGCAGACGATGAAATTCAGGGCAACCCTGTCATCCGCATTGCGCGCGACGCTCTCCCGCGATGTTCCCTTCAATCTGAGCCTGGACCGGCGTGGCCAGGACGCGCTGATGACCTTCAATGGGCTCGCCGGCGAAACGGTGGCGCTGCAGATCGCCGGCCAGTCGAGCCTGCCTGCGGGCAGGACCGTGACCTACCGGGTCTACAAGCCCAGCGAACGCCGCAGCAGCTATCACATCGCCAGCATCGCGCCGGAGACCGGTGGTGCCCTGAATATTCGCTTGCCGGAGAATGGCGAGTACTGGGTGTACGCCGATCCGCAGTTTGGCGCCGCCGCCGCGGCGAGGATCACGCTGTCCACAGGCAGTACCAGCGGATTGGTGCTGGATGGCGCGTCGGCCGCATTCATCGCTGACCAGCCAGCGCAGACGGCGCACTACAGCTTTACCGCAGTCGCCGGGCAGCACATGGGCTTCGCGGTCAGCGATCTGAGCGTTTCCGACGGCACGTATGTGCGCATCTACGCCTATGCGCCGAACGGCAACAGCATTCAGGACGATTCGTACTGCTACGTCGAGCGCGGCGGCTGTGACGTGGATATCTACAACCCGGTCGCCGGCAGCTATAGCGTCGTGGTCGTGCCAGGGGGGAACGGACAGCGCATGCAGTTCACCGCCACGTTGTCCAGTAGCGCTCCTGCCGCGCTGGCCGCTGACACTCCGGCAATGCTGCAGCTGTCGCGGCGGGGCCAGGATGGAATGCTGACCTTCAACGGCAGCCAGGGCGAAACCGTGGGCTTGCAGATTGCCGGCCAAGCGAGCGCTCCTACTGGCAATACGGTGCGCTACCGGATCTACAAGCCGAGCGAGCGCCGGCCGAGCTACCAGTTTGCCGAGATCAACCCTCTCAACGGCGGGGCGCTGAACATGTCGCTGCCCGAGACCGGAACCTATTGGATCTGGGCAGATCCGGACAACGGTGCCACCGCGAGTGCCCAGATCACGCTTTCCACGGGAACCACCGGCGGACTGGTTCAGAACGGCGGCGCGGTGGGAGTGGAGACCATCTTGCCTGGCCAGACTGCCTACTTCCGCTTCAACGCAACAGCCGGCCAGCACCTCGGTTTCGGTCTGAGTGACCTGGTCGTGAGCAGTGGAACGCTGGTGCGCGTCTACGCCTATGCGCCGAACGGCAACAACATCCAGGACGACTCGTATTGCTATGTTGCCGACGGCGGCTGCGACATCGACATCCACAACCCCGTCACGGGCACCTACAGCGTCATGGTCGTGCCCGAGCACGGCGATCAAGCGATGCAATTCAATGCGACGCTCTCGTCCAGCGCGGGTGTCGCCCTGGAGCGCGACGTTCCGGCGGTGCTCGATCTGACGCGCCGCGGCCAGGATGGCCTGATGACGTTCAATGGCACCCAGGGCGAGAATCTCGCTTTCCTGGTCGCTGGCCAGACGACCGTCCCTGGAGATCGCCAGGTGACCTACCGGGTGTTCAAGCCAAGCGATCGCCGGCCCAGCTACTACATTCACTCCTTCAACGCCCAGACCGGCGGATCGGTGAACATGGTACTGCCGGAGACGGGCACCTATTGGATCTGGGCGGATCCGGTCAAAGGCGCGACCAGCCGCTCGTACGTCACCTTGTCCACCGGTACGGTCAGTGGCATGGAGCGCGATGGCGCGTTGGCTCAGTTCGCCTCCACCCAGCCCGGGCAATCGGCGCACTTCCGCTTCAATGCGACGGCAGGCCAACACCTGGGGTTCGCTGTCAGCGATCTAGCCGTCAACGCGAACAACCATGTGCGGATCGAGGCGTATGCACCCAACGGCAACAGCATTCAGGACGACTCGTACTGCTATGTCGCCGATGGTGGTTGCGACATTGACATCTACAACCCGGTGGCCGGGACGTACAGCATTATCGTATATGTCGCGCAACCCGGTCAGACCATGCAGTTCAAAGCGGGATTGAGCAGCAGCGCCGCGCCGGCACTGGCGCGCGACGTACCGCTGAATCTGCAACTGGATCGTCGTGGCAAGGACGCGGTCATGACCTTCACCGGCAATGCGGGGGAATCGGTGGCACTGCTCGTCGCCGGCCAATCCAGCGTTCCCGCGGCGAAGACAGTCCGCTATCGCGTCTACAAGCCCAGTGAACGGCGACGCTCCTACGAACTGGATCTCATCGCAGCCACGGCAGGTGGATCGACCAACCTGATCCTTCCGGAGTCGGGGACCTACTGGGTTTGGGCAGACCCTGACGCAGGCGCAACCACCAATGCACAGGTGACCTTGTCCACCGGGAGCGCGAACCCGCTTGTGCAGGATGGTTCGCCAACCCAGTTCGCCTCGACCAAGCCAGGGCAATCGGCGCACTTCCGGTTCCCTGCAACGGCCGGCAGTCATCTGGGCTTTGCCATCAGCGGCCTGAGCCTGAACGAAGGCAGCTACGTGCGGGTGTACGCCTATGCGCCCAATGGCACCAGTGTCGCCGACACGTCCTACTGCTATGTCAGTGACGGTGGCTGCGACATCGATTTCTACAACAGCATTGCCGGCGACTACAGCATCCTGGTGCAGCCTTACACGAGCGGACAAACCATGCAGTTCACTGCAACGTTGTCCTCCGATGTCGGAACTGACCTGCAACGCGGTGTGGCGGCTTCCGTTGCGCTTTCGCGCCGTGGCCAGGATGGCTTGCTGACCTTCGCCGGCACCCAGGGCGAGAAGGTGACCCTGCAGGTTGCCGCGCAAGCCACGCAACCGGCTGGTGGCCGCGTCGTCTACCGCGTATTCAAGCCAAGCGACCGGCGTCGTGGTTACGCGATCGGCACCACCAACCCAACCACCGCAGCCAGCTTGAACCTGACGCTGCCGGAAGCCGGAACGTACTGGATTCTGGCCGATCCGGATTTTGGCCGGTCAGCCAGCGCGACCGTTTCCGTCTCGACCTCGCCCTAAGCGCCGTCAGCGAAGAGATCACGACTATGAAGAATGGAATCTCCAAGGTCCAGTCAGTCTGCGGCATGCGCCCCAAGCTCTTTGCGATGGGCGTGGTGCTGGGGGCGCTGTCGATGGCCGGTTCGCTGTGGCACCTGGACGTGGGCTTGCTGCCGTCCGCCCAGGCCAGCGCGGCAGACAGTGCCATCGACGACGTGATGCGGCCATTGGCGCCCCGAGAGCAGCGCACCCAACTGAAGGATGGCCGCTGGTTGCGGCTGAACGCCGCCGGCACGCAGCTTCGAAAGGAGGATGCGAGCAACGCCGCTTCGGCCAAGGCCTTGACCCTGCCGGACGTGCGCATCAACCCCAGCCTGACGCTACTGCCGAGTGGCCGCGTGCTGATCTGGGGCGGTACCGACGGTCGCGGTACCTTGCGGCGCGATGGACTCTGGTACGACCCTGCGCTGGACACGCTTTCGGTCGCCAACGACCTGGCACTGTCTCCGCGTGCAGGCCACACCGCAACGGTGCTGACGGACGGCAGCGTCCTGTTCGCCGGCGGCGACACCGCGTCTGCAGGCATGCCTGCCGAACTTTGGGACGAGCGCAGCAACCGTGCATTGGCGCTTGCGGACGAGACCAGCATCGCGCGCGGCGGGCATACGGCGCTGCTGCAAAGTGACGGACTGGTGCGCATCGCCGGTGGCATTGATCGCCACGGAACGCGTCAGGACACGGATCTGGTCTACAGCCAGGTTGCCGGGCGTTTCTCCAATGCACTTGCGCAGCACGACCGTCGCCCGGCCGGCTTGGCAGGGTCGATCCCGGTCCAGGGCAGCAAGGATGTGCTGCCCACCCAGCGCCTGTCGGTGCGCTTTGCGCAACCGGTCAACGTGGCCGATCTGTCCGCCTCGTCGGTCACCCTGATCGGCCCCGGTGGCGCCACGCCCGTCGAGATCATGCCGGCCGAAAACGGCCGGCTGCTGTTCGTCTCGCCGAAACGGTCGCTGTTCCCCGCCTCGCACTACACCCTCATGGTTGACGGCGTGCGCACCCGGGAGGGAAAGCAACAGCCGCTGGTCGCGATCGATTTCGGCACCGCCGCCCTCGACGCTGCGGGAAGCACGACCGAAGCCGCCGACACGGCTGCTGACCCAGTAAGTGAGCGTGTCACCACCGGGGAGGTGCATCACCAGAGCGCCTGCGATCAGGCGGGAAGCGCCGCTCGGCCCTGTCGCGCGCATGGCTTTGTCGACAACGGCATCTGGTACCCGGGCCGTGACAACACCGATAGTCGGTGGCGCATCTACAGCGATGAGAAGCGCGTCGAGCTGGCCGGATACTCGGCCGTCATGGCCGCGCGCTACCAACTGACCGCGCTGCGCGGCCGCGTGGTCCGCGTGGACCAGATGCCAGTCGCCAATGTCGAGGTCAGCATCGGCAGCATCACCACCCGCACCAATGCCGACGGCTGGTTCGCCCTGTTCGACTTGCCCAAGGGGCATCAGGAACTGTACGTCGACGGCAGCACCGCCAATGTCGGCGCCGACCAGTATGGGCAGTTCGTGGTCGGCGTGGACATCAAGCCCGGTCGCCTCAACGAATTGCCGTATCTGATGCACCTGCCCAAGATCAGCGCACGGGACAAGGTGCGCATCGCCTCTCCGCTGAAGCAAGACCTGGTCATCGGCCATCCGGACATTCCGGGGCTGGAGTTGCACATCCCCAAAGGCACGGTCATTCACGACCGCAAGGGGCGCCTGGTCAACGAGATCGCGATCGTGCCGACGCCGGTCAACAGGGCGCCGTTCCCGGTGATGGAAAACCATCCCATGGCGTTCACGGTCGAGCCCGGTGCGTCTCAGGTGCGCGGGTTGGATCCCGACGCACGCAATGGCATCCGTGTCTACTATCCGAACTACGACAATTACAGGAAGGGAACCGAAGCCGACTTCTGGATCTACGATCCAACCGATGGCTGGCGGGTCTACGGGCGCGGCACGGTCTCCAAGGACGGACGCCATTTCGTGCCGGAACAGGGCGTCGCCCTGCACGAGACCATGGGCGGCATGTACAGCGTTCCGGGGGGGAATGGCGCAAGCGAGCCCAACCTGGCCGCGGACAACTCCGGGCAATGCGGCTGTAGCGGCGATGCGGCTGTCGCCGGCGATCCGATCGACCTGAAGACCGGCGAGTTCACCCACGCCGAGACCGATCTCTCCATCGACGATATCGTGCCCATCACCGTGGGGCGCAACTATCGGCCCAACGATCTCAAGCGCGGCGTCTTCGGCATTGGCATGTCGTGGAATTGGGGCTACACCCTCAATCGCCCCAGCACCGCCAACTACGACGTCCTGGAGCTGGTGCAGCCCAATGGCGCATCGTTGCGGTTCGACAGGATTTCCGGCACCGGCAACCAGGGCGAGTGGCGGCAGGCCGGCTCCAACACCCGCTTCGCCGGCGCATTGATCAAGACCGTCTACGACTCGGATCCCACCCAGCCCTGGGGGCGTGCGTTCCTGCTCACCCTGCGCGACGGTTCCCGGATGCAGTTCTCCAGCTGGAACGACATCCGCGTGCGCTGGATCGAGGATCGCCATGGCAACCGGACGTCGCTGCTCTACAACGCAGGCCTGGTGTCGGAGATCATCTCGCCCAGCGGCCGCTCCGTCGCCATCGCCTACGACGGCAGCAACCGCATCAAGACGCTGCGCGACCATACCGGCCGCGAGTGGTCGTACAGCTACGACAGCAACGGCCTGCTCTCGAAGACAACGTATCCGGATGCGACATTCCGTCAGTACACGTTCCAGACGCGTGTTCAGAATGGAGCCCTGGCGCAGCACCGCATCGAGTCGATCACGAACCAGCGCGGGCATCGCCTGCTGCTCAACCAATTCGAGACGGTCAACGGCGTTTCGACCGGGCGGGTGATCAAGCAGACCCAGGCCGATGGCGGCGAGATCAGCATCGACTACGCCCACGTCGACAACGGGGTGGCCGGCACGCTGGTGACCGAGGTCGATGGCAGCAAGCGCAGGATCGTATTCGCCGCTGGCACCCCTTACCCGGTTTCGGAGACCTTGGCGTATGGGACTGCGGAGGCGCAGACCTTCACCTACGAGCGCGACAGCAACGGCCAGCTGATTCGCAGCACCGACCCGCTGGGACGGAAGACCGAGTACAGCTACAACGCGGACGGCCAGACCACACAGATCATCGCCATGGCGGGCACGGCGAAGGCCCGGACCGTCAGCATGACGTACAACGCCGATGGCGACCTGACCTCCATCACCGACCCACTGAACAGGGTCACGCGGCTGAGTTACCAGAATCGCTGCCTGAGTTCGGTGACCGATACGCTCAATCGCACCGCGTTCTACCGCTGCAATGCCGCTGGCCAGATGATCAGCGCCACCGATCCGCTGCAACGGACCCTGCAGCTCCATTACGACGGATTCGACCTGGTCGGGGTCACCGATCCCCTGGGGCGTCGCACCAACTTTCGCATCGACTCCCTGGGACGCGTGATCGCAACGGAGGACCCGCAGGGCAACGTCGTCCGCCGCGAGTACGACGTGATGGGGCGGGTCAAGAAGCTGATCGACGCGCATGGCGCGGCCTTGGAGTATGGCTTCGATGCCAACGGCAACGTCGCCGCCGTGTTGCTGCCCAACGGCAATGGCATCACCTACACCTACGATAGCCGCGACCGCCCTCTGACCCGTACCGATGCGGCTGGAAAGGTCGAGCAGTGGGGATACGACCTGGCCGATCGCGTCACCAGCCACGTCGACAGGATGCAGCGCACTGTCGTCAGCACCTACGACGTATTGGGGCGACCGAAGACCACCACCTTCCAGGATGGCACCAAGGCCACCTATACCTATGACGCCGGCAATCGCCTGCGTGCGCTGACGGACACCGGCGCGGTCGGCACGCTGAACTGGGACTACGACGACTTCGATGCGGTCATTGCCGAATCCGGTCCGCAGGGAACGGTTGGGTACACCTACGACGGCATCGGGCGTCGCAAGGAAATGCGTGCAGGTGCGCAGGCCCAAGTCATCTATACCTATGACGATGGCGACCGCCTGCGGCAGCTGGACCAAGGGATGGAGCGGGTCCAGTTCGACTACGACGATGTGGACCGTCTGGGGACATTGACGTTGCCCAATGGCGTCGAGGCCGTACACGGCTACGATGACGGCAACCAGCTGACCAGCCTGGCCTGGCAGAAGCCCAGCAAGCCGGCGATCGGTAACTTGGGCTTCGACTATGACGGCAACGGACAGGTCGTCAGCCAGAGCGGCAGCTTTGCCAGCCAGGTCCTGCCGGCGGCGACGACGGGCACAAGCAGCTTCGACGACGCCAATCGCCAGCTGACGCACAACGGCCGCACGCTGACCTACGACGACAACGGCAACCTCATCGGCGATGGGGTACGCAGCTATGTGTGGAACGTCCGCAATCAGTTGGTGGAGATCCGTGAAGGAACCAGCACCATCGCTGCATTCGGCTATGACCCGCTCGGCCGGCGGGTCGCGCGGACCGAAGGAGGCGTTGCCACCCAGTACCTGTACGACGGGCAGAACGCGGTGCAGGAGGGGGTCGGCAACAGCGCTAATCCGATCCTGACCGGACTCGGCGTCGATCAACGTTTCGCTCGCAACGGCGCCGGCGGTCGAACCTACTACCTGACCGACCAGTTGGGCACCACGCGCGGGCTGACCAACGCCTCCGGCGATCTTGTAGAGCGCTACGACTACACGCCCTACGGGCAATTGCAGAACGCACCAGGCGGGTCCACCAACCCTTACCGCTACACCGGCAGAGAGCAGGACGAAAGCGGGCTCTACTACTATCGGGCGCGCTACTACAGCCCGGACATGGGCCGCTTCATCAGCGAGGACTCCTACGGCTTCGCCTCCGGCGATGCGAACTTCTATGCCTACGCATTGGGCAACCCGATCAGTTACAACGATCCTTCGGGTCATATTGCATGGCTTGTATTAGTACCGCTGATCTGGGGTGGAATTGAGATCGCCCTATCGATATATGATGCATACGATACTGGTCGCACCCTCCTAGACCCGTGCGCGACAACGCGTCAGAAGGTTGTCGCTGCATCACTATTTACCGTTGGCGTATTTGCTCCCGGTGGAGGATATAGTAAGGCCGATGACGTAGTAGCCTACACAGTCGGGCGCTTTGATCATCTTCTAGAGAGATCTGTCAAAGGTGATAAACTCGATCTCCATCACGTGCCGCAGAAGCATCCTGCAGCACAGGTTATTCCAGGCTACAATCCAAATACGGCGCCCGCAATTGCGTTGCCAGAAGTCGAGCATCAAATGATCAAAAATCTGCGAGGTGACTACAGTGGGACTGCGCGTGATCTTCTTGCCCGTGATGCGCGGAATCTTAGAAATCATACAAATGCACCGAATAGTGCAATCCAAGAGCTAATTAGGCAAAGCAAGCAGGCGTATCCTGCTTCCTTTGCAAAGCCGAGGTAATGCCGTGAAAGTTGAAGATTTTGTATCCGCAATTGAGAAGTGCGTTCTTGAGTCGGCCGTGGATAACACGATTTCCCTTCTCAAGCATCCGCCCGGGCGCAAGGTTGCTCCAGATGTGGCGGCGCGCTCCGAATGGTTCAACCGCTTGTCTGATACAGAGGCCGAATTGGTGCGCGCAGTCATCCACGATGCAGCGCACTCAGCGATCTTTGGATTTTTTGCGGTACTTGACCATGCACGTGTTGTCGATGATGAGAAAGGGGTCTTCGAGCTCTACTATGTCGGTCAGGAGAAGACTTTGTTGAACCCACCTGATATTGCTCTGCACGAATTACTTCAGTGAGGAAAGAGCGTACGGAGGCATGTTGACTCTCATTTGAAATCGAGAAATCAAGCATAATGACAGAGGTGCGGACTGCTGATGCTGGACTCTATTAGTAAATAATTGGACCCAAAGAGATCTCGCACGTGCTGCTGAAGGCAAAGGGCCGCTGGACTTTGTGCCAACCCGAAATAGCGCCGGACGGGAAGTTCCTCTGGAGCTTCATCATGCGGATCAAATGCCAGGTTCGGCGATTCATGAAGTCCCACCCTTTCATTACAATATCCCGGGCGCCCACCTGAATAAGAGAAATCAAGGAGTAACGGGCGACATGCGGACTGCTGAGATCCGTCTCCACTGGCAACTACGCGGTCAAGAAATGGGAAAGCGTCCCCCTGGAGGATAAATGCGCTACCTAGGTGATCTGGATGTAAAAATGAATCTTGCCGCCGGCCGTGATGTAGAGCAGTTGCTACCCGAGCGCTACGAGATGAATCAACTCATAATTCGCTATATATCCCTTGAGCGAAATAGATCCAATGGCTGGACGGCTCGTCTTTGTGAAGTATTTGATAATGGCAATCCAGATTTCATTGATATTTACGAATTCGAGGCAGTAGATCCAGATTTTCCATTCGGAGAGGAGTGGATATTTGATTCGATCGAAGGCGCCATAACTTTTGCAAAAGAGAATTTCGGGGCCGCCAGCGATCGCTACGTGAATCGCGGATTAATTCAGGACGAGTACAAAGAGCGTTACCATCCGGATTGGTAATCTCGGCACATAGGCATTAACTAGAGCGATTCGATCATAATTGGCCTCGTTTTTAGGGTTGTTCACCCCCGTCCAATCCGGTAGGGGGCGTAGTCGCGCCTCATTCCCCCATGCTCTCTTGGGATCCAAAGTTGACAGAAAAAGTCCGGATGAAGCTTGATTTCACTGCAGACTACGACTGGGAAGCGCGGATTGACCGGATCAAAAGCCACTATGCGCGCAATGCTGAGGATTTCGCTTTTCAATCTTATGGCGATGAAGTGACCACGGTTTCTTTGCTTTTCATGTGTCGCGATCCGTCTATAAAATTCAAACAAAGAGCTCAGTTTCTCCGTAAAAATTCTGAGTTTTATACCGACATAATGTTAGATCTGCCGACCATCCTTCCGCTTTCGATGAAGGAGAAAATGCACTACGTTTCCCGTGAGCTTCTTAGACAGCTATCCGAGCAGTTGAGCAAACGGAAGTTCAAGGACTTTGATCATATTCGGTTTCTCAACGATCTAGAGAAATGGATCGAGGGAATTGAAGAGCGCTATGACGGCCAGACGACGGGACCTTGGCGCTATGCGCCAGGCGGTGAGACGTAGACGCAAACGAACCAGTCGGCGTCGGAGCCGAGGCTGCTTATATAATCCAATTACTGCGATGTTCGTTCTTCTGTTCTATCAAGAGACCATGATGTGAAGGTTTCTGCGGTTTACATCGATCTTGAGCAGTACAGCTATCCGACGAAAGTGCGGGCGCGCTATCAGCTTGCATCCAACTATCTTTCCCTTTTCATTTCCGACTGGCTGAACGAGCGCAAGCTTGATTTGGGTAATTTCAACAGACTTGTGTTTGTGGAAGGGTCTAAGATCGATATGAAGACTGTAGGCGATCGGGCGTTTGCAGTTAGCATTTCTGAAGCTATTTTTTTGCCGGGATCGCCGCTGGCTTCTGACGAAAAATCTGGTTCCGCCTTGGAGATTCACAACTACTTTGTTGGAAAATACTTGGAAGGCTTCAATCGCGTAGATGAGCACTTCAAGTTATCTCTATCGACACCACTTGCCGAAGCAATCCCTGTCAATTTTTCGAAGAGCCTGGCCTACGAAAAGCCCATCGGCAAGTGCGCGGGCCGCATTAAAGGACTAAGGTTAATTCATCGATACACCACGGATCGCTATCAGCTCGTCGCCATTGAGAATGCCGGAAAAGATGTGGGGCTGGCGCGTGAATTCATACTCATGGACCTGATTCCCGATCCATTCAAGGTCTACTACCACGCCGCTCATATCGCGGTAGATGGAAGGCGTGTCTATATTGCGAACAGGACTGGCAGCGAAGTCATTGTGAAGGAGATATAGAATTCGAAGCCGAAGGGGCGCCATGAAAATTGAGGATTTCGTATCTGCAATTGAGGCCTACGTGCTTAATGCAGCCGTAGAGAGCACGGTTTCCATGCTGAGGCAGCCACCCGGACGCAGGGTCGATCCAGGGCTCGCGGCGAGATCCGAGTGGTTCAGCCTTCTGTCTGATACAGACGTCGAAATGGTGTGCGCAGTCATCCATGAGGCGGCTTCCTCTGCAGTCTTTGGATTTTTGGTGGTACTTGATGGCGCTCGTGTCATCGATGATGAGAAAGGAACTTTCGAGCTCTACTACGTCGGTCGCGAGAAGAATTTATTGAATCCCCCCGATATTGCCCTGCACGAGTTCCTTCGGTAAGCATAGTGCGTGTGGAGTGCGGAAGTCTTGGTGGAAGGAATCGCATCGCCGTTCCAAATGGCTTTGGCCGAGAGCGGGCAGAAGCACGGCCCATAAGGCGGAAAAAATGAAAATTTTCTTTACGTTCGATGCCCATTGGCAATCTCGACTCAACAGGGTCGTAAGTCACTATGCGAACAACGCTGGCGATTTCGTGTCTCTTTTTTACGGTGCCGAGGTTACTAGCGTGGCTTTACTTTTCATGTGCCGGGATCCTTCGATAAAATTCACGCAGAGAAAACAGTTTCGGCGTAAAAAGGCGGAGTTCTATACCGACATCATGCTGGATCTTCCGACTATTCTTCCGCTTTCGATGAAGGAGAAAATGCACTATGTTTCCCGTGAGCTTCTTCGGCAGCTGTCAGAGCAGTTGAACAAGCGAAAGTTCAAGGATTTTGATCATATTCGGTTTCTCCACGATCTGAAGAACTGGCTCGAGGGAATTGAAGAGCGCTATGACGGCCGGACGACGGGACCTTGGCGCTATGCGCCAGACGGCGAGGCATAGCCGCAGACGAACCGCCCAGGCGACGGAGCCTCCGCTACCGCTACGGCCGATTACTGCGGTATTCGCTCCTTCCTCCGGCTATCCGGCCTTACAGCGTGCGGCAAGAAGGACTTGCTGTGGGCGGCTCGAAGCGTCGGATGCGCTGCTACTGCCCGACCATGCTCCGCTTCATCAGCGAGGCCCCTACGGTTTCGGCATCGCCTCCGGCGACGCAAACTTCCATGCCTACGCATTGGATATTCCAAGCGGCTACAACGATTCCATCGCCAGCATGGAGTCGCTATCCCGACAGGCATGCTGCTCTGCAGCATGGGTTTTCGTGCACTGCGTCTTGCAAAAAAACGATGGGCTCCTTTATGGTGCAATCGATTGCATTGCGGCGAATCGCGAACGTTTGACACCGGTTGGGAGGCCGGCACGCGGATGTCCATCCACTCGACCGGACCGGCGCCGGCTGCGGGATTCACGCGGCGAGAGGCGTTGCGCGTCGCTGTCGCCGGCAGCCTCGGCCTGTGCGCCGCAGGCCTGCTACCTGGAGTTGCCGACGCCGCCGTCGCGCCGCGCGAGGGCAGCCTGAAGCATTCGGTCGCGCGCTGGACGTTTCCCCAGCAGTCGGTCGCCCAGCTCTGCCAGACGGTGAAGGGCATCGGCTTCGCCGCCATCGACCTGGTCGGCCCGGCGGACTGGCCCACGCTCAAGGCCCATGGCGTGTACAGCTCGATGTGCAATGGCGCGGAGCTGGGCCTGGACAAGGGCTTCGCTGGCCGCCAGTACCACGACGCGTTGGTCGCGCGCTACACCCGGCACATCGATCTGGTCGCCGATGCCGGCTATCGCAACCTCATCTGCTTCTCCGGCAATCGTGACGGCATGGACCCGCAGCAAGGCCTGGCCAACGCCGAGGCGGGACTCAAGCGCATCCTCGGGCATGCCGAGAAACGGGGCGTGGTGTTGGTGATGGAGTTGCTGAACTCCAAGGTCGACCATCCCGACTATCTGTGCGACCACTCCGCCTGGGGCGTCGAGCTGTGCAAGCGGATCGGCTCGGAACATTTCGGCCTGCTGTACGACATCTATCACATGCAGATCATGGAGGGTGACATCATCGCCACCATCGGCCGGCATCACGCCTGCTTCAAGCACTACCACACCGCGGGCGTGCCAGGCCGGCACGAGATCGGGGATCAGCAGGAACTCCACTATCCGGCCATCTGTCGCGCGATCCGCGACACCGGTTTCGATGGCTATCTGGCGCAGGAATTCATTCCCACGGCGCCGGATCCCGTCGGCTCGCTGCGCGAGGCGATCCGCCTCTGCGACGTCTGAAACGATATCCACCCAGGTGAAGTAGAACCCATGGCAGACAATCACTACGACGCCATCGTCGTCGGCTCGGGAATCAGTGGCGGTTGGGCGGCGAAGGAGCTGACCGAGAAGGGCCTCAAGGTCCTGATGCTGGAGCGCGGGCGCAATATCGAGCACGTCAAGGACTACGTCAACGCGATGAAGGAGGCGTGGGATTTCCCGCATCACAACCGGCCGACCCAGGCGATGATTGCCGACTATCCGGTGTTGAGCCGCGACTACGGTCTGGTCGAGAACCTGCAGGGGATGTGGGCCAACGAAAAGGAATCGCCCTACGTCGAGACCAAGCGATTCGACTGGTTCCGCGGCTATCACGTGGGCGGCCGTTCGCTGATGTGGGGCCGGCAGAGCTATCGCTTGTCGGACCTGGATTTCGAGGCCAATCTCAGGGACGGCATCGCCACCGATTGGCCGATCCGCTACGCCGACATCGCGCCCTGGTACGACTACGTGGAGAAGTTCGCCGGCATCGCCGGCACGCGCGAGGGCCTGGATGTGTTGCCGGATGGCGAGTTCCTGCCGCCGATCCCCTTGAACATCGTCGAGAAGGACGTGGCCGCGCGGATCAAGAAAGCCTTCGGTGGGACGCGGCACCTGATCCACTCGCGCACCGCGAACATCACCCAGCCCAAGGTCGAGCAGGGCCGGGTCAACTGCCAGTACCGCAACAAGTGCATCCTGGGCTGTCCCTACGGCGCCTACTTCTCGACCCAGTCGGCGACGCTGCCGGCGGCCATGAAGACCGGCAACCTGACCTTGCGGCCCTTCTCGATCGTCAAGGAAGTGCTCTACGACAAGGAACGCAAGCGCGCGCGCGGCGTGGAGATCATCGATGCCGAGAGCGGGCAGACCTACCAGTACACGGCCAACGTCATCTTCCTCAATGCGTCGTCCTTCAACTCGACCTGGCTGCTGATGAACTCGGCCACCGATGTCTGGGAAGGCGGGCTGGGGTCGTCGTCCGGCGAACTGGGGCACAACGTGATGGACCATCATTTCGGCGCGGGCGCGTCCGGCCGGGTCGAGGGCTACGACGACAAGTACTACTTCGGCCGCCGTCCCTGCGGCTTCTACATTCCGCGTTTCCGCAACGTCGCAGGGGACAAGCGTGGCTATCTGCGCGGGTTCGGCTACCAGGGCGGCGCCAGCCGGACCGGCTGGTCGCGCGAGATCGCCGAGCTCAACATCGGCGCCGACCTGAAGGAGGCGCTGACCCTGCCGGGCGAGTGGCGCATCGGCATGACCGGCTTCGGCGAGATGCTGCCGCACCACGACAACACGATTCGCCTGGATCCGCAGCGCAAGGACAAGTGGGGCCTGCCGGTGCTGGCGATGGACGTGGCCCTGCGCGCGAACGAAAAGGCCATGCGCAAGGACATGGCCGCCGATGCCGCGGAGATGTTCGAGGCCGCCGGGGTCAAGGACGTGCAGATGCACGATGACGACTACGCGCCCGGCAAGGGCATCCACGAAATGGGGACCGCGCGCATGGGCCGCGACCGCAGGAATTCGGTGCTTAACCAGCACAACCAGGTCTGGGACGCGCCCAACGTCTACGTGACCGACGGCGCCTGCATGACCTCCAGCGCCTGCGTGAATCCCTCGCTCACCTACATGGCACTGACGGCGCGGGCCGCCGACCATGCGGTGCGCGAACTGAAAACGGGGAACCTGTGATGGAACGCCGCGACCTGCTGAAGATGATCTTCGCCGCCACCGGCGCGGCCATGGTCGGCCTGCCCGCGCTCGCGCATGGGCAGGCGCCGGCCGCGGGGACGAAACCGCTCTTTTCCGCTGCCGAGGTCGGCCTGCTCGACGAGATCGCCGAGACCATCCTGCCGCGGACCAAGACGCCGGGAGCGAAGGATGCCGGCGTGGGCCAGTTCATGGCGCGCTTCGTCACCGATTGCTACACGCCCCGCGAGCAGGCCACGTTCCGCGCCGGCCTGGCCGACATCGACAAACGTGCCGGCGGCCGCTTCGTGTCGCTGACGCCGGAAGCGCGCACCGAGTTGTTGCGCACGCTGGACGCGGAAGCCCGCAAGCACCTCGTCAGGGTGACCGACACCGGCACGCCCAAGGCGCTGGCCGCGATGCCGCATGCCTTCACGATGATCAAGCAACTGACCCTCTTCAGCTTCTTCACCTCGAAGGTCGGCGCCACCGAGGTGCTGCGGTACGTCGCCGTGCCCGGTCGCTACGACGGCGACCTGGCCTATGTGCCCGGCACGCCGGCCTGGGGGACAAACTGATGGACTCTCACGCATCGTCCGTGCGCCGCTTCCCTAGGAGCCAAATGGCCAACCCCATCCTGTTGGCGACCTGCCTGCTGGCCGCGATGCCCGCGTTCGCGCAGGCCGATGATGCAGGCGCGCGCGATCCGGCCAAGACCGAGGTGTGGACGCCGGTGCCGGCGACCGTGGCCACGCCCGCCGGCCGCGCGCCCTCCGACGCGATCGTGCTGTTCGATGGCAAGAATACGTCCGCCTGGGAGTCGGAGCAGGGCGGAGCCGTGCCCTGGCGCGTCGCCGACGGCGCGTTGACCGTGGTGCCGGGAAGCAAGGGCATCCGCACCAGGCAGCGCTTCTGCGATATCCAGTTGCATGTGGAATGGCGCACGCCCACCGCGACCCGGGGGTTCGACGGCCAGCAGCGGGGCAACAGCGGCATCTTCCTGCAGGAGGTGTACGAGTTGCAGGTGCTCGACAGCTACGACAACCCGACCTACGCCAACGGCCAGGCCGGCGCGATCTACAAGCAGGCCATTCCGCTGGTGAACGCCTCGCGCGCGCCGGGCGAGTGGCAGGCCTACGACATCATCTGGAAGGCGCCGCGCTTCTCGCAGGGGGGCGGCCTTACCTCGCCCGCGCGCATCACCGTCCTGCACAACGGCGTGCTGGTGCAGAACGATACCGTCGTGGCGGGCAAGACCGAGTACATCGGCGCGCCGTCGTACTCGCCGCATGCCTGCGCGCCGCTCTTGCTGCAGGAGCACGATTCCAAGGTCAGCTACCGCAACATCTGGGTGCGCGAGCTGTAGCGCCGGCGTGCCGCCGGCGCCGGCATCCTAGCGCGCCAGGAAGGCGGCGAGGTCGTCGATCTCCTGCTGCGACAACTGCGCAAACGGCGGCATCAGGCCGCCGCCCTGGCGGATCTTCTCCTTGACCTGCGCGGGCTGCAGCCGCTTGCCCACATCGGTGAGCGCGGGGAACGCACCGGGCACGCCGGCGCGATCGGCACCGTGGCAGGCCGTGCAGTGCGTGGCGTAGAGCTGTGCGCCGGCTGCGGGGTCGTCCTTGGCCCACGCCGTGGTCGCGAGCGTCGACCCCATCAGCGCCAGGGCCACTGTCAGCATCGTTTTCAAGCGGGGCTCCTTGGCTGGCTAGCGCGGTGCGCTGGCGGGCGGATTGGCGGGCAGGTGCGCGCGCAGGTAATCCGCGCCGGCCTGGATGACCTTGGCGGGGTCGCGCGGATTGTCGTGCTCGACGATGTACCACTGCACGCCGGCCGCCGCCGCGGCAGGCAGGATCGCGTTCCAGTCCAGCACGCCCTGGCCCACGGCGGCGAAGCCGCCCTCGTCCTCGGCCTGGCCCTTGGGCGCATTGTCCTTGGCATGCACGGCGAACAGGCGGCCGCGGAACTTGCCCAGCATCGCCGCCGGGTCGTGGCCCGCGCGCGCGACCCAGGCCAGGTCCAGTTCGGTCTGCAGGTCGGGGCCGGCCGCCGCGAACAGCAGTTCCAGGCCGGTCTTGCCGTTGAAGTCGACCAGTTCGAAGTCGTGGTTGTGGTAGGCCAGGCGCATGCCCTTGGCCCGCACCCGCTTCGCGATCCCGCCCAGTTCCTGGCCCAGGGCGGTCCAGCCGGCGGCGTCGGTCGGCCGCTCCTTCGCGTCCAGGTAAGGCACCACCAGCGTGGCGTTGCCGATCGACCGGTTGAACGCCACCACGCCGTCCAGGTCCTTGCGCAGTTCGGCCAGTTGCACGTGGGACGAGATCGCCTTGATCGAATACCGGTCCAGCAATTGCTTGAGTTCCGCGGCGCTGACGTTCTGCGTGCCGACCGTTTCCACCGCGGCCACGCCCGCGTCGTGCACGATCTTCAACTGCTGGTCGAGCGAGCCGGCGTTGCGCAGCGTGTACATCTGCACCGCGATGGGTTGTTGCTGTTGCTGTTGCTGTTGCGGGCTGGCGGGCGGGCGCGCGAAGGCGGGCAGGGCGGCGAGCAGCAGCAGTGCGAGGGTCGCGGTCCGGCGTGTGGGTGTGTTCATCAAGAGGTCCTCCCGGGATTCAACCGATGGATGTCCAGGCGCGCGTCCTGGCCGATGCGATGACGCGGTCGACGATCAGCGCCGAGCGTACTCCGTCCTCGAAGGTGGGCAGGCCCTGCGGCCGCTCGCCGTCGATGGCGTGGTAGGTGTCGGCGACGAACGCCTCGAAGCAGTTGCCGTAGCCCTGCGCGTGCCCGGCCGGCAACACCGACAGCCGGCGTTGTTCGGCACTGCCGGCACCCGGTCCGCGCACGAAGACCTCCTCGCGCTGGTCGGGACGGCCGATCCACAGCCGCTCGGCGTCCTCCTGGTCGAAGGCCACGCTGGCCCTGGCGCCATCGATCTCGAACCAGAGCCGATTGCGGCGTCCGGCCGAGACCTGGCTGACCGTCAACGACGCCAGCGTGCCCGCGCCGGTTCTGAACATCGCCATGGCCACGTCCTCGCTGGCGACCGCCTGCATCGCGCCGCCCGTCGCCGGCGTGCTGAAGCTCTGTCCGGTGCTGCTGCCGCGCTCGGCGATCACGGTCGCGAACGCCGCGCTGACTTCGACGAAGCGCTCCCCGCCGACCCATTCCACCAGGTCGCACCAGTGCGACCCGATATCGGCGAACACGCGCGACGCGCCGCCCAGGGCCGGGTCCACACGCCAGTTGTTGCTGGCGGGATCGAGCAGCCAGTCCTGCAGGTAGCTGCCGTGGATCAGGCGCAGCGGCCCCAGCTCGCCCTGCGCGACGCGGGCGCGCGCCTCGCGGATCACCGGGTGGTAGCGGTAGACGAAGGGCACCGTGGCGACCAGCCCGGTCGCGGCGGCCAACGCAGCCAGGGCCTGGGCATCTTCCAGGGTCGTGGCCAGCGGCTTCTCGCAGATCACGTGCTTGCCGGCGTCGAGTGCCGCCTGCGCCATGGCGCGATGCAGATGGTTGGGCGTGCAGACGTGCACGACCTGGACCTGCGGATCGGCGATCAGTTCCTCGATGTCGCGATAGGCGCGCGGGACGTCCCACGCCTGCGCCACCTCGCGTGCGCGTTGCGCGGAAGAGGCGGCGACGCCGCGCACCTGCGCACCGGCCAGCAGCGCCGCGCGGCGATGCACCGCGCCGATCATGCCGGTGCCGACGATGGCGATACCGAGCCTGCTCATCGGGTGGCCTCGGGCGTGGACGCGGCGGCCGCGACCGCCGGGCGATCGCGGAACAGCAGCAGGAAGGCGACCAGCACGGCCAGCGCCACCGCGGCCGGGAACAGCCAGATCCGCTGCCAGTCCGGTCCCGCCGCGGTGGTGTAGTGCTCCACCACCGCGCCGGACAGGAAGGTGCCGATCAACATGCCCACGCCGTACGTGGCCAGGGTGATGAAGCCCTGCGCGCTGCTGCGCGCGGCGGGGCCGGCATGCGCATCGGTGTAGATCTGGCCGGTGACGAAGAAGAAGTCGTAGCAGATGCCGTGCAGCACGATGCCGATCACCAGCAGCGCGAAGCCGCCGCCCGCATCGCCGAAGGCGAACAGCGCGTAGCGCACCACCCATGCGGCCATGCCCAGCGCCAGCATCGTCTTGACCCCCAGCCGCGCGAACAGGAACGGCATCGCCAGCATCAGCAGCACTTCCGACACCTGGCCCAGCGACTGCAGGCCGGCCGCGCCGCGCACGCCCAGGTCGTTGAGATAGGGGTTGGTGAAGTTGTAGTAGAACGCCAGCGGGATGCAGATGGCGATCGAGGCCAGGAAGAACACCAGGTAGGAGCGCGACTTCAGCAGGCGCAGCGCGTCCAGCCCCAGGATCCGCCCCAGCCCGGCATCGCGCTGTTGCGCCAGCGGCGGTGTGTGCGGCAGGGTGAAGGCATACAGGCCCAGCGCCAGCGAGGCCAGCGCCGCCATGCGGAAGGTCAGTTCGAGCCGGTGCGCCTGTTCCCAGCCCAGCCAGCCGATCAGCACGCCCGCCACGATCCAGCCGACGCTGCCGGCCATGCGCACCGGCGGGAATTGCTTTTCGGGCGAGTGCATGTGCCGCATCGCCACGCTGTTGGCCAGCGCCAGGGTCGGCATGAACAGCAGCATGTAGCCCATGACGTAGGCGGAGAACGTGCCGAAGTCCGTCGCCGTGGACGCCAGCCACATCAGCGCCGCGCCGGCCAGGTGCAGCACCGCCAGGATGCGCTGCGCCGCGAAGTAGCGATCGGCGATCAGGCCGACCAGGAACGGCGCGACGATGGCGCCGATCGACTGACTGAGGAAGGCCGTGGCCACCTGGCTCGCGCTGGCCTGCAGCGGACCCTGCACCAGGTAGGTTCCCAGGGTCACGAACCACGCCCCCCAGATGAAGAATTGCAGAAACATCATCGCGCCCAAGCGCGACATGGCGTGCGTCATGGCTTCCCCTCCCAGGGCGGTGGTGGCTCAGGTCCCCAGCATGCGGCGCAGCGCTGCCGGATCGGCGCCGCTGTCGGCAAAGTCGTCGAAGGCGCGTTCGGTCACGCGGATGAGGTGGTCGCGGATGAAGGCGGCGCCCTCGCGCGCGCCGTCTTCCGGGTGCTTCAGGCAGCACTCCCACTCCAGCACCGCCCAACCCGGGAAATCGTATTGCGCGAACTTGGAGAAGATCGCCTTGAAATCGATCTGGCCGTCCCCGAGCGAGCGGAACCGCCCCGGACGGTCGATCCAGTCCTGGTAGCCGGCATACACGCCGCTGCGCGCGCTGGGCCGATACTCCGCGTCCTTGACGTGGAAGATGCCGATGCGCGCGTGGTAGCGGTCGATGAAACCCAGGTAGTCCATCTGCTGCAGCAGCAGGTGGCTGGGGTCGTACAGGATCTTGGCGCGCGGGTGATGGTCCACCACCTCGAGGAAGCGCTCGAAGGTCGCGCCGTCGTGCAGGTCCTCGCCCGGGTGGATCTCGAAGCACAGGTCCACGCCGCAGGCGTCGAAGGTGTCGAGGAGGGGGCGCCAACGGCGGCCGAGTTCGACGAAGGCTGCTTCCACCAGTCCGGGCGGACGTTGCGGCCAGGGATAGAAGTAGGGCCAGGCCAGCGCGCCGGAGAACGTGGCATGCGCCGTCAGCCCGAGGCGCTGGCTGGCCTTGGCGGCCAGCTTCAACTGCTCCACCGCCCAGGCCTGGCGGGCGGCGGGATCGCCGCGCTTGTCCGGCGGCGCGAAGCCGTCGAACAGGCTGTCGTAGGCGGGATGCACGGCGACCAGTTGCCCCTGCAGGTGCGTGGACAGTTCGGTGATCTGCAGGCCATGCCCGGCCAGCATGCCGGCGATGTCGTCGCAGTAGGCCTGGCTCTGCGCGGCCTGGGCCAGATCGAACAGCTGCGGCGCGCTGGTCGGCACTTGTACGCCAGAATAGCCAAGCCCCGCGGCCCATGCGGCCAGCGTGTCCAGCCGATCGAAGGGAGGTGTGTCGCCGATGAACTGTGCCAGGAACAGCGCTGGACCCTTGAGCGTCTTCAACGTGATTCGCCCCGATGCAATCGATTGCATTATCCTAGCATGGGCCTCCCGCAGGACCCGTTGTGCACTGCACAGCGACACCAAGAGCTGACCCCATGGCAACCATCTACGACATCGCAAGGCACGTGGGCGTCTCCGCCGGCACGGTGTCGCGGGCGCTGTCCCGTCCGGAAAAAGTGCTGCCGGCCACGCGCACGCGCATCGAGCAGGCGGCCGCCGCGCTGGGCTATGTCCCCAACACGGTGGCCAGGACGCTCAAGACCCAGCGCAGCGGCAAGCTGCTGGTCACCGTCCCGGATATCGCCAATCCGTTCTTCGCCCAGATCCTGCAAGGCGCGGAGGACGCGGCGCAGGCCGCCGGCTACGCGGTCCTGCTGGGCGATACCCAGCACCGGCCCGAGCGCGAGGAGCGCTACGCGCAGATGCTTCGGCGCAACGAGGCCGACGGCCTGATCGTGCTGGGGCATCGGCTGCCGCCGACGGCGCGCGAGATCGTCGGGCAACTGGGCGGTGCCGCGCCGGTGGTCAATGGATGCGAGTTCGATCCGGCGTTGGGCATCCCCAGCGTGCACATCGACAACGCGGCCGCCGCGCGCGCGGTGATGGAACACCTGTATGGACTGGGACACGAGCGGATCGCCGTGGTCGGCGGCCCGCCCGACAATCCGCTGCACCAGCAGCGGCTGGAAGGCGCGCGGGCCGCCGGTAAGGCGTGCGGCCGCCTGCGCAACCTGCGCGTGGTGCCGGGCGACTTCTCGGTGGAATCCGGCCATGCGGCCGCGATGACGCTGCTGGCCAGCGCGCCCGCGCCGACCGCGATCTTCTGCTTCAGCGACCAGATGGCGCTGGGCGCCCTGGCCGCCTGCCGCGACCTGGGCATCCGCGTGCCGGACGACCTGTCCATCGTCGGCTTCGATGATCTGGCCTCATCCAGCTACCTCACGCCGCCGTTGACGACGGTCAGGCAACCGATGCGCGAGATCGGCGTCCGCGCGGTCAACCTGCTGCTCGCCATCATCGACAATGTCGAGGTGCCGCGGCAGCAGACGCTGGATTTCAGGGTGATGGTGCGTGGTTCGACCGGTGCGCCAAAGGGCAAGTGACGGCGGGGTGATCGTCGCGCTTCGATCCTGGATCGGCTGCGCGAGCGGCGAGGTGCGAAGTGCGCGCCGGAGCGGCAGAGGCCGGCCGGTGCGATCGATTCGGCGGATGACGTTGTCGACCTGTGGCGAGCGGCGTCTTGACGGCGGCGGGGCGCTACTTATCCAGGGAAGTCGAGGTCGTTATGTTGGTGGTTCTGGAGGCGGATTCGGTCAGGTTGTCCGAGAGCTCTTTGTCCAGGAGCGTGTTCGCGCGGATTTACCTGGAGTGCGGCGACGACTGTTTCCCTGAGGCGGGGTGGGACGATTTTGCCGAAGTCGTTCTTGGCTGGTGGATCGACGGGGCGATCGAGTTGATGTTGTATGGCCAGCGCGCCAATTTCAGATTCATGGATGGCGATTTTTCCTTCAACGTGGGAAAGCGCGCGGATGGAAATTTCACCGTGACCTTGAAGGAGCGCGCGCAGGTGATCGGCTCCAGCGCGATCGATGTCTCGCAGTTCAGTCGGTCGCTGGTCGCGGCGGCCAATACGCTGGCGCGGAGGCTGCAGGAGATTCTTGGCGATAGGAGCGCTGCCAGTGAATTGGTCGCCAAGAAGAACCAACTGCAGCACATTCTCAATTCATAACGAAGCGATTCCAAAAGTCGTGTGTCCAAATTCGGCTGATCGCGGCATGCCAGCCACGTAGCGGCGTGGCCCGCGTTGGTGTGCACGGATGTTCCTGATCGGCCTACGTGCCCAGCACGGTGGTCGGCCTGATCGTCCAGGCCGGCTGCGCTCGCACGCACGGGCGCGTCGCGGTCCTTGGCGGCCAGCCATCTCCTTGGCCGTTGCACGGCGTATTACACTTCGCCGGCGGGTCATATCGAAACTAATGGACAGGGGTTTAAGGATGAGTCTGAGACTGGGGGCGGCCGCGCTGTGCGGCTTGTTGGGGATGGGAATGGGAGCGGGGAGTGCACAGGCGCAGGTGGACCTGGGCGCGTTTTTGAAGCAGGAGCAGGTCGAGGAACTGAAACTGTCGCCGACCGGCGAGTACTACGCCGCGACCGTGCCATTGGCCGACCGGACCGCGCTGACCGTGATGCGGCGCGCGGACAACAAGCTGATGGGCAGCTTCTCCATGGAGAAGAACACCCACGTCGGCGATTTCGAGTGGGTCAACGACACGCGTCTGGTGTTCGGCATGACCACCAAGATGGGCGCGCTGGATCGGCCGGTGCCGACCGGGGAACTGTTCGCGATCAACGCCAATGGCGGGGTGGCGCAGTTGCTGGTGGGGTACCGGGTCACCGGCAACGGCGCAGGCACGCGGATCCAGCCCAAGAAAGTGGAGGATGTCGCGGCATACCCGATCGGCCCGCTACCGGGCGACGATCGCAATATCGCCATTACCGTGTGGCCCTTGGGCATCAACGAGCAATACACCCGCGCCGAGGTGATGGACGTCTACAGCGGCCGTCGGCGGCCGTTGGTGGGCACGCCGAAGGTGCGGCGCGCGACGTTCTACAGCGATGCGCAAGGCAAGGTGCGCTTCGCGGCGGGCGCCGACGCGGACAATGCCAACAAGCTGTTCTACCGCGAGCCGGAAGGGGACTGGCGCCTGCTCAACGACGAGAATCTCAGCCACCATGCGGAAACGCCGCTGGGTTTTTCGGAAGACGGGCGCACGGCCTACCTGGAAGTCGAGCAGGCCAGCGGCAGTACCGCCGTCGAAGCCTGGAGCGCGGACAGCGGCCAGCGCAAGACCGTCGCCCGCGACGGCCTGGCCGATCCGCACCGCATCATCTACCGCCACGGCACCCGGATTCCCGTCGGCATCGAGGTGCTGGGCGACACGCCGCGCAGCCTGTTCTTCGATCCCGAATCGCCCGAGGCGAGGACCCAGCGCTCGCTGGAGGCGGCATTCCCCGGACAGTCGGTATACGTGACCTCCAGCACCCGTGATGGCCGGCTCAACCTGGTGCAGGTGCAGTCCGGGCGCAATCCCGGCGAGTTCTATCTGTTCGACACCGTGGCGAAGAAGGCCGACTTCGTATTCGCGCGCCGCGCCGCCTTGCAGCCGGCGACGCTGGGGCAGGTGCGGCCGATCGCGCTGCAGGCGCGCGACGGCACCAAGCTGCACGGCTTCGTGACCCTGCCCGCGGCCGCGGCATCGGGCAAGGTGCCGATGGTGGTGATGCCGCACGGCGGTCCATTCGGCATCTTCGATAGCGGGCTGTTCGACGAGGACGCGCAAATCCTGGCCGCTGCCGGCTATGCGGTGCTGCAGGTCAACTACCGCGGTTCCGGCAACTACGGCCGGGCCTTCGAGCAGGCCGGCGCGCGGCAATGGGGCGGCACCATGCAGGACGACGTGACCGATGCCACGCGCTGGGCGATCGCGCAGGGCATCGCCGATCCCGCGCGCATCTGCCTGTACGGCGCCAGCTATGGCGCGTATGCATCGCTGATGGGCGTGGCCAAGGAGCCGGGGCTGTACCGCTGCGCGGCCGGCTATGTGGGGGTCTACGATCTGCCGATGATGTACGCCCGCGGCGATATCCAGCGCCGCCGCTCCGGCGAGACCTATCTGCGCGAATGGCTGGGGCCGAGCGATGCGCTGGCGGCGGTGTCGCCGGTGAATCTCGCCAACCGGATCAAGGTGCCGGTGTTCCTGGCCGCGGGTGGCGAGGACGAGCGCGCGCCGATCGAACACTCCAAGAAGATGGAAGCGGCGTTGAATCGGGCGGGCGTGCCGGTGGAAACGCTGTACGTGTCCACCGAGGGCCATGGCTTCTACACCGAGGACCATCGCCGCGCGTTCTACACCCGGCTGCTGGCGTTCCTGAGCAAGTCGCTGGGCGGTGCGCAGGCGGCGCCGTCCGCAGCGAAGCCGTAAGCGCTTGTCGCCCGACGATGCGCGAGGCGCTATGTGCCACAGCTGCGTGGCATCAGTGCGGTCCGGTGCTGTTGCGGACCGCACTGATGCCGATTGGGCTCCGTCGCTCTGCGTGACCAACCTGCATCTGGAGGTCTTGCCGCCGTACTAGTCGTAGATGACGCGCGGATTCTTGCCCTTCGAAGTGACCGGCGGCAGCAGGATCCGCCGGCGGTCAGGCGTGCTTTCCGGTCCTTCGCTTTGCACGCTGAGACAGTGGCTACGAAGCCTGCTGAAATGTGATTGTCAGGCGAACTGCCGAACGAAGCGCTCCAGCCAAAGGAACGAGATCAACGGTGCCGTTAGCGGACGTGCGCGAGTCGCCACCAACTCGTCCAGCAGTTGGAGTGCCGCGTCTCGGTCGACCAGGCCCAAGTCAGCCAGAGCGCACTGGCTCAGTTGCATGGTTATCGTCTTGGCGTGCTGTGCGATCAGCTCAGGGAGGACATGGGCGAACGTCTCTTTGCGATAATTTCTTGGAAATACTTCACCTACATTGACCCGTAAATAGCGCCACATCGTTTCCCGATCTCTACGGCTCTCGAGAGGCAGGCGCCGACAAAAAGCAACCAGATGTGGGTCGCTCAACGGATTGACCGGCCAGAGCCCTCGCCGAAGCAGATGGGGAGCCTGGCACATGCTCGACGCCAATACCGATGCCGATAGCGGGCCGGCCGGAGCGTCAAATCCATTGATCGAACGTGATGCATTGAGCGCTCGAGGCGTCAACAATGATTCGGCGCGACGCTTGGCTTCCGCGGCCACAGCGCCGCTATGGCTGCCGGTGGGATGTTCCTCATTCCGGTACGCCGGGAACAGTTGGTCTCCGCCAAGACCGGTGAAAAGCTGTTCGCTGTCCTGCGCTTGAGCGCTGTCCCACAAGCTTTCGAACGCTTCGAGATAGAACTCCGCAAGTGGATAGTCCGGTCGACTCGCACGCGGTTGCAGATCAAGCGTTGGCGGGAATGCATCGATATTCACGCGCGTGTCGCGAAGACCGAGTGTTTCAACGAGCATGCGGCGGCGCTCGGCCTGGGCTTGGCTGTCTGCCTCGTCGAGCAGGATTCCCAGGCTCAAGATGTTGTCATGCGATCGCGTCAGGGCGCACGCGACGGTTGCCGAGTCCATGCCCCCGCTCAACTCGACGGCCATCTGGTTCGGCGCGGGTCGAACCGAAACCGCGCGATGCAACAATTGCTCGAACCGCTCTATGCCATGGTCGATCAATGCACCTTCGGAAGGCGAGACGGTTTCAGCAGGCGAGGGATAGACGTAACGTGCCTTGCCTGGCTCCGCGTAAAGCATGGCGCGTTCCGTCAGCATAAGGATGCCCGAACACAATTGCCTCGCGGAATAGTCTGCGCTGAGCGCGAGACGCCGGCTGGCCATTTCCAGATCAATGGTGGTGGGCCGGGAAAAAAAGTCGGCCAGATCGTAGGACGCTTCTACCGTGTCATCGGTGATCCGGCAATAGACTGGCGCCGATCCGAGAAGACCGGCGCGCAACTTCAGTCGGCACCCGGCCTGGGCCACTTCGATCATTAGGTAATCGAGTGGCCATAGAAGAGCCTCTTTGTAGAGGTGGTTGAATCGATCGGCGTCGACCAGCGCGCCCGTATCGGTATTTTCCCATTCGACATCCCTGCAACGCTCGCGCACCGTGGCAAACCACCGTCCCTGGGTGCGGACCACGATGGTTTCCAAGGCGGAGTGACGGTAGGGCGCGATCCGGCTTTTCCCGAGAGACAGGATATTGTCCCCCCATACGAGCGGTTGCTCGAGGTCGGTGAAGGCAATGTTGGCCTTGATCATGGAGACTCGAATGCCTGTGTTCGGTGTCGGTGGTCATCACGCTTTCGAACAAAAAACGCCGCCTGACGGCGGCGTTGTTTATCGCGGCGTCTTGATCGAGAAGCCGTCGTTCTAGCCGCCTGGTTGCGTGGAGTACCAGCGGGAATCCTCGCCAAGATATGGCTTCATCTCGCAGACGCCCGGCGCCGCGATGTTTTGCATGGGCTCGTCGAGCTGGATCGCGAACGGGTTGGAGTGAGAATCCTGCTTCTCTAATTTGGCGTCTTGAATTTTCATCACGAAGCTCCTCTTCCTATATGTCGTCATGCGGCGACCAACAGAACCTAGCACTGCGCCCATGGCGTGACAAGTTGGGATGGCGGTCATGGCTGGCGGTGAAGGCGGCTCAGCATGATTCGCAGGTCTTATCGGCGCCTTCGTCACCGACCATGCGAGCTGCGCACGTGCCGACATGCGAAGCGTTTGCGTCGCCCTAAGGCTACGCAGCCGCTCACCGCACCCCGTGCATCATCCGCCGCAGCAGTGGCGCGGCGAGGAAGGCCAGCAGCGCGCAGCCCAGGCCGATCCACAGCATCAGCCAGAACAGGTGCGCGTACTTGGCCGCGGCGTCGGCGACGTTCAGCGCCTCGCCGTCCGGCACCTCGATCGCGGCGAGCTTGCCGAACAGCGCAGCCAACGCCTCGGAGAAGGCGGTGGCCAGGAACCAGGTGCCCATCATCAGGCTGACCACGCGCGGCACCGCGAGCTGGGTCACCGCCGACAGGCCGACCGGCGACAGGCACATCTCGCCGGCCTCCAGCACCAGGTAGGCCAGCACCAGCCACCACACGCTGGCCATCTGTCCGCTGGCGCCGACCTGTTGCGCGGCCAGCGCCAGCGGCACGAACGACAGCCCGGCCAGCAGCAGGCCGGCGGCCGACTTGAGCGGCTTGGACGGCTCCAGGTTGCGCCGCTCCAGCCACGCCCACAGCGCCGCGAACAGCGGCGCCAGCAGCACCAGGAACAGCGCGCCCAGGTAGGTCAGCGAGCCGGCGGTCTGCGGCAGCACCAGGCAGTCGCGGATCAGGAACAGCAGCATCAGCGCGCCCACCACCACGAACAGCACGCGCGGCGCCGCCGACGCCGGGCGCCGGTCGGACAGCGCCGCGGCCAGCACGAAGCCCAGCGGCGCCAGCAGCAGCGAGGCGATCGACCACGGCAGCGGCGTGCCGTCGCGGATCACCAGCGACGGCACGATGTCCTTGGTCATCAGCCGGTCGGTGAAGGTGACCCAGGAGCCGTAGGTCTGCTCGTACAGGGTGAAGTACACCAGCGCCATCGCGATCAGCACCATCAGCGCGATCATCTGCTGGCGCTGCACCGGCGTGCACTGGGTGCCGGTGAACCAGGCGAACCACAGCAGCACCGCGCCGAGCACCAGCAGCATCAGCAGCAGCGCCAGGGAGATCTCCCCGCCCAGGCTGAAGGCGCCGTTGGCCGCGGCCCACATCAGGCCGGCCACCGGCACCACGCCGAGCGTCGCGGCCAGGTAGATCGCCCACTCGCGCGGCATGCCGAACACGCGCGCGCGCAGCAGCGCCGGTTGCGCCGGCTCGGCGTGGCCGTGCAGGTATTTCTGCCCCCACAGGAACATGCCCAGGCCGAGCAGCATGCCGATCCCGGCGGCGCCGAAGCCGTAGCGCCAGCCGTAGGCCTCGCCGAGGAAGCCGCAGACCAGCGAGGCGAACAGCGCGCCGAGGTTGATGCCGGCGTAGAACAGCGAAAAGCCGGCGTCGCGGCGCGGATCGTCGGCCGGGTACAGCTTGCCGACGATGGTGGAGATGTTGGGCTTCAGAAAACCCACGCCCATGATGATCAGCGCCAACGACAGGTAGGTGATGCCCAGCGACGAGGTGTCGCGTACCACCTCGCCATGGACGCGGGCGGCGGCGTGGCCCTCGAAGGCCATGCCGAGATGGCCGAGCACCAGCAGCAGCCCGCCGAACACCACCGCCTTGCGCATGCCCAGCCAGCGGTCGGCGAGCAGGCCGCCGAGCACCGGCACGCAGTACACCAGCCCGCCGTAGGCGCCGAGCAGGTCGAGCCCGGCCTTGTCGTCGAACAGGTGGTACTTGGTCAGGTACAGCAGCAGCAACGCCTTCATCCCGTAGAAGGAGAAGCGCTCCCACATCTCGGTGAAGAAGCAGACGTAGACGCCCTTGGGATGGCCGAGGAAGTCGTCGCGCGCGTCGCGCAGCGGCAGGGTCGAAGCGGACACGGCGGGCCTTGGCGGAAGAGGGCAGCGGCGGAGTATAGGCGCGCTGGCGCGGGTTGGCGGCCGGGCCACGGCGCCGGGGCATGTCTGGTTGGGCGGCGGGAAAGGTGTCGAGCGATTTTGATTCTTTTTTGGAGGCAGTCTCGTGCACCCAAACTTCGCGAGGCGCTTTCGCGCCGAACCCTCACCTCAACCCCTCTCCCGGGGAGAGAGCGGGCTAGGCTTTTCCCTTCTCCCCTCGGGAGAAGGTGCCACGCAGAGGCGGATGAGGGTACGGGCGTGGCCTCGTGCACCCCACATTCCGCGAGTCGCTTTCGCGCCGGACCCTCACCCCAACCCCTCTCCCGGCGGGAGAGGGGCTAACTCGCTGACGCCGCGGCGCCATCGCCTCCGCGAATCCCCAATCCCCAATCCCCGCTTCCCAGGCATGTGCCACAAGCTGGGAGCCAGAACGCTGGACTTGCCCATCTCCAGACGCTAGCGTGGAAAACGTTTTTTCGTTTCAGGGGTAACCATGAACAACGCTGCTGCACCGCGTCAGCTCACCTTCCGCGCGGTCGTGCTGGCGATCGTGCTGGCCGTCGTGCTGTCGGCCGCCAACGCCTACCTGGGGCTGTTCGCCGGCCTGACCATCGCCACCGCGATCCCCGCGGCGGTGGTGTCGATGGGCGTGCTGCGCCTGCTCGGCGGCGGCACCATCCTCGAGAACAACATCGTGCAGACCGGCGCCTCGGCCGGTTCCTCGATCGCGGCGGGGGTGATCTTCACCATCCCGGCGTTGGTGATCATGGGCTACTGGCCGGACTTCAAGTACTGGTGGGTGCTGGGCATCGCCGGCATGGGCGGCCTGCTCGGGGTGCTGTTCTCGGTGCCGCTGCGGCGCTCGATGATCGTCGAGGATCCGTTGCCCTTCCCCGAAGGCAAGGCCGCGGCGGAAGTGCTCAAGGCCGGCGACAACCCAGGGCCGGGCCTGAAGATCCTGGCGCTGTCGGCGAGCATCGGCGGGCTGGTCAAGCTGGCCGCGGCCAGCGGCCTGAAGCTGATCCCGGACACCTGGGCGCAGGCCACCTACCTGGGCAGCAGCAAGCTGGTCGGCTACGTCGGCACCAACCTGTCGCCGGCGCTGCTGGGCGTGGGCTACATCGTCGGGCTCAACGTCGGCATCGTGGTGCTGTCCGGCTCGATCCTGTCCTGGCACATCGCCATCCCGCTGTACCAGCAGTTCTTCATGAACTCCGATCCTGCGCTGGCGCAGAGCCTGGCCACCGCGCCGGCGGCCGAGGCCGCGTTCGGCATCTGGGCCGCCAAGGTGCGCTACCTGGGCGTGGGCGCGATGCTGATCGGCGGCGTGTGGACGCTGTTCTCGCTGCGCAATTCGCTGCTGTCGGGCGTCAAGAGCGGCTTCGCCGCCGCCCGCAAGAGCACCGCCGGCACCATCGTGGCCGACACCGACCGCGACCTGCCGATGAAATGGATGCTGGTGGCGCTGCTGCTGTGCACGCTGCCGCTGCTGGGCCTGTACCAGGCCATCGTCGGCCAGTGGCACGTGAGCGTGCCGATGACCATCATCATGATCGTCGCCGGCTTCCTGTTCGTGTCGGTGTCCGGCTATCTGGCCGGCCTGATCGGCTCGTCGAACAACCCGGTGTCCGGCATCACCATCTCCACCATCCTGTTCGCCTCGGCGGTGCTGGTGCTGCTGCTGGGCAAGAGCGGACTGGCCCCGGTGGGCATCGGCGGCGCGCCGATCGGCGCGGTCGCGGCGATCATGATCGGCGCGGTCGTGTGCTGCGCCGCAGCGGTGGGCGGCGACAACCTGCAGGATCTGAAGGCCGGCTACCTGGTCGGCGCCACGCCGTGGAAGCAGCAGCTGATGCTGGCCATCGGCGCGTTCTCCTGCGCGCTGATCATGGCGCCGGTGCTGAACCTGCTGGCCCAGGCCTACGGCATCGGCGCGGCGACGCCGCAGCACCCGAATGCGTTGGCCGCGCCGCAGGCGACGCTGATGGCCTCGGTGGCCAAGGGCCTGTTCGGCGGCGAGCTGCCGTGGACCATGATCGGCATCGGCGCCGGCGTCGGTGCGGCGATCATCGCCATCGACGAGTGGCTGAAGAAGACCGGCAAGCGCTTCCGCGTGCCGGTGCTGGCCGCGGCGATCGGCATCTACCTGCCGCTGGAGCTGATGGTGCCGATCTTCCTGGGCGGCCTGCTCAGCCACCTGGTCGAGCGCTTCCACAAGATCCGCGCCGACGACGAAGAGGGCCGCGATCGCGTGCACCGTCCGGGCACCCTGTTCGCCGCCGGCCTGATCACCGGCGAGGCGCTGATGGGCATCGCCATCGCCGTGCCGATCGTGGCGTCCGGCCGCGCCGACGTGCTGGCGCTGCCGGAGAAGCTGCATCTGAACCAGTGGTGGGGCCTGCTGCTGCTCGCCTTCGTGGGCTGGCTGCTGTACCGCACCGGCCGCAAGGGCGAACCGGCCACGCCGCGCGCGTAACGCCGCCCGCGCCCTCCCGCAGCACCCGAAGCCCGGCCCCGCGCCGGGCTTCGCATATCCGGACCCAGCCCCGCGACACGCGTGCAGGGCCAGCACCGAAGGCCGCTGCCGGCCGCAGCCGGCCCAGACGGCTTGCACGGTGGGCATCGCACAGGCCGCCAGGCCATGCCGCGCCCCGACCGCGCGTTCAGCGGCACCCGCCTCACCCGCCGAAGCCAGCCGTCCAGCGGCCCTCGCATCTCCCACCAAGCCCGCGCCCGGCTCTTACCAATCCCCAATCCCGACGCTCCAATCCCAGCTCCTCAGCCATCCGCGCACCGGCGTCCGCACCGCCTACCGAGCCCGCGCCCCGCTTTTACCAATCCCCATTCCCGATTCCCCACTTCCAGCTCTTCAGCCAACCGCGCCCCAGCTTCCGCACCGCCTATCGAGCCCGCGCCCCGCGCTTACCAATCCCCATTCCCGATTTCCCAATCCCGGCCCCTCCATGACTTCAGTCCTTTGCGCCACGCCCACCCGCGCCCCTACCATCGACGTTTTGCCGTGTTCCGGAGACGCCCGATGACCTTGCGCTACGCCTTGCTGCCCCTGTGCCTGCTGACCGCGCTGCCCGCGCTGCCCGCGCTGGCGGCGACCCGCGGTTTCGACGTCCGCGACATGGTGGCGATGGACCGGGTGTCCTCGCCGCTGCTGACCCCGGACGGCGGCACCGTGCTGTTCGCCAAGCGGCAGATGGACAAGGCCACGTACAAGGCCAGCACCGGGCTGTGGCTGCGCGACCTGCGCACCCGCGACCTGGCGCCGCCCAAGCGCTTGACCCCGGAAGGCTGGAACGTCAATTCGCCGGAACTGTCGGCCGACGGCAAGACCGTGTACTTCCTCAGCGCCAAGTCCGGCCGCCAGCAGCTGTACGCGCTGCCGCTGTCCGGCGGTACCCCGCGCCAGCTCACCGCCTTCGCGCTGGACGTGGACAGCTACCACGTCGCCCCGCAGGGCGACCGCGTCGCCTTCAGCGCCGGCGTGTTCCAGGACTGCGGCTCGGACCTGGCCTGCACGCAGCAGCGGCTGGACAAGGTCAAGAACGCCAAGGCCAGCGGCGTGGTGTTCGACCAGTTGTTCGTGCGCCACTGGGATACCTGGAACGACGGCCGCCGCAACAGCCTGTTCGTCGCACCGCTGCCGAGCGGCGCGAAGGCCAAGCCGGTGGTCGGCGCCTCGGCGCTCAGCGCCACCCTGGCCGGCGACATCCCGTCCAAGCCGTTCGGCGGCGGCGAGGACTACACCTGGGCGCCGGACGGGCAGTCGCTGGTCGCCAGCGTGCGCCTGGCCGGGCGCGAGGAACCGTGGTCGACCAACTTCGACCTGTACCGGCTGGACGCCGCCGGCAAGGCGGCGCCGGTGAACCTGACCGCGGCCAATCCGGCCTGGGACGCCGGCCCGGTGTTCTCGCCCGACGGCAAGACCCTGTACTACCGCGCGATGAAGCGTCCGGGCTTCGAGGCCGACCGCTTCGGGCTGATGGCGATGGACCTGGCCAGCGGCAAGACCCGCGAGATCGCGCCGAAGTGGGACCGCTCGGCCGATGCCATCCAGGTGTCCGCCGACGGCAAGACGCTGTACGTGCCGGCACAGGAACTGGGCCAGCATCCGCTGTTCGAGATCGACGTCGCCAACGGCGGGGTGTCGCAACTGGTCGGCGGCAACAGCGTGGCCGAATTCGACATCAAGGGCGACACCCTGGCGGTGATGACCAATTCGCTGCAGACCGGCAACCAGCTGTTCACCGCGCCGATCGCCAAGGATGGCGGCGCCACCGCGATGCGCGCGATCACCCCCAGCGCCGGCGAGATGCTGCCCGAGGTGAAGTTCGGCGACGCCGAGCAATTCACCTTCAAGGGCTGGAACGACGAGACCGTGCACGGCTACGTGGTCAAGCCGTGGAACTACGAGGCGGGCAAGACCTATCCGGTGGCGTTCCTGATCCACGGCGGCCCGCAGGGCAGCTTCGGCAACGGCTGGAGCTACCGCTGGAATCCGCAGACCTACGCGGGCCAGGGCTACGCGGTGGTGATGATCGATTTCCACGGCTCCACCGGCTACGGCCAGGCCTTCACCGATGCGATCAGCCAGCACTGGGGCGACCGTCCGCTGGAAGACCTGCAGAAGGGCTGGGCCGCGGCGCAGAAGCAGTTCAAGTTCCTCGATGGCGACAAGGCCTGCGCGCTCGGCGCCAGCTACGGCGGCTTCATGGTCAACTGGATCGCCGGCAACTGGAATGCGCCGTTCAAGTGCCTGGTCAACCATGACGGCGTGTTCGACCAACGCATGATGGGCTACGCCACCGAGGAACTGTGGTTCACCGAGTGGGAGCAGGGCGGCACGCCGTACCAGAAGGCGTCGAACTACGAGAAGTTCAACCCGGTCAACCATGTGGCCGACTGGAAGAAGCCGATGCTGATCGTGCACGGCCAGCTCGACTTCCGCATCCCGGTCGAGCAGGGGCTGGCGGCGTTCACCGCGGCGCAGCGGCAGGGCATCGAGTCGAAGTTCCTGTACTTCCCGGACGAGAACCACTGGGTGCTGAAGCCGCAGAACAGCATCCTGTGGCACGACACGGTCAACGGCTGGTTGAAGCAGCATATCGGGCAGTAGTGGTGGGGCAGGGATTCGGGATTGGGGATTGGGGATTTTCCCGTGGTAGGCGGCAGTTGCCGTTGTGGGAGGGGCTTCGGCCCCGACGCGGCATCGGTAAGGCGTCGGGGCTGAGGCCCTCCCGCACGGCGCTGCCGCAGCGGCACCGGCACGCCGCTTCCCGGTCCTGTTCTGCGGGCACTTCCATCCTGTATTTCACCGGTTGCACGTCGGTCATATCAGCCACCGCGAATGGCGCGGCGATGCCGGCCTGGCGGGCGGCGTCGGCGGGTCGATGTTCGGAAGGGGCGAGGTTGCTCCTTCGTCGGCCAGCGTGACCGCGATGCGGCGCCGGACAGCATGCCGCCGCCGCGCCTGCGCCGTTTCCGATCACCACAGCGCGAGACCTGCATGCCGTCGACGCCCCTGATCCACAACGACATCGTCATCTTCGGCCTGATCGCCGCCACGCTGGGCGCGGTGTTCTGGACCGCGGCGCGGCCGTCGGGGTTCTGGAAGCGCTTCTACGGCGTGGTGCCGGCGCTGCTGCTGTGCTACCTCATCCCCGGCATCTACAACACCGTCGGCCTGATCGACGGCGGCAACAACCGCCTGTACGACCCGGTCGCACGCGACGTGCTGCTGCCGGCGGCGCTGGTGCTGCTCACCCTCACCATCGACCTCAAGGGCATCCTGCGCCTGGGTCCGAAACTGGTGGCGATGTACCTGGGCGCCTCCTTCAGCATCATGCTCGGCGCGGTGGTGGCGTTCCAGATCATGAAGTGGCTGCATCCGGTCACCGTGGCCGGCGACACCTGGGCCGGCATGGCCGCGCTGGCCGGCAGCTGGATCGGCGGCGGCGCCAACATGCTGGCGATGCGCGAGGTGTTCCAGGTCGACGCCACCACCTTCGGCCAGTTCGCGGTGGTCGACGTCGGCGTCGGCTACGTGTGGATGGCGCTGCTGATCTTCCTCGCCCCGCGCGCGGCGGCGATCGACGCGCGCAGCGGCGCCGACACCAGCGGCATCGACGACCTGCAACGGCGCATCGCGCAGTTCCAGGCGCAACACGAGCGCGTGGCCAGCCTCACCGACCTGATGCTGATCGTGGCCATCGCGTTCGGCGCGGTCGGCCTGGCGCATGCGATCGCGGCGCCGGCCGCGGCCTGGTTCGACGCCAACGTCGCCTGGGCCAAGCAGTTCAGCCTGGGCTCGCCGTTCGTGTGGGTGGTGGTGCTGGCCACCACGATCGGCCTGCTGCTGAGCCTCACCCGCGCGCGCACCCTGGAAGGCGCCGGCGCCTCGCGGATCGGCACGCTGCTGCTGTATTTCCTGATCGCCTGCATCGGCATGCAGATGGACTTGCTGGCGCTGTTCGATCGGCCCTGGATCTTCGCGCTCGGGCTGATCTGGCTGTGCGTGCACGTGGTGCTGCTGCTGGCGCTGGGCAAGCTGCTGCGGGTGCCGTTCTTCTACTTCGCGATCGGCTCGCAGAGCAACGTCGGCGGCCCGGCGTCCGCGCCGGTGGTGGCGGCCGCGTTCCATCCGGCGCTGGCACCGGTCGGCGTGCTGCTGGGCACCATGGGCTACGCCACCGGCACCTACCTGGCGTATCTGGTCGGGATCACCTTGCGCGCGATGGCCGGCGCGGGGTAGCGCGCGGCATGAACCCTGTAGGAGCGGCTTCAGCCGCGACCGGGCATTCCCGGGAAAGCCTCGGTCGCG
>Ga0065704_10070265_pt1 | contig 44200 bp, 23 predicted proteins | sample SwiRhicommuniRL2_FD_59091 | JGI IMG/M metagenome (GOLD analysis project Ga0065704, IMG submission 59091) | Switchgrass rhizosphere bacterial communities from Rose Lake, Michigan, USA - RL2 v2 (version 2) | ecosystem: Host-associated > Plants > Roots > Rhizosphere > Soil | place: East Lansing, MI | reverse complement strand
CGCCAGCGACTGGCTGGCGATCGGCTGCTATCAGGCGCTGGCCGTGAACAACGTGCAGATCCCGCAGGATATGCTGCTGGCGGGTTACGACGATCAGAAGATTTCCGAGCAGCTCACCCCGGCGCTGACCAGTATTCAGCTGCCGTACAGCGAGCTGGGACGACTGGCGGTGGAGTATTTGTGCAATCAGGAAGATGCGGCGACGCATGTGACGCTGGCGGGGAGACTGCGGGTGAGGAGATCGAGTGAACGTATTTGAATAAAGGCTTTATTCAATACAGCTCTAATCATGCTTATTGCGTTTTATATTCCTCTGGGATTTATCGACGCTAATTATAAAAGGCTGAAAAATCAGTTGAGTGGGAAAGGTGTCGGTGGCGCCTTTTTTTGTGGGTAGTGAAAAGCACGTGGGTTGATTGAAAAAGGTTTTGCGAGCATCATCGCAATTATTTTTCTTATTTCGTAACGCGATGACATCCAGTAAAACCCTCGAACAGGCAATTGCCAATATCAATATCTGGCGCAAAGGCGGTAAACGTGCGCCGCATAAACCGTTATTGCTCTTGTATGTGTTGGCAAACTAACGTGGACTGCTCCTGTCTGGATCACACTTTTCAACTCAGGATATTCACTTACAAAAACCAGGTGTTATTATTCACCCCGTAAATACCTTTCAACTCAACCCGAGGCTTTGATGCTGGAGAATGTAATCATCCGATAATCAGCTTACCGACCTTTTCAGGCCGGACTGATTATCAATGCGCCGAAATCGAATGCGGACACCGCTGTGTGTTTGCACGTTTTGCACATGATGATTAAACAGGTTTTCCAGTATGAATTTATCCCGTCAGGAACAACGTACCTTACACGTTCTCGCCAAAGGTGGCCGAATCGCGCACGTCCGCGATGCATCTGGCCGCGTCACCGCCGTTGAATGCTACACCCGCGAAGGGCTGTTGCTGACCGACTGCACCCTTGCCACCTTCAAAAAACTCAAAACCAAAAAACTGATCAAGTCCGTCAACGGTCAGCCCTACCGCATCAACACCACCGGGCTGAATAACGTTCGCGCGCAGCTTGATAACCGCTAAGGAGAGCATGATGGATATCAGCACCCTTATTTTCTCATCCCGACACATTCAACTGTCGGCGGCGGAGAGCAAGATCCCCTGGGATGAACCGGCTTTCAGCCAGCGCATGCTGGCGAACCATTTGTCGCAGGACCACGATTGGGCCAGCCGCAGGCAGGAGGTCATTGAGCGGCAGGTGAATTGGATCGCCAACCTATTACCCCCAGGCGCACGTATTCTCGATCTCGGCTGCGGTCCCGGCTTTTATACCCACCGCTTAGCAGAGCGCGGATTTTACTGCACCGGTGTGGATTTCTCACCAGCATCTGTGAACTGGGCCCGTCAGCAGGCGCAGAATGCCGGATTGAATATCGACTATGTTCAGCAGGATATCCGCGCATACTGGCCGGATAAACCGTTCGATTTCATCATGATGACGTTCGGGGAACTGAATGTGTTCAGCGCGGCAGATGCGCGCTCACTCGTCAGCCGCTGCGCGCTGTGGCTGGAGCCGGGTGGCAGGCTGCTCACTGAAGTCCATGCTTTCGACGAAGTTAAGCGTCAGGGAATGGCGGAAGCAAGCTGGCAACGCTGCCCGGACGGGCTGTTTCTGAGCGTCCCTCACCTGCTGCTGACGGAACATAGCTGGGATGAAGAAGCGCAGACCTGCTCAACGCAGTTCTGGGCCATAGAAACAAACGGTCAAACCACCCGTTTCGGCAGCCAGATGACGGCCTGGCGCAATGATGAGTACGTCAGCCTGCTCGGTAATGTCGGTTTTACCCTGCTTCCTCCTCCTGAAAGCCACGACTGGCCAGTCAGCGAGACATTTGAAGGAAAGCTGTTTGCTCTGCTGGCTGAAAAAGCAAAAACCTCAGAGCAACTTCCTCTTAATACTCAACGCAATAAAAGGAATTCCACATTGGATATCCCACGTATTTTTACCATCAGTGAAAGCGAACACCGCATTCACAACCCGTTCACCGAAGAGAAGTACGCCACGCTTGGCCGCGTGCTGCGCATGAAGCCGGAGACCCGCATTCTGGACCTCGGCAGCGGCTCGGGGGAAATGCTCTGTACCTGGGCCCGGGATCACGCCATTACCGGTGTCGGTATCGACATGAGCCAGTTATTCAGCGAGCAGGCCAAACACCGCGCGGAAGAACTCGGCGTCAGCAGTCGGGTTCATTTCATTCATAACGACGCAGCCGGATATGTGGCAGAAGAGAAGTGCGATGTGGCCGCCTGCGTCGGCGCGACATGGATTGCCGGTGGGTTTGTCGGGACGGTCGAACTGCTGGCGCAAAGCCTAAAACCGGGCGGGATCATGCTTATCGGCGAACCCTACTGGCGTCAGCTTCCGGCAACGGACGAGATAGCCCAGGCCTGTGGCGTCAGCTCGACAAGCGATTTCCTGACGCTACCAGGGCTTGTGAGTGCATTCGATGAACTCGGCTACGACGTAGTGGAAATGGTACTGGCAGACCAGGAAGGCTGGGACCGGTATGAAGCCGCGAAATGGCTGACCATGCGCCGCTGGCTGGAGGCCAATCCTGACGACGACTTCGCCGCTGAAGTCAGGGCTGAGCTAAACATCTCGCCGATACGCCACGTGACCTACGCGAGAGAATACTTTGGCTGGGGCGTGTTCGCGCTCATCGGCAGGTAACAACAGGTTCCCGGTATTTCTGGCTGGAGATACCGGGAGCTTCGCCTTTGCTTTGATCTGATGCATCACCTGCACAATACATATTCAGTATGTTTAATAATCAGGATGTCACCATAAGGAGCATCATATGTCACAACATGAACAGTTCTGTCAGGCTTGCGGAATGCCAATATCCGAAAGGGATGTCAATATAGCCAGCGAGCAATATTGCGCCTGGTGTAGCGATGAGGAGGGTAACTTGAAATCCTGGGACGAGGCCGTTAATGGCCTGGCTGAGTTTCTCGACTCATGGCAAAAAGTTGGTCCGGAAGAAGCTAAGAAACGTGCAAAACGATATCTCACGGCAATGCCCGCCTGGGCGCATAAAGCGGATGAATGATTTGAGCTGATTATCTACACTCACCCCTGATCCATTAAGGAGAGCCAATGTTTTCTTACATTATGCTTGGAACCAACGAACTGCCACGCGCCATTAAATTCTACGATCCGCTGATGGAATTGCTGGGGTATCCCCGTGGCGGCAGAAATGAGGAGGTCGCATGGTGGGGCGTATTCAACGGTAATAACACGACGGCACTGGGTATCGGCAGACCTTTTGATAAACAGGATGCCACGACCGGAAATGGTGTGATGGTCGCCCTGATTGCGCGCTCTGCCGAACACATCCAGCAGCTTCACGCGCTTGCTTTAAACCACGGTGGCACGGACGAGGGACCACCTGGCCTGCGCCCGCATTACGGCGAAGGTTTCTACAGCGCTTATGTCAGAGACCCCGATGGCAACAAGCTGGCTTTCGTTTATTACAGCGCACAATCCTGAGAACGATAAACCGGGGGCCTCAGCGCCCCCACCTGACACTAAACTTATCCCGTAGATTCCAGAGGAGCATTGGATGAGTTGATAAATGCCGAGATGTCTGAATGTTTTTACGCCAGAACTCCATAGTGTGCCAACCAAAGAACAGTAACGACACCCCACACAGGCTTACTTCGCCTCCTCCGATAAAACTTAGCTAATTCGCCATTCACACCCTGCCCGCGTAGCCCGTACAGGGACTGCTGACGCCTGCGAATTGTCTGGCAGGAGCCAATACTATGTTTGCCAACTCCTTGATTGCTTTCGACGATAACGCTCTGGCCCCTCGGGGTAAGGATGATTGCCGACAAAGAAAACTGAGATTTATGCTGGCAGAGCGGGTGTCTGTACCACTGTTTTTGTCTGGTACTGCGTTTTATGTAAAAATGAATGTGATGGAGAAAAATACTGCGTGACCTGTGGTGTTGTGACCCCAGTTTCTATTTAAAACAGTTTCCTGCAAAAAACTGCTCGTAACCAACTGATATATTATTACCACATAAACGATAAACACTACTGATCAAACTTGGCTGGGTAAGGATCTTCTTTATCTTTATCCTTACAAGGATGCCGTAGCCATTTTTGCCAACCTTGAGGATCCTCCTGAATATCAATTTCGCTGTCAAAATCCTCCAGCTCGCAACTATCTAACTTCTCTTCAACACTGTGTTTATGGCGTATAAATGAGGCCAACTGATCCTGGTCGAAGGTACCTGCAAGGTAGGGATAATTGATAATCATCTCAGCCGCCCCCTGGACTTGAAGCATTGTATTGATTCGACCAAAGAGGCGATCAACCCGTCCATTCCTCTGCTCGTTATCACCAGGCGTCCAGGCGATGCCATAATGATGAACTTGATGGCATTGAAGATGAAGATTCACGCCTTCCTGCAACACAGAGGTTGCTACCAGCACATTAGGGAAAAAAGGTGAATTAAATCCACGAATTAAACGTTCGCGATTTTGTGACTGCCCGCTGGCATACCAACTTGGACTACTCAAGCTAGTGAACTCGCGCCAAGTATATTGAGTATTATCTAGTTTCTGACCAACAATTTTTACGCATAGCGTTTCGAAAGTTTCAATGGCAGCCACAAAATAACGTAGCATCAGTGATCCATTCAATTTTGGGGTGACCCATTCTACAAAATGCTGATATCGCTGCTGGACCTCACCTGTTTGAGGTCGACGGTTGAACTCTGTAAACCAGCAATAGAGCTCAATGATCACAGGGCTGGCAAACAGGTAACCCGTGCGAAGATAGTTGGCAAAGTTCTCAATAATTGCCATACCGTTAGGCTGGTCACGCCACTTAATCAATTGCTCTTTTGCTGGCCGCGGCAGCTCATGAAACATCAATCCCCAGGCTGTGGGCAAAGCACTGATATATTTGATTTTCTTAGCTGATGTCGACTGCTGCAGCCGGGCATCTCTCGCGGCATCACCATAGCTGTCACGTTGACGTTCACCAGACTCTTTGCGGTAATGATAATGATAGGTCCCGGTCGTACCATCCAATGCAGGCTCAAGAAATAATGAAAAGAGGCTTTCAGGGCGACGGAAACGCAAACTAACGTTGGCGCAGTCGGTACTGCGCAGGCCCGTTTTCTTCATAACAAATAGCTCGGCAATTTTACTTGAAAGCTTTAGCTCGTTATCCGTTTCAGGCTCATCTGTCTCCCCGTCCTCCAGCATATGCTCATCAAAATCGGACTTTTCATTGGATTTTTCCGATAAAAGCTTAACAAAAATATCTCGGGACCAACCCGACTCTCGCCATTCTGCCAGCGCCTTTGCAGGTAGCTGCCAGACATTCATCAATCGCTCAGCCATTATTTCATCATAACGTGCGTTGATGCGCTGAGTAATTTCGCGCACAGATGGTATTCGACGAACAAAAACCAAATGCTTACTACAATGTAGCGGCTGAGACTGCTTGAACGGATCACTGGTAAAGCAGGCCTCTACCAGCGCGTCGTATTTGGGGTGATCTGGAAAGCGGTTATAGATATCGTGAAACTGCCGGGTCAAGCTATTGAGCAGAGCAGAATCCGGCGCGTGGTTGAAGTCATTATGGATTTGCCCCTCTTCATCACTACTATTATCCCGCTCACTTGCGGTACTGCCCGTTGATTCAAACCCTTCAAGATAGCCATATAGCATGCGCCTGCCGCCACCTGCCTTTTTCTCTTTGTCCAGTTGAACCACGAGTTGTTTCTGATATAGAGCAAAAAACAACTCAGCATCCATCTTATTAGTAAAACTGGAAATGCTAGCGCGCTCATGACGATATTCATATTTGCTGTGGCTGCTCTCTCTGCCCTGCATTTTGCGCAGTCTGCGGATGGCAAAATCATTCATCAGCGCACGGACATCATCCTCTGCATAACGTTTTGGCATATCACTGAAGTAGTTAAATATGTCATAAAGATTTCGCGATGCTGAGTGATTAGGGGTTGCCGTCAACAGCAGTACATTGCTCCCCAGCCGGTCCTGCGCATCACCAAAGAAGGCCTGAGCGGCGGCGGCGCGCTGTGATCCGCTTCGGTTACGAAAGTAATGCGCCTCATCTATTATAATTAAGTCAAAACCTTCTTTTCCAAGAGCTTGCTTAATTTGCTGACGATATAACACGCCATAAGACGCGGCAGCGTTTAAAGCATCTTTTTTTTCATCTGGAGGGACCAGACCGCTTAGTGAATGGATAGTAGTAAGGTAAAAATGGTGAGAATTTTTCTCCACAGCGGCCGCCAGCTCCGCCAGTCTGCCATGAATTTGTGGGGCATATTTTGTCTTGCCCTCTAAAGAGGTAAAGGCATTATGTTCAGCCCGATAGTGTATCTCTGTGAAAATGCAAAATTCTCTCTCCCAATTATCACAGAGCGTCCTGTTAGGTGCCATAATCAGAATGCGTGCATCAGGTTTTGCCTGCCATAACAACAACATTACTCCCATCGCCTGATAAGTTTTCCCCATGCCGACTTCATCAGCAAGGAGTGCCAATCGTTGTTTATTCAGCAAATTCCACAACCCAGCCACCCCCTCAGCCTGCTTCGCCGCCATGCTGGAAGCACCGGATTGATACTGCCAGTGCATATCAGTCGCATCGAAATTCATCGCGGCTGAAACCTCAACCGGAGTAATGTTCTGTTTTAACTTATTCGCCATAACTACAGTCTTCCCTGATAGCTGCGAGATAACGCAGGCTAGCGGCATCGCTAGTTAGAGGTGGAATTACAACCTGTAGAGACTCCCACAAGTGCACAGCCACAGATATGGCTTCAGCCCCTTGTTTGTGACGGATGCTTTTAACACGCTTTCTTGCCAGAGCGGCCAGAGTGTTAACTTCTTGGGCCAGAAACCAGTTAAATACTGGCTGAGTCGGTTGATTTATACGCTCTCTGGCTATTTCAGCCAATTCCTGTAAGCAACCTGGTTCACTGAACAAACGACAATACAGCTGAGTGCCATCGTCCGCGTCTGCTAGCCAGTTGCGCCGTTGTTGGATAGCCTGAAAGAGGCGGAAATAGCTAGTGGCATCTAAATTCATGACTTGCGCCATCCCTTCACTTTGCTCTTCATCCTGCGCTCCAGCACAGCGCAGCATAAGGCGATCACTCAATGCGGGATCCGCTGAATTCAGATAGCTGTTAAGTAAGTCATCTAGCGACTTAAAGCTCAACGCACGCCGGTGTTCAATACCGCTCTCAACGATCATGCCCTGCCAGTCGGTTATTCCAGTTCTACGAAGGGTATAAAAGGGGTTATCCAATACGGCATTGCTTTTTAATACCGCCAATTGCCGGGGCGATTTCAGACCTATACCGGTAGCTTTCCATACCAATTCATTTGCCCCGTTGATACCGGGCAATATCAGTTGATAACCTGACGCAGGCTTACCACCGAACCATTGCCCGGAAATCTGATACTCACATCGAGTCCAGTCAAAAATAACGCTCAGATCGAAAGGTAGAAGTTCATCCGGCTCCAGCGCCTCTTCCTCCAACAATGCTTCACTGGCGAAATTCTCTTCATTAACATCATCCCATTCTTTGCCGCAAATCGTGATGTTACGAGAGACCGGATGCACAATTCCCGCTTCTACATTCCAGTTTGCCTCAGGTAAGCTGCTGCAACCCGGGTTGGTGAAATTCCAGGACCCCACGGCAAGTTGCGTACCGGTATTGCTTTTCGCCAGCCAGAGCTTGGCGTGGGTCATCAATGCCCTATCGTCCTTGGGCACTGGAGAGCGATACACGGTAAGCTTTTTATTTGTAATCATTGCCTGAATACTGTCACTCCATCGAGTGCGGATATAACGTCCCTTAACCAAATCCGGAACCAGTTCTACGAGCACTTCATGCCCAATATTGTCGATAAACCCTGCTAAATCCTCAGCAAGATAAGGCGACCAAACACTGAGTGTATGAATCTCACCGCCGTTTTTTAATGCATCTAGCAGTGTGCAACCAGCCAGACTGTGAATAAATGACCAATCAGGATCATCACCGAGAAACTTGCGACGGGTTGGGAAAAATTCTTCGTCATTCAGACTGTTATCAATTGTGGTAAAAAATCGTTTTACCTGCTGGTATTGGGCATTACTTGCAACACAACGAAAATCCACAGTTTCTTGATTTCGCCCCCACCCACTAAGCGTAAGGTTGGCACTGCCCGCACCCACAATAATCTTTCTGTAGTGATCTTCGAGATAAAATACTTTTGGGTGAAACAGCCCGCGCTCTTTATCCAGATAAGACTCTTCGCTTTGAGCCAGCTTACGCACCGACACCGGATATACCGCAATGGAGGTACGTTTCGGCTTTTCTTTCGCAATCATGCGCGGATCGCAGTAGATGCGGAAATCAATACCACTCTCATTCAGCGCACGCTGCAGACCTTCGTAATCCATACGACTAACGGGCGGGTCCATACCCAACACAGCAGGAAGTACCCACGTTTCAACAAAAGAGATATCCAGATTAAAGGTGGTGAGCCAGACACGTTTCAACGTTCCCATATCAGCAATTTGCTTTTTGAAGACATCTAACAGCTTCATGCAGAATGCCCCCATAAACCGTTCAGCAAATGTCTGAACTGAGGTAGATAATAACGGTTTACCCAGTCGCTATTCTGACGATCTTCGCGTAGCGAACATGGTGGTACCTGCAGCAAAATATCATCCCCTTCAAGCATGAGCCACGGGAACTGCCCTCTCGTCTCCATTATCTTGTGATGATAATCCAGCAAGCCTCGAACCTGATCTTCCAGCGACGACATACTGGCCAGTGCTAATAGTTGCTGAAAACGTCTGGCGGGCGTACCGGAAAGCGAGGAAAGGAGCACATCATTTTCCAGAAGCTGAGCCGCCTTTTGTGGCAGATCAAGTTCCGTAAGACCGCGCGACTGCCAGAATTGACGAAATTCTGCCAATGTCTGACTACTCTGTCGGCGTAAGCCTGAAAACATCAGGTCGATCAGGGATAAAAATGGCTCCGCCTGACTGATATGTTGTAACGCCCTGAGGTCACTTTCATTCATTTCAGGCATACTTTTCGCCTGATGCGTGGCACGTTTAAAAACTTCAGCATCTGTAAGCTCTAACTCGTCTGAACGTTCCTGCTTGAGTACCCGATAAATAGCACCTGCTGCATATTTATCTAACCCCGTTCTTTGTAGCCAGAATCTCCGCGAATAATCCCCGACCATTTTCGGATCGCGGAATGCCTTTACATACGTCTTTTTTAGGCCGACAGGAATATCTTCGAAAAATGGGTTGAGGTCGCGCTTATGCGAGGCCTGCATTTTCAATTGCATGTAAGTGAATGCCGCTGCATGTAATTTTTTCAGCTCTGGTACATTCCGAATAAATGCCTCTGCTGCCTGCCACACTGGCTTGCTTTCCGGCAGATCATAGCGATAATCAGTAGAGAAAAACTGCATTTTCATCATTGGCGATTTATAGCGCCCATTGGTACCAAGAGCGATCTGATTAGTCAGTAACTCACTACTTTTCTCATGACCAAAAAGTATCTGAGGATTTTTATTTGCAGCGTTCCATTTAGATCTGGCTTTATTAATACCCTGCACACCAGTGAGAGTGACACCTCTTTTTTCAGCCGCCAGCATGGAGTAGATATAAATATTTTCCAAATGGATCAGACAGGCAACTCTAAACTCATGTAATTGCTTTTTGGGATACAGGCCTTTCATCACGCCTGAAGTTTGCAGCTTTTCATCGACCAGTATCTGGCGCAATACGCTGTGATGCAGCAGATTCAGCGTGTATTGCCGTACATCATTTGCGATAGAAGTAATACGGCTATGAAAGATGTCCTGCCCCCAGGACGACCAGATGACTAATTGCCCAAGCGGATCAACATTCAACTCACCCGTTAGCGAGTCATCGTATTCAGTCAGAAATTTCTCGATGTACATTTCGTTGCGTCAGTCGCTTATGCCCACAGGGCTAACAACACGCAATCAGTGCACTGCGAAAGCCCTTCCATGTTCCACTTTCTTTCCTGGCACTTACCAAATCAGCAAATCAATGGCCGATATTGATGAATGCTAAAATGCAGATAACCAGAAGCTGTAGCTTCTGGTTATCTGGCTGGGTTACTCGCTTTCAGGCTCCAGTAAGAAACTAGGTTTACCGTAAGATGAAACAAACAGCCCTTTTACCGCACGGGTTGCTGCAACATGGAGTAGCGCACGTTCATTAAATAATGCATCACGTTGTTCAACAGGATCGTCAGAGGATATGGCTTTCACTTCCGGCACGACGCCATCGTTGATACCCGCAAGGAACACATACTGGAACTCTAGCCCTTTAATGCGGTGCATAGTTGCCATACGCACACCAGGGCGTTGATCACTATCACCACTATCCTGACCTAAATTATAGGTCTCGATTCCAGCATCATTCAGAGCAGAAGCATAACGTTCGTAAGCATGCTTCGTACGAGCGGTAATGCAGATATCCTGGGAACGAACATCATTGGCTAACAACGCCTGAATTTGCTTGATAATCGTCGCAGCCTCTTCTTTAAAATCTGAAGCATAAGTGATCATGGGTTTTTCACCATGAAGCAATGATAAATAATCGTTGCTGGCATCAGTTTCACCATCCAGGTTGTCAACCTTAACGCCGGTTAACAACCCGACAGCAAACTGTCGCGTCTCTTCTGTAGTCCGGTAGTTAATTTTAAGTTTTTTACTACGGCGCCCACGAACGTTAATCCCGCACTGACCCAGAACGACTTTATTGCGGTAAATACGCTGATGTCCATCACCCACGATAAAGAGATCGTTAGGAGACTCTGGAACCAGGCTACGAATAAGGGTAAAGGCCGGTGCGCCTATATCCTGAGCTTCATCGACTACGATACTGCTATAAGGCAATTGCACCTGCTTTTCTTTAAACAGAATGATAGCCTCATGCATGGCATCACCCATCTCTCGCAGTTTGGCTCGCGCCATTTGTGCCCGGAACTCTTCGAACACAGGCCAGATTTTCGCACGCTGAATACGGGATAACGCCGTGCCACGACCAATACGACTCACCTTCAGATATTCTTCACGGCTGTAAACCGCATTCGGCTGAACAACACGTTGCCACTCTTCAGAATAAAAGTTATCCGGTAATCCCAATTCAGCAGGGACTTGCTGCAAGGCATAGTTCCAGCATTTACGTCGCCCTTCATCGCTGTCATAGACCACGCGGAAATCATATCCATGGCGTTTAAGCTGCTCGCTCATCCAGGCATCAATGTTAACAACTTCAATACGCGCCATCTCCTCACGGCTACACAAACGCTGGAGGTTGGCGCGAATATCCGCCGCCAGGTTACGGGTGAAGGTTGTGAACAGAACTTTTTTACCAGGTTTATCAGCCAGGCGTTGGGATAACCAACGTGCACGATGCATCGCAACAACTGTTTTACCCGTACCTGCACCACCTAATACTCGCACCGGACCATTTGCCGGAGACTCCACCAGTTTTCGCTGGCTCGGGTGCAGGAATACACGCCATTTTTCCAGTGGCGCATTGAGCATTTGCAGTAGCTCCTGTTCATTTTCAACGACATGGAAACGACGTTTACTTCTCTCAATTGCCTCAATAAAGTCGTTGGTATCAACAGGCTCATCACGGTGATCGTTAAACTCCTCCAGCACTTCCTGGTAATCCAGACCTTCTGTCAGCCAGTGTAGGGGTTCCCAGGCTTCCGCAGGCATCACGCTTTCCAGCTGATTCAGCCCTGTGGTATCCACAAGAGCCATCACCTGCTCAATAAACACAGGAGGAACACCCAGCGCGAGGATCTGCTCTGCCGTATAAGCAGCAAAGAGTTTGGGTTTATCAACAACAGTCGGCTCGGGGGTAGGTTTGATATAGCTGGTATCAATCACCTGAATCGCACCGGTTACCGGGTGAATCGCACATTCGTGTCGCCGCGCCCAGTCGTAGGCTTCGTCGTGCTTATCCACCCACATCAGCATATACAGAGCACCCTGCTCAGGTTTCAGGACGATCCCCCGGTAGGTTTGGTCAATACGCACAGAATGCACATTATTGCTGCGTGCATCGTGGATCTTTTCGTAGTTCAGCCCATTACTCGTCGGATCCTGGCGGAACTTAGAGATGAATTCCTGGACCTTTTTTTGCTGCGCTTTAGGAATCCGCGCAAAAGCCCCCAGAAAACCATCAGAAAGTGCCACCTTTGGCGTTGGAATCGTCATTTGTCACCTCCGGACAGATGCTGCAATGTATTTTCGTCAATTGGCCCGAAAACAACGTGCCAACCCTTACTTTCGAATAAAGCAGTAAAGCTCTGATTATCGATAATCAGGGCTTGCTTTTGTAATGGCCAGGCGAGATCGGCTTCCGCAATAATTTCGCCATCGTCATCCTGTAATTCATATCCGACTGTCGGTGCCGGAAGCGATAACGACTGAAGCAAAGCGATTTCTTCTGCGCTCAATAAACCAAACTCAAGTATATCCGCCCAGCTCTCGTCAGGCTGAATATCCACTACCACCGAAGTCTGCATTTTTACCGCTTCAGGCTTCTGCGGTAAATGGACCGCTTTACGGCTGGTGAATGTCATATCTGGCAGGAACTGCAGTAAATTCACCATCCACCAGAAACCGTTAAATCCGGCTTCATAGCCATTATCCTGGGAATAACGATCGTCAAAGCAAATATGCAGCCTCAACCAATTTCGCATTTGTTCAATGCTTGTCGTTGATTTAATGGCTTGTTGCGGTACAACAACTGCCAGCTCAATGAACTGCTGTGATGAACTACAGCTATCCAGTAAACCTCCAAATACAAAAGGTTCATCAGGCAAAAGTGCATTCAACCGATAAGCGGGAGCGTTCTCCTGCATTTCATAGGCATACTTTTGTTTGGCTCCGGTATCCTGCGACTTTTTAGGATCCAGCCACACCCAAGCAAAGGCAGCGGCCATTTTCTGCCATAGCAGAGTTTTATTACCGGGATCAGAGAGATAATCGAGTAGCAGTGCAAAACTGTTTCTCTCCCTGAATGTACCTTCAAGCGTAGCAAAGTTTGTATCATGGAACGGGTTATAAAACTTAGGCTGTTTCATATCCGGGTTATGACCAAGCCCCATAACATTCTGTACATGTTTAATACCTTGTTCTTGAAGGTCTGCCCAGGTCACTGTCCATATCCAAAAATTACCGCTGTCTTTAATCGCCTGCCGTTTTTGGACATCATCCGACACGCTATCTTTATGAAAAGCAAAACCATCCAGGAAAATTGCTACCGGTTTTATCTTTTCTGACTGCATCAGAGGATAGAGCACATAATCTGGTCGGCTAAGGATGCCAACTCCTTCTTTAACTCCTAAATCAACCTGTGCTTTGAGATGCCAGCTCATCGCCGGTTCTGTACGGGTATTAATAATCCATCCTGCGTTCTGATGGGCATAACTCCGGCTCACGAGAAGATTTTTGTTATCCTGCAGGCAGCGAATGAACCGTTTTTCCAGTTCACTCCCCATCATGGCATCAAGCGAAATGTTTTTGATGGAATCAATAACGCGTATAGAAGCACTGGCCTTAAGGATTTTCGTCAGTAAGAGACGCGCCTGATCTCTTGATACATACTTCATACGCCCGCGGTCACGGTAAGCGTAAACACAGCGATAGCAGCCGTCTTTATGCGTATCATGGTTGCAGCTGCATTCCACTAGCGCCTTGTAGGCCAGCTCAAGTAATTTCAGCAGGTTGTCAGGTGTACGCATCAATTCTTTGAGTGAGCCGGTCCCCCCTGGTACGGTGTCGTAAATCACCAGATACTGACGCCAGGATTCGCCTTCATTTTCCGGCTCGCGATACACCACCCCTTTCAGATGATCCACATTACCTTTGAAGTAATGTTTAAGCCCAAGCTGAATGGCTGCCCCCAGGGAGGCTTCCACCACGCGATCGTTACTGTAGCTGGTTACCGGTAGCAGGATACGCAATGCCTCAGATTCCAGTTGGCGATAGAGGTAGAGGTAATCTTCAAACTTCGCTTTTTCGGGTTCAACGCGATATTTACAGCTCAGGTCATGGCGTGGTTCATGATCTCGAGGACGCTGCACCATGCCGCAGCCGAGGCAAACTTTAAACCCGGTGCGTTTCTTTGCCTCTCCTGCGATCATCAGCTCATTGGCATCATCCGCCATTTTGCCAAAATTGATATCTCGCAGAGTCACTTTGCTCAAAAACTCAAAGCCAAACGGGACTTCTCCTTCATCAATGGCATAAGCGGCCGATACATCCTCTTTTTCGAAGCTGACCAGCAGCTGTCGCTGGAAGAATGCCGGTTCTCGGCTATCGCTCTCATCACTGATCTGGCTGTCACGGGCGCTTGAGCGGGCATAAACCTGGCGAAGCTTCAGTAACGTCGTTTTTTGCCCGGCATCAGCCCAACCCGGTGTGCCGCATTTTGGGCAGTATTTATGCTGATCGCCGGTCTGATCGATATTCTCGCTGTAATTACAGTGGCTGCAAATACGCCAGTTTTCAGGGTCAGACACTTTAAGATCAATCTGTTCGATTTCAACTTTATGCCCGCCTGCATAGAAGTTATTCAACGGGGCCAGTTCAGCCAGCGCCGTTGATGCCGGACGTTCGTATTCGTAGGTCGTGTTCTGATACTCACGCGTCTCCCCACCGTCCTTGCGCCGCCACAGCACAGAACGCAGCGTAATACCGGCCTCCGGGAAGGCATAGTTGGGAAGTAATCCTTCATCGGTGAGGAAATTAAGCGTCTGCTTATTATTGATCTGGTTCACCAGCGCCATCAGCGCCTGACGTTCCGAAGTCAACTCGCGCATATCGCTGTCAAAGTTTTGATCGTGCGGATCGCTCTCCAGCTTGTCGATACTGCGCTTGAGCTTATCAATCCGGGAGCGCAACGATTTGCGATCCTCCACCAGCAGTTTTAATGTTTCTTCAATACGTTGCACCAGAGAACGTTGCCCTGGTGCTCCTTGCAAATATGACAGGAGCTGTAGACGTGTGTCTTCCGTAAGGTCAGGGAAGATAGACGAGAACTGCTGAGCAATATCCACATGATGCTGTTCAACATAACGCAGGAAGTTATAAGGAAACCCAGACTTGTGTCCAAACTCCAGCTCGTCCAGCATCTGCTTCACGTTTTTGCTGATAGCAGATGCCGGAACGCCGGTTTTCACCCAGTTGTCCATGCAGAATGCGGCCAGCTGACGCTCCAGGATAGCCGTTGCGTTCAGGAACACACCAGGAGCCTGAACCTGCCCTTGCATCATCTCAAGAGGCTCTTCAAAGAAGAACTGATCGTGCGGGTTACCCTCAGCCACCGTGATATTAAGTGCATTGCCATCTTTACGCCCGGCACGACCAATACGCTGTAAGTAATTAGCCTGTGCGGGTGGAACAGAACAAAGTAATACCGTAGAAAGGTCACCCACATCGATACCCATCTCCAGCGTCGGTGTTGCCGAAAGCAGGTTGATATTCCATGGCTGATTACCGCCGTAGAACGATTGTTCCGTAGCCTCACGATCTTCACGGCTCAGTAATCCGGTATGCTCTGCCCCCTGAACACGCGCGATGTCCATATTATCCCAGTGCCAGGTCACCGCATTTTCAGCTTCCTGATAGTGGCCTTCACAGCGCAGAGAAAGACATGGCGCGTTTCGCCAGTGCCACCCCTGATCGGCTGGTGCCCGAACAACCTCACGACAGCAAGAGCAGTTTAGCTGAACAACATCTCGGCTCACTACCAGCGCTGAAGGTACTAGCCCCCAAGCTTCTTTGCCTTTTGTGTCAAAGTCTTTTACTAACCCGGCCATTTTCAGTGTCGCAAACAGACGTCGTAAAACCGTCTCGGCCAGGCTGCTGATAAACAGATTATTGCCGTTGCTGAGCGTTCGGTTGATCCAATGCTGATACCAGCTGGGGTTAGACTTTGCGCCAATCAGACGATGAAAGCCTTTGATTTTTTCAAAAGTAGCATACGCAGGATTTCTGGTTTCTGGGCCAATTGCAGGCATATAAAATCGAGTGCGATCAACCTTGGTCATTTTATACGTTTCCGCGTCCTGTCGATAACTTTCAAACGCCGGATGGATAACAGCCCCCGCCTGTCGTTGCTGCCAAAGTACCCCGAGTGCCAAATGTGCCACTTGCTCAACGCTGACCCCAGCCATTTCATCACCCAGCTCTTCGACAAGCTGTTGATGAAGCGCCGTTATCGCTGGGTTGAAACGCGCAATATCAACTCCTGCAGCAGCGTATCCCGTGGCTTCCAGAGTACGGCCAATTCGCACGCGTAGGGTAAATTCGCTGTATACCTCCCAGTCGAGTCGCAAGGATACCAGTTCTGGCAATGAGGAGTTCTCAGCTAACTTGCCCTCTTTTTCCAATGTCTGGTACTGATCCAACCACTGCATGTTGGGCGCAATGAAGTTCGCAACAAAATGAGCATCATCCGGTGAACGTTCACGCGTTTGCTGGCAGACGAGTGCTGCAAAGGCATCCAACGGTAAAATCTCTTTTTCACCCAACACGCTGGCGATTTGTCCACGTACCATTAACGGCCAGGTTCGGGCGGTAAAGAAGCTGGCGCGGTGTGCGGCATCCTGTACCGAGTCAGAAAACGTAATCAGCTTTTTATGCTCGTTGAACTGGCTGCCATAAAGCTGATGAATTATTACCGCCGACAGGCTCGCTGCCCGTGACCCAAGAATTGAAAGCCCTTTTTTACTGTTGCAGTACGGGCATTCATTGGCAAACTCCACCTCATCCTTGCGCTCTCTCAGCATGTCCGGGATAAGTACTTGCAGCAGTGCAGTATGTCCGCAATGTCCACACTGTACGTTAGTTTGCTTATTGAGCTTCAGGCAGGAAGGGCACAGTTTCTGGTGAACACCGCTGACAGGTTTATCGTTATTATCCGGGAAGGCCAGCACAACAGAACGACTTTTCCCAAAGTAAAGGCGATAGATTTCGTCCAGACCTGTTTCAAGCTGTACACCTTGTCCGTGGCGAAGGCTCAGCCAACCGGTAGCATGGCAGTCACGACAGTGAATAACGGGAAGATAATGTTCGCGATCTTCCACCGCGACATCATCAGCAAAAACAAGCTCAGGTGTTTTTGACACGCTGGCAACTAGGCGGCGCATCTCGCGCAACCACAGCTGAGAACGTAGTTGCACAAAAGGCAGAACGGGACGTGCTTTATTCACCTGTAGACGCTTTTCCCGATCTTCCTGTTTTTCTGGAACCTCCAGGCGTGCCTGGGCAATTAGTGCCAGAATGCTTTGCAGCACGCGGGTTGCATGCCCGGCGCTTTCCGCCAGCATCACCTGGAGATTTTCCAGGCACTGCTGTTCCGACAAAATTCCCCCCTGCAAATCCTCAAGGAGTACGTGCAGGATGCTGTGGCGACGTAACAATGAGCCCAACTCAATACGCTTTTCACGTCCGAGATCGCTGTCCAGATCGGCAGGTAATTGCAGTGAACTATCCGGGAACCACAGCGGAATTTGTCCGTTCAGATAGTCTACCGGGCTGGCGTACGTTTGCGGATCCAGAGCAGCGCTGACATCCTGGCCCGGATACTGACTGTACTCGATAGTATAACCTTGCAGATACTCTGCCGCCGTGTAGCGATCTTCGCGAATAACCGCGTCATCACTAAACGGCTGATCAAAGATCGTTTTCGCATAATCGAGTAGTTGCCCCAGTTCGTCACCTACGGTAGCCGACGTTCCCACACAGGCAAAACGCTTGTCATCAACACCGATATGATGCTTTAAGCGGCGCACCAGACAGGCCAGATCCGACCCCTGCGCACCATCAAACGTATGCAGTTCATCCACCACCAGATAACGCAGTGCCCCTGGCTGGTTATAGCGCCAGAGTTTCTGATCGCCGGGGCGCATCAGCAGGTAATCCAGCATCTTATAGTTGGTCAGCAGGATATCCGGCGGGTTCTCGCGCAGGGTATGTTTGCAGGTGATGACTTTATCCGCAGACATCTTTTTGCTGGGCTCGATTTCACTGTCGCCGACAAACAGCCCGACAGTCACTTTGCCATGCAGCTGCGGATCGCTGGCGATGGTTTTGGCGAAACGGCTGGCCTGGTCGGTTGCCAGAGCGTTCATCGGGTAAATGATGATCGCTTTAACACCGGCCTCTGATACCCCAGCACAATGGTTAAGCAGCGGGAACATAAAACATTCCGTTTTACCGGAACCCGTCCCGGTCGCCACCAGCGTCGGCAGAGGCACCTCGATACCCAGGCGCTGGAACGCCTGCGCCTGATGAGCATGCGGTGGGAACGGCAGCGTCAGGTTAGGGAAGAAGTTCAGCGGTAAGTCACTTTTGCGAAACGGCAGCTGAGCGGAAAGATACGGCCCTTTCAGCAGCGTTTCCGGCTGGGACAGAAATTGCTCCAGCATCGAGACGTTATTATTTTCTTCACCATTAAACAGCGGGCTGTTAAGCGGGAAGGCTGCCCGTAAAAAGGAGGCAACGCTGTCGGCAACCTGCCGACTGACAACGGAAGGCAGCATCAGGCGCTCTCCTTATCTTGTGCAAAGAATGCCCAGGCCACTTTGTAGTCGTCTTCGCGATCCGGCTTGATAAACGGAGCCTGCCAGGTGACGGTTCGGCGCTCGCCTTCATCGCTGCGGGTATAGTCATCAAAAGTGACGCTGACAGTGCCGGTTTGCAGATGCTTGACATCATCCCAGCCGATGGCTTGATCGGTGCAGTCGCCGCTGGTCCAGTCTGGGCTGTCGACGTTAAAGACAAAACCGTTTTTCAGGTCCGCTTTACGCGCGGTACGCGGCAGGCCGACGCCCACCAGCCCTTTACTTGGGGTAAAGACAATGCGGCCGTTTTGATCATACCTGGTATCGGCTTCATACTGACGCATGACCGGGAACTGAACGCGGTAGATAGTAAGCAGTTCTTCGAGGGTTAAACCCAGTGCCTGTGCCACCAGCACGTCGATTTCCACCAGCGCCTGACGGCGACTGTAGTCGGAGCGTAAGGCGCAGTTACGCTGCCACTCTGGGGTCAGATCAGCGAAGAAATCCTGGGGAAGTTGTGGGAGATCGCGGCTCCAGCGCTGGGTGTTGAAGTCTGAGTTATAACAGGATTCCCAGAGAGCTGCATAATCATTTACCAAAGATACCAAACATAGGGCTCGGGTATGCAATGCTTTACGGTAGACAGCTTTAGTTAATAATGGCAGCTGATTAAGCATTGAAATATTAGCATGCCCGGAACCTGTACTTTTAACTCTAAAGTCTAGCGGTAGCGATATAGTCTGACAAAAGAAATCCAAGAGTTCTTTTTGGTTACTAAAAACAGTACTTAAACAGGTGTGAATATGGCTTACGCCCGGAGGCACGATTGTAGTAATCAGTGTTCTTTCAGATGAGGAACCAATCATTTCGCGATTCACAAAACGATAATAATCCGTCACCTTCCTCGGCTCGTCTTCATCCTGTTCTTTCCACGAAACCCGTGGAGTGCGCTTTGCATACTCCTGTGCATCACATGCCGGAATATAGTTAGTGCGCGGCAGATAGTCGTCGGGTAGGGTTAACAGGTCCAAACAATCGTAATCGCTGTTTAACGTACAGTTTTCGCGCGGAGTCTTGTAGAACGGTGTCCCAACAAAGAAGTGCGGGCCAGATAAAATCCATTGTGAGGCGTTCTCTGAAAACTGGGTTTCACGAATCATCGTTCCATCGTTTTGAGCGTTAACCTCATTCCAATGCTGGGTTGAATAATAGCTATCCCCTAAATCCCCTAGTTTCCTTTTCTGGTCAGCAAATTTGTCCAACACAGCTACTAATTGGGTTGCATGTAGAGCAGGCAAGCGGGCTTGGCACGCAGTAGTTCCTTCACTGTCATACAGACGAGCAAATAAAGAGAGCTCCCTTACACCAATATGAATCAGCCGTGAGCGGTGACCAGAGGTGTTCCAGGAAACCTTCAGTTTTCCATCAATTTCCTGTTCATCTTTGATACCAGGCACTGGACCTAAATTATTGTGTTCAAACGAGGCATCAATTGCACTTACTGCGTAAACGTTGGACATGTTAATAAAAGACGGCGCTGTATTCTTCGGTCCATAGATATTTATACTGAACATCGTTGCATGGTGAACCTCAGCAAAAAGACTCAACTCATTATGAAACTGAAAATGCGCTCTCAACCTCGGATACACCGACGCGCGCAATTGCCCGCCTTTCGGATCATCATAAATCCCTTCCGGGTGTAAGAACCCTGCCACACCTTTCTGCGCTCCCAAACGCCACGCCTGTGGTAAGAAACATTTATAGAGATTTGCTTTTTGGCCTACAAGTACAGAATAATTCTGCTGCGCATTCAGGAAGTTTTGCATCCCTTCGCAACCCTCATACTCGCTGCGCCAGGCATTTTCGAGCAGCGGAATTCGATTGAAGGTTTCATGACGCAATGTCGCCAACTTCGAAGCACTCAATCGGCCTAGAACAAACTCCGGCTCGTAGTCGCCCAGCACACCAGCTTCCTGCCATTCCACTTTCAGCCACGGCGGGTTTCCGAGCATCAGGTCAAAACCACCGCGCTCGGCGAACAGATCGCAGAATTCCAGATCCCAATGAAAGAAACGGTGCTGCTTTTTCAGCGCATCGACAATCGCCAGACGAGGTAAATGGCGGAACAGCACATCGGTTTTCAGGCGACCAGCGCCGGAAAATAGCGAAGACTCTTCACGCACAATGCCCTCATCGGCAAACAGATCGCCGGTAGCCTGTTCTGTACTTTCTATCACTCTTTCCGTGACGACAATACCGTCGAGCAGAGTCTCCATCTCCATCAGCCACATACCGCGGTCCGGCAGTTCATCCGCTTTGTCGATCGGCCAGAACCACAGCGCGCACCAGTAGTCCATCACCCAGCGCAGTTTCTGATAAGTACTGTTATCTTCGAGGCGACCGCTGAAGGTTTCATCTTTGCTGCTTAAAGAAGAGCGAACTTGAGCCGTATTTTCCGCAGGCCATACCGGGTAATTGTCGGCGGTTTTCTGACGCTCGGCTTTCAGCTGCTGACGGAACGTGTTCCAGAGCGCTTCCACTTTGCCGCTGATGCGCTGCACATCAACAATCTCATGTGGAGCAAAGCTTTTAGTAAACTCTTTGCGCCAGCTGTCCAGCGCTTTGAAATCATCCGGATAGCGCTGCTTAACGGTTTTGTCGCTGTAGTTGGCCATGCCGCTGTCCGGTAGCAGGAAGTGGAAAATCTGCTTCTCTTCGCGTGGAATATTCATCGCCAGCTCGGCTGGCTCGCTGTTAAGCCAGCTCGGATCTTTCGCTTTTTTGTAGGTCAGTTCGCTCTTGTTGAACACCTGACGCCGCGCCCCAACCAGCGAGTTGCCGCAGTGCAGCTGGTAGCCAAACCACGGCACAAATGCATCACCGCTGATGGCGTTCAGCCACAGCGACACTTCCGCCAGCTCCACCGCCACCGGGTTTAAGTCCACGCCGAATACGTTGTTGTCGGCAATGTACATTTTCACCCGTTGCAGCTCCTGGGTGTAGCGATCCTGAGGAATGCGGCGACCTTCCGCCTGCTGTTTGTGGAACAGGTAAGCTTCCGCTAGCTGGTTGATGGCTTCGTTAAGGAACGCCGCGCTGCCCATCGCCGGTTCGCACACGGTGAGGTTTAATATTGCGTCGGCTTTGGCGTGCGGATCGGTAATCGGATCAATCTGCTCTTTAAACAGTTCTTTCAGGGCATACTTGACTAACGATCGGGTCAGTACTTCCGGGGTGTAGTAAGAGGCTGATTTTTCGCGGTCTCGCCCGGCCATGCGGTAGATAAAGCTGCCTTTACGGTGAATACGCAGGCTGCCGTCTTTTTCGTAGACCTTCTCATCGTCGTGGTATTTACCGATCTCGTCTTTGCTAACGAAATAGCCCGTCTCCAGCTCGTTAAACTCTTCTCCAGCTTTTTTCACCTCGTAGAGGTCATCACTGGCAAAGAATCCTCGATAGGAGAGCAGCGCTTCATACACTGCACCTAACTGGTTGATACCCAACTGACGATAGGAGATACGCCCCCGGCGGTTGAAACGTCCTTTACCCGGGCGGCTTAACGACATCGCCTGAATAATTTGTTGCAGGGTTTCGTTGCGAAACACCACGCGGTTAAGAATACGGGTGTTACTCGCTTCAAACAGATGGCTTTCAAGGCGCGGTACGCTGAACTGATGGCTATGAATAGTGATCCGGTCGCCGCTCTCCAGGTCGCCCTGCATTTTCACGCCGCCGCTGTAGCCGTCACGCACCAGTTTGAACAGCATATTCAGGCTATCGTGGAAGTAGCGCCCATTGCGATCTTCTTCGCTGGTCAGCGGGATCATCTCCAGATCGCGCAGCGTTTCCAGGCTGTAGCCCTGTAGATAGGTTTTGGCGGTCATCGGCGCATAGCCCAGTTCCGGGCGCGCTTCGATATAGAACAGGAACAACAGACGATACATATACCGCAGGCATTCGCGGCTCAACTCATCCGGGTTAATAGCACGTTTCCCGGTATAATAAGCCAGCTCGTTGTCGATGAGATAACGCATCGCTTCATTACCCAACAGCTCAATGCTCTCACGCAGGGCATATTTCAGATCTTCCGACACGCCAAACGCATGTTTGTGCGAATTGTCATCCAGCGAATCGAGATATGGCGCACCGCTGCCGGGTAACAGCGAGTCTTTGTGTAACAACACCGACGTCGCTTTCAACGTATCCGTTTCACGACGGCTTAAAATTTCTTCAAAATCAAAACGCAGCAGACGGTTTTGCGCCCACTTAGTACGATCCAGCAATAACAGCTGGCGATTGCCAAGCAGCAGTACAAAACGCGGCGGTTCATTTTGCGTGAAGACCACCGTGGAGAGCAGATCCTGCCAGCTACGGTATTCGCCGTTCGCTTTTTTACGCAGACTGTCGCGCTTATGTTTATCGGTATCTGCCGGGAACTGCGCGGTCAGCAGCGACAGCGCCAGCGGATCCAGCGTTCCTTCATCCTGATCATGTGCTTCAACAATCCACAGCCACGGGCTGCCGTCGGTACTGTTGTAACGAGCCAGTACCGGCAAAGGCGTATCGTCATCCAGCATCTGAATGTGCGGATTGAGTTCATAACCCAATGCCTTTAACAGCGGCTGCCAGCGAGTGCGCTGATCGGCAAGACGCTGCGGGATCTGGCGCTGTTTTTCATGATCAGTGAGTTTGCGGAAAAACTCTGTCGCCAGGCTGTTAAGCTGGTTCCACGGCGCGCGGTAGCCCGCCTCAACCTCTTTGCCCTGTTCACGGGCAGCGCGTTCAGCTTCACGAGCGGCATTTTCCTGCTCAATCCAGGATTCCAGGACATCGCGAATATCGCTGGTAAAGACTTCGCCCAAATAGTGGTTAGAGTAAAATTCGTTTTCGTTATTAATACCGACCAGCGCCATAATTAGCCCTCCGCTCCGGTGATTACTGCAATAACCTGGATGTAGGGCTCTTTTTCGGTGGTCATGGTGTCCTCAATCCATTGGATATAGCTGTCAAAATTGTGTTCGATTTCGCGCTGACGTTGTTCTTTGCGGTTCTGTTTCACTGAAAGCAGCTGTTTATTATCGGCAAAATCCAGCTCCAGTTGACTCAGCTGACGCCCACGCAGAACCTCCAGCTTTTGTAGATGTTCATTGAGCTGCTGATTGATATGCTCCTCAAAAGCATTTCGATCGTGAACAAACACATCCCGCGCATGGGAGATTGCCGCTTCCAGCAGATCCTGCTGGCGCTGGTGGTTACGATCTTTACCACCACTGTTAGTCAGCTTGCTACTCAGTTGCGGATGTCGTTTCAGGAACTCAGCAAAAGGCAGGCTACCGCTTAACGTTTCGCGGTTAAAACTCACCACCAGCCACGGGTTCACCATCGGGTGCGACTTACGGTTCGGGAACAACCCGGAAAGGATGAAATGATCCTCATCAGGTTCAAACAGGTGCGGCAGGCGCATCACCGGAGCCTGGTGGCGACCAAAGGCAGACTGAATTTTGTCGTCTAACCACTGCACGACCGGGTTAATTTGCCAGAGATACTGCACATCGGGCCAGGCATGTTGCTCACCGCGCGCACGCGAAATGGCTTCCGTAATAACAGTTTTGTCCTGGCTTAGATAAAGCTGCCAGTTTTCCGGCGCAATTTCCGGCGGTAACTGGTTAAAGCGACGGCGTAACTCCTCCGGTGCGACCAGCGATAAGGTGTTATCAGGCAAGGTATCGTATTGCACGGTCTGACCGCAGGCCTTCAGATAGCCTAGCGCTTTTTCGCAGTATGACTGCTCATTATCAAACAGACTAATGTCGCTTTCGGTCACGGTCGAAGCATCGCTGGACACTGCGCTGCAGATTTCGCTAAACAGGTCGTGTTCAGTATTTTCAGTGACATTACTATTCAACAGATCATCGAACAGGCTGGCACCATCGTCCTGCATCATGAATTCAGCAACCTGCTCTTCTTCCTCTTCCTGCGTAAATTTGCCGGTAAATTCGGAGCTGTCACCGATATTCTTCTGCGCCTGTTCGTCTTTATTGATCAGCACTTCCAGCACGCGCATATCACCGTTGATCTGCGGTTCACTGGCTTCAGTCAGCAAGTAACGGATCTGTGGCTGGTGTTTTTGTCCGTAGCGGTCAATACGTCCGTTACGCTGCTGGAATACCATCAGCGACCACGGAATATCGAAGTGAATCATTTTATGGCTGAGGTGGTGCAGGTTGATACCTTCAGACGCGACATCCGAGCAGATTAGCAGGCGCAGCGGAGACTGGGTTTTGCCAAAAGCTTCGACGGTTTCCATCAGAACTGTATCGCCCTGATCGCCTCGCAACGTGGCAATTTGATCGTCTTTCAGCTTGAGATCGGAGCGCAGCTGCTGCTCAAGGAACTCGAGCGTTTTGATACTCTCGGTAAAGATCACCAGACGATCTTCCGTGTTATTCGCTTTCCAACGGAGATCGTTACGGATGGTCTCCAGCAACAACTGATACTTGCTGAACTGGCTGGCATCAATATTATTGAGCGCCAGCAGCAGTGACTCTAATTCGTTAATCTGGCTCTGACTGTTTATTTCTTTGCGGTTCTCAAGCCGCTTCAGGCGGTTAGCCACCACGCTGGCACATGCCATTGGACTGGAGAACAACGCTTTTTCGAGCGTAATTTTGAACAGGCGGCCTTTATTTGACCGCGAGTCTTCATCATCATCGTCACGGAACTGACTCTCAACCAATCGGCGATAGGCTTCCTCTTCAGCTCCGGTTGCCGGGCGCATCAATTTGACGATATTACGTTCCGGAAACTCGCCAGCCATCTGATCTTTTACGTCTTTTTTGAAGCGACGCACAACAAGATTTTTATCGGCAAAATCGGCGTATTCATACTCTTTCGGATTGGCAATGGCCGTCGGGTCGAGCATATTCATCAGGCTGGCAAAACTTTCAGCCTTACCGTCATGCGGCGTAGCTGAAAGCATAATCAGCGTATCGCTGCGCCCGGCGAGCAATTTTGCCAGTTTGCTGCGCAAAGAGCTGGTCCCACGTTCAGCGACATTATGCGCTTCATCGATAACAATAATATCCCACCAGGCGTTTTCCAGGTGATGGCGATATTCGATGTCCTGTTTCAGGGTATCGATGGAGATAATGGTCTTATCGAAATAATGGAACGGGTTGTGGTTGGTTGGGATGCGGTTACGCACCTTTTGTAAACCAGCGGAGTCAAGCCGCGTCAATGGAATAGCAAAACGGCTCCAGAACTCTTTCTGGAATTGCGTGAGCATGGATTTAACCGCCAGCACCAGAATGCGTTTGCCACGTCCACGGCGAATCAGTTCTGAAACCAGGATACCGGCTTCCAGCGTTTTACCCAGCCCTACCGCATCAGCAATTAATATCCGCTGGCGCGGCTGTGCCAGTGCCATGCGTGTGGGATCGAGCTGAAAGGGCATGGAATCCATCGCAGCCTGATGTCCAAAATGGACTTTGCTGTCAGTCGGGACGCGTTGGCGTAGCTGGCTCTCTATGTACAATTGAGCCGCCTGGTAATTGGCTGACTCATCTTCCACCAGATTTGTTTTTGCTGGATCAAGAATCTCGACTTTTTGCTCCAGCTTTGTTAGAAACAGCCCTTCTTTACCGCGTACCAGCTCCGAAATGCCATCACAGGTCAGCAGGTAACCACCATCTCCGCTGTCATCCGCCCGGCGAATGCGCCACTCTGCATCACGAATAACCACCCGCATTCCAGGTGCATAATTTTGCTTATTCATCGGTTTTTCTGTCTGTATGAGGCAGTGGTGATAACACTATCCCGAGCGATATGTCGCTGCACACTGCGATAAAAAAGAGGGCTTTAAAGATAACATGAAGGGTGGCGTCAGGGGGGATAAAATGGAATGTAATACGCAGAAATAACGCATAAATTTCAAACAGCGATAGTTAAAAAGTGAGCTGGGTCAACTCCCCCACACTGAGTCGGTGGGGGGAGAATTCGTTTAGCCTGCGATGATATAACTCTTCAATCCATTATCCGGGGCTATAACCAATGCCCGGCATGTTGCCAGGCGCTCGACCTGATTCGGTATTCGTCCTGAAAAATCGAAGAATGTGTCACCTGTACAACGCCAGTAACTCAGTCCCATATCGAGCAACACATAATGTTCACTGCCATCGCTGAAGGTCACGGTCAGTTCACGTCCGTGATCGGTGTTCTGATTATCTCCTGCTAACCATGAGATTTTCCCTGACCAGGCTGGCCCAAGGTAGCCCTCTTCCAGCAACGTGGTCATAACTTGCTGGCGATCCTGCTCATCAAGCCATGCGTTATAGAGTGAATCATGTTGGCGAGAACTGTACTCTAACTTTTTAACTGAAACAGTGAGTTCGGCACGTTCTGCCAGCCCCTGTTCAACCAATTCCGTCAAAATTTCACCTAACAAACGTACAGTAAATGGGCTATTGAGATAACGATCACTATAATGGACGTGAGTAATTTCGCGTCGATTAGTAAAAACCTTCTTCCAGCCAGCATGCTGCTGAGCTATCAGTGCCCAGAAACGCGAACCAAAACCTTCCACCTGACCGTCAAGTTGTTGGCTGAGATTGATGCGTACCGCCCCGGCGGGCAATGCTGGCAGTAAGTCTTCTGCACTCAAAGTCTGACCCGAGAATGTTTTTCTGGACGCCCCTTTAATCGTCACTACCGGCGATGCCGAGCTTTGTCCCCATAATTCACCGGGCGAAACGGTGGCACTGTCGGCAGCGGCCCACTGTTGGGTTTGCCCCTCACGAGTGACCTGTGCCAGTAAGTGCCCATTCCCTTGCACAAGTTGCGCAGTGTCTATAGATTTCACTTGCAAGCGTTCACCCGGTATCGCCGCTAGCGCGGAAAGCTGATGTCTGGTGCTATCAGCTAAGTTTTCCAGCTGCGTGGCGATCAGCAACTCAACATTGCCCCCAGAGGAAGCAAACTGGAGTAACTCTTTAAATAATGGCCATTGCGCAAAACTCCACTGTTCCTGCGACCCAGCAAGAACCAACGAGCAAGAATCATAAACCTCGCTGTTCAGGCATTGCGCAATACGCAAACTGAGTGGGTTGGTTTCAACCCGACTACTTTCTCCGAAGTACTGATATTCTGGCGCGAGATTAAGCCGCTGTAGACGAAGATTAGTGAGCAGGGTTAATGCCTGGTGACGATCTAATTTGCCGACATAATGCTGACTGTCGTAGCTGAGCAAGCAGTGGTGGCAGAATTTATCACAGCTGCAATCGAGCAATTTTCTGGCGTAATTAAAGACATCCGACCAATTATCGATCAATTGCACTGCATAACCCGCACCACCAGCATTATTATCGTAAATAAAGATAGAATATCCAGTGAAGCCATCGATATCGCGCGCTTGCTGTGTCGTCACGCCCAGCTCAGTATTTTCGATACCCAATTTATGCGCTAATCCTTCACGCAAAGCAACCGCAAGGGAACGCGCGGCAACATCATCCCTGATCAGTAAGCCACTATCATCACTGAGTTGCAGCTCAACCATATCTGTACGGCTGCTATATCCCAACCACAGATCTTTATGAACATGACCGTGGCACAATTTATTGTTCCCCTGCCGATCATTACTACCGCCTCTCAACAGGTAGTGTGTATTTTCCTTCTCCGGGTTCTTTAGATTCTCCGGAGTACGCTGGGGCTGGGTTTGAGATTCTGCCCGGCCACAGGAAAGACAAATTGCGTAGCCATGACCAAATTCACCCTCACTAAAGTGGAACAATTCCCCGCTATGACTAAAACGGTAACGTCCGAGTCCAGCATCGGGTAAGGAGACCCATACCGAAGAAGGTACAAGAACACGAGGATCTTTCCAGGGAAGTTGCGCAGGCATGGATACATCATTATGTGCCTGATAACGAATGTCTGTCGCGAAACCGACAGGCTGTAAATACCGCTTCACATCAAGCTGCTGTATATCTGCCTTGCAGTGGCAACATTCGACAGGCCGGGTGGCGCTGGTCGCTCCCGCGCCGCATTTACGGCAATGCCAGAACCACGGAATATGATGATCGCCAGACAGCTCCTGCCCGCTGGCAAGTACTTTACCAAGCATAATACCCGAGGAACGATATACTTTTCCGCCCAATACCACATCAGCACCAGGAGCATATTCACGTAATGCTGTGGGCAGGTCACGGCTGGGCAGTTTTTCAATGCGGCGAGAAAAGTTTTCTCCCCCTTCATTAGGGTCAGCCTGAGTGGCTTTTATTGCGCGACGTCTTTCCAGTTCATCCGCGGTCAGATAATTGAAATTGACCACGCCAACCGGGAAACCATGACCCGGCAGGAACGCTTCACTGATGAGTTTAGAAAACAGATAAGCACCGCGATAATCACGAAGCTGATAAGTGATTGCTTTGCCTGCTGGCGTTTCTTCCCACGCGCTGTTATCTGTTTTCAACGCTTCGATGTTTTCCAACAGTATGGCAAGTTGGCTTCTCCAACGAGTATCAACCAGCTGCATCATCGTTTGCGTACGAGTCAAGAGCTGTGGCGGCGTCAATGACATCAGTACAGTTCCCTGGGTAAGGCGTTTAAGTTTATCCGCCAGCTGATCGGCCTGATGATTTAACCAATGGAGAAAACGAAGACACTGGCTCTCATCACCTTCAAAGAACCATTTACAACTCAGTTTTGTCGCATCAGGAACTTCAGCTCGTAAAAACGCACCTAAAACCAATGCGTTAACATGCCGCTGAACAATACTACTGCTACCAAAACGAACCCGTGGGGCACTCGCAACGGTGTTGAACGCCCAGAGAGGGTCTTTGAATACCTCCATTCCATGCGCGGTGTTTTTACATAACGTAATGGCGGCAGATGCGCTTTCACCGCGACGGCCAGCACGGCCAGCACGCTGCAAATAATTCGCCGGAGCCGGAGGAACGTTATTCATCGCGACCAAACTCATACCACCAATATCCACGCCCATTTCCATGGTCGTGGAACAGTTCAACACATTGACTTTCCCTGCTTTAAATTGTTTTTCATTAAACTGGTTCTTCTCTGGTGTTCGCTGCGCTGAGTGTTCCTCCAGACGATACCAGCTATCTTTCAGGGCCAATCGATCACTGCGAGTAGACCATACCCCCTCCTCCCGAGCATGTTGAATGCGTTCATTACATTCCAGCCAGTGCAGGCGCTCTTCTCGCGCCATTTCTCCACCACCAGATAAACGCCAGTGACGCGCAGGAAGCTCAGGCATTTCAATCAATACAGCTTTTTCAGGTGCTATCTCTTTGCTACCTGGTAAATACGGAGAATAACCCAATAAAGTGACATCTAACGCACGGCGAGTATAGGGGCAACGCCAGACTTGCTTTGGACTGTAAAATTCAGCTTGTTGTTTAATGTCCAATTGATAACCCGATTCAAACTGACGCAGGCATGGTCGAATAGCTTCCCAGACCTCATTCATTAAGTAATTAACCAGCGCTTTCCAGTGAGCCTGCTCAGGCTGTATTGCCGGAAAGACAGCAATTAATAGCTTAATGACCCGATTATAATGACGATCGCGTATTTGTGGCCAAAGTTGATCACGTTTCTGCCCTTTGTATTTTTTATCTGGCCCCTGCAGCATTTTTACCGGGAAACGTGCTCCCATCCAGCGAGGGTACTCCTCGTTTTCGTAAAAAACGGCACTGTTTTCACGTATAAAGAAATCAAGGGTAATCTTCAATAAATTACGCCATTCCGGTAATTGCTTATCGGGGTCCGGTAATAATGTCTTCCAGTCCTGCGGGCAGGTTGTGACTTTATCAATAAATGGATAGTGAATGGCCACCAGCCCCAGACTTTCGAGGGTCCAGGCATTTTTAGGGCGGCGACCAAACTCACTGTATAAACAAAAATCAGCAAACTGTTGTTTAGTAAGCTCAAGTCCAGACAAGTCTTTAAAACTGCCTCTCATTCTGTCCGCAAGGTCCACACTGCCAACAAGTTGTTCAGACAGAGTTTGCCACGACATGGTTTTCTTCTGCTGATTGCCTGAATTGACGAGGAGTATTTGCATTGCTTCAGCATGTTCCTGACTTAAGGAACTAACCATCGGCTCGATAATTCTAAGCGCCTGAACGTCTGCTGGGCTAAGCTTCTCATTCGAAACCATCGCTTTTCTCAGTGCGTCGATGGAATTTTTTAACGGAGGGATAGAAAACTGGGTAATAAAACTCTCTAACAATGCACAATGTGCCGGACTGAGCTTTACTGATGGCTCATTAATATTTGCCAGTTCCTGATAACAAAGGGTTCGTAACGTAGCTTTATCTGCGTCCTGCTGTAATCGGGCAGAGATACGGGCGGTTCCCTGACGTGAATCCGTAAAGGTGAGCAAACGTCGACCATTAAACGGTCCTAACTGCTCTTCTCTTGTTTGCGGTAAAGGCGAAAATTCAAGCAGAGTAGGAATAATTTCATTTAAAAAAAAGGGTGCACCGAGTCGAAGCGGACGGAACAAAGGATTATTTTTCCGTTGGGTGTCACCACAACAAACACAAGCAAAGGAATTATTGCGTCCCTCACCTCGAGATTCAGGTCTTAGCAGATTTATCTCATAGTGCTTTTGCGCCTCACGGTCGATTTTACCCGCCGTCGCTTCCTCCAGTGAAATGATATATTTTTCACCATCGCTCGCTATAAGACGATCAAATTGGGAGTTATTTTCTAATTCGTTGTTATCTTCATCTTCAGAATAAACATCGAGATCAAGAGCAAACTCATCCTCTTCGGCAGCAGCAGGTTGCGCCACCAACCAGCTCGTTCCATCACCGCGCACTTCCTCCTTGGCAGACAAATAAGCTGAACCACACCCGGAGCAACGTAAGATTTCAAATACAGGCGCACCACAGTCACAATATTGGCGTTGTTCAAACCATACCTGACCAAATGGCCAGTCACTCTCACCTAATTCACTCGCTTTATGTGCGCATTGTTTATTTGAACATGCCCATAGGCCCGCGAGTGTTCGGATAAACCCATGCATACGTAATGGCGTAAAAGCTAGTGAAAATTTAGATTCACCCTCTCGCGATTTCGCCATCAGATCGAGAAGCTGCAGCAGCTCACGGTGATTAATGTCTGGCCAGGTTCTTCTGGCAACATTGAGCAATTCACTCAAACGTACCGCCAGGCGTCCGGGGCGAGTTAACGCCTGACGCAATTGCTGGGCCACACGGTAATGGCACAGCTGTTGGTAAAGTTCCTGAGAACTTAGTGAGTTAAGAGATGCTAAAGATGTGGGATATTCATGACGAATAAGAGACTCCGATATCGGCGGTATTTGTCGATAGCCGCGAACTACTTTTACATCACGTTCTGTGACCCCCGCGAGATCGGCAACAAATTTAGCAAGTTCTTTATTACCTTCAGGAGAATCTTCACCAATAGTGGCCGAGGTAGCAATGATTTGCACAGGTTTATCTGTACCAGGTCCAACATTGAAGGCCTGCATGACGCGACGTAAAAGCAGCGCTAATTCAGCTGCCTGAGAGCCAATATAACTGTGAGCCTCATCAAGGACGATATACTTCAGCATTCCCTGGGACTTTTCAATGACAGGGGCATCTTTGCGACGAATCAGCATATATTCCAGCATCGTGGTATTCGTCACCATGATGGACGGTGGGGCTTCATAAATGGCTTCCCGACTCAATGCCTGTTCAGGTACTTTGAGCTGGTCTTCCTGAACTTCATATTTGGTATGCCGGGTTTCGCCATTATATAGCGCAAAGCGTATCTTCCCTTTAAACCCGCGAGTCCACTCGCGAAGCCGCTCTTGCTGACTATTTATTAGCGCATTCAACGGATACAAGAAAATAGCCTGCGTCCCTGTTAGTGACTGCCGGGTCAAATTTTGCTGACGAATAAGATCTTCCAGTACCGGCACCATAAAACATTCTGTTTTTCCTGACCCTGTACCACTGCTCACTAATAGGGACTGCTTGTCTTCAAGAATCGTTCGCCACGCAGTTAGCTGATGACGAAACGGCACTGGCGCATTGCTCAAAGCATCAACCAGCGGGCTGGAGATCAGTTTGTCACGCAAATCCTCCATTGTTTCATCCGCAGGCATCCAGCCAAACGTACTTTCGAATACCGGATCTGCAAGCAGTGACCCCCCCAGACCTGGAGGCTGGAAATATTGAGATTCCAGATATTGACTCAACGACTTGCTCCGCAATGCCAGCTGACTTACCAACGACCTCACCGCACGCTGATGAAGCTGATTAAGAAGTGGCGCATAATGCAGTTGCTGAACGTTCATCAGTGACATACTCCTGCTTGTTCAAAATAATACTGATAGATAACCCCCAATTGCTGCGGGGCTTGCTGATAGTGAAATTCAAAAAGTGCACTTAGCTGATGCATAAGTTTATTGTTTCTTTGGGAGAGCAGCGCCGCGACTAACATCAAATTAAAACGTTTTTCAAAACGAGTGTGATATGTGTTTTCGATCCAAAATTTATTAAAAACAGATTTAAGGTCTGGAGTAATAGCACTATCCCAAAGCTCTTTAGAAAAAATGCTGACACGTCCAAAACTATCTGGGTTTCTTAATAACATCTGTTTGGCATCATTAAACTGCTCGCGGCTTACAGATGGCAATACAGTGCAACCTGCAGGTAATATCTCACTATGTGTAAGCAACATATTAGCGATGGGAACTAATCGACGATCGATATGCGCTCGATGATTTATAAATGCAATAAATGGCTGTAGCATATTTAATGCAAATGCCTTATCATTAATCTGTTTTTCCAGAGAATACCAACACTGTTCAAAGACATCTTTCCATATTGAAACAGGAATCCATCCCCATGAGAAGGGTAATTCCTCCTGTATATCATAAATAGCATCACTATCCCCAGAAAGACATGATGATATTAACAACTGAACAACCACGCAATAATTACTCGAAATTTCTCTGAATAAATCCAGTTCCAGCAAAGGCAAGCTATTATTCAACTTATATTTTTTAATGTACTCAACCAACAAATAACAAGAGTTTTGCAAAGGATTATTGTTCATTTCCAAAAACAGCGCATTACAATATTCCTTGCGTTGTTCTGGCGATGCGTTGCATATAGCATTTAGAAATAAATCATCTGTCTGTAATGTAGGTAGCATCCATTTAATCACTGGTGCAATACGAATTGCACCATCAATTTTACCCACAATTAACCATGGGCCACCTTGATTATTCAACGTCGAGAAATCATAACCAGACTCATCTTTTTTCAGCAGGACTGTGCATAAGTCAGGAGTATTAAGAGAAATGGCTTCAACAACCATGTCGTCTATTTTATGGTAAGGAAAAACAATAGAATCTTTTATATCAACCAGCAATCTTTCATCACCCTCAATAAAACGGCCATCGTAGCGTTTAATATTGAGTGTTGTTTTGTCCTTACCAAATCTGTCAGAGTAAAAATCAACACGTAATGTACTATCATTTTTCCATGCACATGCAAGCATGGCGTTCAGCAGATTATAATTCTCATAAAGTGAAATCTGTTGCAATTTCTCATTACGGCCAGATAACAATGGAATATCCGCATGTAAATAATGAAATTTTTCAGACATCGGGTTTTCATCCAACAACTCGATATTAAGATATCCTTTCCCGGCACAAGATATTGTTAACAGCTCAGCGTCCACGCCATGCAAATGTGCTATAGATGCAACACCGTCAAAATGAACAGAACCATCATTACTTACAAACCGTCCACCGCTAACGGGCTTAGGTAATAACAATTTAAGATTAGAACCATCTTTCCAGGATACTCGTAAATTGATGGTGCTCTCTAGCATCTGTGATGAATTACAATCAATAACACACTCGTTTTGCAAATAATCTGATTTAAGTGTTACTTTTTCATTGTTTGAATATTTATCAACCCTTGCATCCGTTATACCAGAGAGTACAATAACGCCTTGCTGAGCAGTCTCGGGAATAATTTGAATATCGAAATCTGCTGGCAAAATCACAACTTTACCGCTAAATAAAACCTCACCATTGACTATTCGCCTGACTTCTATCTGCCCTTTCGGCATTACTGATGCGACAGAAAACCAAGAGTTGTTACCTGAACGAATAGATCGCCAAAAAAGTTCGTTCTCTGAGACAATGCCATGCTGCATATCCTTTTTCCAGCCGATCTTTGGCCAGGCACGATGGACAGGATAATCAGATTTTACCAGATCGATCTCTGTCGGCTTTATATAATACTCAATCGCAGAATCATAAAGTTGCTGCGTGCGAATCGTACAAACTGCGCCATCATGTAAAACAACGCTGAATACTCCGCTTATTTTAGTTAAGCTACGTTCACTATTTTTTAGCAACCTCGGGATATCAAACTCACCTTCTCCACTAATATCCAAATGACTATTTTTCGGTAGCGAAATAAAAAGAGAGTTTTGCCTGGAACTAACAGATCCCATGCCGACAAGTTTTAACTGCGACTCGCTCTCATTCATCGCTTCAAAAACCCATGGTAAATCTTCGGTAAGCTCATAACCCCCTTTGGGAATTACGTGACCTAGCAGAATCGGCCCTTCATGGAGCGACAACGATATTTCGGTCATCGCATCTGCCCCAGAGAGTTTTTGCATAGCGAAGGGTAATAACTCCACTCGCCAATCTTGCTGTTCATAACGGCTTAGCATTGCCAACCGGGCCCCACCATTTCTCCATTTTGCAGAAATGATGAGTCGTGTTTGTTCCGGCTGAATATTGCTTTCAAACAGGGATATTAGCTGTTCAGTGCGCATTGTGGCCGGAAATCGAAACCGGGCATCGCAATACCAACTGTCATCAACATCATTCCATATCCTTTCAACCAGCACATTGCTTGATATACGGGGCTCTGAAGATTGAGAAAGTAATCGTCTTACAATCTCTGAGGCATTCTCTTCCGGGAGTACCAACGGAAGTTGAAGATGCCAGTCAGGATATTGTTTGCGTAGTGAGGAAACGGGGTCCTGACCATGAGTGGGATGCTCATTGAGTAACGTATGAAGTGTCTCGCAAAATTCACCAGCTATTTCATAGACGAGTTCATTTTGCATTGTCACAGGAATAGTGTCACCCAGTTCTTGTGCGATTATTTCTGCAGGACGCCTTGACGATTGCCCACGTAGTGCCTGATAAATTCGTCTGAAATAGGTTATTAAATAGCCACTTTCATTTTCAATCATCCGGATGGGCAAACCGCCTTCGCAAGCCAGAGTATGCAGATAACCCGATGCTTGACCCAGACTTCTCACCTTTCTTTTCCAGTAACGAATCCCATCATTTACCAGCTTTTGTCGATGTGCGTAAGGTACCTTCCAGCCAATCGATTCTAAAATAACGTCCCATCTTGGATGTCCTGCAGTATGGTTACGGCGGATAAACTCAGCGGCATATATGCTGAACAAAACATCACTGTAAGAAATGAATATGGTTTTGGAGTAGTTACGTGGAACATGGGCACGAAGAAGAGCAGCCAAACTTTCATACTCTGCATCATGACAACGGTAAGCATACAGCGCCCTCCCATCAGCTCCGGGTAATGAACGACTGCTAAAAAACGCATTGAGCCATCGCAAAAGTGGGTTAACTGGAGTTTTCACAAGCAACCTGCCTTCGATTGATACAATTAGTAACAGATTACTATGATTGCAGGAAAGCTCAACGCCTGAGACCAACCAAATATGATAGAAATCATGTATATCTTGGCGAAAGTTGATACAATCAACGAAGATTCACTGGCTTAAAGGCCACATATTTTACAAGGTGTACATACAATTTTTACACCAGTATTACTAATTGTGATTATTACAGGAACAACAATGTTAGCTCAGCTTTTTGAACATTTGTTTCAATCAATTGATTCCACACTTGTCACAAACATTTTTATTTGGGCTGTTATCTTTGTATTTTGTGCTGCATGGTGGTGTGATCATAAAAATATTCATAACAAATTCCGAGAATATGCTCCAACATTAATGGGAGCATTAGGCATACTGGGTACTTTTATCGGTATCATTATTGGATTGCTTAATTTTAATACTGAAAGCATTGATGCCAGCATCCCTGTATTATTAGGAGGTCTTAAAACAGCATTCATTACCAGTATTGTTGGAATGTTTTTCGCAATTTTGTTTAATGGATTAGATGCTTTCTTTTTTGCCAATAAACGTCGCCTATTGGAGGATAATACTCCAGCGTCGGTTACTCCTGAGCATATCCATCAAGAATTAAAAGAACAAAATAAACATTTAGTGAAGTTAATCTCTGGCATGAGTGGTAGCGAAGAGGGTTCCATTATTGCCCAAATAAAACTACTGCGTAATGAAATCAGTGATGCCTCCCGGGCACAAATATCTAACCATTCTAATTTCAGTAATAAGCTCTGGGAACAATTACAGCAATTTGCAGACCTGATGGCAAAAGGAGCAACCGAACAAATTATCGATGCCCTTAGGCAAGTTATTATTGATTTCAACAATAATTTAACTGAACAATTCGGTGAGAATTTCAAAGCACTTGATACTTCTGTAAAAAAACTTGTCGACTGGCAGGAAAACTATAAAAACCAAGTTGAGCAGATGGGTGAGCAATACCAACAAAGTGTTGAATCTTTAGTCGAAACCAGAAAAGCTGTCGCAGGGATCTGGGAAGAATGCAAAGAGATTCCTCTTGCGATGGCTGAGCTTCGTGACGTGCTGCAAGTGAATCAGCACCAAATTGGTGAACTCTCCCGTCATCTGGAAACCTTTGTCGCCATACGCGATAAGGCAACTGATGTTTTACCTGAAATTCAAACAAAAATGTCTGAAGTGGGTGAACTCTTAAAATTAGGTGCCGCGAATGTCAGCGCGTCTCTTGAAAAAACCAGTCAGCAGATACTTATCAATGCTGATTCGATGCGAGTTGCCCTTGATGAAGGCACTGAAGGTTTCAGACAATCAGTGACTCAGACACAGCAAGCTTTTGCATCAATGGCGCATGATGTCAGCAATTCCTCTGAAACTCTTACCAGCACGCTAGGAGACACTATTACGGAGATGAAACAAAGTGGTGATGAGTTCCTGAAATCTCTGGAAACACACTCAAGAGAATTGCATCGAAATATGGAACAAAACACTACTAATGTTATTGATATGTTCAGTAAGACAGGTGAGAAATTTAATCAACAATTATCCAGCAATGCCGATAACATGTTTGGTTCAATGCAATCTTCGTTTGATAAAGCAAGCGCGGGACTGACATCTCAGGTGAAAGAGTCAATTGAGAAATTTGGTAGTTCAATTAACGAGCAGTTACATGCTTTTGAGCAAGCAACAGAGCGCGAAATGAATCGTGAGATGCAATCACTAGGGAATGCTCTGCTCTCAATCAGCAAAGGTTTTGTCGGTAACTACGAGCGACTACTCAAAGAGTATCAAGCTGTCATGGGACAACTGCAAACATTAATTTCTGCTAATCAAAAACGAGGATAATTGCTAATGGATAAAATCCTTGGCAAGCAGGCCCCTAAAAAAGATCAAGATAATGAACATTGGGTTTCAATGTCAGATTTAATGGCAGGTCTGATGATGGTATTTATGTTTATTTCTATCGCCTACATGCACTATGTGCGTATTGAAAAAGAAAAAATTAAAGAAGTGGCTGTCGCCTATGAAAATGCTCAACTTCAACTCTATAATGCACTAGAAACTGAGTTTACAAAGGATTTGCCAGCTTGGGATGCTGAAATTGACAAACAAACTCTTGAGGTCCGTTTCAAATCACCCGATGTCTTATTTGGTTTAGGTAGCACAGAGCTTAAGCCAAAATTTAAACAGATCCTTGATAATTTCTTCCCTCGCTACCTTAAAGTTCTTGATAACTACCAGGAACATATTACTGAAGTACGTATTGAGGGACATACAAGTACTGACTGGACTGGAGCGTCCAATTCTGACATGGCCTATTTTAATAACATGGAACTCTCGCAAGGGCGAACACGAGCAGTACTGCAGTATGTCTATGGTTTAAAAGAAAGCGCAGCACACCAGAAGTGGGTAAAAAGTAAATTTGCTGCCGTTGGATATTCTTCCGCACACCCTATTCTTGATAAATCTGGTAAAGAAGATCCCAATCGCTCTCGCCGAGTAACATTTAAAGTTGTAACAAATGCCGAGTTGCAGATTAGAAAAATAATTCAGGAGTAAGAGATGAAATTATCTATCGACATTTCTGAACTTATTCAGTTAGGAAGAAAAATGTTGCCGGAAGGCGTAGATTTTTTTCTTGACGAAACGCCTGTAGTTTTTGATCCAATTGATATCGAACTTTCTGCAGGTAAAGAAGTTAGAATTGAAGATCTTGATCCCGGCAGTGGTCTTATTTCCTACCAAGGGAGACAGGTTCTTTTGTATATTAGAGACCATACCGGACGTTATGATGCGGCTATTGAAGATGGAGAGAAAGGGAAGCGATTTCATATTGCCTGGTGTAGAACATTAGATGACATGCGCCAAAAAAATCGATTTGAACGGTATCATGCAACAAATCGTGTTGATGGCTTATTTGAAATTGATGATGGGCTCGGTCGGAGCCAAGATGTCGCTCTTAAAGTTTGTATGAACTGCCTAGAACGCCTTAATTACAAAGGAAGTATAGATAAACAACAGAAAAGAGTAATATTTAAATCATTTTCTTTGAATGAATTTTTTTCAGATTATAGTACCTGCTTTCGCCATATGCCTAAAGGAATCTATGATAAATCAAATAGCGGCTATGTAGAAAATTGGAAGGATATATCCAGAACTACTCGAGAACAAGCTAACTACAAATGTAGTGATTGTGGTGTGAATTTAATGTCCATGAAAAGTCTATGCGATGTTCACCACAAAAATGGTATTAAATATGATAACTCAGCTGAAAATCTACTCGTCTTGTGTAAAGATTGCCATCGAAAGCAACCTTTGCACGAAGGAATATTTGTCACTCAGGCTGACATGGCAATCATTCAACGCTTACGTTCCCAACAAGGGCTTTTGAAGGCTGAATCCTGGAAGGATATTTACGATCTGACAGATCCATCGATTCATGGTGATATAAACATTATGCAACACAAAGGATACCCGCCACCAGTTCCGGGATTAGACTTACAAAACGCGGAGCATGAAATTATTGCCACCGTAGAAGCTGCCTGGCCGGTTTCAAAAATTGCAGTAAATTTAACACCGGTAAAAGTCGATGGTTGGAAAGTATTCTCCGTGGGAGAACTCGTTAAAGAAATACAATCTGGGGTTATTTTCTAATTATACAACCCAAGTCTGAACAAACAGCAGTTGATTATTAATACTAATCTCTGTAAATTTTGACTTGGGTTCTCTTAATAATTCATATTTATCTATCGTCAAAAGACTGTTTGTAAATCGTAGAATAATCAAATGGTGAAGTCTGCTTCTCCCGATTCGCATCCAGATAATCCGCCCACCACTGCAACATCAACCTACGCTCCCCCAAGTGTTCAGCCTTATGAATATAAGCCGCACGTACAGAGTTACGTTCCTGATGACTCATCTGACGCTCTACTGCATCCCTCGACCACAATCCCGATTCAATCAAAGAACTACACGCCATTGTCCTGAACCCATGCCCGCATACTTCCGTTTTCGTGTGATAGCCCATCACTCTCAGAGCCTTGTTCACCGTATTCTCACTCATGGGTTTACGCGGATCGTGATCACCTACAAAAATAAGCTCTCGGTTCCCATTCATGCTTTTGATCTTTTCCAGAATAGTTAAGGCCTGACTCGATAAGGGAACAAGGTGGGGCGTCCGTATCTTTGAACCACGCTGAGAATGCTTAACTCCTTCCAGTGGCTCACGCTCTCCTGGTATCGTCCACATGGCAGTATCAAAATCCACTTCTGTCCAACGGGCAAAACGCAGCTCGCTTGAACGGATGAAAATCAACAAAGTGAGTTCAACCGCCAGTCGAGTTAACGGCCTGCCAGAATAGTGATCAATGCGGTGAAGTAATTCAGGAATACGGTTAAGTTCCAGAGCAGCACGGTGCTGCCTTTTTGCCGTAGCAACCGCACCGGCAATCTCTTGTGCTGGGTTGTAGTCGATTAAGCCGCTCTGAACGGCAAAGCGCATAATCGCGGTAGTACGCTGCTGTAAACGGGCGGCAACTTCGAGCCGCCCGGATGACTCGACGGCTTTGATGGGTACAAGCAGATCCCGTGTCTTGAGGTCAGCAATGTTCCGCTTACCGATGGCAGCGAAGAGATTATCCTCCAGACTTTTCAAAACACGAGCGCTATGCGATGCCGACCACTTCTGATTACTGGCATGCCAGTCTCTGGCCACTACCTCAAACGTTATCGCCTATTGCTCCTGCTCTACCTTAACGGCTTTCTTGTTCTCACTAGGATCGACACCATTAGCTAATAGCTTACGGGCTTCATCCCGCCGTGACCTGGCATCCGCCAGCGAGACTTCGGGATATTTTCCCAACGCCAGCATCTTTTCTTTACCGCCGAAGCGATAACGCAACCGCCAGTATTTGGAGCCGTTAGTGAACCAGCAGAACCATGCCGTCGCCGTCAGTCAGTTTATAGGCTTTTGCTTCAGGCTTAGCCGAACGAACCTTCACATCACTCAGAGCCATGATGAGTATCCTTTCAAGGGTCCTGTGTGGGTACAAACATAATCGAACCGGGATATACCCGCAGTTGTACCCACATCAGTAAGTTGATGTAGATTGAATCAGGTTGACTTAGGTTGAGTGGAAAAGCGAGGGAAGCCTTGTGGATACTGGATTTCAGGCACAAAAAAAGACCTCCGTTGACGTCTATTGATGTTCCGATGGTGCGAAGGCCGGACTCGCCAAATCAAACTAATCAACTGAATTAATTAAATATAAAAACACCAAACCTTAGTCTATATACTCACTTGTATACTCAATCAATTTTAGTTAGCAATCATTCAAAATCAATGAGTTAAAAAAATGCATGTAATCCCATTTTTAGAAAATTTCTTTAGCAGAGACCAACTGAAACTCTCTACTTCAGTTGGTCTTAGCTAATACCCCAGGATAGTGTTTCGCAATAATGTCATTCATCATTTCTATCAGCTCCAAACGCTTGAATGTGAGATGGGCTGTTCCCTTCTGAAAGTAGCGGATGCTGAAGTATTCATCCTCGTAAGCATTCTTAGCCGGGTTATCCCGAATATGTTCCACCAATCGGATAGATATATCACCACGGTTGTCAGGTATTGGTTTGCCATCAAGTAAAAACAGCATCCGCTCAAGGTCAGCCAACTGATCCCTCCGCCAACCCCAGTTAAGGCTAAAGCCCCAGCGGTTATGAGTTACCAAATTGTTAATGATTATCTTCTTACCAAAGCTGCAGGGGCTATTGGTTTTATAATCCCACGACAGGCCTTTGAAGACGTTAATGATCCCGCGCTCAAATACTTCCGTTTTGTTCAGATGTAACTGTTCAAAAGTACTGAGAATGTTCGCCTCACTGATAGTAGGAAGATCGCCCTCCTCCAGGTTCTTGTGCCACTGGTCGCGAGCCTGTGCATCCATTAAGGCCATCATGCCGGATTTCAGCATCAAATCGCGCCAGATACTACTGTCGATATTGCGGGTGACGGCAGGCATCGCTTTATCTGCCTTCTCAGTTAGCCAACTATCGTTGCGGCGCCCTGGCTTCATCGCCCAGTCTTGCGCTGTACCACCGCCAATTTCTGAGGTTAGCCGTGAAATGGCATCAAGCTGTTCAATGAGTTGTTCTATCTGTTTTAGTGCGGAATCGCGTCCAGTGACTACACGTTCGATACTGGTCGAAAGAATGAGCTCATTGTGTTCCGTCAACACTTCTGGTTCTGTTTGCATCGTTAATCGTCCATAAAAGCAAACACGCCTGCCGGGAGTGGCAGGCGCATTATGCGATGAATAAAAAAGGTGGGAAGTTCAGATGTAAAAATCAGGAATGGGGCTCGAAGAAATCAAGTATTTATTAATCCGGTAGCTCGTCTGGCTCTGAGAATATCGGTGGCGGTCAGGAATGGTGTTTGATCTTGCCAAGTGAATCCCTTACGGTCAGTGCGTACCAGTTCATAGCGTTCCACCAGGAAATTCACTGCATCAGCAAGCGTAATACCAGCTTCAATATGCTCTTGGATGGCCTCGTCGTCGTGAAATGGCGTGTCGTTAAGTGTCAGGCCGTAATGGTGTTCCAGCAGATACGTTAACAGTTGCTGCCAGACCTGTACGGGCGACAGGCGTGACGAAACCGGCACCGTGGTCGGTACAGTTGAAATGTGCATAATTTGGGTCCTGATAAAAGAAGAGAGAAGACGTTATTGGGCGGGATAAACAGTGAGGTAAACGTAGCCCCAGCTACTAAGGGTATCAGCTATACAAGTTAGACCTGTAAGCTGAATGGTCATCTGATGTTGCTGCTGTGGATTTAAACATATTTTCTAACTGCTCTATAAACCGTGGGAAAGCATTTTCCAGGCTTTGTAGCTGCTCTGGGCTAAAGCTTCCCGTCAAACCAGCCCTGTCAGCCAGGTAATGCAGCCGGTTGCCTTCCTGAACTAATCTTGCGCCAAATCGTGGGGTGATATCGCTTTGTAGCCCCCATTCATGGGATAGTGTGAATGGCATGAAAACCTCCGTTTAAAGCAACCCCTGCTCAGCAAAAGAAACCACTTCATTCCCAACAACCAAATGATCCAACACACGCACTTCTACCAGTGCTAACGCTTTCACTATCAGCTGAGTGATGTATTTATCCTGCTGACTGATTTCTGTCGTACCTGACGGATGGTTATGAGCCAGAATGACTGCAGCAGCATTGTGCTTCAGTGCCAATTTAACCACTTCGCGGGGATGAACTTCGGTTTGGCTGAGTGTGCCGGTAAACAGTGTTTCGCATCTCAGCAGGCAGTGCTGATTGTCGAGATACAACACCATAAAAACTTCACGCTCCTGATGAGCCATCTGTAATTGCAGCCAGGTTTTAGTGAAGCTGGTGGAAGTAAATGACTCACTCGGTTGACGCTGATATTTCTCCAGCAGTCGTAACGCCCGACGAATGATGCGTTGCTCGTTTGCAGGAAATATCGGGGATAAATTGAATACAGACATATTTGCTCCTTAAAACAAAAAGCCTCGCCGGTTTATTGGCAAGGCCTAGCGAAAGGGATAATAAAAAGGTTCATGAAACAAGCTGCAGCATATTCTCAGCCATCACCCACAGAGCACGATTGAGCTTTACATCACCGTCGATACCTTTAACAGCGCGTGTATGGGCGCGTTTACCTTTAGTGGTTCGTCCAGACAGACCGCCTTTAATCAGGTTTTCCTGAATGCGCTGATAAGTGGTCCACAGGTCGTTACTTTCATCCTGCCAGCGGCGTGGGGATAGGATTTGCG
>Ga0065704_10000304_pt1 | contig 44405 bp, 24 predicted proteins | sample SwiRhicommuniRL2_FD_59091 | JGI IMG/M metagenome (GOLD analysis project Ga0065704, IMG submission 59091) | Switchgrass rhizosphere bacterial communities from Rose Lake, Michigan, USA - RL2 v2 (version 2) | ecosystem: Host-associated > Plants > Roots > Rhizosphere > Soil | place: East Lansing, MI | reverse complement strand
GGCTTCAGCCTCGCGGAGAATACTGATGATCTGTTGGTCGGAAAAACGCTTCTTCATGGGGATGTCCTCATGTGGCTTATGAAGACATTACTAACATCGGGGTGTACTAATCAACTGGGAGCAGGTCAATCGATCTATCAAAACGATTATCTTTTCAGCAATCTCTCTGGTTATCCTTGGCTTTCATTGTTGGCGATAAATGGTTTTGTATCACGGCTTATTACCGCTGTGGGGCTTGCTACGTCATCACTGCAGGGATGCCAGAAACTAATCGTCTCAGGTAACCATTTTTGCATCACATTAGTACGCCAACACCAGGCCACCATGCTCGAACGATGCAGCCGCGAAGAGATGAACATGAAAAGATGTACCCGATGTAATAAAAAAAGAAACTTCATCGAACGGTTATTCGCGCTGGATAAAGAGCTCTGCGAGGAATGCTTATACGACATTCAATTGGAAATTCGAGAAAGAAGAGAAATCCCGGTCAAAAGGCACAAAGATTAAATGGCGCTCATTCAGCAAGACCGGCAGGCCATGATCGAGGTCAGCGTCATCATTCCTGTCTATAACGCGGCAGAGACCATCAGTCACCTCATTAGAAAGATCCTCAGGGAAACCCGTGTCGCTATTGAACTCATTATCGTCAACGACGGTTCCACCGATGGTACCGGCAATCTTATCCGGGATATTTGCGACAACCGGCTCATCGTCATTGAGCAGGAAAATCAGGGCGTCTATGCGGCACGTAATGCCGCACTGGATATACACCGTGGTGAGTGGGTGATATTTCTCGATGCAGATGATGACGTTGAAGAGGGATTCATCTTTGCACGCTGGCAGACCGCGATAAACACTCAGGCCGATGTGGTGATCTTCAATGCCTGGCGCAAGGGTTCCGGAAATTCCAGAACGCCCGTACACACCAGGCAACCCTACGCACAATCCTTATCCGGACATGAGTGGATACGCCACTGCGTGACGCACCGCGAATGGCCGCACTATCTGTGGTTGCAGATGGTCAGGTCATCCTACGTTAGAGACAACGCGCTGCATTTTCAGACAGGTAAAAGTCACAAAGATATTCTCTGGACCGTGAACCTGGCGATAGGTAATGCTCGGTTTTATCTGCCGGACATCAAAGACTATACCTACAGGATCAATGCCGCCTCGATCACCCATCGTCCTGACTACTATGATGTCCGTGCGCACAGCTATATCGATGTGATTGCTGAAATAATTCGCCTGGCGGAGCTGAAGTCAAATAAAGCGGTTCGTTTATTTCTGTATCGTCATGCGCTCTGGGAGACCCGGCATTTTTTGGGGTTGTACCGTAATCATGCGTATGACCAATCAGGGCTTAAAGTGACGTTCAGGCACAGGATATCTAAGGTCAGTCTGGCTCGCGGGATAAGCAGTATCAGCGATGGTTTTTTCCTGTTGAAGTTAACTATTACGCTTCTTTAATTGGCCGACTCGTGGCCCCTGAACGGAATGAGACCCCACATCTGGTTAGGTTACAAACTAAGCAGTAGAGAAAACGCGTGTTACCGGTTCGCAAACTCAACCTCTTTTTCCAGAATCTCCTTCCTGAAAATACCTCATTCCGGTAGAAATTCTCCGCCCTTACGGCGGGGCCTTTTCATAATCCTCAGTGCTTACATTACCAGGTGTCAGTGTGGTGCCCGGTGTCCGCACGAATGGGGGAAATGGTCGACTAATCTCAATTCTAAAATTTTTTGTATAGTCCCTGACCATTTCATTGATATTTTGTACGGGAAGTGTAAATTTATGAAAATAAGTAATACGTAAAGGGATGTTTTTGCGTTCCATACATAAGGACATGTTGTGATTTACCCTGCTACTCTGACGCGTCGCCACCCATATTTTGCCCTGCTGGCGTTATGGTCATTGCCTTTGTTTGCCGCCCCCGAGATCCCTGCCCCCCTGATTAACTCAGCGGTGCCAAATGTTGCGGGGAATAACCCTGAACGTGCCCTGACCGCCGGTGACCGGCAGCTTATTCATCAGCAGGAACAGCAGCGGGCATTAGAGCAACGTCTGACCCCCAACGCACCTGACGTTCGCCTTTCTCCGCCTTCTGGCAGTTTTGGTCGCATCATTTTCCCGCAGGAAACTCCGTGCTTTACAATTTCGCAGGTCACGCTTTCTGGCACAGACACCCTGCCACATTGGTTGCCGTTACAGCACATCAGTAATCAGGCACTGGGACACTGTCTGGGCGGGAAAGGCATTAACCTGCTGATGAGCACGTTGCAAAACCGCCTGGTCGATCACGGCTACATCACCACCCGCGTGCTGGCTCCGCAGCAGGATCTCAACAGTGGCGAACTCAAACTGGTCGTGGTGCCGGGTAAAGTCCGTCAGGTAAAACTGACGTCGGACAGCGGTCACTACATCACGTTGTACAGTGCGTTCCCCGCCCATGAAGGCCAGCTTTTAGATCTGCGCGATATCGAACAGGGGCTGGAGAATTTACAACGGCTGCCTACGGTGCAGGCCAACATGGAAATTTTACCTGGCAGCCAGCCGGGAGAGAGTGATATTGCCTTGCACTGGCAACAGCAGCGCATGTGGAGGGTGGGGGCTTCACTGGATGATTCCGGCACCCGCAGCACCGGGCGTTATCAGGGCGGCCTGACGCTGTCGCTGGATAACCCTTTTTCGCTCAGCGACTTGTTCTATCTCTCTGGCAGCAGCAGTCTGGAGAGTAAAGGCGGAAAAGGTTCGGATAACATCACGGGTCACTATTCCGTACCTTTCGGATACTGGATGTTTGGCCTCACGGCCAACAGCTATGACTACCACCAGACAGTGGCCGGTCTGAACAGTGATTACCGCTACAGCGGTAAAAGCAACAACGTCGATTTCCAGGTCAGCCGTGTTCTGCATCGTAACGGTAGCCAGAAAACCACCCTGACTTACGATGTGCTGGCCCGCGAATCAAAAAATTACATTGATGATACGGAAGTCGAAGTGCAGCGCCGTCGCACTGCCGCGTGGCGCGTCGGTCTGCAACATCGTCACTATATTGCTCAGGCCACCCTGGATGCGGGCATCAGTTACCAGCGCGGCACCCGCTGGTTCGGTGCAATGCCTGCGCCGGAGGAGAGTTTCGGCGACGCCACGGCACTGAGCAAAATTGTACAACTTTCGTCTCAGCTCGATATCCCCTTCGCGCTGGCTAACCAAAGATTCCATTACAACGTGCAATACCAGCGCCAGTTCAGCAATACGCCGCTGACGCCGCAGGATCAGTTTGCTATCGGCAACCGCTGGACGGTGCGCGGTTTTGACGGCGAGCGCACACTGAACGCCGATCGTGGCTGGTTTGTTCGTAATGATATCGCCTGGGCTACGCCGGTTCCGGCGCAGGAACTTTATCTGGGCGTTGACTATGGCGAAGTCGGCGGCAATGGCACGCAATATCTGGTGGGCAACCATCTGGCCGGGGGCGCTATCGGTATTCGCGGTTCGGCATTTAAAACAGGCTATGATCTGTTTGCCGCCGTGCCTTTCTCCAAACCCGATGGCTTTAGCACCGATCCGGTTTCGCTGGGCTTTAACCTCAACTGGCAGTATTGAGAGGCAGGGATGCAAATAGGGCCTTATGACGTTCATTCACCCATGATTATCGGCGGGGAAATGAGTGAAGCTGAAGTTTTCGGTGCTGCCGTCTGGTTATGGATGCACTCGGCTCAGCATCGCGACTTGCCTCTGCATGCGCTGCCGACGGTGCTTCTGCCCATCATTAAAAGGCAGCAATATGCCTTAGTCAGCCGCGACGCGAAGCCGCTGTTTTTCTTAAGCTGGATGTGGCTGGACGACATCGCCGAGCAGCGCTACCTGACACAACCGGCGATCAGCGTGCAGGATCGTGACTGGGCCAGCGGCGAACGTATGTGGATCCGTGACTGGATCGCGCCTTTTGGCGACACCATGGCCATGCGTCGCCTGGTCTGCAGTACCCTTTTTCCCGAACGCTGCTTCCGGGCGCTCTATCACCGTGGTGCTGAAAAAGGCCAGCGGGTCATCAATTTCAAAGGCGACCGTGTCAGTCATCAACAGGCCAGAGCCTGGCGTGATGCACATCCGCTGTCTGTCCCAGTTATCGAAATGCCAGTAAGGACGCTGTCATGAATAAGAATCTATACCGTATTGTTTTCAACAAAGCGCGCGGCCTGCTGATGGTCGTGGCGGATATTGCCGGTTCAGGCCGGGCTGGCGCGTCGTCGTCTTCATCCGGGACCGGTCATACCCTCAGCCAGCTGATTGGTAAGGTTCATGGCGTGAGTTTTGCCTTACTGCTGGCACTGGGTGCGGTCCAGCCGGTGCAGGCGGGAATCGTCGCCGATGGCAGTGCGCCGGGCGGCCAGCAACCCACCATTATTAACAGCGCCAACGGCACCCCGCAGGTCAATATCCAGACCCCCAGCGCGGCCGGTGTGTCACGCAATGTCTACAGCCAGTTCGATGTGGATAAAAAAGGCGTGGTGCTCAATAACTCACACGCCAACACCCAAACGCAAATTGCCGGAATGGTTAACGGCAACCCGTGGCTGGCAAAGGGCGAAGCGAAGGTCATTCTCAATGAGGTGAATGCGCGCGACCCCAGCCAGCTGAATGGCTTTATTGAAGTCGCCGGGCGAAAGGCGCAGGTGGTGATTGCCAACCCCTCGGGCATTACCTGTAACGGCTGCGGCTTTATTAACGCGAACCGCGCCACGCTGACCACCGGTCAGGTGCAGATGAGTAATGGTCAGCTGACGGGATACAACGTTGATCGTGGCGAAATTGTTATTCAGGGCAACGGGCTCGACAGCAGCCAACAGGACAGTACTGACCTGATTTCACGCGCCGTCAAAGTGAACGCCGGTATCTGGGCGAAGGAACTGAACGTGACGACCGGGCGTAATCAGGTCGATGCTACGCACCAGCGCATTGATAAAAAAGCGGATGACGGCAGCGTCCGCCCCCAGCTGGCCGTTGATGTTTCGCAGCTTGGCGGCATGTATGCCAACAAAATTCGCCTGATGGGGACGGAATCCGGCGTCGGTGTACATAACGCCGGGGCACTGGGCGCGTCGGCCGGTGATGTGGTGGTCAATGCCGACGGCACGCTGACCAACAGCGGCGCCATTAATGCGTCGCAAAATATCCAGCTGGCCGCATCAGCAACGGTGGATAACCAGGGCAAAGTTTATGCGGCGGGCAATACGGATATCACAAGCCAGGCAAGACTCAGTAACACCGGCCTTATTGCCGCAGGCGCAGGCACTCACATTTCGGCAGGCAATATTAACAGCGGCGCACAGAGCGTGCTCGCGGCCGGTGTCGCCAGCGACGGCAAGCTGGCATCGTCCGGGAATTTAACGCTGACCAGCCGTGGTGAATTAAAGGCAGGCGGACAGAATATGGCCGCTGGCCAGCTGAACGCCGGTGCCACGTCCGTTGATCTCAGCGGCAGCCAGACCTTTGGCGACACGATTACGTTGCAGGCCAGCACCGGTGATATCACTACCGCAAACGCCAATCTTTCCGCCACGCATCAGTTGACAGCCAGCACGCGGGGAACGCTCAACAACGACGGCGGGAAAATTGCCGCCGACCAGCTTAACCTGACAGCGAACCGCCTTTCGAACCTGAAAGGCACGGTGCAGCAACTGGGGCAACAGGATCTGCAACTCTCTCATGCCGGAGGCATTAACAACCGTGAAGGCACACTCGCCACTAACAGCAAAAATCTGACCCTCAACAGCGCCACGCTGGATAACCAGCAGGGAACAATTTTGCATGCCGGAGACGGCCAGCTTACGGTTAATACCGGCCAGATGGACGGCGCACAGGGCACGTTGGTCAGCAACGGTGCATTAGGCCTGAACGGTTCGGCCCTGAACCTTGATAATGCGATGACGCAGGCAGCAGGAATTACGCTGAATGCCAATACGGTTTCACACCGCTCAGGTCAGATGACGCAAAGCGGCAGCGGGCCGATGAATCTGAACGTCACCGGCCTGTTCGATAACCTGGGCGGTGCGGTCACCTCAAAAGGCCCATTGTCCCTTAGCGCCGCGCAGTTGAATAACCAGCAAGGGCGGCTGATTGCATCAGACCAGAATAACCTACAACTGACGCTCGGCGGCGCACTGAACAACAGCGCAGGTATTATTGCCGCAGGTGGGAATTTAACCTCACTGAGCGGCGCGGTTGATAACAGCGGCGGCCTGATCCAGTCAGGCTCAGCGTTAGATCTTAACAGCCGGGGCGCAGCCGTACTCAATGCTGACAGCGGTGCTCAGGGCGGCATTATCAGCGCGGGCAGCATGAACCTCACGACGGGTGATATCGATAACCACAACGGGCAAATTGCGGCGCAATCGCTGACGGCCACCGCTGGCAATGTGAATAATCAGGCGGGAAAATGGCTGGCCGATAAGGCTATTTCCCTGAGCAGCGGCGCGCTCAACAATCAGGGGGGCTTACTGCAATCCGGCGAAGCATTAACGCTGAATACCCACGGCCAGCACATCGATAACACCTCATCGGGGCAAATTGTCGCCACGGGGGCGTTGTCGGCAGACAGCGGCGAATTCGACAATCAAAGCGGCAAAGTTGTGGGTGGCGGCGATATCTCGCTGCAAACGTCTTTACTCAATAATGATGGCGGTCAAATCTCCGCACTGGGCGATCTTTCACTGACCAACCGCGGCCTGCAAAACAACGATGGCGGGCTTATTCAGAGCGCTAAAAATCTGCTGATGGATACGCAGGGGGCAACCCTGAGTAACAACCGCAGCGGCAGCACGGGGGGCATCAGCAGCCAGGGACATCTGACCGTAAAAGCCGGTGCGCTGGACAACCAGCAAGGCGCGATGATTGGCAACGGGCAAATGACTCTCAGTGCGGAGAACGTGAATAATCAGCAGGGGCAGATTGTGGCGCTGGGCGATATCGTTGCTATGAGCCACGCGCTGGACAATCAATGGGGCACATTACAGTCCGGGCAAAAATTACAGTGGAATACACAGGGTTTTGCGCTGGATAATCGGGGCGGCACGCTGAGCGCGCAGGACACACTGACCCTCGACACTGCCAGCCTGAATAACCAGCAGGGATTGCTGGCATCCGGCGGTGTAATGTCACTCACCACTGCCGCTTTCGATAACAGCCAACTGGGGCAAGTTGCCAGCAAAGGTGCGCTGAGTCTTACGGTAGGCAACATTAATAACCAGCAGGGGCAAATCCAGTCACTGGGGGATATGGTCCTCAGCGCGGCGCAATCGGTGATTGATAACGGTGCAGGCCTCATCCATGGTGCAGCCAATGTCACCCTCAACGCAGTACAAGTGCTCAATCAAAATACCCGCGCCGCAGGGCTGGGGATCCAGGGCAACACGCTGACTCTCAATGGCACCAATCTGGACAACAGTAACGGGCAAATGCTGGCCGATGACGGCCTGAACCTGAACCTCGGCGGCGTACTCAATAACAGCACCGGCCTGCTCAGTTCGCAAAACAATCTGGACGGACAGGCTCAGCAAATTATTAACAGCGCCGGGGATATTGAGGCGGGCAAACTTATCCGCCTGTCCGGCGACGCAATGACTGGCGACGGTAAACTCTTATCGCTGGGCGACCTGACGCTCAATCTGACGCAGGACTTCCTCAACACCGGCAGCCTCCAGGCCAATAACAATCTGAGTCTGACGACACAAGGCAATCTGACCAACCAGTCATTGATCCAGGCTGGCAGCGTCCTCACCTTGTCGGCAAACAACATCTTCAATGGCGCGGCGGCAGAAATCAACGCAGGCACCACGCAGGTGAATGCGGCGCAAACGGTCACCAATTACGGGCTTATTGACGGTTTTTACACCCGCATCAACGGGCAGACCGTCAGTAATATCGGCAGCGGGCGCATCTACGGTGACGCGCTGGCCATTGGCGCAGGCACGCTGAACAACCTGGCGGAGAATGGGCAGGCAGCGACTATTGCGGCACGGCAGCGGCTGGATATCGGCGCGGCTACCATCAATAACCGCGATCATGCACTGATCTACAGCGACGGGCTGATGGCCGTCGGCGGCGCGCTCAATGGTGACTATCAGGCCACCGGTCAGGCCACGACGCTGAACAACCACAGCGCGACCCTCGAATCTGCGGGGGATATGGCGCTGAACATTGCCAGCATTAACAATATCAATGATCACTTCTCACTGGAGAATGTACTGGTTTCTCAGGAAGACATTTCTGAGTATGAGGTCTCTCGTCTGAAAAATGGCGTGCGCTATAACGACAAAGATTACACCATCTACATCTATCAGGATGAGGTAAATATTCTTTGTATTGAAGGCGTTATCTGTCACACCACCGACGGTGACCGCTTCACCCATTACGATTACACCCGCACCATCACGGAAGACCGGGTTAAAGAAACAGACCCGGCGAAGATTATTGCGGGTGGCAACCTCAGCATCAATACCAATGATGTACTCAACGACAAGAGCCAGATTGTGGCCGGCGGCGCACTGGCACTTCAGGGAACCACCGTCAATAACGTGGAGGTCGAAGCCAACAGGCAGACCAACGATGTCGGCAAAGCCGTTTTCTATTCCCGTCATCAAAGCAAAGGCGGCGATTCTTCAAACGTTGATACCAGAGATTACGTCCCGCCGACGGTGATCCAGGCCATCACCCTTAAACCCAGCACGGTACAGGAATATACTCAGGGGCAAGGCAGTGGGTTGAGCATTGCGGATCACCAGAACGGTGATATTAACGGCAATATTCAACGCGCAGACAGCCTGAATATTCTGCCCAATTCGGGGCCCAATGCAGGCAGTTTAATCACGGTCATGCCAGGCGCGGTGACCCTGCCCGCCGGTAAAACATTCGAAGTGAAAACCGGGAGTTCGGAAAGCGTTGTTCGCGCCATCGGGCCAAACACCCGCCTGCCGGATAACAGCCTGTTCCGGACGCATCCGGAAAGTACCAGCCCTTACCTGGTCGAAACCGATCCACGCTTTACTGACCAGAAAAAATGGCTGGGCTCCGATTACATGATGGATGCCTTTACCCGCAATACTGACAATGTACTTAAACGTCTGGGCGACGGGTATTACGAGCAGCGACTTATCCGAGAACAGGTCATTGCCCTGACGGGACAGCGCTATCTTAATGGCGCGCAAAATGATGAGGAACAGTACAAAGCGTTGATGAATGAGGGCATCGCCTTTGGTCAGAAATATAACCTGACGTTGGGCGTAGCGCTTACCGCCGAACAGATGAGCCATATGACCGGCGACATGGTCTGGATGGTCGCGCAAACCGTCCGGCTTGCCGATGGCAGCACGCAACAGGTGCTGGTACCGCAGGTGTACGCCATGGTTCATGCAGGTGATGTGGATGGCAGCGGCGCACTGCTGGCCGGTAAAAATGTCAGTCTGAACCTCAGTGGCGATCTGACCAATAGCGGCCGGATTAACGGGCAGCAAAACACCCAAATCCTGGCCGACAATATCAATAATCTGGGTGGGCTTATCCAGGGGAATAATGTCGCCGTGCAGGCGCGCACGGACATCAACAACGTGGGCGGCATGTTCTCGGGCAACGAGAGTCTGTCCGTTCTTGCTGGTCGGGACATTAACGCCCTCACCACCACGCGCAGCGCAGAGAGTGCCGGTGGCGACTTTGCCCGGAACACCATTGACCGCGTGGCCGGTTTCTACGTTCAGCAACCGGATGGCTCCCTCGCGTTGCAGGCCGGTCGCGATGTCAACCTGACGGGTGCGCAGGTTATCAATAGTGGCAATGGAGGCATGACGTCCGTTGTGGCAGGCCGTGACCTCAATCTGAACACGGTGACCACCGGCAGCACGGATAACCTCAACTGGGGAGATAACTGGCTGCACCAGTCCACCCGCCAGCAAGTTGGCAGTGAGGTGATTGGCGCGGGTGATGTACAAATGGTCGCCGGAAATAATGTGCATGTGACGGCAGGTAATATCTCCGCCGGCCAGCAGCTCAACGTGGCCGCAGGCAATGACATCAGCATTCAGCACGGCACCGATACTGAGACCTTCGATCAGCATTATAAAGCGACCGGCAGCAGCCTGGGCTCGAAAACCACCACCGAAGTGCGGGACAGCTTCAATAACCAGACCGCCAGCGGCAGCCAACTGAGCGGAGACAGCGTAAACGTGAAGGCCGGGCATGACCTGAACGTCACCGGCAGCAACGTGGTCGGTACACAGGATGTCAGCCTTGCCGCAGGCAACGACCTAAACATTCAGGCAGCTACCACTGCGCAGCAAGAATCACACCTCTACAGTGAGAAAAAATCGGGCCTTTCCGGCACCGGTGGCATTGGCGTGAGCATAGGAACCAACAGCCTGAAAACCACCGACGATGGCAAAACCCTGAGCAGCACGGGCAGCACCGTCGGCAGCACGCAGGGCAATGTTAATCTGACCGCGGGCAACGGTCTGACCGTGAAAGGCTCAGACGTGCTGGCAGGGAAAGACCTGAACCTGACCGGTAAAGACGTGAACATTCTGGCGGCAGATAACCAAAGTTCGCAGACGCATACGGTGGAACAAAAACAGAGCGGCCTGACGCTGGCTCTGTCCGGTACGGTGGGCAGCGCGATTAATACGGCGGTGTCGAGCGCCAACGATGCCAGTACGGAAAGCAGCGGTCGTCTGGCCGCCCTGCAGGGAATGAAATCGGCGCTCAGCGGCGTGCAGGCGGCACAGGCGGCATCTCTGGCTGAAGCGGGCGGCAGTGAAGGCAGCATGATAGGCGTCAACCTTTCGTACGGCAGCCAGTCGTCAAAATCAACGCAGACCAGCACACAGAATCAGAGCCAGGGCAGCACACTGACGGCGGGCAATAACCTTAACATTCACGCGACCGGAACCGATATTAACGTTCAGGGCAGCCAACTGCAGGCCGGGAAAGATGTGGACCTGAGTGCCGCGCGGGATGTGAACCTTTCCTCCGGGCTGAACAGCCAGACGCTTGAAGGCAAAAATGAAAGCCACGGTGCGTCAGTGGGCGTGGGCATCAACTTCGGCCAGGGTGCGAATGGCCTGTCGCTGAACGCCAGCGTCAATAAGGGCAAAGGCTCTGAGACCGGCAACGGCACCAGTCATAATGAAACCACCGTCAATGCCGGGAATAACCTGACCATCAGCAGCGGTCGCGACACGACGCTGACCGGCGCGCAGGTCAATGGCGAAAAAGTCACGATGGATGTGGGGCGTAGCCTGACCCTGACCAGCGAGCAGGATACCGACAACTACGACTCGAAGCAGCAGAACGCCAGCGCGGGCGGCAGTGTGAGCATGAGCGGCGGCAGCGGTTCGGTCAACCTGAGCCGGGACAAAATGCACAGCACGTACGAGAGTGTGCAGGAGCAAACGGGTATCTTTGCCGGTCAGGGCGGCTTTGATATCACCGTCGGTGAGCACACGCAGCTTAACGGTGCGGTTATCGGCTCGACGGCGGATGCCAGCCTGAACAAACTCGACACCGGCACGTTAGGGTTCAGCGATATCCATAACAGCGCCGAATATGAAGTTGAACATCAAAGCGTTGGGATTAGCTCGGGTGGAAACATCGGCGGGCAGTTCGTGGGGAACATGGCCAACGGCCTGCTGGTTGGCGTTAATGGCAGCGGAAGCGATAGCTCAACAACGAAATCAGCGGTGAGTGAAGGCACGATAACAATCCGCGATAAGGACAATCAGAAGCAAGACGTGGGTGAGCTGAGCCGCGACGTCGAGCACGCCAACCAGACCCTCTCCCCTATTTTTGATCAAGAGAAGGAGCAGCAGCGGCTAAAAGAGGCGCAGCTGATTGGGGAAATCGGGGTACAGGTCGGGGATATTGCCAGGACGCAGGGGCAGATAGCCGGGGAAAAAGCTAAAAAAGACCCGACAGCACTTCAGGCGGCTAAAGAACAACTAGCCGGTAAAGGTAACCCGAACCCGACGGACGAACAGATAGCGAAGCAGGCTTATGACACTGCGATGTCACCTTATGGCACGGGCAGCAGCCTGCAGCAGGGAATTCAGGCCGCAACGGCGGCAATTCAGGGGCTGGCGGGTGGCAATATCGGGCAGGCTATCAGTGGCGCAGCATCACCATATCTTGCTGAACAGATCCATAAACTGACCGAGGGCAATCCAGAAGCCCAGGCTATGGCGCATGCGGTTGTCGGTGCGGTAACGTCGTATGCTGCTGGTAACAGTGGAATGGCAGGCGCTGCCGGAGCGGTAAGCGGTGAACTGATGGCGCAACTGGTGATGAATCAGTTGTATCCGGGCAAGGCAGTCAGTGAGCTGACGGAGACGGAGAAACAGACCATCAGTGCGCTGGGCACGCTGGCAGCTGGCCTTGCGGGCGGCGTGACCGGAGACGGTACGGCCGATGCTGTTGCGGGAGCGCAGGCGGGTAAGAACTCGGTGGAGAATAATGCGCTGAGCGATATAGCTCAGGCACAGTTTGAAGGCAAGACGCTAGAGCAGAAGGCCGGTGAGTACGTTGAGGCGGAAAACGAACGTTATAAGAAAGAAAACTGCAGTGGGTTGAGTGCAGAGGCCTGCTCAGTGAAAATGTATACGGAGCGTCGTGAGAGTCTTAAAGATGTCCTGCTGACCGGGGCGGATTTTGTGCCGGTGGTGGGTACTATAAAAAGTGTAGCCGAGGCACAGTCAGCACTGGATTATCTCAACGTGGCCGCTTCCCTGATACCCGGAGAGCGTGTTGCAGCAGGCGTACTGAAAGCGGCAGAGAAAGCGCTGGCTAAAGGAGATGTTGCTGAAGCTTCGAAGCTGATCAACAAAGCCAGCGATGAGATTGAAACTGTAGTGCGCCCAGGTCACAGGCAATCTGAAATCGATGTAGGCAAAGATCTTGGCGAAGGCTGGCGCGAACAGGTAACCTTCAAAGACGGCAAAGAAGTTCCTTACGGTACTAAAGGCAGCGTCCGCCCTGACTGGTGCCAGGGAAATATCTGTAGCGTTGAAGTAAAAAATTATAATATCGAGAAAAATCAAAGTGGTTTGATCAATAATGTTTCGAAGCAGGCTGTTGAACGACAGAAGAATCTGCCAGAGGGAATGCGGCAGGATATTGTGATCGACATTCGTGGTCAAAATGTTTCAGCTACGGAAAGAGTAAAAATAGTTAAAGGTATCGTCGATAAATCAAACGGTGCAATCACCCCATCCTCTATCAGGTTTAAAACAGAATGAGAAATGTTGGAATTCATGCAGCGATGACATTGGCCGAAATTGGTCCTGTGTCTGATGTGAAAGCTTTTTTTGATCTTGTTGTCTCCTTACTAGAAGACGGTGTAAGAGGGAGCAAATATTTTTTTGTATCAGATAAACTTTATAAAAGATCGTTGGCTTACAATGACCTTTACAAGGTTAAAGAAGAATTAAACTCTATTGAAACTGAGTTTTCGAGCATTCATTCAATTAGTATCAACTGGTTATTAGTTGGGATTGATGATGAAAGCACTCGGTTAGATTTGTCAAAAAAATACTTATCTGAGGTATTTCAACGCCTATTTAAAGCCTTTAATGAGGTGCTGGAATGCACAGAGGCTTACTATCAAAGTTTTAAGGAATATATACCTATAAGAATCGGATTCACAGATGCACCTTACTACATTGATGATATTAATAGACCGTCAGAACAATATGACGCATTAGGGCCAGAAGATCTTCCTTTTTGGTTACGTTAAAAGTAAATAGCCTGCAAGATCTTGTAAGGGGGCTTTTGGAAAGCGGGAAATATGGTCACTTCCGATCCTATAAATCATTCTGTGACCTGCTACCAGTTAGTTTTTTCAAATTGCGCGTGGTGACCCAGTGAAGCCAAAGGTTGGTTGCCCGGCGGCCAGTTGCGTGAAGACGTGTTTACCCTGCTGCGTGTGTATCTGGGCTGCGACTACGACACCAGCCTGACACTGACGATTCCGATGAAGCTGGCACCGCTGCCGCGGTTGTGCGACCGTTCAATGCTGATGGGATATAACGTCGTAATGTGATTAAGGGAAGATAATCTGGATGACATGCCGGAGCACATGAAGATGAAACTGGGTCGGATAAGGGATAATAGGCACAAATAAAATCATATTAGAATCCTAAATAATACAGGCAGCAACTTTAACACTGAGCTAATATTTTCCATTCTTGCGACTCTTAGAGAATTTATGATGGACTATATCAACAACGGCAAACACACCAGAAAAAAAGCGCTGGGCATGGGGTACACAGAAGTGCCTGATGAAAATGCTTACAGTGGCGCTTACTACATAAAAAATGGCTTAAAATGGATTTTCAATATTCAAGGTTTGAAAAAAGATCTCGGGGTTGTCTCTAACGAGCAATTAAGCCAAGAAAACTATGATGTTGAGACATACTTTAAACTTGAGAATGAACCTGAAAATATCGAAATGAAGCAGGTCTATCAAGATCTAGAAGTAGAATCTGGTGAACCTGTGTATCTGGAAGGCGGAATGTATCTTTACCCAGATGGCTCAATCAGGTAGATTTTTTCTAATACGTGTTGCACCTCATGTTGATGCAACACGTTTAAATTCTTTCCGTATCAGAGTCAGCACAACTTATTCTCTTTCATACAAAAATTCCGATGCTCAGTAACATGCTGTTCAAACGGACGCGATAATTTATCTTCCGGAAGCCTTATTTTTTTACCCTGAAAATGACCATACTCAGTTTTATATAAAGCTTCAGCTAAGCATACTTTATAGTCTGCATCTAGCCAAAGCAGGCCACGATCAAACAAAGTATGGATATCAGACCTTAATAAAATCCCATGCCTAGCCTGACAATGATATGCGCCTGCGTAGGGCCGAATATGCGCAGCCTCAAGTAGTTCACGGATAGCGCAACCTGTCACAGCACATTGCCCGCTATACGCCTCTATCAAACGACGACGGAAAACTGGTTGTCCCTCACGCAAAGCAATTTCTCGCATGACCCGAATACGTGCATCGTAATAATCTTCGTCTTCAACACCCCAGGTAATTTGCTTACGAGCCACCAACAAAAAAGTATAGCTAGGTGACGGGGGGTCAATCATGATCGGCGTCTTTCCATCATCTTTCAAATCCCAAACACCGTGTATTTCCTGTTCGTACCTGACGTATCGAGTATCAAGCCCTTCACCCGAACGAAAGAAAGCATCAAGACGATTTCCCTGATCACTTCGCATATTTTTGCGGCTACCTCTATGGCGGTAACGATGCTTACTATTTACCGTCAATGCATTTAACTGGAAGTCGATCTCAGACTTTTTCAATGTGGCACGCTGTTCGCGCAGCCAAGCATCAATGTGACGAGATCCCGCAGCGCCAAGTTGATCGATCGCATAAATCACACGTAGATATTGAGGATACATATACTCATCAGGAATACTTGATTTATCGCGATATTCGCATTCTACTTCGATTTCATTACTTTTAAATCCATGATGGCGCATCCATTCTCCCCACTGACGACTATGTGTGCTAATCCCCTTCCTTTCAGGCTCACGCTTTTCGATCTCAGCAATAAACTGCTTCCGGCTAGGCGGATGTCCAAGCTCAAGATAGAGTTCGTCACAGCAATCCCATACCGCACGTAAAAGTGGACCTTCTGGATAATCGGCTTTACTCAACGACATACACATCCTCCTGACAATGAACTTAAAAATAATTGATAAAGCGAAATCAAAAGATTGATAGCAAAACCTCACGAACTTAGATGGGCTTGGAGGCAATACAGAATGGGAATTCGAAGCGCCTGGTAACTTACTGTGTTTCAAAACATCTAATATCAAAAACAAGCATAGAAGTAACATTAAAAACAAAATAACTACGTAATATCAGATGACATCACCTTGGAAAACGTTTATTTTTACGTAAAAACCACTTGGTAGTTAGGTAACGTTATTATGGCAGCCTTTGATACTGATTATTGCTACTCCTTTCCAGCGGTGAGAGGGATCCAGGCAGGTCGCCCCTTCTACATCGCCACTTGCCCGATGCGAATCATTCCCAAAATCTTCAGTTTCGATGAGAATGAAGTACCGCCTGAATTGCGCGCGCAAAGAACGCTTAATAAAGCTCGCATTCCAGAGATGGTTCGCTACTTACTTGAAAACCCAAGTGATTATGTTTTCTCAGCTCTAACTGCCTCCATTGCAGTTGATGTGCAATTTGATGAGTATTCTGGGTCCAATAACCTAGGGACTTTACGAGTGCCGATGGAAGCCCAAATTTTGATCAATGATGGTCAACATCGTAGGAAAGCGATAGAGGACGCACTAGAAGAACGTCCTGAGCTGGGACAAGACAATATCCCCGTATTATTTTTTGTAGATGAAGGACTTAAACGCAGTCAGCAAATGTTTGCTGATTTAAACAAATACGCAATTAGGCCAAGTCCATCTCTCTCGACACTTTATGACCATCGAGATATTAGTTCGAATTTATCACGATACCTGGCAATGAACATTGAGCCTTTTATCGGGTTGACTGAAATGGAAAAATCCAGCATCAGCAAGTTTTCCAATAAGCTATTCACCCTCAGCAGCATCAAGCAAGCTACGCGTTCCCTACTAGGGAAAGATCCCAAGGCCAACGATGTAGAGCAGTGTTCTGACCTTGCAGCCCAATATTGGCAAGCGATATTTCACGTAATGCCAGATTGGCAACTAGCTGCAAAAAAAGAGGTATCTCCTGCACAGCTTCGCCAAGAGTATGTCCATGCGCACGGTATAGGGCTACAGGCCCTAGGGTTGCTAGGAAATTGCTTGCTTTCTGAATACCCTGATTTATGGCAAAAAAAAATAGCGACATTAAGAGAATTTGACTGGCGAAAAAGTAGCCCAGATCTTACCAAACGCGCCATGCAACATGGTAAACTTAGCAAAACTACAGCTTCTATTCAGCTTACCTGTAATGCTCTAAAAATCGCATTAGCGCTCCCCCTTTCAAATGAAGAACAAGGGCTAGAAGCTCAAATGGCTATCTCATGAGTAAACTAATCCAGGCCCACGATCTGGCCGATTATGAAGACTTCATCAATGAAGAAAACTTTGCTGGGAGACCCCTGGCAGAGTATGTATCAGAAGTGCAACGTATCTATTGTGCCGATAAGCGCCCATGGGTAATTGGCTATAGCGGGGGTAAAGACTCCAGTGCTGTCATTACCTTGGTATACCTAGCATTGTTAGGACTACCGCCCGCCATGCGGCAGAAAGACGTATTTCTTGTTTCATCCGACACACTGGTAGAAACCCCTGTCGTCGTCGATTTGATCAAGAAAACTATGTTGCGAATTGAAGCTGGTGCAAAACGCGCTGGGCTACCGATAACTCAGCATGCAGTCATGCCGAAAACTCACGAAACCTTCTGGGTTAATCTACTCGGTAAAGGTTATCCGGCTCCAACTCGTAGTTTCCGCTGGTGTACTGAGCGAATGAAAATCAACCCGGTTAGTGATTTTATCAAAGATAAAGTCAGCCAGTTTGATGAAGTCATCGTGGTACTCGGATCACGCAGTAGCGAAAGCGCATCCCGTGCGCAGGTCATAGCCAAACATAAAATTGATGGCACACGCCTGGCGAGGCACACCACGCTCGCTAATGCCTTTATATATACCCCGATTGATACATGGGACACTGAAGACGTCTGGAAATTACTTCGAGGTGCATTCCGTTATTCCCCAGATGATATTGATGAGTGGGAAAATCCATGGGGGGGGAACAACCGCCCGTTGTGGACGCTGTATATGGACTCTTCCGCGCAAGGGGAATGCCCGCTCGTTATTGATGACAGTACGCCATCTTGCGGAAGTTCACGCTTTGGTTGCTGGACCTGTACCGTTGTTACTAAAGATAAGGCTATGGAAAGCCTGATCCAGAATGGTGAAGTCTGGATGTCGCCGTTGCTGAAATACCGGGATCTTCTGGCATTCACCACAGATCCTGTAAATAAGGACACTTACCGAAATTATAAGCGTCGTAGTGGCAAGGTCAGTTACCAATATGCAAAAGACGGTGAGGAAATAAGTGCTGAACGTAAGCATGTTCCTGGTCCTTACTGGATGAAGTATCGTCAGCAATGGTTGAGAGATTTACTGAAAATTGAACGAGATATGAATGCTCAGGGTCACACTATCACCCTAATAACTCAACCTGAACTACACGCTATACGCCAGGAATGGTTAAAAGACCCAAATGAGCCTGACTGGTATGACTCCCTGCCAGGTATCTATCGTGATGTCTACCAAAAAGATTTGGATTGGGTTGTTGATGACCAGTCGCGATTTGATGCAAGTGATGCTGACTTACTTATGCAAATAGGCCAGGGATTTGATGTTGTGCCTGAGATGGTTATGAAACTGATCGAGCTTGAAGTATCAATGGAAGGCCTTAGCCGCCGCCAGGGTATCTTTGACAAACTCGGTACAATCCTCAAACAAGATTGGGGTAGCCTGGAAGAGATTAAACAACAGCAGGTAGCGTTGCAAACTCGCAATGAGCGTGATGTCCACCAGGAAGAGGTCATTAAACTGGAGAAGGAACTTCAGGAACTACAACGCCGAATCGTTGATGCTGGTGAATTCTCTGTTCTTGCTGGTGAGGAAAAAGTAAGTGTTAATTAAGCAACTCGTGCTGAACAATTTCCGGGTATTTAGCGGTTCCCATACCATCGACTTAGCCCCAAGAACGCGTTCCCATGAAGCACATTCCCGCCCAATTATTTTATTTGGTGGTTTGAATGGTGCTGGGAAAACCTCGATTTTATCCGCCATTAGACTAGCCCTTTATGGCCGATTAGCCTTTGGCTCCTCCACACAGCAACAGGAATACATAGAGCAACTGAGCGAATTGATTCATAACGGTGCTGATACAACTGAGCGGCCAGAAGAAGCAATGATCGAACTGACATTTACCTACAATAAAGGCGGTCAGGAATCAGAATTCACTGTTACTCGCAGTTGGAAAAAAGGCAAAAAAGATCGACTGTCACTGCAAGAGGATGGGCTACCCCGCAGTGAACTAGACTATGACCAATGTCAGGGATTCCTTAACGAGTTAATTCCACATGGAATTGCTGACCTATTCTTCTTTGATGGTGAGAAAATTGCCGAATTGGCAGAAGATGAATCAGGGAATATTCTGAGGACAGCCGTACGTCGCCTATTAGGGTTAGATCTGATTGATAAACTACGCAATGACTTAGTGATATTTGTTAAACGCCAGCAAGCAAGCCAGTTGGAAGTTTCTCAGCAGCAGCAACTAGCAGAGCTTGAGGCTCAAATTAAAGTATTGGCTCATCAGACAGAAGCCTTACTTGAGAAAGCTGACTTTGCGAAAATACGAGCCGATTTCCTTTCTAAAGATATTAGTCGTTATGAAGGCATGCTAAATGCGCAAGGCGGTGCTTTTGCGAGAACTAAGACTCAAGAAAAACAGAAAGTTGAGACTCTGTTAAAAGACAAAGAGCGGTTAGAGAAGGAATTACGACATGAGTGTGATGGTTCTTTACCCTACGCACTAGCTCCAAAAATTTTATCACGGCTGTTAAATCAACTGGCTGATGAAACACAAATAAAACAGGCAAAAAATTTCGAGCAAGAGTTAAACCTTTTTTTGTCCCAGCTTAAGAATGATATTTCCTTACGTTCCAGCAGCGAGAGCAGCACAAAAAAAATTGCCACTGAAGCGATTGAAGACAATCTGAAAGAGTATATGTCTGCTAAACCTACAGGTGATTTACTATTTGATATCTCTGAACGTGAAGTGGGTGTATTACAGCAATCTATCAAGAAAGACAGTAAGAGAGCCTGGGAACGGTTTGAGATTAATCGCAACCAACTAGCAGAGATAGAACAACAGCTGGAGCAGGCAGCAGCAAATATTGCACGCGCACCGGAAGATGATCAGTTGATCGATATTTTCGAGAAGCTGCGGGAACTTGATCGCCAACGGGAAGCCGAGCGACAAAAATATCGCACCCTTCTCGAAGAGGCAAAGCTGACTAAACAACAACAGCTAGATTGCGTCCGTCAGGTGCAAAAAGCTCATGACTCAACCAGGAATCAACATAGCTTTAGCAGCGCATTTAAAAATGCGCAAGAAACGATCAATTTACTCGACCACTACAGCGAAGTGTTGACGCAGGCCAGAGTCAGAACTCTGTCAACGAACTTTGAAGTCGCCTACCGCAAACTGGCCCGTAAGGAAGACCTGCAACTTTATTCACATATTAACCCGGAAACATTCGATGTTGAGCTGGTTGATGAAAAAGGCACGGTGATTAACCGTAAGCTGCTTTCTGCTGGTGAGAAACAAATATACGCGATCGCCATACTCGAAGCGCTTGCAAAAACCTCTGGTCGTGATTTACCAGTGATTATTGATACACCTTTAGGCCGTCTGGACTCTCAGCACAGAGATAAATTAATTAATCATTATTTCCCGTATGCCAGCCATCAGGTAGTGCTTCTTTCTACAGATACCGAAGTCGATGAACGGTATTTTGTCGATCAGCTGCGTGATGATATTTCTCACGCATATGAAATAGTATTTAACACTCATACAAAATCATCATCTCTAAAAACAGGTTATTTCTGGGAATTAACTAAGGAGGCCGTTTAATGCTCCCGAATAGAATGCAACTCAGCCGTCAGACTGAAGAACAGCTTAAAAAAACTGAAGGGCTACACAGGGATTACTCCGAACGTAGCAGCCCGTCTGGCATTTTTCCGATCAGTAGAGAGCGAATTTCGCTATTTGCTGGAGCAGGATAATAATAAACTGGATGGTACGTTGGTATTGGATAAAATTACATGGTTGGGTGAGACGTTGCAGACTACGGAGCTAGTGCTGAAAATGCTTTATCCTCAACTCGTGCAAAAGGAATTATTCAAAGCTTGGGCGGCACATGTTGAGGATGGAATTTCGTCACTAAGGAATCATAGGAATTTATTAAGTTTAGTACAAGCAATCTAAATAACCCCCACCAAATCTATGGTGGGGAGTGTATTATCAACGATCAGTTATTTGCATAATATATCAATTTTATGACAAAAAAAACGAACCAACATTAGACTATCAATCTTAATATTAGCTCACCCAACTTAGGAGAGTGTTTCAACACGGCTAAATTTTTGCCATTTTTATAAGAATCAAAATCACTATCGACTTTAAATTTATAGCACCCACAGATAGTCTCAGCATATCTGTATGTTTCAACCTTATTTTTCTCTAGCAAATTCACAGGAATATTTTCGTTAATGTTACTTAAACAATACAAAAATTTATCAATCTCATCTGAATTTATTTCAAGCCAAAGAGTAATTGCCTCGCCTTTTAAGGTGGCCAAGGACTTTCCTGTTAGTGACCTTGAAAGTTCGATAAAAAAATCATGATGATCGCAAGTCATAGACTCGATTTCGTATTCGAGAAAATCAGCATCAACACTTAGTTTTGTAGCATATAACGTTATATTTTTCTTAATACAGTCTATAACTTCCTCCTCTGGTGATAATTTACTTTTAGAGGGAAGAAATACTTTTTTTATACAATGAGAATTAATACCTGTGTCATTGACTTGATCGGCATCAAATACAGCAACTATATTTAAACCTGAACTATCTTTGTAATGTTCAGAGACTTTTTTAATATTTGATTCACCGCTAAGATTATGTAAATAACTCGTAGAGAATAGATGTGTATCTTTCAATTTTAAAATATACTCTAGAACAAGCTTTGCAAAATCATCTTCGATTAAAAAAACATTTCCCTTTTCAGGTGCAAGCCCTAATGCATTAAAATATCTGTAATTCTGCCCACATTTGGATACTGAATATTTTTTACCTTTTTTAGCCAAAACTAAAACTGAATTCAGATCTTGTGGGTTCAATATATGCTCAGAATGAGTAGCCATGATCACATTTAATTTTTTAGTATCAATACTATATGCTAAAAAATCCATGAAGTTTTTTTGGCTAACTGGGCAAATAAAACTTTCTGGTTCCTCAATAAATAGAATTGAATTATCTTCTATATATATGAGTTTCCATATAGCTATTAGTAATTTATGTTCGCCTTGCCCCATTTTTTCTGATGTGTATATTAAATCACTATTTATTTCTTTAACTTCAAAATGAGGAAAAATAACATCATCAATGATTCCTTCTACCTCATGAACTTTTACATATTCGTATTTTTTCCCAGTTATTTTCTGGATGAAAAATAAATCCTTATTTGTATAAAGGTAAGAAGATGAAGTATTAAACCAGCCATTTTTTTCTGGTGAAGAGTGTATTTCATCAATAATTTTCAGTGCCATGGTTGACGAATCAAAATATTCTACATTACGTAGCCCTCCCTCTTTGGAGTCAGTAAATATTTTACTCTCTCCATTAACAAACATATCAATGGATATTTTATTAATATCGTACGAGCTAAAGACACCTATGTTACACTTATCTTTTGATAAAATCCTATAGATGAGTTTTAATAAAGATGTCTTTCCTACACCATTTCTCCCACAGATAGAAGTTAGCGCTGAGTTAATTTCAAGATTAACATCTTCAAATAGTGGAACATCTTTTATGTATATGTTATTAATCTTAACACTAAAATGTTTCCTCGCAGATAGATGACTCCAATGATCCTTTATTTTCGCTGCTTTAATTGTATCTACTGACATACCGTTATCCCCGCTAAGACAGCATCGGAATAGTCATTAACAACACTAATTGCATTTTTATTTGTTCTGTTAGTTAATGCCTCAATAGCAGTCTCCAGGTTTACCATTTTCATTAAATCGAAAACTTCTGTTAGACTTGGATAACTTTTCGTGAAAAATAATGAAATTATAAAATCACGAATAAGTAAAGAACTTCCTGTCATTACTCTAGATACTGCTCTAAAATTAAACTCTTCTAATAGTTCTTTAACCTGACCTGAATTTCTTATCTCAAAAATACCGCTTAAGTCACCATGCTCTTTGAAGGTAAATCTATTCTTTTCAAAATCAACAAAAAAACCCACTAATTTACTATCTAATTCTTTATTATACTTCAATGTATTTGCAAAAAAATACAACCAAGAAATAAGTGTTGCTTTGGTGATATGAATTACTTGCCCTTGACTATCAAGTATTCTCCTTGATTTGCTCAAAACCAAAATTGCACTTCTTACCAGTTCTATAACGGACTCATCAAAAGGCTCATCTTCTCGGGCCCTATCGTTTAATTGTTTTTCTGTATATGAAGCAATTAATGAATTTTTCTCTAGCATATAACAAAGTTTTATAAAAAGATCATGATATGCCATCCTTTGATTACTAAAACCTAAAAAATGCTTGTCTAATCCATTATCTTCTAGATAGTTAACTAGGGATTTTATTTGATTCCTTAAATCTCCAACATAAGCATTTCTTTTTTCTGCCGAAGTCAACTTAAGAGACTCATTTAACCTGTTAAACAACTCACCAGGTTCTCCCTGATTATATTCAACAATTTCAAATACTCGAATAGCATATCTCTCCAATCTATTTTTTATTTTTTGAGGTAGCTTATCAAATGTCAAACCATCTAATTCTTTTATATCATCATCAATTGGTTCAATAAATCCATTTATCTTGAATTTATTGTACATGAAATCTCTTATGGCGCTTAGTCTTTGCTGACCATCAAGGACCTCTTGTATATCAGACTCTTCATTCAATATGACATGAACAGGTGGCACTTGCCAACCTCGTAAAATAGTATCAATTAAAAGTTTTTTCTTCGGAAGCTGCCATACTTCAGCCCTCTGAAAATCAGGCTGAAGATCTAAACTTCCCTCATCAATCCTTGAAAAAACAGTTCTTAAGTCTGGGTCTGTAGTATTAATTTTCATTTAATTAACTCCCAAAAGGCCTTATCCCGCATTTTTTTGAATTTTTTGTCACCATCAATATATATACTAAAATGCTTATCAAGTTGCCGTATCTTTCCCATCAGTAACTCCTGCTCATTTTTATCATCGACATTGAATACCGCCTTAATATCAGCATTTTTAATCTCAGATACGCGGTGAATCACCCAAGTCAAAATATACGAAGCGTAATTATTATCACCGGTCTTAAAATGAGTAATTTCCTGCGTTGATAGGATTGCGCCAACGCCACTATTCTACGACCTTCTTTGTAGAATCTTGCGCAGACTGGAAAAATCCTGACGCATAAAGTTATCGGCTTCATCTACCAAAATCATTTTGGTCAGTTGACGATAATCTCCCTTAACCACTGGTTTGCCACGTTTTTGCATCTGTGCGTAAAATAGATCTAACGTCAGTGCAACCACCAAATTTTGAATCTCTGATGGATAACCTGCGAGTTCAATAATAGTTACACCATGAATCAAATCATACAGGCTGGTCATTTTTTCAGGAGCAGTTTCGAAAATTTGGAAACCTGCCAAATTATAGAGTGCAGCGTACAATGAATCTTCATCTACTTTCTCTTGAGCTAAATATTTTTGCCAAACATCTTCGATAGTCGGTGCAGTACGATTCCAGGTTGTACGGTCATGGGGAACAATTCCTGCTAGTTCGTAACATTCCATGATTAACGAAACCAGTTTCATACGCTGCCTCACACCTAGGTTATAGGCTTTCCCCATTGTTTCAGAGAATGCCATTGCCGTATGTCTTGGCAACATTGGCATATCACCAAATAATGACAATGGATTATAAGGTAGCAGAGATAGCTGATATTTTTTAGCGCCAGTGGCTTCCAGAAACGCATCGTCTACATAGTCCGATTTATAGTCGAAAATTAGCAAGCCAATCGGTTTACCATCAACATTGCAGGTCTGATTGTGCATCAATTGCGTAACCAGCGACTTAGTAAACTGGGTTTTACCGGTGCCCATCGTGCCAATAATGCCAGTATTGGTATTCATGAACTTCGCGGTGTTGGTTGGTTCCCAGTACAACGGACTCTGTTGCACGGCATCATGACCAAACAAGATCTGTAATGGTGTATCGTTAGCATCAGAAGTTACCACCGACTCTGTAGAGTGTGGAAACTCCGATTCTGAAGTCGATAGGGCAACAATTGGTGCTGTCACTGCTACCACCGAATTTGAATCCGGTAACGTTGCATCTCGCTCTGCCTTAAGCAGGTATTTTTCCGGCACCCGATAGCGTTCAGCCAGCGATGGTTCATCTCCTTGCGCGGCGATCAACGATGGCAGCAATGAATAAGGGATTTCAATCTGTAAGATATTATCTGCTGTCTCTTTATAAGAAAGATCGAAGCAGATCCCGCTATCTACATGCGCCACAACAAATCCGTCCGCATAGTCGATCAGCTCACCCAACTGATAGTCGCCTGTTAACCACCATTCGCGTCGTTCTAGTAAAGGAGAGAGTTTCTCGCTATCCAATACACCGTATAGACGTAGTTTCTCTACCTGCATTAGGACCTGACGAATAAAGAGCGCACGGTATAGCTGAGAAGCCAGCGTTTGCGGTTCCAGAATATCCTGTTGCAAGTAGCGTTTCAGTTCACGAGCCTGCTGGCCCGCGTAGCTGTAATCAGGCCGCGCACCGGTTTTGACTTCCAAAGGTAATAAATAGAGGCGGTTTTCTTTGAAACCTACAAAGAGGACATCGTCAGAAATAGCCCCTTTACGATAGCCTTGTAGGTTCCTGGATAAATCGCTCTCTTTCATTTTTAGCCCGACATTACCCGAGACGCGGATCATTTCGGCCACTGATAGCGGAACCCAGCAAATATCTGACTGTTTCAGCATGGATTGCACAAACTTATACGCGCCAATAATGCCGTGCTTCTCTTTGCGCTCCTTTTCACTGGAGCGCAACATTTTCAGCAACCACTCCCCGTTAAAGGCATTAAACTCTGCTAGAAGGTGTTGGCTGTCTACAGCACATTGCCCAGGTTGGTTTTCTGTCTGAAGAAGACGCAGGAACAAATCAACCTGTTTAGTAACGGTTACGGCATCGTAGCCTGCACAACTGGTGTACTGGTCAGAATAGTGGATGAGTACCACATCTTTCTGGTTAGTGAAAAAGTCGAGGGTTACTTTAGGATCAATAATGGTGGTCCAAAGCGCACTGTTGTAAGAGTAATTGAGTAGTTGTTTGAAACTGCCACTCACGGCCAAGCCAATCCCTTGTCCATGGTACTGGCTATTGCTCTGGCGAGCAGGTTGCCATAGACAACCAATTAAACGGGCGAGACGCAAAGCATAGTAAGGTTCGCTATCAACACTACGTAGACCAAATGCAGTAAAGTAAGCATCACCCTGAGTTTCAGCACCTTCTCCGGCAATCAACCCATGGCATAACACCCCGCTAGACGCATCTTCAATACGAATTTGGCGGCAATCTACCGGTGCCGTATTAGTGAAAAACGCCAGATGCGCATAGGCCAGTTTGTCACTTTCCGATGGAAGGACAAATTTGCTGAATGTTAACCGGCTACGTAAAAGGTCAATCAGCATATCGGCTTCGGCACGCCATGGTCCGCTGTTTAGGTCAAAATCGTTCTTAAGTTGCTCGTAGCTGCCACCTTCGGCAAAGTGATCGAAAGTATTAGGCAGCAGGCGTTCATCATAGCAGTTTACATGCACAGAAATAGCTTGCTCTTTTTCCTGCTTAAAATATTCCACTAACCCTAAAAATAGCTCTTTGGCGTTCCCCTGATTAATGGCATTGATAACTAACGCATTGTTTCCTTGGCTCTGGAACAGTCGAGCATAGGCGTCAGTAAACTCATTGAGTTTGTCTTTTACAAGACGTTTAACGTAGTCATGACTTACCTGCCTCTGAGGGACAACATCAATCCAGAAGCGGTTTTCCTCCACCGGTTGTAATTGCGCGAACTCATGCTCACTGTGGTAAACAAACGGCATTAAGCCGGAGACAATCAGGCGATCGAGGGTAATCGTTGGTAGTGTGGCAAATGAAACCGAAGCGTGCTGTTCCAACTCATCAATGATAGTTTCTGCCAGCTGTAAATGATAGGCCAGGACTAAGGGATGTAATGGAGAAAGACGCTCATTGTTATCAACACGACAGATCCCCAAATGCAGAAGGCGTTTTTCCTGCGCTGTCAGGGCTCTACTCACGCTGATTCTATGGAGTGCCTGTTCAAACCTAGTAACAGTGTAGCTGACCAGTTTGCGGTATTCCGCTGACCACGAAACCAAGCTCGGCAAGGTGCCGCGGCACTGATAGTAAGCAAATAACTGTTCGTAGGCGCTATGGAGCTCAGAGTGACTAGCAAGAAGCTCATCCAGCTTAAATACGCTATCGTCACTTCCAATACCAAGCAGGCGTTGATCAATTAATGAGGCTTCCAGTATCAACAGCTGCTGGCGCACACCGACAACTTTGTGCTCGGTGTTCTCGAGAATAATTCGCCCCTTCAGTCGGTTGTAGGTCGCATTCCCCTCTTCTTTGAAAAGTTTATTGAAGCGGCTCTGATCAAAAAGCAGTGGTAGTGTTAGCCCCTCTTCAGCACCCGGCCCTTCGACGTTAAACGATAGGACGGAGTCACCAGAAACGAGCGAAAACTGAACTAGGTCACTTTGATTCGCCAACGTCTCAAAATTCACCAGAGCATAATGCTGGCAGTCGATATCCTCACTCTCGTCATCCAGCATGCAGGCTAAGTTGCCCGACTCCGAAATGCGCAGCTCGTTTTCTTCCAGCTGCAGTGTTATTTGCCCTTTACCGGGCTCAATACGATAGCAGTGTTGAATATCGTTAAGCCAGAATTGCCCCTGCTCGACTAGCAATAGGCGGAACTTATACTCTTCGGCTGAATTATTGCGATTAGTCAGTTCGAGACTAAAGAAGCATGGACGCCCGTCAAAAGGAACCGAAGCCATAATACGGGAGCTCTTACCTCCTGCCCGACTGGTACGCCAGAAGTGTTCTTTCTTCAACTGACGATGATGGGCAATCTTTATCTGGTTATCCTGAAGATCGTTACCCTGAAAGCTGAATTCTAGCTCAACTTTCGGTTGTCCTGGTTGCACCTGAACCAGCAGACTGATATCGCGTTTGCCCGCCTTACTTGCGCTTTTCCCTCGTTGCCAAACCTCACCGTTCTCTACATAAACATTCTCCAGCACAAGTTTTTGTTCGCTGTTCTGTTCTTTCTCTTTCCTGTAGTCGGAGAAATCGAGCTCACGCCAGTCCTCTGTATCGACGAAGTGTTCCTGAATGAATTTTGCACTGAATTCAGTCAGCACGTTCTCCAGTTGTCCGCTGTATCGTTCAACACAGTCTTCTATCTGACGATATAATTTCCGGTTTTCATTTAACCTCGTACGTAACTGTTTCTGGCTGAAGTTCAGTAATTCATCATCTTTAAACAAATGAAGCTCGGAGAAATCCAGATTTCCATCGTCCAGCAGGCGGTACAATGAGGAAAAACCAAATACAGTTGCACCTTCATCCAGAACTGTTGCCAGTTGGTCATCCAACAAACAGCGGGACAATTCCGGGCGGTTACTGTCAGTTGTAATGAGCTTTTCCAATTGATGGCTGAAGGTTTTCGGATACCAAATTGCATCCGGCGCAGCCACGTCTTTCGTGCTGTTAATTAGGGTATCGAGCATACTGTTGTGAATAATCAACAGCGCAGTTTGGGCAAAAACTCCGCTGCGGCCTGCCACCTTATCGCGCAGATGAGAAATATAGTTTTCGGTGAATGCCGGGGCAGCACTACCATGCAGCACCGGAATAAGCTGAACTCCATTGCAGGAGAGATAGGCAAGATTTTGTCCTGGCGCAATCTCCAGTTGATGTTCACCTGCAAGGTCAACAAAGGCCTGCCAGAGTTTTACAGCATTATCAGGATCGGGAGATTTGAACTGGTAACGTTCACCAGCCTGGATGATACCGCGAACCCATTCAATAAAGGTTTCCGCCAGATATGTTTCATACTGTTTTACGGACATACACTGCATCTCCACTATCACTCATTCGCTCTATATTCCCCATTCGTTCATAAAACGCCACCAGCGTCTGCGCCGACTGGTTATCCAGATAAAATCCGCGCTGTTCGAAACCACGCAATAGTTCATGTAGCCGGAGTTTGTCATTTTTACCTACGGTGAGGTTGGTGAGCAGGAGCAAGCGATCCTGATTAAGCACCAGCACTTTTCCCGCCCGACCACGCACCTGGATGAAGTCAGTGCAAATCTGGCTTTCAAGTTCATTGACATACTTTCGGTTCACCGTTGCACGGTCAGATTTTTTACCCTGAAATTGCTCAATGGCAACGGAAAGTAACTGCCTGAAGGCACTTTCCATGTTTGCAGCTAGTTCACGGGACTCGAGGCCGCGGTCCCTAATAAACTCTTGTAAATAAACGTTAAGGTCATTTAACACTTGAGAAGAAGAGTCTGAATCATTTAGAGCATCTTGATAAATCTGCCATAAAGGACGTTTTTTCTCACCTTTTCCCCATTGCAAAACCTCCAGCGCAGAAAGCACCGGGAAAAGCTTTTCACTCTGGCTAGAGAACAGTTTATATCCATAACGCTTCACTTTTTCCCGTTCAGAGCTGGCTTTTTCACTATCAAGAATGAAAAACAACGACTTGCTCTGCGGCTCGCCGTCCTGCCAGTTATCCAGATTAAGCGCCAATTGCGCACACCAACTAAAAGCATACAAGCGCAGGGTATTGGTCAATTCTTGTAAAAGGTATTGCGGATGTTCCGCCAAAAATGCCAGATCGGACTGAAAGCACGTTACCATGTAAGGAAGATAGGGTTGTTCTTCTGCGAATGGGCCATTTCCAAGTAACTTTATTCTTTCATTGAGCTTATTCAGCATTCGCTGCTCAATGAAGTTTAGTTTGTCGTGTATTGGATAACGAAGGCTGAAGTCGCCCATCAAATTAGCAAACAACGTTCCAAACCGTTTATCCGCCGTTGAACCTGCACTTATTTTATCCCCCGTAAACTGGGCGTGAAATAGTAAAAAAAGTGGGGAAATACGAAAGATATCCTTGCCGGAAAAGTACATCCGCTCCAATACCGCCCAAAAAGCTGGCTCATCAAGCAGCCCCTGCAAGTGTGTTTTACAATCATCACGGAATTGGTCGAGATCGTAGTCTTCGATTTTACGCTTTAGGGCATAGCTAAGGACCAAGCCGGTGACGAATTGCCAACTAACATCATTGTTTTTATTACGTATAGGCAAGTAACTATCTAATTGATTATTACCAACTTTTAACTTTTTTGCGATAGGACACATCCTGCTAACCCTCCATACCGCTAATGGTGATCATGTCGTCTTCCACCTTTGCGCGATAACCCCGAAGCCCACCATCATAAAATTTAATTTCGCTGCTGGATTTAGCTTGTTCTGTAATTAACTCAACGAGCTCATCTAGTAGCACTATAGAATTTTTATCGTATTTATTCGGGCGATAACCATTGTTCAGTTTATGCAATAATTCAAACAGATTGAGCCCGACATAGACAGGGGATAGGGGGGTTTCCCCCACCTTTAAATAGACATCAAAGCCAGTTGGGTGAACCGTATGTTTATTGCGGATAGTGTCCCAGTCAGGTTTCACCTCTACCGGCGCGGTTATTTTAACTCCACCGAACTCACCCAAAAAAAACTCTTCTTTTTGCATACTTAATTCCGGTGCTTTGCGGTTCGCATAGCGCTGGATACCTGCGATAAGTTCGAAAACATAGAAGCGACTCAGTAATTTCTTCTGTTCTGAGTTTGCAGTGTAATTTTTATGCAAGTGCCAGATTTCTGAATAGCGTTCTAATAATGATTCATTAAAGAAAGCCGAAAATTTTCGGTGATAATTATTCCCCAACGATTCATGTTGCAGCAACCAGAAGAGCCTAATCAACGAAGATGCATCACCGGGCTTAACACACTGACGATCAAACTTAATGTGTAAAGGCTCAAGCGCGGTTAAAAAATCATCCAGATCGGAGTCAACTAATCCAAGCTCGTAGCGCAAAATAAACTGATCAAGTTCATAGGTGTGCAATCTGGCAGGATCAAAATCAGAAATTTTTTTAATTAGGTCATTTTCTGCTACTGTGAAAAGGTTATCAAATAAATAACCCGGCCCCATAAGTAGATGATGCAAAAAATCTAGAAGCGTTCGGGTTGTCACAAACTGATCTTTTATTAATCTCGCTTTAAAGAGTTGCGTGATTAACACGTCCTGAATACCAGGCATGCAAAGCAATTTAAAGTTTGCGACTTCTGTCAGGTTTGGTTTTTTTAGTTCATCACTTCTAAAAATAAATTGGAATAAATTATCATCTTCATTCCTAGTTAAATTTATTAACAAAGATTTAATAAATGATGAGTAGTGTTTATTTTCATCAAACTGGAATTTAGGATAGTGTTCGAAGTCAAAAAAAGAACAATTAGCCAGTTGATAAGGACGACTTCCCTCCTGCTTTATAGATAAAAATGAGTCAATTGTTGACCGGATCACTTGGTGACGTTCAGCACCTTCCCTAGCAAAATTAGCTAACATACCGGTATTGATGCCAATAAGAAGTGGGCATGCTTGTTGATTATGCTCATCAAACAAATCATTCAACGCATCAATAGCAGACTGTCTAGGGCCAAAACTATGTGTAGCATCGAGGTGGAAGCTAAACTTGTGCTGATAACGCTTATCTGACTTACAACGAGTTAAAATTTCGGACTTTCCATCTCCACTACTGCCGCATAGAAAAATCACTCCACCAGGCTTAGCAAACTGCAGATAACGTTGCAGCCCAGTTTCAATTTCCTGCTTAACAAAGAGTTGTTCCTTTAGCTTATCGAACTCGTCTTTTTGCCGATGGCTCTCCGTAGTAACGGAAAATGAAGAGGACTTCGCAAGTACACCTAACGCTTGACGTAATGTGATCGCGCTCATAACCGCATGGTCTCTGAGGGAAATAATCACCATTCTATATAAATGAGTATGTTATCTCTACCTAACTTTATAATGTCTGACTTACTATTGCATTGCTCTTTTGATATGAAGCCAGGAAGTCAATCCTGGCTTATTACTAGAGAAGTATTTTTGCAAAATCAAACGGACTAACTCCCTTCTCCCGATTAGCATCCAGATAATCCGCCCACCACTGCAGCATTAGCCTGCGCTCATCAAGATGCTCCGCCTTATGAATGTAAGACGCACGCACAGAATTACGCTCCTGATGACTCATCTGCCGTTCTACCGCATCCTTTGACCACGATCCTGACTCAATCAGTGAACTACAAGCCATAGTTCTGAAACCGTGACCACAAACTTCAACTTTCGTATCGTAACCCATAACCCGGAGTGCATTGTTAACCGTGTTTTCACTCATAGGTTTACGGGGGTCATGGTCGCCAACGAAAATTAAATCGCGATTACCATTTAGCCGTTTTATTTTCTCAAGGACTGCAAGGGCCTGACGAGATAAAGGCACCAGATGCGGAGTACGCATCTTTGACCCACGGTGAGAGTGCTTAACGCCTTCCAATGGTTCGCGGTCTGCCGGTATCGTCCACATTGCAGTCTCAAAGTCGATCTCTGACCAGCGGGCGAAACGCAGCTCACTTGAACGGATAAAGACCAGCAGCGTCATTTCTATAGCTAAACGAGTGAGCGGCCTGCCGGTGTAGGTATCAATACGATGAAGAAGCTCAGGGGTTCGGCTAAGTTCTAAGGCGGGACGATGTTGCCGTTTTGCTGTAGCGACGGCTCCAGCCATTTCCTGCGCAGGATTGTAATCCGTCAAACCACTTTGTACGGCATAGCGCATAATTGCTGTCGTACGCTGTTGTAAACGCGAAGCCACCTCAAGACATCCAGACTTCTCTACGGCTTTAATGGGTGCCAGCAAATCTCGAGTTTTAAGGTCGGTGATATTGTATTTACCGATAGCCGGGAAAAGAAAGTCTTCCAGGGTTTTCAAAACTCGAGCGCTATGATCTTTTGACCACTTCTTGTTAGTCGCATGCCATTCTCTGGCAACCACTTCAAAGGTGAAGACTTCTTTAGCCAACTCTTCTTTTACTGCACGCTTTTGTTCACGGGGATCGATGCCTGCCGCAACCAGTTTTCTGGCAGCTTCTCTTTTATGTCTGGCATCAGCCAGAGATGTCTCTGGGTAAACGCCAAAGGCCATCAGGTGTTGCTTGCCGCCAAAGCGAAAGCGGAAACGCCAGTATTTGGAGCCATTAGGGTGTATCAGCAAAAACATGCCGTCGCCGTCTACTAGCGAGTATTCCTTTTCTTCTGGTTTTGCCGAACGCACCTTGGTATCAGTCAGGGCCATGATGGTATTCCTTCCATATGCTGCCGTGAGTATATAAGCATTATCGAACCAGCATATATACTCGGTTCTATACTCACAAGCATGTTGATGTGGGGTCACTCAGATTGACGTCGGTTGACTGAAAAGCGGGGCAAAGCCTTGCGGGGACTGGATTTTAGACATAAAAAAAGACCTCAGTTGAGGTCTATTTACATACTAATGGTGCCGAAGGCCGGACTCGAACCGGCACACCTTGCGGCGGTTGATTTTGAATCAACTGCGTCTACCGATTTCGCCACTTCGGCACTGAAAGTAGTATGCGGAAAACGTGGGCATTATACCCAGCCCAGCCGGTCACGCAATAGTTATCCCGCCTTGTTCGGTTTAAGTGTTGAAAAAACAGTCATACACCGCAGCTCAGTGAGGATTTGCTGACAAAAATCTTCTGTTTACCCACGTTTTTCCAATGCCGTTTCTCAAACTTCGCATTAGTATACAAATCACGAATAGATCTTGCCCTGTTGATGGATACCAGCTTGTTGAAAAAACTCTCACTTTCGCTCCTCGCGCTGGCCTTCGCCAGTACGCCTTTATGGAGCCACGCGCAGCAGAATGCGCGTCTGGCGTCGCAGGTCGTGGATGACCATGCAGAACACATCTTTTACGGCAGCGGCGCGATGGGAATGGCGCTGGTTGTCGTTGATAACAATCAGCAGGTTTTCCGCAGCTTCGGGGAAACCCGTCCCGGTTCCGATTTGCGACCACGTGAAGACTCTGTGGTGCGTATCGCCTCGCTGACCAAACTTATTACCAGTGAAGTGCTGGTAAAAATGGCGCAGCAGGGCAAAGTCAGTATTAACGATCCGTTGCGTAAATACGCCCCGGCCGGTGCCCGTGTTCCTGCTTACAGCGGCACAAATCCGATCACCCTGCTGAATCTCGCCACCCACACCAGCGGTTTGCCGCGCGAGCAGCCGGGCGGTGTCGCACATCGTGCCGTCTTCACCTGGCCGACTAAAAGTGATCGCTGGAGCTGGCTGAGTGTCGCCAAACTGACTGTGCCGCCGGGTGCACGCGCCTCTTACTCAAATCTGGCGTTTGACCTGCTGTCCGATGCATTATCGAAAGCCGCTAATCAGCCTTATACCCAGTTGCTGCGCGAGCAAATCACTCAGCCGCTCGGCATGGTCGATACCACGCTGACGCCAAACGCCAGCCAGTGTTCACGCCTGATGGAAGGTCTGCGTCCGAGCCCGTGTATCAACACTATTGCGGCAGCAGGCAGCGGAGGCCTTTACTCCACGCCTGCCGATATGGGCCGCTGGATGCGTCAGTTCCTCGGGCAACGCACTACAACCGCCGATATGGCGCAGAAGATGTATTACAAGCGTACGGATCTGGTCTCGCTCAAAGGAATGGATGTACCGGGAATGGCGGACTCGCTGGGAATGGGCTGGGTAACGATGGCGCCGACGCCGTTGCTGCCACGTATCATTCAGAAAACCGGCGGCGGTGGTGGCTTTATCACGTATGTCGCGATGGTACCGCAGCGCGGTGTGGGCGTGTTCGTGGTTGTGACCCGCAGCGAACTGACCAAGTTTAAAAACATGAGCGATGGCGTGAACAATCTGGTGGCCGATCTGGTGCGTAATAACGAGATCTGACGGTTCAGTTCTCAATATTCAGAATTCAGATGTAAAAAGCAGGCCTCTGAAAAGAGCCTGCTTTTTGTTTATCTGTACTGCCGGATTTAGCGTTTTTTCAGCAATAAGAACATGCTGATGACGAAGAAAAGCCCGCTCGGCAGCAATGCGCCCAGAATCGGCGGAATACTGTAAACCAGGCTTAACGGGCCGAATATCTGGTCAAGCACGTAGAACAGAAAACCGAAGCAAATACCGGTCACCACGCGCACACCCATCGGTACGCTGCGTAAAGGCCCGAAGATGAACGACAGCGCCATCAGCATCATCACCGCAACGGACAGTGGCGAGAAGATTTTACTCCACATATTCAGCTGGTAACGTTTTGCTTCCTGCCCGCTCTGCTTCAGGTATTTCACATAGTTGTGCAGGCCGCTGATCGACAACGCGTCAGGGTCGAGCGCAACCACACCGAGTTTGTCCGGCGTCAGGTTGGTTTTCCATACGCCGGTCAGCGTCTGCGAACCGGTGATTTGCAGTTGATCCGTCAGATCAGATTCATCCACCTGAGAGAGTTTCCACTCACCATTATCAAAGGTCGCGGATGACGCGTAACGGACTGACTGCAGTTTATTCTCTTCATTGAAATGATAGATGTTGACGCCGGTCAGCTCTTTTTCACCCGCCACGCGTTCGATGTAGATAAAATCGTGACCGTCTTTTGCCCACACTCCGTTTTGCGTGGAAAGCAGTGAGCCACCGTACATCTGTTGCGCACGGTAGTTACGCGCCATTTGTTCGCCCTGCGGCGCAACCCATTCACCAATCGCCATGGTCAGCAACACCAGCGGGATCGCCGTTTTCATCACGGAGGCGGCAATCTGCATGCGGGTGAAACCGGATGCCTGCATCACCACCAGCTCGCTGCGTGTTGCCAGCGTGCCGAGGCCCAGCAATGCGCCCAGCAGCGCTGCCATCGGGAAGAAGATTTCGATATCCTTCGGTACGCTCAGCAGGGTGTATAAACCNGCGCCAGCGGCGGAATATCCGCCCTGCCCGACTTTACGCAACTGATCGACAAACTTGATGATGCCGGAGAGTGACACCAGCATGAACAACGTCATCATGATGGTGTTGAAAATAGTGCGACCAATGTAACGGTCTAATACGCCAAACATCAGGCAGCTCCTCTCAGACGCGCGCGGATCTTGCGAACCGGCAAGGTGTCCCATGCATTAAGCACCAATGCCAGTGCAAAGTAGAGCAGGTTGGTTCCCCACATCCAGAGCATCGGATCCAGCTTACCTTTGGCACCGTTGGAGCGCAGCGAGGTTTGCAGCAGGAAGAAAATCAGATACAGCAGGATCGCTGGCAGCATACTGAGTACACGCCCCTGACGAGGATTCACCACGCTGAGCGGAACCACCAGCAACGCCATAATAAAGACTGAAACGATCAGCGTTAAACGCCAGTTCAGCTCTGCCCGCGCTTCCGGTTCGTTGGAATTCCAGAGTTGCGTCATGGTCATCTGATCCGACTGATTAGGGTCAAGCTGTACAGCCTGATGCCCGATAACCGCCAGATAATCGGTGAAATCCGTCACGCGGAAATCACGCAACAGCGCAGTGCCTTCATAACGGGTGCCTTTATCCAGCATCACCTGCTGGGAACCGTCCGCACGCTGCAACATATGTCCTTTATCAGCGACCACAACGGAAGGCCGCTGGTTGCCGTTCGGCCGCAGTTGAGCCAGGAAGACGTTATGGAATTCCTTCCCTTTAACACTGCCAACGAACAGCACCGCATTGCCGTTCTGGGCTTGCTGGAACTGGCCTTCGACCATCGCGGCCATGCTCGGGTTGGCTTTCGCCTCCGCCAGCACTTCATCCTGATGTTTCGACGACCACGGGCTGAGCCAGATCGCATTCACGCCGGCAAAAACTGACGTAAATAGCGCCAGAACCAGCGCGGCGATGACCAGTGACCGTTTTCCAAGACCACAGGCGTGCATGACCGTGATTTCACTGTCGGTATAAAGTTTACCGAGCGTCATCAGCAGGCCGAGAAACAGACTGAGCGGCAGAATAAGCTGCGCCATCTCCGGAACGCCAAGGCCCAGAAGTGAGAGAACTAAATTTGTTGGGATATCGCCATCGACCGCTGCTCCGAGCACTCTGACCAGCTTCTGACAGAAGAAGATGAGAAGCAAAATGAACAGAATGGCAAATTGGCTCTTGAAGGTTTCCCTAACCAGATATCTAATGATGATCACGCTTAATACGCCTGTGAAAACTTGTCTTTTTGAAGGAAAATCGCTAGTTTCATCGCTAATCCGTCATTTATTCTCATCATATGGCAACCTTCGCAGCTAAAATAGTATTACAACACCGAGAATTGGGGTGTCCTATAGGAACTTGCTTATAGCCGCCAAAATAAAAACTAACGCCGTTTAAGGTTAACACAGGTCGTTAACACAATGACGGGAGAGTGTCTCCGGCGACTCATTCTAGCCGTACCTCCCGCCCTTGTCTTTAAGATTCAGGAGAGTGCATGGAGTTCAGCGTAAAAAGCGGTAGCCCGGAAAAACAACGCAGTGCCTGTATTGTAGTCGGCGTTTTCGAACCTCGCCGCCTGTCACCGATTGCCGAACAACTCGATAAAATCAGTGATGGCTACATCAGCGCCCTGCTTCGCCGTGGCGAACTTGAAGGCAAAGTGGGCCAGACCCTCTTACTGCATCATGTACCGAATATTCTTTCAGAACGCATTTTGCTGATTGGGTGCGGCAAAGAACGCGAGCTGGATGAGCGCCAGTACAAGCAGGTTATCCAGAAAACCATTAACACCCTGAACGACACCGGTTCTATGGAAGCCGTTTGCTTCCTCACCGAGCTGCACGTAAAAGGCCGTAATACTTACTGGAAAGTGCGTCAGGCGGTCGAAACCTCCAAAGAGTCGCTTTACACTTTCGATCAGTTGAAAAGCAACAAAACCGAGCCGCGCCGTCCGCTGCGTAAAATGGTGTTCAACGTGCCGACCCGCCGTGAACTGACCAGCGGTGAGCGCGCCATTCAACACGGTCTGGCGGTGTCAGCCGGTATTAAAGCCGCGAAAGATCTCGGCAATATGCCACCGAACATCTGTAACGCCGCATATCTGGCGTCACAGGCCCGTCAGCTGGCAGATGCGTTCAGCACCAACATCACGACCCGCGTTATCGGCGAGCAGCAGATGAAAGAGCTGGGAATGAATGCGTATCTGGCGGTGGGTCAGGGTTCGAAAAACGAATCACTGATGTCGGTGATGGAATATAAAGGAAATCCTAACCCGGACGCTAAGCCTATCGTGCTCGTGGGTAAAGGTCTGACCTTCGATTCCGGCGGTATTTCCATTAAGCCCGCTGCGGATATGGATGAAATGAAGTACGACATGTGTGGCGCCGCAGCCGTTTACGGTGCGATGCGTGTGGTGGCTGAACTCAATCTGCCACTGAACGTCATTGGCGTGCTGGCAGGCTGTGAAAACATGCCTGGCGGCCAGGCATTCCGTCCGGGCGACATTCTGACCACCATGTCCGGCCAGACTGTCGAAGTGCTGAATACGGACGCCGAAGGCCGCCTGGTGCTGTGCGATGCACTGACCTACGTTGAGCGTTTCGATCCTGAGCTGGTGATTGACGTCGCTACGCTGACCGGTGCCTGCGTGATTGCGCTTGGCCATCACATCACCGGTTTGCTGTCGAATCACAATCCGCTGGCGCATGAACTGATCGGCGCGTCCGAACAGGCGGGTGACCGTGCATGGCGTTTGCCGCTGGCTGATGAATATCAGGAACAGCTGGATTCTAATTTTGCGGATATGGCAAACATCGGTGGCCGTCCGGGTGGTGCGATCACCGCCGGTTGCTTCCTGTCGCGTTTCACCCGCAAATACAGTTGGGCACATCTGGATATCGCCGGTACCGCATGGCGGTCAGGCAAGAACAAAGGCGCAACCGGTCGTCCGGTTGCGCTGTTGTCACAGTTCCTGCTCAACCGTGCAGGGCTGGATGGCGATGAGTGATTCCTCTGCTAAATAAGATATAATCTCCACTATCAGGGTCTGGTTCGCCAGCCCCTCCACAGGCGGGCGCACCAGTTGCGCCCCTGTTTTTTCTCAGCAGCACAGTGAACTCATCATGAAACAGGCAACCTTCTTTCTTCTCGATGCGCCGGACGCCAGTGGCGAGCTCAGCTCGCACGAAGCACTGGCCTGTCTGGTCGCCGCTGAACGTTACCGGATGGGCAAACGTGTTCTGCTGGCNTGTGAAGATCANAAACAAGCTGAGCGCCTGGATGAAGCGCTCTGGCAACGCGAGCCGAACCANTTTGTGCCCCATAATCTGGCCGGTGAAGGCCCGCGTTTTGGCGCGCCGGTAGAATTATGCTGGCCGGGAAAACGCGGCAATGCGCCACGCGACTTGCTCATCAGCCTGCTGCCTGAGTTTGCAGATTTTGCTACTGCTTTCCATGAAGTGGTAGACTTCGTTCCTTACGAAGATTCCCTTAAACAACTTGCGCGCGAACGCTACAAAGCCTATCGCAGCGTGGGTTTCTCTTTGACGACGGCCACGCCGCCCTCAGTCACCACATTGACCGACGAAAATACGAAGCGAAATGGATAAGACATATAACCCGCAAGACATCGAGCAGCCGCTTTACGAGCACTGGGAACAACAGGGCTATTTCAAGCCACATGGTGACACCAGTAAAGAAAGCTTTGCCATCATGATCCCGCCGCCGAACGTCACCGGCAGCTTGCACATGGGTCATGCTTTCCAGCAAACCATCATGGACGCCATGATCCGCTATCAGCGCATGCAGGGGAAAAATACTCTGTGGCAGGCGGGGACTGACCATGCGGGTATCGCAACGCAGATGGTGGTTGAACGTAAAATCGCCGCTGAAGAAGGCAAAACCCGTCACGATTACGGCCGTGAAGCGTTTATCAACAAAATCTGGGACTGGAAAGCAGAATCCGGCGGCACCATTACCCGCCAGATGCGCCGCCTGGGTGATTCCGTGGACTGGGAGCGTGAACGCTTCACGATGGACGAAGGCCTGTCTGACGCCGTGCGCGAAGTGTTCGTTCGTCTGTACAAAGAAGACCTGATTTACCGCGGAAAACGTCTGGTGAACTGGGATCCGAAACTGCGTACCGCGATTTCCGATCTTGAAGTGGAAAACCGCGAATCCAAAGGTTCCATGTGGCACCTGCGTTATCCGCTGGCTGACGGCGCGAAAACCGCTGAAGGCAAAGATTACCTGGTGGTCGCCACCACGCGTCCGGAAACCGTGCTCGGTGATACCGGCGTTGCCGTTAACCCGGAAGATCCGCGTTACCGCGATCTGATCGGCAAAGAGATCATTCTCCCGCTGGTAGGCCGTCGTATTCCGATTGTTGCCGATGAACACGCCGATATGCAAAAAGGTACGGGTTGCGTGAAGATCACCCCGGCGCATGACTTTAACGACTATGAAGTCGGTAAACGTCACGGCCTGCCGATGATCAATATCCTGACTTTCGATGGTGATATCCGCCAGACCGCTGAAATCTTCGATACTAACGGCGAAGAAAGCGATGCATGCGCCAACGATATCCCTGAGCAGTTCCGTGGCCTTGAGCGTTTTGCCGCACGTAAAGCCGTGGTCGCCGCCTTCGACGAAGCCGGTTTGCTGGAAGAAATCAAACCTCACGATCTGACCGTACCTTACGGTGACCGTGGCGGCGTAGTTATCGAACCAATGCTGACTGACCAGTGGTACGTGCGCACTGCACCGCTGGCGAAAGTTGCGGTGGAAGCCGTTGAGCAAGGCGACATTCAGTTCGTGCCGAAGCAATACGAAAACATGTACTTCAGCTGGATGCGTGACATTCAGGACTGGTGTATTTCCCGTCAGCTTTGGTGGGGACATCGTATTCCGGCGTGGTATGACGCCGAAGGCAACGTGTTTGTTGGTCGTGACGAAGCGGAAGTGCGCAGCGAGAACAACCTGGGCGCAGACGTCGTGCTGACTCAGGACGAAGACGTGCTCGACACCTGGTTCTCTTCCGGTCTGTGGACGTTCTCCACACTGGGCTGGCCAGAACAGACGCCTGACCTGAAAGCTTTCCACCCTTCAAGCGTGGTCGTCAGCGGCTTCGATATCATCTTCTTCTGGATCGCGCGCATGATCATGATGACCATGCATTTCGTGAAAGACGAAAACGGTAAGCCACAGGTTCCGTTCCACACCGTGTATATGACCGGCCTGATCCGTGACGACGAAGGGCAGAAAATGTCCAAGTCCAAAGGTAACGTTATCGATCCGCTGGATATGATTGACGGTATCTCGCTGGAAGATCTGCTGGAAAAACGTACCGGCAACATGATGCAGCCGCAACTGGCAGAGAAAATCCGCAAGCGCACCGAGAAGCAATTCCCGAACGGCATCGAACCGCACGGTACTGATGCCCTGCGCTTCACGCTGGCGGCACTGGCGTCTACCGGCCGTGACATCAACTGGGATATGAAGCGTCTTGAAGGCTACCGCAACTTCTGTAACAAGCTGTGGAACGCCAGCCGCTTCGTGCTGATGAACACCGAAGATCAGGATTGTGGCCTGAACGGCGGCGAACTTGAGCTGTCACTGGCTGACCGCTGGATCCTGGCGGAATATAACCGCACGGTGAAATCTTACCGGGAAGCGATGGATAACTACCGCTTCGATCTGGCTGCCAGCATTCTGTATGAATTCACCTGGAACCAGTTCTGCGACTGGTATCTTGAGCTGACCAAGCCGGTCATGAACGGTGGCAACGAAGCGCAACTGCGTGGCACCCGTCATACGCTGGTGGAAGTGCTGGAAGGTCTGCTGCGTCTTGCGCACCCGATTATTCCATTCATCACCGAAACCATCTGGCAGCGCGTGAAATCGCTGAAAGGCATCACAGCAGAAACCATTATGCTGCAGCCTTTCCCTGAGTTTGATGCAGCAAAAGCGGACGAACTGGCGCTGGCCGATCTCGAGTGGATCAAGCAGGCGATCATCGCTATCCGTAACGTGCGTGCCGAGATGAACCTGTCTCCGGCCAAGCCACTGGAACTGCTGTTGCGTGGCGCGAGTGCGGATGCACAACGTCGTGTGGAACAGAACCTGAGCTTTATTCAGTCTCTGGCGCGTCTGGAGTCCATCACCATTCTGCCTGCTGGCGACAAAGGCCCGGTCTCTGTTACTAAGCTGGTGGAAGGTGCGGAACTGCTGATCCCAATGGCCGGTCTGATTGATAAAGATGCCGAGCTGGCACGTCTGGACAAAGAGATGGCGAAACTGGACGGCGAGATTGCTTCCATCGAAGGCAAGCTGTCTAACGAAGGTTTTGTGGCGCGTGCGCCGGAAGCGGTTGTCGCCAAAGAGCGCGAACGTCTGACGGCCTGTGGTGAAGCGAAAGTGAAACTGGCGGAACAGAAAGCCACGATTGCTGCGCTGTAATCTCAGCCAGATGTAAATGTTAAAATCTATAAAAACAGATGCCAGTCAGGGAAACCTGACTGGCATTTTTTATTCCTGCTACACCCTGATTAACGCGGGGAATTATTCTGAAATTCCTGCAAAAAAGTATCTGTCATTTTTCTCACCAGCGTTGAGAAAAACTGGTTATTAAGTGCTGCTTTATTGTAAACCATATAGACCGGTTGAGAAGGCAACGTCATATCCGTCGACAACTTCTTGATATCAAAAGCATTTTTCATTTTTTCATAGAAACGTTCTGTGATAAAAGCCAGCATGTCGGATGTTTCTACCATCGAGATAATGGAGAGAAATGAAGGGCTGATAAACCGACATTTCCTGTCAACTTGCAGCAAAGTATTAACATCCAACCTGTTAGATAAAAGACTAGTACTCTCGGAATCAACGAAAATATGGCTCTCTTGCGCAGCCTGCTCCCTTGACAGGCTCCCTCTAAGGCGAGGATGCGATCGGCGGCAAATCATCACCGGCACTTCGCTGGAAATATGCTGGCTAACCCGGGAATGGCTAACGTGCGGATGAACGTCAAAAATGATGTCAGCCTTACGGAAAATCAGAGCATCTTCAGTTTCAGCAATCGAATTGCCGCTCGTGCTGTGCACTATTTCACAGTCGGGTGCAATTTCATCCAGTACCTTGCGCATCACGTTTATCGTAAACATTGAAATGTAAGGTGAGCAGTGAACAACAAGTCGGGTCGGCAGAGAATCAAACGAGATATTCTGCAATTTCGCCACTAAATTGTCGTAAGCCTCCGCCAGGCCTTCGTGTATCCCGATCGCAACGGTGGTCGGTGCCAGTGCCTTACCATCCCTGATGAACAATGCATCATTATAATGAACACGTAAGCGCCCCAGTGCCTGACTGACAGCAGAAGGCGTGATGCCAAGGGCATCTGCGGCTTTGGTTCCGCTACGATGAATAAAAACAGCCTCAAACGTAGTCAATAAATTGAGATCAAAATTTTTCACCATTTTAAAACGATCGGTGAGTGTGTTCTCTTTCATCCTGTCCAGTCCCCTGACCTCTGGTGAAATACGAGAGTTCGTATTCTCAACATCAATCATAGTCAAGATACTCAATTTTGGTCTCCTTACCAGCAATTAAATTTCATGTATCACTCTGTAAAAATAAGGTTTTTGTCTAAAAAAACAAATAATGCCTTTCATTAACACCACGGTATATAAAGTAAATAGCAGGCTGCAAGACAGTTTTAGTTAAACCTTACTTAACTATACCTTTAACAAAGTTAAAGTAAAATCCACTTTTTTTTTATAAAATATATTTTTTTCTTATAAATTTTCTATGATTCAAAAAGATATAACCATAATTAACTTTTCTGAAAAATATATTCAGCAAATAACACGGATTGAACCTCATTTTAAGCATTGTCGTTTTCGCCAATACGACTCGTCTCCTGTCCATCCCGATAAATGGAAAAATAAGGCGTGTTATCGGGACGAGTGTGATTTACTCATCTGCCATTTGGGGCGGGTGGTGGTGTGTACGAATCTTCACATTGAAAAAGAAACAACGAAGCCCCCAGTTTTCACCAGGGGCTTCGTTGTTTACCGCAATTAATTATACTGGATAACAAATGCTGCAGTGGCTTTCAGTTCGCCCCCCGTGATCTGCTCGTCAGTTTGTACATAACGTGCCTGCAACGGAATAGTGACATCCATTTCCTGGGTTGTGTTAACAATATTATAAGAAGTATTAAAATCCAGATCCTGACCATTCATTGCCAGACGGATCCCAAGTCCTTTTGCTTCACTATCTGAAGAAACAGGAATGATATTATTGCGACCTTCATTATTGAATACGCGGAAATAGACCGG
>Ga0065704_10000131_pt1 | contig 44705 bp, 35 predicted proteins | sample SwiRhicommuniRL2_FD_59091 | JGI IMG/M metagenome (GOLD analysis project Ga0065704, IMG submission 59091) | Switchgrass rhizosphere bacterial communities from Rose Lake, Michigan, USA - RL2 v2 (version 2) | ecosystem: Host-associated > Plants > Roots > Rhizosphere > Soil | place: East Lansing, MI | reverse complement strand
TGACGGTTATTCAGTAATTTCTCAATGTTTTTTGCCAACCCATTGGCATCATCGGGCTTATGCAAATATTCGCTTTGACATAACTCAGGCATTCCTCCGGCAGAACTGGTGATCACGGGGCAGGCTCGCGACATGGCCTCTATCACAGCCCGTGGCAACCCTTCCTGATTACTCGGCTGCACATAGAGATCGACAGTATCAAGAAATGAAAAAATGTCTTTCCCCGGCGTCCTTGGTCCGGAGAAAATAATATTGTCACGCAGGGATAATTCATCAATCATTTTAATATTCTTGAATTTACTTCCCGCACCCGTGATTTCAAGAACGATCGAAAAACCTCTTTTTTTTAGCCGATAAATTGCTTGATAAAGGGTATTAAAACCTTTGTGTGGACTGTCAAGAGAAGCAATCATACCTATTTTGAAAGGCCCGCTGGAAGACGCAGTGATTTTATGCAGCCTTTGATTAAGAACATAAGCCGAAGTCGGCAATAATTCTACGTTAGAAGCAGACACTACATGATGTCTGTTGGGATAGCGTTTTTGCAAAAAACTGCCTGTCACATAAATAGCACCCCAGGCTTTTTTAATCGCCTGCTTCACTCGCCAGGTTAATACCGGGGCATAGAGTAATCCTTTCAATGAGCCGTATCCGACCATCGCATCCCAGGGGCATGCGACCACCTCAACGACATAAGGAATATTCATCTGCCGCGCAAGCTTTGCGGTAATAAGACCTGTTTCGCTGGGTAACCTGATCACAACGCCATCACAGCCCCTGAGAGCCTCTTTAATTGCGATGACATTTTTACGGGAGGGTAATAACACAGACTTCAAAGAGGAATGATTTTCTATTTTTTTGAAAACCATTCCGTTGCCGCTGGCCAGAGTCCAGTGCGGCGAAAATGAGGAATCACTTTTATAACGGGATAAAACTATTATTTCATCAAAATGATGCAAATACCGGGCAAAAGCAGAATAAGGAAGTTTACCAGGAGAATATACTTTCTCATCGTGATGAATAAAATAGTGGTCATGNGCAAAAACCATTTTCATGGTAATTCCTTAACTTTCATTGCAGGNGATCCAGCATACACCCCCGCNGTNAGGTGTTTTTTGGTAACAGAATTCGCCGCTACCACGACGTCAGAATCAATGACCGAACCTGCCAGGATCCTTACTCCGCATCCCACCCATACATTTGAAGCAATACAAACATTTCTCAGGTCGAGCGACTGATATTTAAAGGGCTGTCCGCACAATTCGTAACGATGTTCAAAGGAGATGATCGAAACAGAATGTGCAAACGATACATCACTGCCCACAGAAATATTTCCGGCAGCATCAACATAAGCGCGTTCATGAAAACTGATATTACTACCCAGTGAGAGGTTTTGCGGATTTTTGAATACGCACCATCGTCCGATATAGACATTCTCTCCGCACGTTTTTACCAGCGTACGAATAAGAATATAACGGATCCCTACCCCGATTCCTCCGGGAAAACCGGAGAAGACATCCAGAAGATAAGCGCGGAAAATTTGCGGTAAAAGAGACGTTATGGCACATAAAACGAGAATAACTCCCCGCCAGCGACGAAAAGACGCACGGCCAGTTTTAATATTTTCAGGCATATAACCTCAATATTTCTGTCGCATTCTGCCCGATTGAAAAACGGCCTGTTATAACATCAGTATTAATTTTTCTCGTTGCTGACTGAGTCATCAATACATCAATCTCTGACGTCCATGCGCAGAGATCGCTGAGTGACTGATGGGAAATACGCTCAGTCACATCAATAAGCCGCGGAACGTGCAAGGACGCGATGACCGGCAATCCGGCAGCCTGAGCTTCAATAGCCGCAAGCCCGAGACCTTCGTGCAGCGACGGGAACAGGAACACATCCATAACATCGCGTAAAATTAACAATGCATCNTTTCTTGCGCCGGTCAGGATAACTTTGTCAGCNAGACCNCGCTCAACGGCNCTTTTGTGNAAGTCTTTTCGCAAACTTCCTTCACCNACAATCAGTAAACACACATCTTGATCCCGGTATTGCGACAGTATTTCAAGCAGGAATTTGTGATTTTTGACGGATTCCATTCGCCCGACNGTTCCCAATACGAACGTGCTTTCAGCAATGCCCAGATCATGTTTAAGGCTGGTGGGAGCAGNAGACACAAGACGATGGAAATCTTTNCCACAGGGAATAATATTGACCACAGGCGCCCCTGTTTTATAGTGGCAACGCGCTGAATCTTCACTTACCGCGACGCAACAGGTTGAATAACGCTTAGCCAGGAAAATTTTGAAACTGATTTCAACGCGTTTTATCGGACCAGCATTTTGGTAGTGCAGCGTTCGATCTGAATGAGCATGGGAAATAATCCGTGCTATTCCACACCTTTTAGCAATGTACGCCACGAGACCATTATTGAAGCTGACATGACTATGACAGACGTCATATTTGTTCTTCCTGAAAACGGAGAATAAGGCAGCCAGGTATTTCAGCGGTTTTTTATAAGAAGGAATATGTATTATTTTGCAATCCATAGCTAATAAAGCATCTTCGTAAAACCCTTTATGGGGCTTATCGACGATAAAGGTGTGTTGAATACTTCCTGAGGTTTCTATCGCAAAATCAAAAAGCCAGCTTTCAATCCCACCGATATCCAATTGACCTAACAGGTGTACAACTTTAATTTTCTTCATCTGATGTCCCTGAGGCATAGGTTCTTAAATAAAGGAGTATGGAGAAAATAACCAGTGGCATAATTAGCAATTGTTTTCTGAAAACGGCATCCCCCACGCTTCCAAAAGTATAATCGGTACGGATAGCGTAGAACCCAACCAACGTCATTACGGCAGAATAAATCAGGACACACATAATCGATGACATCAGTCTGGAGTCCAAAATGAGTGTGGTATATTTTATTGTTCTGATAAGCACAAAAACTATAGTCACAATGACACAGAGCGCAGGTAGTAATGTAAACCCTTCATAATTCATCCACTGCGCAGGGTTAGGGGCCATATACATAAAAGCAAAAATCATTGGCCAGTTAATAATCAGCAGAATAGATTTGAAAAATGCGGCCAGCATGAGAATAAAAAAAGCTCCTAACGTGATGAACTTCATTGCCCGGTAATATTCCAGAGTAAAAACCACATACAGAAGTGCCGTTACGGGAGAATAAGGTCGGAGCAGGAAACAATAGCCAGCCAGCATCAGTATCACAACGGCCTTGAATAATCGCATCACTTTCCCCTGCGTCTTACAAAAATCGACTAACGCCAAAGCCAGAAGGATTGTCAGAAAGAGAATGAATATATCTTTACCAAAAACTGAAGAGAAATAATTAAACGTCGGAGAAACAATAATCAGGGATATCAGAACACAGCGAAAATCAACTGAACTCACATTAGAAAACAATCGACTCATTGCCGCGATGCTCATCAATTTAAACATAAAATTGAAAATAACAATATAAAATGGATCTTTGGCAGGCATCAAACTATAAAATATATGAACTGGCACCCCGAAAATAAAGAAAGATCCCGGCCCTTCAGTCATGCCGTTCTCATGCATTGCGGCCATTCTCGCCACAGCACCGGATAAAATTTCACTCAGCGAATTATTTGACAGTAAAAAATTATAATATCGTACGGCATCTATTCCGGGGAAAATATTAAAAACATTAATACAATAAAAAGTATAGATAGCAGAAAATAATAATGCCGCAATGATCAAATAATTATACCGGGCCCCAGGAATGGTAATCGCGGGAATGCTCAACGCGGTCAAAGTAAAAATCACCCCGCCTGCAGCATCACGGGCATCAAAAATAAGATGTGTTATACACACAGAAGTGAGCATCATCAAACAAAGGTAAATAACACCACGTTTAAAATCAATATTCACTGTTACCTCACTGGTCGCTTTCTGTCACAGGCCTGAACACAGTTATATACATCAGCAAAGCAACAAAACTATTTGAGAAAAACAATACCCATGGTACAGAAAACACATTCATAAACTTACAGACCAAGAATAATATGACACAGTGAATAACCCCACCTGTAAAAGTACAATAAGAAATTGCTTTACTCTTCCCATAAAAAAAACAAGTCGATGCCATAATCAGATAGAACCCCTGCGATAAAAATGCAGGAACCATAATGACTACAAATCGTTTAACGTCCTTATACTCCTCACCCGCCACCAGATTGTATANTCCCTCGGGAATTAACTGTGCCANAATGGTTACCAGTGTGCTCANAAAAAAATACCCAACGAAGATCAGNGTAAAGTGTTTACGGCTGATTTTATTATTTTTCAACTGACTGTACAGGTGAGGTGTTAATGCTTTATTCAGGGCCATCAGCACCACAGTAATAATTACGCTTAACTGAAATGATGCAGAGTAATTTCCCAGCGTGGAACTGGAAAAATAGTTACTGATCATAATCCTGTCCAGTCCTGACCGGGCCAGAAAGCTCATATTATGAATAATGAGTGGAATACCAAAAAGTAGCAATTGTGATGATGTTTTTTTAACGGTATCAAAACAAAAATCAGCCTGCTTCAGCCAGTTTCTGTTGGACCATGAAGAAATAAATATTGAAATCAGGAAACCAAGAATAATCGCGTAAACCCTGATTTCATAGCTTACCTTAAAACAGTACAGGAACAATAATGTGATAACGAATGACATTGCTGCATTAAGGACTTGAGCAGTCATGTATTTCTTCGCTTCTTTCCTGGACTGATTAATCGATACGAGGTTTGTATAAATACATTGAAAATATCCCGCAATCGCGGCAAGAATAATTATATCACTCGGATAAAAAGCATATACCCCAGCAACGCAAAGGATAAAGGCAACGGATGATATAATGACAGAGGAGAAGAAATAGTCTGCCGAGTTGTAATCTTCTTGCGTATATTCGTACTTAATTATTGCGGCAGATGCGTTTAGTCCAATGAAGACAAAGAAGACCGCAACATAGGCATTAAATAAGGATATTTTCCCATACTGCTCAGGGCCTAAAGCACGTGAGAGAACAGGGAGAAGAAGGAAGGGGAAGATTTTTACAATCAGTTCCCCTCCGACATAAATAATACTATCACTGAATATCTTTCTCATTATTTTTCACTAACTGGCATGATAAGCATCGTGATTCAGTCTTGATTGTCAAAAATAAGAATCTCTGTTAACCCCTGCAATATCAAAACTCAGTGGTAAACTCTCATGTTTCAGGCGAATGATATTCATAAATTTCTTTTTTCCCATAGTTATAAAAACCAGAAGGTTTATTAACTACTGCGTTGAGTATCACTCCATTAATATCAATGTTATTTCTGTTAAATACTCTGATTGCGGATTCTATTTCACGCACTGTGCTCTGCTCAAATTTAGCGACCAGCATAGAAATACCTGCGTACCTACCTATAATAACGGCATCGCTTACCGCAAGGACTGGTGGCGCATCAAGTATGACGAAATCATAATTGTCTGAGGCCCAATGAATAAGATCGTGATACTGCTTACGCAGCAAAAGCTCTGAAGGGTTTTTTGACCACTTCCCGCGAGTGATAATATCCAGTCCGGGGATTTTAGTACTCTGAACAGCTTCCTGACACGTGATTGAACCCGTAATCGCATCGGTTAACCCGACGTTCTTAACATCGAAGATCCGATGCGCATATCCTTTTCGCATATCACAGTCAATATATAAGACCCGCTTGTCAGCCTGACTCACCACCACTGCAAGGTTGGAGCTGATGAATTGTTTTCCCTACCTCCGGAGTGGCACCGGAGATCATCAACACATTTGAACGAGCTTCCATCATCGAGAAATACAAACTGGTTCTTAAATTCCTCAGAGCTTCTATCGCAATATCTGATGCTTTTTCAAGTGCTAACAAACTAACAGGCCGAGTATCACTCATAGAATGAGAATAGTGATCATTCCTCCACTCTGACAGAGGCACATTTGAAACGACATTAAGACCGATATCTTCAAGTATTTCTGCGGAGTCGATACCCTGCTGTAATGAGACCTGTGCCAGTATAAATCCAACTGATGAAATCAATCCCAGGCAAGCAAAGATAAATATTACCAGGACTTTATCAGGCTTAACCGGTTTTAATCCTGTGACGGCACTGTCGATAATTCTGACAGAGCCAATAGTACTTGCCTGGCTGATTTTAAGTTCTTGCTGCTTATTCAACAACTGCATATAAACGAGCTGACCCGATTGGACATCACGCGTCAATCTGACGACTTCCTGTTGCGTCAGAGGCAAGGTGCTGACTTTTTCATTCAGATTTTTNNTTTCATTCTTTCAGAACCTGGATTTTTTCAATCAATGCTAAATAAGCCGGATGTTGTGTTGTATATAACTTTGAAATTTCGGTTTCTTTAAGGATAAGCTGATTAATCTGACCATCGAGTTGCACCATGCTATCGAGCGTTGATTTTGCTTCCATCGGTAAATCTACGGAATTGTTACGGCTTCTGAAGGCGTTTAATTTCGTTTCCGCGATCCCGAGATTGTTTTTTACCTGCGGAAGCTGACTCTTAATAAATNCCAGACTTTTCTCCGCTTCTTCCGCTTTTCGGTGAATACTTTGACGAGCATAGCAATCAATNATTGTCTGAAGGATGNTCTTAATTTGTTTACGATCCCTGCCATTGTAGCTAATAGTCAAAATACCGGTATCTTTGCCCTGATCGATGACGTTGACATTGGCTCGTAACTCCTCAATGACCTTGAGTGTTTCAACTTTGGTAACAGAAAACTTATCTCCCTTAAGAGCATGTATTTCGTTCACTTCAATACGAAATTCAGGAGTTTCCAGNATCTTCCCTGCCNTTCCNGATACGGTAGTACCGGACGGTGACGTTATCTGATACTCAGCNTCANTGAGAATTTCAAGNGTATAAGAACCTCCGATAACACCTCTGCGTGGCTCAAAGATATCCACCGCGATCCGCGGTACTCCAGGCTGTGANTAACGTCGTATCGCCTCTCCAATGATGGGGAAACTGATAAAACGAACTTCAGTATCCAGATTCAGTTTAGCAACCGTTTCNCCAAGGATTGCCCGGGAGGTAACCAGTTGCATTTCTGTNGCAGAAACAGGCGATTTCGCCGGCAATAATTGCGAGATATTACTCATCATGTCGATTTCGCCTGAGTGATCGACCTGAACTAAAGCGTCAGCATGATAAACCGGAGATGATAAAAAGGCATATAACAAACCGACAAAGACAAAAATAAAGGTAATCACAATAATAATGTATCTTTTATCAATGATAGCGCCCATATTTTTACGTAAATCAAACTCGTCCGGGATACATTTATTTCCTGACTGACCCGTCATTTTTCCAATCATTTTAAACCCTGATAATTTAAAGCAGCCTTCCAGCCAGATACTGACTCTTTTATAAGAGAGAATATATAATCAAATGCTTCCATATCTTTTCCATAAGGATCGGGAATTTCTTTCCGCTGATTCCAGTGGCCCAGCAGCATAATTTTCCCTCTGATTTCGGGTAAAGAATGAGTGATGGCACTGATATGTGTCCGCTCCATCACCAGAATAAGATCAAACTCCTTACCCCTTTCTGGTGTGAACGGCTTCGCCTTATGATTTTCCAGTGATATCCCGTGGCGTTCTGCCACCATTTTTGCCATGTGATCAGCCCTTTGTCCCTTAAGCGCAGATAAGCCTGCCGACTGTATATTTTTTTCAGGCAGACATTGTTTCATCAAGGCTTCGGCAATCGGTGAGCGACATATATTCCCCACGCACACCACCAGGATAGAATTAAATATCACCTTTTCTTACCAGTTTCGAATATAACGGGCAGTTTCCGTCAGATCATGAACCCCGGTAATGGTTGGCAATAATTGTCCGATAATACGGTTCCATTTAGCCAGCGGAGCTGTCGTCACATAAACAATATCGTAAGGCTCAAGCTGGAATTCGGTTCCCAGCACCAGTGCCGTAGCATCGCTTGCATTCAACTGGTAGATGTTCGCTATTTTCTTTTTAGCATCCCCTTTCAGGGTTCTGATGACAAATACCCCTGTGGCATCCGACGTTAACGGATCCATGCCTTCGGCATTAGAGAGGGCTTCGGTCAGTGTCATGCCGCTACGATCCATGCGAAGTGTCGTTTGCTTTTTCACTTCGCCCATCACGAACACTTTCAGCTCGTCGTTTCTCGGGACATACAGGATATCTCCCGGCTCAAGCAAACGGTTCTGCCGCATATCTCCATGCTTCATTAAAGACTGCAGTGAAATGAGAGATTTCTCGCCATTATGCGACAACACGATATTATTCCAGTCCGCATTTTCACTTAATCCCCCCGCCAGATTAATTGCGTCCATNATGGTCATGGGAACGTTAGTGACAGCTAACTGACCGGATTTTTCCACCTCACCGGTGACATAGACTTTCTGCGAGCGGAACGTCGCAACATTGACATCGACCTGCGGCGATTGAATATATTGGGTGAGCCTGGCGGTAATATCACGACGAATTTCAGAGGTCGTTTTGCCTGCCACGTTGACCATCCCTATGTAAGGGTAAAATATGGCACCTTCGGCGTTAACCCAGTTCCCGGCATCGCCGGCACTTCGATACTGACCGGCAGGTGTCGTCAGTTCAGGATGATCCCATACCGTAATTGTTAATATATCGCCGATGCCAACATAGTACTGGTACTTGTTAACACGTGAATCAAGGTCGCTATTGACTGTCGCAATGGCAGGGTGACGAACAAGTGACTCCACCAGTTTAGGCGTGATGGGATAAATATCGACCATTGCATTAATATCCTGATAAGGGCCGTTTTCTTCCACGACATTTTTACCGGAAGTACTTAGACCGATACCAGGCGATAACGAACATCCACAAAGCGATACTACAAATATGATGAGTGGAATAGTAACAATCTTAACTTTCATAACGTTTTAACCGTTTATTTTCATGGGGAGTAGATTTAATGGTGTTGTTTTTAGCAAAATCTTCACAAGGAGTCTGGAGGGAATATTGTTACTCAATTTAGGGATCGATAAATATTGCGATAGCATTGAGTATTTTTTCACGCTACCGCCCATGGATGTTGTAGACATCCATTAGAATAATAAAATCACCAATAAGTCCTTTACAAAAAATTTAATATTAGCCAGTCTCCGCTTAAAAAAAGCAGAATTTAAACATATCTATAAATTAGTATAAATGCCGACGACAATAACAGATCGTTTATCGTCGTGTTTATTGTACTGATATTTCTATGGTTTCATTATTATTCTCATCTCCCGGGGAGACTTCTGAATATTTTGTATGAATCGCCAGCCAGTGACGAACAAAACAATAGATGACAAAAATCAGGCAGAATAAAAATAAAGACAGCAGTTCATTTACTTTAAGAATATTTAATCCGATACCAAATGCATTCATCAAAAAAGAGCCAAGAAGAATAATACTGAGAGTTTTTTTATTGGAGAAACCATAATTTATGAGCAAGTGGTGCAGATGCGTTCTGTCTGGCTTGAAAGGAGAATGTCTTCGGATGAGACGCCCAAACATCACCGCAACCAGATCCATCAGTGGGACAGCGATCAACCAGATTGCGGTTGCAGGTGCCATCACGGCGTTATATTCCCCGGTGGCCAGCATGATAGCCCAGATAACCGTAAACCCAAGGAATGTACTCCCCGCATCTCCCATAAAAACTTTCAACCTGGAACAGCTGACATTCAGGATAATGAAAGGAACAATTGCCGCAATAAAAAGCTGACAGTACAGTGCCATAGGCATTTTCCCTGCCACAGCAAAGCAGATTGCCAATCCCGTAAATGACAGAATACTTAACCCGCCTAACAGCCCGTCAATTCCGTCTATCATATTGAAAGCATTAACTGATGCCCAGACAGCCAGCAATGAGACGGGGAAACTTAAGATCCCCAACCTAAGCTCGTAATTGTTCCACAAATTGCCGAAAGAGCTAATATATACGCCGTCAGACATAATGATAATTGCACCTGCCGCCTGAACAATCACGCGAAGAAATACTGAAAGAGCATAGCGATCGTCAAGAACACCGATACAAACCAGAAGGAAGCTACTCATCAGAAAAGCATTATTGTGCGCAACGGAAGGAAAAAAAAGTAAATTTATTACTACCACCGTGAGATAGATAGCAATGCCGCCTACCAGCGGAATATTACTGCTGTGTTTTTTTCTGTAATCAGGCTTGTCGACCAGTTTTAATTTAATACTTACAGCCCTGGCCGCCAGTAAAAAAATAAAACAAATGATAGGGGTGACAAATAAAAATCCGTACATCCCGTTAACATCCTTTTCCATGGAGTTTTTATTTTAACAGTTGAAGTAAGCTTGGCAATTTATAGGAACGGAAAGTAAAAAGCAACATCTGGAAACAAGTTTGATTTGAAAGTTGAGAGGGAGAACATGAAAATAACACGTACAACTAATATCACACAAAGCATACAAAAAACGAATTATTTTCTGCAATTAATAACGCAAACAAATAATCAAACGAACTAACACAGACTATTTATATTAATGGCAATACTTGAAAAAATAAAACATTCACAAAGCATATCAATATCATAAATAATGGAGAGGTTATTGCCTCCCCATTATTTTAAAACCAGCAAGCGGATAATTTATTTTTTACAGCAAATTACGCAGAAACCACATACCCCATCACGCGCTTCCAGCCGACCGTTTTTTTCTCAATATACACACCCTGCAATTCTGGGGAGAAACCCGGCAGCAGATTGATACCTTCTTCCAGCGCCATAAAATAGCGCTGAACCGCCCCGCCCCACAGTTCGCCCGGCACGACACATAGCACGCCAGGAGGATATGGCAGCGCGCCTTCCGCAGCGATACGGCCTTCGGCATCACCAATTGCCACCAGCTCGATGTTATCGCGGATAAACTCGTTATGCGCATCCTGCGCATTCATCACTACCTTCGGGAAACTCCTCTCACGGAACATCTCTTTCTGTAACTCTTTCACATCAAAGCTGACGTAGAGATTATGCATTTCCTGGCACAGCTGACGGATGGTGTAATTCCGGTAGCGGTCTTCGTTTTTGCGATACACCGTCGGCAGCACTTCGCTGAGCGGCGCATCTTCTTCGATGTATTGCTCAAACCGCACCAACTCTTCCACCAGCAACTGCATTTTGGCCGGTGTTTCCGCCGGGGTAAGCAGGAACAAAATCGAGTTCAGGTCACATTTCTCCGGCACGATGCCATTCTCGCGCAGATAGTTCGCCAGAATGGTCGCCGGTATGCCGAACTCCGTGTATTTACCGCTGGAAGCATCAATGCCCGGCGTNGTCAGCAGCAGCTTGCACGGATCAACGAAATACTGTTTNTCGGCATAACCGTCGAAGGCGTGCCAGCGTTCACCCGGCACAAAATCAAAGAAACGCACATCGTTGGCCATTTCATTGGTTTCATGATCCTGCCAGCGTTTGCCGCCGACGGTTGGNGGAACNAACGGTAAAATCATCGAGCACTGATCAAGCAGCATTTTGCGGGTTTCGATNCCNAGCTTCACGCACTCCATCCACATGTGTTTTCCGCTGCCACCGGCATGAATGCGCGCATTGACGTCAAGCGCGGCAAACAGCGGATAAAACGGGCTGGTCGAAGCATGCATCATAAACGCATTGTTGAGCTTTTTATGGCTGCAATGACGCTTCTGGCCTTTGATGTGATTGTCTTTTTTGTGGATCTGCGAGGTCTGCGAGAATCCGGCCTGCTGCTTATGTACCGACTGCGTAACGATAATGCCAGGGTCATTTTCGTTCAGCTCCAGCAGCAGCGGCGAGCATTCTTTCATCATCGGGATGAATTGCTCGTAACCGACCCACGCGGAATCAAACAGGATGTAATCACACAGATGACCGATTTTATCGACCACCTGACGCGCGTTGTACACGGTACCGTCATAAGTACCAAGCTGGATAATCGCCAGGCGGAACGGACGTTTTTCAGTCGCGCGATGTGGCGCCACTTCTTTGATTTGTGCTCGCAGATAAGTTTCATCGAAACAAGCCGCATCAATGCCGCCGATAAAACCGAACGGATTACGCGCTGTTTCGAGATAAACCGGCGTAGCGCCCGCCTGCAACAGCGCACCGTGATGGTTTGACTTGTGGTTATTACGGTCGAACAGCACCAGATCGTCGCGGGTCAGCAGCGCGTTGGTGACGACTTTATTGGCCGCAGACGTGCCGTTGAGCACGAAATACGTTTTATCCGCGCTGAAGACTTTAGCCGCATACTTTTGGGCATCTTTCGCTGAACCTTCGTGGATCAGTAAATCGCCCAGTTTGACGTCCGCATTACACATGTCGGAGCGAAAAATATTCGGGCCATAGAAATCATAAAACTGGCGCCCTGCCGGATGACGACGGAAAAACTCGCCGCCCTGATGCCCCGGACAGGCAAAAGTGGCGTTCTCCATCTCGACATACTTTTTCAGCGTATCGAAAAACGGCGGGAATAAGGCTTCTTCATAAACCTGTGCGGCAGACTCAATCTGCGCGGCATAAAATGCCTGATTGGCGTCCGATAGCGTGATTACGCCTTTCAGCAACGGCAGAAACTCAGGTGAAATCTGCTCTGTACCCTGCACCGCAACAAACGCGGGAATACCAAATCCCAGCGTTTCAATATCCGCCAGCCTGCCGTGGTTCAGGTCACCGACAGAAATAATGATGGCCGCAACGTCCGCGTAATCGGCGCGACGCAGGTCAACGACCAGACGTGCTGTCTGGAGATAAGGGGCGACGGAAGCGCTTGCTGCAAGTTTTAAGTGTTTCATTCAGGCTCTCAAACGGTTAAGTAAGAGGGTGTGCCAGGTGGCACGGCAATGAGCTGGCGCATACGTCATTAAAGGTATAGAGCGCAGAGTCCAGCCCGGCAAATGACGTTGGCTAAAGCGAGATATCGAGTGCAACAGAACAATGCCGGTATGGCAAAGTGGTGACAAATCGGGTTTCAGGCCAGGCCACGTCTGATAGACAACATTAAAATCAGAGAACTGNTCTGTTTTATTCTCTGTTTTTAATAATGCCTGACAGCGAGCAAACGGTAGCCTTACCGCATGAAAGAGACTACAAATGGAGGAAAACTGAAATCGTGGTGTTTACAGCACCCGGAGATCATCATCAGATTGTTTGTGCACTGACGAACAGTGCGATGTGATAAACCAGCCATGCCGCAACCCTCTTGAGCTGTCGCGTGAAAACGGGATCAGAGTTGTTTAATAAATCGGCGCAATAATGGCATCTTTTACCCCCCTGTTCAACCCTGAACATTGCGCGAATTTCTTACAGAATGCGACATAGATTACGCCCGGAATTTCCGCGCTTTTCGGGATTATTGCCGGGTACGAACGGGGCAAGCGGCCTGAACCCTAAGTTAAATCGTCAAATTGTCGTAAAAAGCATCAGTCGGTTGACGAACCCCGCGGTTGTCACAAAAAGCCGTTGACGGCACATGCCCGATACGGTTTAATGCGCCCCGTTGCCCGGATAGCTCAGTCGGTAGAGCAAGGGATTGAAAATCCCTGTGTCCTTGGTTCGATTCCGAGTCCGGGCACCATATTTAAAGAAACCCGCCTATGGCGGGTTTTTTGCTTTCAGAGATACGGACTCTCCATCGAACTTCGTTCGATGACTCGCCTTGACAGGCTCGCCCTGCGGGCCAACGGCAAAGCCGTTGTTCAAACGCCTGCGGCGTTAGTCCGGGTCCGGGCGCCCTATTTAAAGAAACCCGCCTATGGCGGGTTTTTTGCTTTCAGAGATGCGGACTTCTTCAGTGTGTCAGGGAAACCCGTACTCATTAAACGCCCCGATAGCCAGGCGTTTAATGAAGTTTACGATTGTCGCTATTTCGACATTGTCACCAAAATAGGCTTTTTCACGAACAGTCCGTAGCTTAACGCGCCCAGCATCAGTAAACCGGCGCCGAGAAAGAAGACGTTGGTGAACTGCCCGGTTGCATCCAGAATAAGCCCGGTGACAATCGGCGCACAGGCCGCCCCCAGGAAACCACCGAAGTTCTGAATGGCGCCCATCGATGCCACCTGCTCTTTCGGCGCAATGTCTGAGGCCAGCGTCCAGATGACACCCTGCGGCAGTTGCGAGAAGAAGTAGCCAACTGACAGCAGCGCGATACTCAGTGTTGTGTTGTGCACAAAAGGAATCGGCGCCACAAAGCAGGCCGCCAGCGCTGCCCCGGCCACAATCGGCACCTTACGCGCGGTAATCGTCTTCACACCGCGACGGATAAGACGGTCAGAGATAGCCCCGCCGCACAGCACACCTAAAATCCCCGCCAGGAACGGAATGGCCGCCAGCCAGCCTGTTTGTTTCAGGCTAAAACCCAGCGATTTTTCCAGGTAGCCCGGCAGCCAGGTCAGGTAAACCCAGATAGTGAACATGATAGAAAAGTTGCCGATCACCATAAACCAGGTGGTTTTATGCCTGAACAACGCTCCCCAACTCGCCTTGTTATTGCCGTTAACTTCGGTCACCGACTTCTGCACCAGCTGAGAATTGGCGTGGATCACCTTTTCTTCGCGCTCGGTCGGATTGCGGTAAAATTTCAGCCATACCAGCAGCAGCGGAATCCCCGCCAGGCCAATGGCAATAAACATGCCGCGCCAGCCGAGCGTTAACAGCAGCACGGTCAGGATTGGCGGTGCAATGGCATTGGCAATCTGCGAACCGGTATTGATGATGGAGGTCGGCAGCGCGCGCTCTTTATCAGAGAACCAGCGGTGAGTAATCTTGATGCCGGAGGTAAAGAACGGTGATTCGGAAATACCCAGCAGCATGCGCAGGGCATAGAACATGGAATAACCATTAACGAAACCTGCCATCACCGTGAAGGTGGACCACAGCCCCACGCCCCACGAGAACATTTTTTTAGGACCGAAACGGTCAACCAACCAGCCCGCAGGCAGGTTTGCCAGCGCATATGGCCACAGGAAAGCAGACAGCAGCAGGCCCATTTCCGTCTGGCTGAAACCAAACTCTTTCGCAATGGTGGTATTAGCAATACTTAAATTGGCACGGTCGAGATAATTAATGACCGCCGCCATTAACAAAATAAAAATAATGCCCCAGCGCAAGCGTGAAACAACAGGAGCAGCCGTTTTAACCAAAGATGTATCGGGAGGAGAGGTAGCGTCTTTCATCATTTTAATTATCCACTATTGGTTATTCATAAATAAGTCATCATTGAACAGACTCAGGTGAATTTTAATCACAGCTTTACGAATAAAAGACTGACTTCGGGTATTACAGCAAGGGCGATGTAAATCTTGCGGAAAGAAAAACGGCAAACATGCCGGGTTCCAAACGAATCAGCGATTCATTATTCGTTTCCTGATAAAACACGATGTCATGCTTCTCCGCCCGGTCTTCTGCCACCTCGTGCTCCGCCGCACCGCGCGCCACACCGATGGTTTCTTCTCCCTGCAAGAGAAATTGAATATCTGCAAACCTGAAATGTGACTCAGCCCGCATTTCATGAGCAGGAACGGTATTCATTTCCTGCAGAAGGCAAAACATCTTGTCCGGAATAATATCGAATTTCCCTGGTGTCAGCGTGGTAAAATCAGTTTGAGTAATATACTCAATACCTTTATTAATAATCGGATGGAAAGCGAATTTCTCACGTTCCCAGTCTCTCAGGCAACATACGATCATGTTGAATAATCCTTTTATATTTATATTCAGGGTCGGATTACGGCTAAAAAAGGTTATAGATTTGAAACTGACGGCCTGGCAGCATCATCATGTGCATAGAATATCCGACCAGGCCATTAATCAGCGGATAAGATGGCAACTCATCCGCATCACTCACTCATGGCTATCTCACCTTATACGGCGGTCGATTTTTTTCTGTCCACAGCGCCGTGCCGCTGTGAATTTGATCCAGCAATACGGTCAGCCCCCAGAACTTTTCCAGCACATTGTCTTTATTCACACGGCAGAACTCGCTGTCGAAAGTGCCCAGTCGCTGATGATAAATCTTGGCATTCTTCGGATACCCCAGTGTTTCAGTCACCGCGCCCAGCGACAGGAAAATGGCTAACTCGTCGGCGAGTTGCGGCTGGGTTGCCGCCTTGTGATACAGCCAGCTGTAAAGCTCGGGGTGGAAATTGGTGAACACGCCGCTGAATCCTTTAGACCCCGCCNGCATCGCCGGATAAGCAATCGCNGCATTAGCATTAATGATGTTCAACGGCGTATTTGCCACCAGCTTCACGCGGCGGGTAACGGTTGCCAGGTCACAGCTCACGTCTTTCAGTACAACGAAGCGGCCGGTGTTGGCGCAGTAAGTGAGCTCTTCGTCGGTCAGCAGACGGCGATACGGTGCAGGACACTCATACAAACCCAGCGGCATGGATTCAGGCAAGGCACTCAGCAACTTATCCAGGGTGGCAAAGAAGGTCTCACTGCCCTGATTTTTCGGATCGAGATGGTTGGTGACCAGCACCAGTGCGTCGGCTCCGGTTTTCGCCATCGCACTCAGCTCACTGATTTGGTCATTGATATCATCACTGATATGGCCCGAGGCAATTACCGGCACGCGCCCCGCGACGTGCTTCACCACAAACCCGGCCAGCGCAACGCGCTCTTCGAGGGTCAGAAACTGCATTTCGCTCGACTGACACACGGCGAACAACGCATCTACACCTTTCTCAAGATACCAGTCGATCAAACGGGTCAGGCCCGGATAGTCAATCTGGTTGTCTTCGGTGAAAGGGGTCAACATCACCGGCACGATGCCTTCAATACTTTTAGTCATGACTGCTCCTTAAGACGGAATCGATTACGTGGCCGCTAAACTCAATGCATCAAGGCAGCGACCGTCACAAGAAACTAAAGAATTACCGCAGCATTTATCGCTGCGCCAGACGTGCTGAAACCTGAGCCTTATCAGGCATGTTTGATGCACCTTCACGCTCGACGGCCAGCGAGGCAAACGCCGCGGCATAGGTCGCCGCCTGAACCAGACTTTGTCCATTGGCAATACCTGAGGCCAGCGCGCCGTTGAAAGCATCGCCTGCACCGGTGGTATCAACGCTCAGCGCCGGGAAGGCCGGAATGTGCTGGAACTGATTACCGTCAAACAGCAACGCGCCGCGCGATCCCATGGTAATAATCACCCGCCTCGCCCCCTGGCTGACGATACGCTGTGCAGCCTCTTTGGCGCTGGCTAAATCCTTCACGTCAATGCCGGAAAGCTGCGATGCCTCAGTTTCATTAGGTGTAATAACGTCAACATATTCCAGACACTCAAGCGCATGGCTCGAGAAAGGAGCCGGGTTGAGAATCACCTTCACGCCCAGCGCTTTGGCCAATTTCATCGCGCTCAGGGTAGCGGCAAAATTGTTTTCGAGCTGTACGAGCAGCACGTCCGAATCTTCCAGTTCGGGGGCGATCGCTGCCACTTCGTCTTCACTGATGGTTTTATTGGCACCGGAATAAATGGCAATCATGTTCTCGCCGTTTTCCTGCGAGACATAAATGATGGCGTTGCCGGTCGGCTCAGTGTCCGACTGATAAAGGGTAAAGGAGTGGATCTCCGAGGAGGTCAGGTGATCATAAGCAAACTGGCTGAACTGATCCTTACCCACCTTGGAAACGAAATGCACTCTGGCACCCGCACGACTGACCGCCGTGGCCTGATTCGCCCCTTTGCCGCCGGGGCCGAGCGTGCTGCCCAGCGCCAACAGGGATTCTCCGCCTTTTGGAAAACGTTCAACCTTCGCCACGATATCGACGTTAAATGAACCCAGAATGCAAACCTTACCTTTCATGTTCTTTCCTTTCCCCTGTTGTACGCTCTGCTTTCTTTTCTGACTCTGCAGCCGTTGCAGCAACACTTCAAAGTTGCCTCCGGTGTCAGCAATTAGCTTTGACTGCAAACTCCGCCGTATCACCATTGCACCGCCATGACATCGCTGAACCAATTTTTCAGCCGCCAGGGCATTCAGATCACTGCGAATGGTCTCTCTGGTCACCGCAAACAGGGACGCCAAAACCTCCACTTTTACCCGCTCGTTTTTATCCAGATATTCCAGGATTTGCTGCCGACGTTCTTCAAGAAACATATCCACCCGCCTTCTCTGTATTCAGAATAAGTGCACGAAACTGATTAAAGAGTGATGATGCTCATAGCTTAACCAGCAAAACGGAAGTAAACAAAAATGGGAATTTTTGATTTGGCGAAGTGAGAAGAAAGGAGCAGAAAAGAGCCATCGAAAGTGAGGGGCTGTCACAAGAGGGCGCGCATCACCCTGATGCTCGTTTCACCCGGACACACATGACGCCGCCTCTTTTCGTAACAGAAACTATACTTTATTTTCATCAGGATAGTGACGCTGGCAGGATAAAGAATGACCCAACAAAGACCGCAATTTTCATTGAAAGTACTGACGATTAATACTCACAAGGGCTTCACCGCGTTTAATAAACGCTTCATTTTACCCGAGCTGCGCGACGCGGTACGCACCGTCGGTGCCGATATCGTCTGCCTGCAGGAAGTGACGGGCGCACATGATGTGCATTCATTGCACGTGGAAAGCTGGCCGGACACCCCCCATTACGAGTTTCTTGCTGACACCATGTGGAGCGACTTCGCCTACGGGCGCAACGCGGTCTACCCGGAAGGTCATCACGGCAATGCCGTCCTTTCACGCTATCCCATTGAACATTACGAGAATCGCGACGTGTCAGTCGCGGGTAGCGAGAATCGCGGTCTGTTGTACTGCCGTATCGTGCCCCCGCAGCTTGGGTCTTCTGTCCACGTGATTTGCGTACATCTGGGTCTGCGCGAAGCGCACCGCCAGGCGCAGCTCAAGATGCTGGCCGACTGGGTTAACGCTTTCCCGCAGGGAGAACCGGTGCTGGTGGCGGGCGATTTCAACGACTGGCGGCAAAAAGCCAATCGCCCGCTTAAAGTACAGGCGGGACTCGATGAGATTTTCACCCGCGCAAAAGGCCGCCCGGCGCGCACTTTCCCGGTCAGGATGCCGCTTCTGCGCCTTGACAGAATCTATGTGAAAAATGCCAATGCCAGCGCGCCTGCGGTGCTGCCGCTGCGCAACTGGCGTCATCTGTCCGATCATGCCCCGTTAAGCGCGGAGATCCATCTATGAAAACCGCATGGCGGGAAGGCAACCGCATCCAGCTTCTGGAAAATGGCGACGAATATTACCCGGCGGTATTTGACGCTATCGATAACGCTCAGCGTAAAGTGATTCTCGAAACTTTTATCTGGTTTGAAGATGACGTGGGTCGCCAGTTACANGCNGTGCTCCTGCGNGCCGCNCNGCGCGGTATCGGGGTTGAAGTGCTGCTCGACGGCTACGGATCNCCTGATTTGAGCGATGATTTCGTCGGCGAACTGACTTCAGCAGGCGTGGTGTTTCGCTATTACGACCCGCGCCCGCCGCTGTTCGGTATGCGAACCAATCTCTTCCGCCGTATGCACCGTAAAATTGTTGTCATCGACAATACAGTGGCGTTTGTCGGCGGGATTAATTACTCCGCCGAGCACATGTCCGATTACGGTCCCGAGGCCAAGCAGGACTACGCCGTACGGGTGGAAGGTCCGGTGGTGGATGACATTTTGCAGTTTGAGCTGGAAAATCTGCCTGATCATGCGCATACCCACCGATGGTGGCAGCAACGTCGCCGCTATCATGCGGCGGAAAATCGCAATCCCGGCGAGGCGCAGGCGCTGTTTGTCTGGCGCGATAATGACGATCACCGGGATGATATTGAGCGTCACTATCTGAAAATGCTGGCCAGCGCCAGGCGCGAAGTGATTATCGCCAACGCCTATTTCTTTCCTGGTTACCGTCTGCTTCACGCCATGCGCAATGCAGCCCGCCGCGGCGTGCAGGTAAAACTCATCGTGCAGGGCGAGCCGGATATGCCGATTGTAAAAGTCGGTGCAGAGCTGCTGTACAACTATCTGCTGAAAGGCGGTGTGCAGGTGTATGAATATCGCCGTCGTCCGCTGCACGGCAAGGTCGCGCTGATGGATGCTCACTGGGCGACGATCGGCTCCAGTAATCTCGATCCGCTGAGCCTGTCGCTCAATCTTGAAGCCAATCTGATTATCCACGACCGGACGTTTAACCAGACGCTGCGCGAGAACCTGCACGGTATTATCGCCAGAGACTGCCAGCGCGTGGATCAAACTATGGCCCCGAAACGCACCTGGTGGAACCTGGCGAAAAGCGTGGTGGCGTTTCACTTCCTGCGTAAATTTCCGGCCATGGTCGGCTGGCTACCGGCGCACACGCCAAGGCTTGCCCAGGTAAAGCCGCCCGTACAACCCGAAATTGAAACGCAGGATCGGGTGACGTCAGAGAATTCAGAGGTGAAATCATAATGTCTGCATCACATCCGAAGTGGCGTCTGGCGAAAAAAATACTCACCTGGATTTTCTTTATCGCCGTGGCTGTGCTGCTGGTGGTTTACGCCCGCACGGTCAACTGGGAAGACGTGTGGAAGGTCATTCGCAATTACAACCGCACGCCACTGCTGATATCAGTGGTGCTGGTGATCATCAGCTATCTGCTGTACGGCTGTTACGATCTGCTGGCGCGCGCTTATTGCGGGCACAAACTCGCGGCCCGTCAGGTGATGCTGGTGTCATTTATCTGCTACGCCTTTAACCTCACGCTCAGCACCTGGGTTGGCGGCATCGGCATGCGTTACCGGCTCTACTCCCGCCTGGGTCTGCCCGGCGCCACGATCACCCGCATTTTCTCACTGAGCATTACCACCAACTGGCTTGGCTATATTTTGCTCGGCGGGATTATCTTCACCTTCGGCGTCGTGGAGCTGCCTTCGCACTGGTACATCGACGAAGGCACACTGCGCATTATGGGCATTGTGCTGCTGGCGATGGTGGCCACTTACGTCTGGTTCTGCGCCTATGCTAAACGCCGCCATATGACGGTGAAAGGGCAAAAACTGGTGCTACCGTCGTTTAAATTTGCCGTGGCGCAGATGGTAATTTCCAGCGCCAACTGGATGGCCATGGGGGCGATTATCTGGCTGCTGTTAGGCGAGGATGTGAACTATTTCTTTGTGCTGGGCGTGCTGTTAGTCAGCAGTATCGCCGGGGTNATTGTGCATATTCCGGCGGGGATCGGCGTGCTGGAAGCGGTGTTTATCGCCCTGCTGGCCGGAGAACATACNTCGCAGGGCACGATTATCGCCGCCCTGCTGGCCTACCGTATGCTCTACTACTTCCTGCCGCTGCTGCTGGCGCTGGTGTGCTATTTGATGCTGGAGAGTCGGGCGAAGAAATTGCGGGCGAAGAACCAGAAGGCGATGGCGAAGTAAGCCTTCTGGCNTTATTCCAGACCGGGGATATTCACGCCAAATGTTTGCAGCANCAGGATGATATTGAGCGCCACAATCACCACNGTGCCGATGATGGAAGTCACGACAGTCAGGCGGCTGTTAACAAACTCCCCCATGATGTCGCGACGGCTGGTGAATATCACCAATGCAATCATCGGCGCAGGCAACGCCAGGCTGAGCACCACCTGGCTGTATACCAGCGCGTCGGTGGCATTAACGCCCATTGCTACCACGATAAACGCAGGGATCATGGTGACCAGACGGCGCAACCAGACGGGAATGCGAAAACCGACGAAGCCCTGCATGATCATCTGGCCTGCCATAGTGCCTACCACTGAACTGGAAATACCGGAAGCAATCAATGACAGCAGGAAGAAACCTGCCGCCCCCGCCCCTAACAGCGGAGTCAGGGTGTGGTAAGCCGTTTCGATTTCCGCCACATCGCTGTGGCCGGCATGGAAGGCACTGGCGGCCATAATCACCATCGCGATATTCACCAATCCGGCGAGGGTCAGCGCGATCACCACTTCAATATTAGAAAAACGCAGCAGTGTACGACGTTCGCCCGGATTCCTGGCATGGGTACGGTGCTGAGTCAGCCCCGAGTGCAGGAAGATCGCATGTGGCATCACGGTGGCTCCGATGATCCCCACGGCAATGGTCAGCGCCTGCGCGTCGGGCAGTTGCGGTGTCACCATGCCCAGACCGGCTGCGGCCCAGTCAACCTGCGCAATAAACATTTCAACCAGATAACACAGCGCAATCACCGCCACTAACCCGCCGATCATCAGCTCAACAGGGCGGAAACCACGCTTTTCCACCATCAAAAGGCCGTAGGTAACCAGCGCCGTGATACCCATCCCGGCCAGTAACGGCATATGGAACAGTAACGACAGGGCTAAAGCCCCCCCGAGGAATTCGGCCAGATCGGTCGCCATTGCGGCGATTTCGCTGCCCACCCACATCCCCCAAACCACGGGTCTGGAGAACTGGTCGCGACACATTTCCGCCAGATTTCTGTTGGTGACGATCCCCAGTCTGGCGGAGAGCGCCTGAAACAGCATGGCGATCATATTGGCCATGACGACCACCCACAGGAGCGCGTAGCCATAGCGCGAGCCAGCCTGAATATTGGTCGCAAAATTACCCGGATCCATATAGGCGATCGAGGCGATCACCGCTGGCCCCGCAAACAACAGCGGTGTCATCAGGCCGCGTTTGCGGCCGGACATGGCGTTAGCAATCGCCGCATTGGTTCTGTCGGTTAGAGAAGAAGTCTGGCCTGTTCCACGCATACTGCCCGCCCTGTTCTTGCTTGTTATTTTTGTGTGAATTTTATCCGGCAAAGACGAATATAGCACTGGCTATACTCTATAGTGCAAGCTTAGTTTGAGGGTTATTAAGAGCTTTATGTTTCAAAATATGAAACTTGAATCATTGCCTGAGATTATAAAAATGGAATGATTTTTCTGATGATGAAACCGGCGTGACGGCCACACTGACGGCCCTGTGCCCGCGCCTTTCGTTCAGAGGTTATGCGCAACAGCGCGTGAAAACATTGCCGGCATGAAAACCTGACAGACATCACACTTTTCTGACAAACAAACCGGCTGTCCGCCCCCTGCTATCAAGTTTCCTCGCCAGTGTGCCGTTAACTTAATCACTAAAACTCATTCGGTTCACGTGACCAACTTCAGTTTCTTCCCGACAGATTTCTATCCTGTGTTTCCTGACAGGCTACTCCGGTAACGACATTTTACGCACGAGACTGATTGAAATGTTGTCATAACTTAAGGTGCCTGCACCTTTTTAATCGCAATTTCAGGGAGTTACCACTATGTCTTTTAAACACACTACTGTACGCACCCAGCTTACGCTGGGATTTGGCGTTTTAGTCGTCATTGTTCTCGCAGTAGTCCTGCTCTCTATCAACGCGTTAAGCCAGGCCAACAACAGATTCAAAACTCACGTACAGCAGGTTTCCGCCCGTGAGGCGGCTGTGAATTTAATTCTCAGCGGCGTAAAAGACAGTTCCTTGAATATTTACGGGCTGGTGCTGGTCAGTGAGGCTGCTGATATCGAAGCAGGTAAAAGACAAGTTGCTGCTGCAGAAGAGAAAACCGCAGCCGCGCTGAACCGGCTTCAGGCGGCAATCAAAGAACACTCTGACGTCACAGATAAGGATCGGCAATTCGTGACCGCGATTTCTAATGCGGAAGAAGGATACCGTCCGGTGGCTAAACATATTGTTGATCTGGCCCTTGAAGAGAAGAAAGCTGAAGCGATTGACCGCATGAATCGCGAGCTACGACCTCAGTTGGCGCTGCTGCTGAATACGACCAATGACTATCTCCAGTACAGTAACGTACGGGCTAAAGAGAGCCTGAATACCGCACAAGATGCGTATCAACAAACCCGCCTCATTTTCATCGTTATCAGCCTGGTCGCACTGAGTCTGGCGGTTATTCTGGGGGGCATTATTATCCGTTCCCTGTTCCGTGCACTGGGTGAAGAACCGCTTGTTTTAGGTCAGGTGGTACAACGTATTGCTGCGGGTGATCTCAGTGAAGTGAAAGGCGCGGAAAACGCACCACAAAACAGCGTCCTGGCAGAGCTTGGCGGAATGCAGGCGAAACTGCATCAGTTAATCAACCAGGTGGCTAATTCCGCTGAAAGCATTGTCAGTGCATCCACCGAAATTACGTTGGGCAATGAGGATCTGAGTCGCCGGACCGAAGCCCAGGCTTCCTCGCTGGAACAGACATCAGCAAGCATGGAGGAACTGACCGCGACAGTGAAACACAACGCCGACAATGCCCATCAGGGGAATCTGATGGCCACAAGTGCGTCACAAGTGGCGCAACGCGGCGGCAACGTCGTTGAACGCGTCGTCAGTACCATGCATGAAATCGCCGAAAGCTCAGGCAAAGTGACACAAATCATCACGGTCATTGAAGGCATTGCTTTCCAGACCAATATTCTGGCGCTTAACGCCGCCGTTGAAGCAGCCCGTGCCGGTGAGCAAGGACGTGGTTTTGCNGTNGTTGCCGGTGAAGTGCGAACGCTGGCACAGCGCAGCGCCAATGCCGCCAAGGAAATTAAAAACCTGATTAGCGAGTCTGTTGAAAGGATTAACGTCGGTTCTAAGCTGGTGGATGAAGCGGGCACCACCATGATGGAAGTGGTGAATGCGGTCAAAGGCGTCAACAGCCTGATGGCTGAGATTACCCTTGCCTCAAGCGAACAGCATACTGGCATCGATCAGGTCAATAAAGCCGTGGTCAACATGGACGAGGCGACGCAGCAGAATGCCGCGTTAGTAGAACAAAGTGCGGCAGCAGCGGACAGTTTAAAACAACAGGCTCATATCTTGCTGGAGGGGATTTCTGCATTTGATATTTCACGTGCGGGAAATCTTAATGTCACTGCAACAGCCACCCGCTAAGGTATTTACATGAAAATTTCCTGCGTTTTTGCCGTGGCGACGACCCTGCTGACATCGGCAGCTCTTGCCAGCAGCAATGAGAACATCACGATAGGCCTGATTACTAAAACAGACACCAACCCGTTCTTTTTGAAAATGAAAGAAGGTGCCATGCTGGGGGCCACCGTACACGGGGTCAAACTGCTTACCGCAGCCGGTAAAGAAGACAGCGATTATCCTTCACAGATCATCGCGATTCAGTCCATGGTGGCCTCTGGCGCGACCACGTTGCTCATTACGCCGAGCGATGCTAAGGCCATTGTGCCCGCACTCGATGAGGTCCGGGCGAAAGGCGTGCAGGTTATCGCCCTCGATTCCCCGACGGATCCGATCAGTGCCGTCGATGCCCTCTTCGCCACCGATAACTATAAAGCTGGCGAATTGATTGGCCAGTATGCTCAGGCGGCCATGCCGCTGACGTTCGCGGGGCAACCCCTCAAAATAGCGATGCTGGATTTATCGCCAGGACATCTGGTAGGGGCAAGAAGGCACAACGGGTTTATGAAAGGATTGGGGTTAACTGCGGCAGGTGCCGAATCCAGTGAACTGTCAGCCGCACCCGAAATTGTGTGTGCAGGCTATAGCGAAGGGGCAGAGAAACAAGGCTACGAGGTCATGACAAATTGCCTGAAAGCCCATCCGGACATTAATCTGGTTTACACCGTCAACGAACCGGCCGCAGCCGGAGCCTACAAAGCCTTGCAGGAGGCAGGTAAACAAAAGAATGCCATGATTCTCTCTGTTGATGGCGGGTGTGCGGGGGTAAATTACGTACGTGAAGGCAAGATTGCTGCCACGGCCCAGCAGTATCCTTTAACGATGGCGGCGATGGGTGTTGATGCTGCCGTTGCCTATGCCAGACACGGCAAAAAGGTTTCCGGGTATGTGGATACCGGCGTCACGCTTATCGCCGATAAACCTATGCCAGGTCTGGCAAGCAAAGATACTCAGGCAGGGCTGGATGCCTGTTTTGGCGCTAAATAAACAGCTTTTCTGAAGGCAAAAAAAAGCCGGGGAATGTCAGCGCATTCTCCGGCTTTTTTCGTACATCGTCAGAAACAGCGACTGGCGTTAGCCGTACAGCTTCAGACGCGCCGCCTTTTTGGCGAAGGCCAGATCCGCCTGCACCATCTCAATCACCAGATCCTGTAAGGAGGTTTCAGGTGCCCAGCCTAACTGACGCCGTGCTTTTGACGGATTAACCGAAACCTTGCTGACCTCCGACGGGCGCATATAACGCGGATCGACGGCGACAATCACATCTCCGACTTTCAGCGCTGCCGCGACCGGGCTGATAATCGCCGCAATCACGCCTTTTTCCTCCACGCCTTTGCCGACAAACCGCAGTTTGATCCCCAGTTCAAGGGCCGCAAAAGTCACGAACTGACGCACCGTAAACTGCACGCCCGTTGCAATGACGAAGTCCTCCGGTTTGTCCTGCTGCAGCATCAGCCACTGCATTTTGACGTAATCTCTGGCATGCCCCCAGTCACGTAAGGCATTCAGATTGCCCAGATAAAGGCACTTCTCCAGCCCCTGAGTAATGTTCGCCAGCCCGCGTGTGATTTTACGCGTGACAAAACTTTCGCTGCGCCGCGGCGACTCATGGTTAAACAGAATGCCGTTACAGGCATACATACCGAATGTTTCCCGGTAATTCACGGCGGTCCAGAAATCACTGACTCTGGCGACGGTCTCCGAAGGNGGAAGATTAAACGTCACCATTTCATTGATGGTCATCCCGTTAACCAGCCCGCACAACGCGGAAGATGAGGCATGATAATAACGGGTTGTGCGCTCCAGCCCCTCAGAACGGATAGCCTCCAGCATTCTCAGCGCACTGATCCCGGTGACAGGAAATGTAGAATGCGCGGTAGTNTCACTGGTGATATCCAGATTATAAATTTCATCCGGGCGAATTAACGCCAGCAAACTCCTCAGATCTAAGATTTCACCCCAGCCATAATGATGAATATGGAAATCAGGATTGTTTGCATGTAAATCATCAGTGACAAATTCAGTATCGGGTACCGGGCTGTGCAGGATAATCCCATGGACTGTATAGCCTTTTTTAAGCAAAAGCTCAGTCAGATAAGACCCGTCCTGCCCGGAGATATTGGTAATAAGAGCGACCTTAGACATAGTAAACCCTTAGATTACAATTTAAAAAACGCATCCGGACAGATGCACGATTATAATTGCAAGGTTATGTTGAGTAAGATGAATCGCAGAATAAACAGTCAACGACAGAAAAAAGAACAATATTAAAAAAGATACAAATTAATAAACGATGCGTTTACGTTCATTGAAGTCATGCCATTTTGTTTTGATATACTCATCCAGCTCATCATGAAATCTTTGTGCAGAGAACTTTAAAGCGTTTTCGCGGCAGTCCTTCGGCAGGATAGAGTCTTTAATCGTATCAAAGTGACGCACGGCGTTAATCAGTGATTCCGCCGTTTGCTCTGAGAAAAATACCCCGGTGGCATTACGTTCGCCATAAGGTCTGATGGTCTCCAGAACACCGCCTTTGCCAAAGGCAATAACCGGCGTCCCGCTGGCCTGTGCTTCGACCGGCGTAATGCCAAAATCTTCTTCAGCAGCAAAAACAAACGCCCGGGTGCGCCGCATGTAATCTTGCATCACATCGTCAGGCTGATAACCCAGAATTTCGATATTGCTGCCAGCACGGGATTTTATTTTCGCCATTTCAGAACCGTCACCGATCACCACCAGTTTCTTATCCGGCATCTGACTGAATGCTTCAACAATCAGGTCGATACGCTTATAAGGCACCATGCGGGAGGCGGTAAAATAGAAGTCTTCTTTATTCTCCTGCAAAGTAAAACGTTCTACATCGACAGGAGGATAAATAACATCCGCATCCCGGCCATAGACCTTCTTGATTCGCCGGGCAATAAACTGGGAATTAGCGATAAAGTGATCCACGCCATTGGCTGTCCGGTAATCCCAAATCCTGATTTTATGCAGGAACCAGCGGGCCAGTTTCCCTTTCAGGCCTTTGTTCAGCCCCGCCTCACGCAAATACTGGTGCTGAAAATCCCAGGCATAGCGGATCGGCGAATGCACATAACTGATGTGCAGCTGATCAGGGCCGGTCAATACCCCTTTAGCCACCGCATGACTGCTGGAAAGCACAATGTCATGCCCCGTCACATCAAGCTGCTCGATAGCCAGCGGCATTAAAGGCAGATACTGCTGATATTTCTTCTTCGCAAAAGGTAACCGCTGTATAAAAGAGGTCGTCGCTTCTTTTCCATAGAATTTCTTCCGGGATTCATCAGAAAGAAAATCGACAACAGAATAAATATCAGCATTTGGGTATAATTTAATAAACTCTGCAATAACTTTTTCTGACCCTGCAAATGTCACCAACCAGTCAGCAACAATCCCAACACTCACATCATGTGACATAATTTAAACCTTATAAAATGAAAAGTGAGTAATACAAACCCACAGCGAGTTATCATTACTCACTTAAATAAGATATTTTTAATAATTACATACTGCGGAGGATAGAAAGAATTCTTCTGGTTTGTTCCTGCATGAGTTTTGTATTTGCGCGGGATTCAACATTCAACCGTACAACGGGTTCTGTATTAGAACTGCGGAGATTGAAACGCCATTCGTCAAACTCAAGACTGATCCCGTCAGTATGATCGACATTAACCGCCTCACCTTCATACATGGCTAATACACGGGCAATGGATTCTTTAGGCTGTTGCAAATAGCTGTTAATTTCGCCGGAGGCAGGATAGGCCGTGATCCGGTCATTAATCAGTTGCCGCAGAGACTTGCCTTTCAGATGCAATAATTCAGCGACCAGCAGCCAGGGGATCATCCCACTGTCGCAATAATAGAAATCGCGGAAGTAATGATGGGCGCTCATCTCACCGCCATAGACCGCATCTTCCTGACGCATACGTTCTTTAATAAAAGCATGGCCGGTTTTCGACATAACAGGCACGCCGCCCGCACCGGTGACAATATCAATGGTATTCCAGCTCAGACGCGGGTCATGGATAATTCTTGAGTTGGGATATTTTTCGAGGAAGGCATCGGCAAGCAGACCGACGATGTAATACCCTTCAATAAAATTACCGGCATCATCAAAGAGAAAACATCTGTCAAAATCACCGTCAAAAGCGATCCCCATATCTGCGTTGTGCTTNATGATGGCATCCGTCGTGTCCTGACGGCACTCCGGCAATAACGGGTTAGGNATACCGTTCGGGAATGTGCCGTCTGCCTCATGGTGAACTTTGATAAATTCAACCGGCACACCGGCTGCAATAAACCGCTGTTCGATGGCATCAACAACATGGCCCGCNGCNCCATTACCGGAGTTAAACACCAGTTTTAAAGGGCGGGTAAAGTTCTCTACATTGATAAAGCTGAGCAGCTTATCAACATACTCATCCAGCACNGAGGCTTTCTCGTAACTGCCGCGCTTAGCCTGNTCGACCGGTGGAAAATTATTAGCTTCCGCCAGCGCCTGAATATCACGTAAGCCGGTATCGCCGCTGATCGGACGGGAATCTTCACGCACCAGTTTCATGCCGTTGTAGTTCATCGGATTGTGGCTGGCTGTCACTTCAATGCCGCCATCAAGGCACAAAAAAGACGTCGCAAAATAGATTTCTTCTGTACCGGTCACGCCGATATCAACAACGTCCGTTCCCGCATCCTGCAAACCTTTCGCCAGCGCAAGTTTTAATGCTTCGCTGGTTAAGCGGACATCGCCCCCCAATACCATTTTATTGGGTTTTAAATATTCCCCGTAAGCACGCCCTATGCGATAGGCAATATCTTCATTTAATTCGACGCCTAATTCACCGCGGATATCGTAAGCTTTAAAGCAAGTTAATGTACCTGACATATTTCATCCCCAAATTAACAGCGACCATAGTGATCTTTTATACGGATAATATCGTCATCTTCCAGATAGGATCCTGACTGAATTTCCAGAAGTTCCAGAGGAATTTTTCCCGGGTTCTCTAACATATGCTGAGCCCCAATAGGGATAAACGTTGATTCATTTTCACTGAGCAGATAATTTTTATCTTCGAGAATAACTCTGGCGGTGCCCGACAGAATAACCCAGTGCTCCGCGCGGTGATGNTGCATTTGTAATGAGAACTGTCCGCCCGGTTTAACNGTGATGCGGTTCACATGATAACGGGGTGCAGTCACNACATTATCGTTACGGCCCCACGGGCGATAGGATTCGCGGTGCAAACGATATTCCCGTCGTTTATTATTTTTTAAATATTCGACGACTTTTTTAACGTCCTGCACCTGGTTTTTATCAATCACTAAAACGGCATCTTTCGTATTTACGATGACCAGATTATCCACACCAATGGCGGCCACCAATTTCTCATCGGTGTTGATATAACAATTGTTCGCATTATGGGTAAATACATCGCCATTGATGGCATTCCCTTCAGCGTTTTTATCATTCACTTCCCAAAGCGCCGACCAGGAACCCACATCATTCCAGCCCGCATCTAACGGAACAACAATCGCATCCGTGGTTTTTTCCATTACGGCATAATCAACCGATTCATCCGGGCAGGAAATAAATGCCGCTTTATCTACACGAATAAAATCTTGCTGCTCATCAGTATGCGAAGTTTCAATCGCTTTCTGACAGGCTTCGAGTATGTCCGGCCTGAATTTCGCCATCTCTTCAAGAAAACGTCTGGCGCGGAACAAAAACATACCGCTGTTCCAGTAATACTCGCCGCTTTCCAGATATTGCAATGCGGTCTCAAGATTCGGTTTCTCGACAAAACGCTGCACCCGAAAAACAGGATCGGCATCACTGCTGAATTCTGTTCCCCGCTGGATATAACCGTAACCGGTTTCAGGGCCTGTTGGCACGATACCGAACGTGACCAGTTTCCCCTGCTCAGCGAACGGAATAGCATTCTGCACGGCCTGATGGAAGGCATCCGGAGACTCGATCACATGGTCGGCAGCAAGCACCAACAGTAACGGATCAGAACCGTCGTCGATGGCACTGAGCGCAGCCAGCGTAATAGCAGGCGCCGTATTGCGCCCGACAGGCTCAAGAATAATATTGTCAGAGAGCTGGTCTATTTGTCGCAATTGTTCGGCAACAAGAAAACGATGCTCTTCATTACAAATAACCAGCGGTGCAGAAACGTCCAGCCCTTTTAAACGGGTGACCGTTTCCTGCAACATGGAATTATCGCCATGCAGACGAAGAAATTGTTTTGGATAAAGCTCACGAGACATTGGCCACAAACGGCTACCGGTGCCGCCAGCCATGATTACTGGAAGGATCATAGTTTTCGTCTCAAAAATAAAAGAGTTAAATAAGATTAAACCACCGAATACAACCACTCAGTGTGCAGAGGAATAACTTACTAATAATTCAGCAGGGTACAAAGGGATATGAAAAACACTATGCTTTTATTTTAAAAGCAGTCTTAAGCATAAAATAAAACAAATAGGGGGAAACTTTAATTAATGAAATGGCGGAGAGTTTCTTTAAACTGACCGATTTAGATAATTTCGCAACATACGAGAGATCAATAGAGCGCCTGATGCCAATAACATCCTTTAACGGCGCCCCATATCTGACGGCATTGATAAACACCATTAAAATGACCAGATAACTATGTTTAGCCCATTTTTCTTTATCGGTTTCAGAGATAATAAGTGGCGATACAAGTGACTTCGTCCTGTTAAGGTATTCCAGTCGGTTTAATATTTTAAGGTAAGATTGTTTAGTTAATGACGACGCGTGCTGGATATAATGATATTTACGCTCATTACCGAAAGCGATACTTGCTCCGTTAACAAACATTTTCATAATCACTTCGTAGTCTTCAAAAACGGTCAATGTAGTATCAAACCGAATGCCATCAAACAAGTCGCGTTTAAAGATTTTGTGCCACAAATATCCCGTTACCTTACCCTCCAGCATGGAAAAAACAGCATTTTTACCCTGTAAGGTAGTATCCGATGCAAAATCATTCGTTTTGCCAACGGAGACTCCCGAAGGTTCCTCAGAAAAATACAGGCACTGCCCCATACTGGTATTATTTTTCGTCAGAACTCCGAGCAGGTAACTGACAAAATCAGGTTCAAGATAATCATCTGAATCTAAGAAACAGATAAACTCTCCTGAAGCATTATCAACCAGAGTATTTCTCCCAAAAGAGACCCCTTGATTGATTTTATTATTGATGACTTTGTGCTGGATGTGTTCATATTCTTCAAAAAAAGTGGTGACAATTTTTCGCGATGAGTCTTTCGAACAATCATCCACGATAACTATTTCCACGTTTGAATATGTCTGATCTGCAACTGACTGAAGCGCTTTCCTGAGGAATTTTTCTGAATTATAGACGGGTATTAAGATACTCACTAAGGATGAGTTTTTTTCCATGAGATCATTTATCCTCTCTGAAGAATTTTTCTTGCAAGAGAAAAAATCATTGTTCTCTTACTCACTGAGGAGAAAGTAAAAATCAAAGCAAAATAACACACTGCACCAATACCTATTTTTATCATTAATCCAAACCAGGACTCGCTCAGGACAGCGTATTGTTGTACCGCCACGAGTATCATGCACATCAGAACTGAACAAATAACGGGCGTAATCAACTCTTTTACGTATTGTTTGAAAGTTAAATTCAACAGAGTCAGGGCACACCATGCTGAAATAGGGTAAAGCAACACGGTTCGGATTGAGAAGACGAGAGCGGTAGCGATAAGTCCAAATCTTACAAAGAAATAAAAAGCCACCACATTGGTAATAGCGTAAACCAATGTCAGTCGTGCCTGCCATTCAGGCTTATCTCTGGCAAACATCACTGAATGGTTATAATAGCCAATTGAAGTGACAAAACCGACAGCACTGACAATTTGCATAACAGGGACAGAATTCATCCACTTATGCCCTAAAAGTAAAAAAGTAATATCATGGGACAATGTTGCAAGCCCCACAAAAGCAGGCGCAGTGACTAACACCGTTAAATATGTCGCCTGCAAATACTTCTTACCAAACTCGTTGATATCATTTTTATAACGGCTGAATGCAGGCAGTGAAACACGCATTAAGGCCGATGCCAGAACCAGATTCAATGTATTAACAATACGTTTTCCGGCAGAGTAAATCCCCGCTGCTGCACTTCCCAGGAAATAAGTTATAAAGAAAACATCGCTATTCTGATTTGCAAAGTTAGTGACATTGCTCAACGCGACATGCTTTGAAAATCCCAATGATTCCTTCATTGATTCTCTGGAAATTTTCATTCTGGGCTTCCAGGGTGTCGCCACCCACAGAGCTACCAGTGAAATCAAAGACGTCACAACTTGCTGCACAACTAAACTGGCGACGGCGAAGCCATTGTAGGCCATTACTACCCCGACAATACCGCCGATAGAAATCGACGTCATAGAACGTATCGCTAACGGGCGAAACATCATATTATGCGACAGCCAGGCTTCATGAGTACGACTCAGACCACTCACCAGGATAATAACGCCAGTGCCACGGATCACATTGGCTAACTGCGGCACGTTCATATACGCCTCAATAAAAGGAGCGGCGAAAAAAACAATCAGAAAAGCGGGAACAGATAAAGAAAAACACAAAAAAAGAGCAGAGTTGTAATCGACTTCAGAAGGTGATTTTTTCCTGACAATTGAAGTCGCAATACTATCAAAGAGAACGCTTTTGAAAAATTGAGTCACTAATAAAGAAACACTTAACATGCCATATATACTGGGCGTTAAAATCTTAGCAAGTACAATAAATATGACAAACGTAATGACCTGAGACGCAGTATTATCCAGAATAGACCAGATTGCACCAGAAAGAATACTGGGCCTGCGGGCGTTTTCTTGAGATTTCAAGGTTACATCCTTTACATATCACTTGCATTTTGAAAGTATATCAATACCAGCCAGCAGACGTTCTACATTATTATTAAACTGATTATCCTCACTCAAAAAACCAGGCTGTTTTCTGGCAGCTAAGAGGATATTGGCTGCATTATCGATAAAGCGATTATCAAGATTTAATTTAGCGGTTTTTTCAATAATTTGAATACCTTTATTAGGGATCCGGTATAAGGCAAGACGTGTCAGGTCATGATAGTGAGGCCACCATTTTTTATTCTTCAGCTCACGCTGTTTTTTAAAATAACTCACGGCATACTCAACGTCAGCATCAGGTAAATGGTATTTCTCGCCATAAACATATAAACCCTTATCACGCATACACTCACGCAATGAACTGCTACCCAGAACAGTTGGCCTGTAAGGAAGGTTTATTGTCTGAGTCCAGTCTAACCATTTGAATGTATTGATTTGTGAAGAAGTAATCAAAGGAACCCAAGGTACACGCATTGCATCTGCAATAATCGCAGCATGCATGGCATCCGCCAGCACCAGTTTGGCATTTCGGATTTTTTGAATAACGGTCTTCGCATCCGACTGTGGATTCACAAACTCAACCCCGGCCTGCTGACAAACCTTTTCCCACTGCCCCGTGACGAGCGCATGGTGATGAGGAACAAAAATCACCCCCTTACGTTCAGCTTCTGAGAGGGGTTTAAACTCGGCGAGCGTGTTTAACAGCGCGGCGCCATCGGTAATAAACTTGTCTTTCGGCAATCCCAAAATTTCAGCACTGAGCGGCCCCCTGACACACAACGTTTCCCAGGAGCTGTCACCAAAGTTAGCCGGTGGATAGCCATAACCCACNCCGCTNGANAAGACATACCACTTTTTAGCAGGCGGCATAGCGGAAGTAATAATNGTGCCAATACCGGATACCCTGACGTTCTCATTGTCATCAAAAAAGCCAGGAAGTAGTGCATCCCAAATCCATGCGTTAAGATCATCCCCAAAATTTCCATGCGCAGATTTATAATAGTAAATTTTCAATTTATCACCGGTTAATATTTAATGGCTGGCCGAGTAGAATATTTAACATCCTGGAATAGGATTTATCCTGATCAAATTCGTTATCAATTTTTTGTTTCGCATTACGACAAATATCCGGCAACACACCGGGATTATCGATTATTTCAGAGATGACACCTGCAATGCTGGCGGCATCATTTTCATTGACCAGAAAACCAGACACGCGATCTTCAATAAGCTCAGGGATGCCACTGTGAAACGTCGATATCACAGGTATACCGATTGCCATTGCTTCCATCAGTGCAACCGGGATCCCTTCCATATCACCATCTGACGCCGTGACAGAAGGTAGTAAAAACACATCCGAGTTATTTAAATATTCAGAGACAGTTTCTTGCGTCTGCGCACCTAAAAAGGCAATTTTGTCACCCAGCACAAGATTGGCGACCTGAGATTCAAGTTCTTTTCGCAGAGGCCCGTCCCCGATAATGGTGTAATCAAAGTCAACGTTTTGCTGTTTTAATAACAGGCAGGCATTTATTGCGACTGAGATGCCTTTTTTTTCTGTGAGTCGGGCGATAGAGAGCAGTTTTATTGGATGACTGATAGTAATCCGTTCTTTATAAATGAATTTACTAACATTCACGCCCATTCTTATCACGTGTGTTTTATTTTTTATTGCAGGTGTTAAGGCTATCTTACTCGCCCACAACTCACTCACCGGAAAAATATAATTTGCATCATTGAATAGCTGTTCATAATCGGAATGAAATAAATTCAAAATTCTTTTTTGAGAAATATCATTACCGTGAAAAACAGCAGCTATTTTCCCATCAACAAAACCCAATCTTTTTAGTTGGTTTAACAACGCTGCTGTAGTTCCAAAATGTGCAATATTTATGTCGGATTTTATTTTCCTGCTATTCCTAGATAAAATTTGGGATAAAATTAGAGTTTTTGCGTAATATCCATATTTTTTGAAATTCAAGCTTTCAAATGCTTTTTTATTTGTAAGTGCACCGGTAGCAGCAATAACTCTGGTAATGAGTTTTTGTCCCTTACTGTCTGGTTCTTTATCCAGAAGAAATCTTACTTTATCTAATATGCGATACTGGGTAAGTGACTTGTGTTTAATGTTGAAATCACCAGGGAAAACTGACACGACTTCAACATCGATCCCTTTTTTTATAAAATACGCAATTTGATTAATAATAAATGTCTCTGATGCCACTGGGAATTTGTAGACAAAAAATGCAACCTTCATAAATAACGTCCTTTAAAAAACAGCTGCAACAATACTAAACAATGACTGTTACTTTTCTATTGATATACTTTTAGAAGCATTTTTTATAGCATCTGCTGTAGATTTTTCACTCAAATCTCTATTAAGAATACCGAAATTATGTTCACGATAATTTTTATTATTCCCATCATTAATAAAATCGTACCACCACACACCTTTAATATAAGGTTTAGTTTTAGCCAGGAGGATATACTTATAGGCATAGTCAGCAATTTCTTGCTGTGTGAGAACAGGCTTTTTATCAGAAGTTGGGAAACCCATCTCAGTTATATACAAAGGTATAGGTGAAGTTCGTTTTGCCAACACCATCAGGTCCTGTTGAGTCTTATCAAGCATTTTTATATTGAATTCGGGGATTGAGGCTCTTTTACTTCCCCACGTATAAGGATGCACTGACAGGCCATCAATATAATCCAGGATTCCCAGCTTGACGATTTCTTTCCCCCATCGAAGATCAATATAATCCATAGGGTTGAAAGAACCGGCGATGACAGTCGCCTGCGGATTTTCTTTTTTAATAACTTTTGAAACAACTTCCACTAACTTGACGTAGTTTTTGGCAGACTCATCATTATTAGCTCCAGGTTCTACCCTGTTGGACCATTCATTCCATATTTCAAAGACAGAAGCCTTACCTTTGAAATGCTTAACAGTCCATGCTGCATAGTTAGAGAAAGCAGAAACTTGCTCGTCAGTTATTGGCTTTCCTTTTCCATATAATTCGTTTCCATAATCTAGTATAACAACAGGATTAATTCCGTTTTGGTAAGCTATGTCGAGCACTTTTTCAGTTTTACTATTCGGTGCAGAATATTGTCCTTTTACCTTTTCCACAGAATCCCATTTATAATCTGTTCTTAAGGAATTTATATCATACTTCTTCATTAATGAAATAAATTCCTCAGGGGTACCATAGAAACCATCGGGGTGTACACCCACACCGACATTAAACGCCAAAGCTTGGTTTATTGATAGAAGAACAAAAGGTACAATTAGAGTGACATTCACGCCCCATCTCATTACCTTATTAATCATCGCGCCCACCTCTTTTTAAACTTTGGCAATTGTAATACATTAAATTTAGCTATAATCATAGCTCAAAATGAATCATATATTTATTTAAGGGTGTTTTCATTGGTAAATATTCTTTTAAAAGTAAATCGATTATGCGACATACAAATTCCAATTAACACCCAGTAATAAGGTCTCATAAAACTAGATTCAATTATAAGAATTATCATTGATATAAGTAACGAGAAGTAAATAACAGTTCCTTTAAACAACACGGCTTCACGAGCAAACAACAACCTATGATGCCATATCAACCATACAATCAGTGCCATCCAACCACATGTAGCCGCCATTTCGACGTAAAGATTGATCGCTGGAAGCCCGAAGGGATTTAAATACCACGGCAGGGAATTGTAAAATGGATAGGCACTTTTATTACTTAATGTGTACTCGGTATAAGCACCAATCCCAACCCCCCAAAAATGTTCTAAGGCAACATGATAAGCCATTTCAACTCTGTACCATCTGTTACCCACACGGTCTTTCAGACCTTCTAAAACATCACCCGACATAAAAACATTTCTAAAGGTAATAGCAATCAAATCATTGTTTGTTTTAGCATAAAAATAAAGACCCACGAAACCAATAAACATTATAAGCAAAGAAATTGATATTTTTAACATCTTGTTCTTTCCATGTAACGATATGACGCAGGTACCAATTAGGAAAACTAAAAGTAAATTAGCACTTTTGGTTGTATAAATTGCAACGATACATAAAAAAATATCAAAAAACTGTGCTTTGGGTATTTGTATTTTGTTGTCTTTTTGGAAAAAATTACATAAAACGATCACAACATATGGTATTAAAGCGATGGCGAAGTAAGAAGGTTCATAATAGAGAAAGTGCGCTCTGTCTTGCAAATGTGCGAAATAAAAAATTGCACCACAAACAATTTGAAAGCGATAAGAGTTAAATAACCCTTTCAAGGTAGCAGAATAATCATTCTGAGCAAGATGTTTGAATATATATGAAATAAAAAAGAAATTAAAAATTATCCATATTAAATATCCAGCGGACTTACCGAAAGCATAACTAAACATAACCGAAGGAGCACAACATAAAAAGAAAACCAAAACAAAGAAAATATTTTTGTCAATGGATTTATTCTTAATGATTAATGCAACTCCATATATGACCATCGGAATAAGTGATACCCTGAACCCCATAAAACTTAACAGGTCAACACTCGTACATAATGAAAATGCAAATGACGTAAGTTCTATTTTATTAAACTTCATAACCCATCACTTTTTTTGATCTCGCAGGCCGATTATTAGCTTATTTTTTCGTCAAGCAGTTAACTCACCCCATAACTTTATACAGGAAAGATTTATATCCTAACCACTTAGTAAAAAATAGATTATGTCAGTTTGTAGTAGTACAGATTTCACTTTCTATTTTCTTAATTTAGTAAGCGAATGATTAATTAAACTTACAGTTTTATCCCAGGTGAATTGCCTGGCACGATGCAGGCCCTTAATCTGTAGGTCATTAACCAAAACCTTATTATTTATCAGAGAATTTATTCCTCTTGCTATGTCCTCGACAGATTCAGGATCAACCAGAACTGAATAACCTTCAGCGATTTCTTTAAGTGCTGTCGTGTTCGAGGCCAACGTAGGTACACCACAAGCCATTGCTTCAATGACAGGTAAACCAAAACCTTCGTATAACGAAGGCATTAGCAATGCACTAGCACCACGATAATAAGATGGCAACTTTTCTTCATCGATATAACCGGTAAAATAAACATCGTCTGACAAATCCAGAGAAGCAATATATTTTTTTAATTCAGGCGTTTCTTTTCCTGTCAAAACAAGTTTGATTCCACATTTTTCCTCAATAGTGGAGTAAGCTTTTATTAACCTTTCTTCATTTTTATGTAGTTTCCTGTTACTTACACATAAAAAGTATTTGTATCCGGGCTTAAAAACATCTCCCTCAGGTCTAAAATCTTTAGATACTCCATTTCCAACTACCACAATTTTTTCGGGAGAGACGCCTGCCCATTCTGCTATCCTCCTTCTTGAGAATTCAGACACGGTAAATATTAGCAACGATTTCTTGCAAGCCCGCTTTAAAACAAAGTCATAATAAATAGTTTTTAGACGACTATCATTTCCGCTGATATCAATATGATTTAAATCATGGATAGTAATAATACTGCGATTGACAAATAACCAGGGGGCATTAAATCCGGGGGTGAAATATATTGATTTATTAGAAAAAAGATACCATGGAGTGATTAAGATATCTAAAGGACTGGTGGGCTTTATATTTAGTTTTATGTACCCGTCGAAGTTGACACGCTTCGTGATTTCTGATGAAAATCTTCCAATCCCATGGCCGCCTTCCCATCTTTTATCGAATATTATTTTTTTCATTACCCCCCCTTGTAATTAAGACAATAAATCATTCCATTTATTGACAATATTTTTTGTTTCAAAGTTGTTCAATATAAATTTAAAATGCAGGTTACTTTCTAAATAGTTCCGGATTAATAAAGTAAGTTGCTCTTCATTATCAAATAAAAAGCCTTGGTTATCTGACAGTAATTCAGGAATCCCACCGACTTTCTTCGCTGCGACAGGAACCTTTCTTGCCATACTCTCAATGATCACCCTGCCAAATGGTTCATTCCATTTTGATGGCACAATTAAAAGGTCCAGGCAATCAAGAAAGTCATTTGCAGGCACATTACCCAGAAACTCAACGTTCAACTTACTTTTCCTGGCTTCATCAGAAAGATGGCGTATGTAATCTTTATCTCCATCACCTGCTATTTTCAAACTAATATTTTTGGTTATACTGTCAGGGAGCTTACTAAGCGCTGCAAATATCAAATCTATTCCCTTTGTTTTATGAACGCGCCCTAAATAACCAAAATTTATTATTTTTCCATTAAAACCATTATATTGCCTTTCTTTTAAAACATCTTCCAAACAAATATTATAAATAACATGTTGTTGTGCGTTTTTGAAATAACCGCTTCTTATATGTTCATCCAAGACAAAACGACTGATGCCAACTACATCATCCACATACTTTGAGTTGGATTTTTTAAGAATAGTCATGCTCTTGCACAATCCACATCGACTACCGCAATTATCTTCCTTATACATATTTGCGTTTACACATAATAATGTATAACTCCTTAAGATATGGATAGTCCGTATTCCTTTTTCCTTTGCAATTTTCCAGGCCAGTGAAGATATATCCTCTATCGTACTGGTAATAAAAATGTCTGGTTTTACTTTTTCTAAAATCGCGCCAATCTTATTTGCAAATGCAATGTTATTAGAATCCACAATATGCCAGATTAGCTTCTTAACTTTAGATACTTCTTTGTTTTTCATGGACCAATACAAATTAGAATACTTAACCCTGTTAACATCTATGCTATTAACCTGATCTTTATAATCAGCATCACTGACAGCAAGTACTTCAACTTCATAGCCTAAACTTGACAATTGTTCAGTCAACAACTTAGTTGAAATTTCGCCACCCCCGGCGATATCAGGATAATAACCACGACAAGCAACAAGAATTTTTTTCATTTTTTGGCCTGAATTTCTTTATGCGTTAATGTTTTAAGACAAACAACCCGCATTCATCAATTAAAGTATCGATCTGACATAAACATGCATACTATTCGTCAGATTTTTTATCCGAATATTCATAGCCATAATGATTGTATCCGTAGCCGTAATAACTACTGGCTTTTTTTACAACCCCGTTAAGTATACATCCTTTAATTTCAACGCCACTTTGTGCGAAACGTCTGATACTCACTTCCATTTCTTTTGGAGTATTGACCTCAAATCGTGCCACCAGCAACGATGTGCCAGCATAGCGTCCAATGACAGCCGCATCAGTGACCGCAAGAATAGGGGCAGTATCAATGACAACAATATTGTAATTCTCAGCAGCCCATTCGATTAACTTATTAAATCGCGAATGCATTAATAACTCGACAGGATTCGGGGGTACCTTACCGCGCGTAATATAATCAAACCCGACACCTGGCAAGGTTTTAACACCCTGTTCGATAGTGGATTTCCCAGCAAGAATATCAGACAGACCATGCTCCAGACTACCCTTGAACAGTTTATGCACATAACCTTTGCGCAGGTCAGCATCTATAAACAGTACGCGCTGATTTCCCATAGCTAACAATGCAGCCATGTTGCTGCTTATAAATGTTTTACCGGCATTCGGGCTTGCACTGGAGATCATTAAGACATTATTTTTAGCTTCCATCATGGCAAAGTGCAAACTGGTACGCAGCCCACGAATTGCCTCTATTGCCAGGTCGGCAGGATTTTCTTGCGCTAAAAATAAAAAGTTGTCTTTGTTCTTTTGTTTTTTTCCTTTTTTTGATACTGATTCTTTAACAATCCATTCAGACAGAGGAACGCTTGCATACACATTAATGCCCAATTCTTCTAACTGTTCAGGTGACTCGATACCTCTGTGCAGGAAAATTCTTAACAGGACAATAGATAATGAGAATATTCCCCCTAAAACAATCCCTATAAATATAACCAAAAGCTTTCGGGGTTTTACAGGTTTAGGCTCAGTCACCGCGCTATCAATTATTCTTACATTACCAATAGCACTTGATTCTGCAATGCTCAATTCCTGCTGCCGGTTCAGCAATTGCATATAGATTGCCTGACCGGATTCTACGTCACGACTCAATCGCAACACTTCTTGTTGGGTTGCTGGCATTCCGGAGACGCGCTTATTGAGCTTCTCTTTTTCTTCCTCCAATGTCTGGCGTTTTTCCATAAGCGCCTTATAGGTTGGATGCGATTTGGTATAAAGCTGAGAAATTTCAGCCTCACGGAAAGTAAGCTCATTTAATTGATTATCAACATTTACAATCTGGTCTAAAGCCGACTTTGCTTCCAGTGACAGGTCAACAGAATCACTTTGTTTCCTGTAAGTATTTAACTTATCTTCCGCAATATTTAAATCGCTACGGACTTTGGGGAGTTGTGTATTTAGAAATTCGAGGCTTTTCGCATCCTGAGCAGCTTGCCGGGCGATATTTTGTGCAAGGTAGTTCTCGCTGATACTATTTAAAACAGCTTTAATTAATTCAGGATCATCGCCTGTGAATGTCAAATTAAGGATACCCGTATTCTTCCCCTGATCTTCCGCAGAGAAAGAACCCAGAACTTTGTTAATGGCATCCAGATATGTCAGATAGCTTACTGTAAAACTAGTTCCCGGCGGTGCATCCATTTGACTAACCAGTAATGAGATGCCTTTACTTTCGATAAGCTCACCGACGGTTCCTTTTAAATCGATATCATTACCGGTGATATTAAAATGATGTTTATCAAGCACCGTAAGCGTAATTTCAGGACTTTTACCGGCGACATTTTGCAGATAAAGTCGACTCACGGTTAACTTACCTTTCGGCTGTCCAGTCAGACGAGCCCAACCCCTTCCAAAAATTGGGAAGTAATCCTGTTCAACATTTGCCTGTAGATTCAGATCCTGGACTGTTTTACCCAATATCATTCTGGACTGTAAAAGTGCGACTTCCGGCGCTGAATCAGGCTGACTGTCTGGTAACATCTGGCTGATGCTATTAATGAGGGCATTGCCTTGCTTTTGTTCAACCTGAATCAGAGCATCAGCCTGATATATCGGAGTGGCAAATAAAGCATATACTACCGCCAACACCGCAAATATTGCGGTTAAGATAATAATAAGTTTTCTATGGTCAAGTAATTGCCCAATTAACTTACCCAGTTCAATTTCACCCGAGTGTGAACTTTCTGACTTCAAAGAAATAACAGATGACATGCAATAGATTCCTAATTTTTAGCCACCCAGTTTAATTGCCCAACTCTGGCAAGCCCGGTCAATTAGCTGATAAACAAAGTTGAATGCTTCCTGGCTTTGGAGATATGGATCGGGAATTTCTTTTTGCTGCAGCCAGTGCCCCAGTAGCAAAGTCTTACCACGAACCTCCGGAGCCATACGTGTGACAGATTCAATATGGCGTTTTTCCATCACGAGTATCAGGTCATACTGACGCCCAAGTTGCTTGGTAAATTGCCTGCCTTTATGCCCATCCAGAGCAACACCATAGTGCTGTGCAGTCAGTAATGCCGTTTCGTCAGCGGGATATCCCACTAATGCTTTGACACCTGCAGAGTCTATTTTTTTATCAGGTAATAATTGACGTAATATCCGTTCTGCCGTTGGAGAGCGGCAAATATTTCCCGTGCAGATAATCAGCAATGAATCAAACATTCCTAATTCCAGTTATGAATATATCGTGCAGTTTCGGTCATACTATTAACCCCGTTAATAGTAGGAACCAGCTGAGATATCACGCGGTTCCAGCGGACAACCGGTGCGGCGGTAACATAAACAATATCGTACGGCTGTAACTGGAATTCAGTACTCATCACCATTGCGGAGGCATCTTTAGCATTCAGCTGATAGATATTGGCGATTTTCCCCTGTTTATTATCCTTAATCTGGCGGATAACAAATATCCCCGACGCATCCGACATCACCTGTGAAACGCCGTCTGCATTACCTAATGCTTCTGCCAGCGTCATTCCGCTGCGATCCATTTTAAGCGTGCTCTGTTTCCCGACTTCCCCCATGACGAATACTTTCAGGTCATCATTACGTGGTACGTAGAGAATATCGCCCGGAAAGAGCAACTGATTTTGGGTTAAATCCCCTTTCTGCATCAAGGCTTCAAGCGAGATGCGGCGATCCTTCCCGTTATGAGTTAATACGACATTACGCCAGTCTGCGTCCGGCGCCAGCCCGCCCGCGGCATTGATGGCATCAATAACAGTGAGAGGGATATTGGTAATCGGCTGCTGGCTCGATTTCACAACCTCGCCACTGACATAAACTTTTTGTGAGCGGAACGACGCGACGCTGACATCCACCTGCGGACTTTCAATATACGTCGCCAGACGGCTACTGATCTCCTCACGAACCTGAGAGACAGTTTTCCCCGCCACGGCGACTTTACCTATGTATGGGTAAAATATCGTGCCATCGGTATTCACCCAGTTACCCGTATCACTGGCACTGCGGTACTGACCTGCCGGGGTGGTCAGTTCAGGATGATCCCACACCGTAACCATCAGAACATCCCCGGAACCAATGCGGTATTGGTAGTTTTGCAGTTGCATATCCAGCTCTGGATTTGGCCGTGCCTGAGCAATGATCGGACGCAGCTGATCCACCAGACCTGGCGTCATCGGGTACACGTTAACTAATTTATCAATGTCATAATTGCTATCAGTAGGTTGAACAACGTCTTTGTCCATGGTACTTAACGACTGCCCTGGAATAACCGTACATCCGCTCAGTAACAAAGCCCCGAATAATGCAGAAATCTTAAACGTTTTATTTTTCATAAAATCCATATCATGTGGTTCAACAGAA
>Ga0065704_10070262_pt1 | contig 45316 bp, 37 predicted proteins | sample SwiRhicommuniRL2_FD_59091 | JGI IMG/M metagenome (GOLD analysis project Ga0065704, IMG submission 59091) | Switchgrass rhizosphere bacterial communities from Rose Lake, Michigan, USA - RL2 v2 (version 2) | ecosystem: Host-associated > Plants > Roots > Rhizosphere > Soil | place: East Lansing, MI | reverse complement strand
GTGGTCGCCGCGGCCATCAGGCAGGCCGGGGTGGTCTTGTCGCAGCCGGTGGTGAGCACCACGCCGTCCAATGGGTAACCGTGAAGAATCTCCACCAGCCCCAGGTACGCCAGGTTGCGGTCCAGCGCGGCGGTGGGGCGGCGCGACTGTTCGGCGATCGGGTGTACCGGGAATTCCATGGGAATGCCGCCGGCATCACGGATGCCGGCCTTGACCCGTTGTGCCAGTTCCAGGTGATGACGGTTGCAGGGCGTCAGGTCGCTGCCGGTCTGGGCGATGCCGATGATCGGGCGTCCCGACTGCAGCTCTTCGCGGGTCATCCCGTAGTTCATGTAGCGTTCGACATACAGGGCGGTCATGTCCGCGTGGGCAGGGTCATTGAACCATTGCTCGCTGCGCAGGCGGCGTTTTGACGTGTCACTCATGATTCATTTCTCTCTTGTAATTGGATGAATCGGTCACGGTCGTGGCGTTTTAGCGGTCCAGCAGTCCTCGGGCGGCGAGGTTACGCAGCAAGGCGCTGACACCAAAGGTCCAGGGGGCGGCATCGCAGCTGTGGGTCACCTGGTTATGCAGGCTTCCGAGCAACGGGCTGCTGATGCTGACCACGTCCCCGCGTTTGTGGGTGAAACCGCTGCCGGCATGATCACGGTCTTCGGTGGGGGCGAACAGGGTACCGAGAAACAGCACAAAACCATCCGGGTATTGGTGATTGGCGTTGAGCGTCTGGCCTGCCAGGTCCTGCGGGTCGCGGCTGATCTGGCTCATGGAGCTGGAGCCGTGCAGGCGATAGCCATCCTCGCCTTGTACCTGAAGATCGACCACGCAATCCCTTACATCATCCAGGCTGAAGTGTTCGTCAAACAGGCGAATGAACGGCCCGATGGCGCAGGAGGCGTTGTTGTCCTTGGCCTTGCTCAGCAACAGCGCACTGCGGCCTTCGATGTCCCGCAGGTTGACGTCGTTGCCCAGGCTGGCGCCGTGGATCTGGCCACGGCTGTTCACCGCCAGCACCACTTCCGGTTCCGGGTTGTTCCATTGCGATATCGGATGAATGCCGATGCGGCTGCCGCTGCCCACGGCGGCCAGGACCGGTGCCTTGGTGAAGATCTCCGCATCCGGGCCGATGCCAACCTCCAGGTACTGCGACCACATGCCCTGTTCGATGAGCAGGGCCTTCAGGCGCATGGCTTGCTCGGAGCCCGGCACGATCGTGCGCAGGTTGTCGCCGATCACGCTGTGCACCGTGGCGCGTACGGCTTCGGCCTTCGCGGCATCGCCGCCGGCCTGTTCCTCGATCACACGCTCGATCATGCTGGCGGCGAAGGTCACGCCAGCGGCCTTGATCACTTGCAAGTCCAGTGGCGGCAACAGCGACGGCTTGCTCGGGTCGGCATCAGGGCCGGTGTTGGCCAGCAGGGCTTCGACACTGGCGATGAAGGTGCCGGGCGTCTGTCGCACGGCGGCCAGCGGCGATTCGGTTTCCAGCAGATCACTCAATGTCGCAAAACGATCCGAGAGATCGAACACGCCGTCGCTGCGCAACGCAATGGGCGAAGGCCCGGCGATCCGGCCTGGCACCCAGGCACGTCCAATCAGGGTTCCGGCCACGCCATCGACGGGCAGGGTGTTCTCGGGAGTAAGCAGTAGCGACATGGCCAGTCTTCCTGTTCGTAAAGCCTTCACGCTAGGGTGGCCGCTCGATAAACTCCAATGAGATATATTCAGTATTTGATAACGTCGGGTTATCGCCGGCCTGAGGAATAGCCATGTCAGATCTGTCCTTCTCCAGCTTCTGCGGCTGGCTCAAGTTCCGCCACTTGCTGCTGATCGACACGTTGGGGCGCACCCGCAACATGCACCTGGCGGCGCAGCAGATGAACCTCAGCCAGCCGGCCATCAGCAAGATGCTCAAGGAAATCGAAAGCCTGCTCGGCTTTGCCTTGTTCGAACGGCTGCCACGGAGCATGCCGCCCACGGCCGTGGGCGAACACGTACTGCGGTATGCGCAGATTGCCTTGAATGATGCGCGCTCGTTCGTCGAACAGATCAGCAGCTTGCGCGAGGGCGGCCACGGCTTTCTCAAGGTCGGCGGGATCTTTGCCGCCACTGCGGTGGCTTTGCCCGAGGCGATCCTGCAGATCAAGCAGCGCTGGCCGTTGCTGTCGATTGAAGTGGTGGAGCAGACCAGTAACCACCTGATGGAGATGCTTGAAGAGAAGACGCTCGACCTGGCGGTGGCCCGTTTTACCGATCAAAGCCAGCAGCAGCGCTATGACTTCCAGCCGTTGGCCCCGGAACCGTTCTGCATTGTGGTCAACTACCGCCATCCGTTGGCTGGCGCGGGTCCGGTCTCCTTGCAGCAACTGGTGGACTTGCCGTGGATTCTCTATCCGGTCGGCACACCGATTCGCGCACGCATGGAGTTGGCCTTCGCCGAGGCTGGCGTAGGAATGCCGCGCAATACCATCGACACCATTTCCATGCAGACCTTCCTCCAAGTGCTGCAGCGCGGGCCCATGATCGGCATGCTGCCCAATGCAATGGTCGACCCGCTGCTCGAAAGCGGTCAGCTCAAGACCCTCGATACCCCACTGCACCTGGCGCCGCAGGATTACGGCATCCTCACGCGCAAGGATGAGCCGTTGGTGGGCGCGGCGCTGGAGTTCGCCGAGATCCTCAAGGACAACGCGCGCCTGGCCGCCATGCAGCCCGCTTAAGGGCAGTATGAATCTGTGGGAGCAAGGCTTGCCCGCGATGCAGGCGCCTCGTTTCCCCTCAGACCGCGTCGTCTTCATCGCGGGCAAGCCTTGCTCCCACAGATGACTCGTCACAGGTTCCATGGGTCTGAAGATCATTTCGATAACGCATCGTTATCAACTAATCCAAAAATGCCATTGGGAAAGAATCGCTTCCCGACAGTAGAGTCCTCGTTCAATCGCCGGATGATTCGCTCATTCGACGTGACCCAATAAAAACAATCAGGGGTTACCTCATGCAAACCATCTCCGAGCAGTTGCCCGCGCAGGCTCCCGCCTGCGAATTGGATTTCGAAGACCGGACCTACCGCAAGGTCATCTGGCGCATCCTTCCGGTCCTGCTGTTGTGCTACATGGCGGCGTACCTCGATCGGGTGAACATCGGGTTCGCCAAGCTCGACATGCTCAACGAGCTGCAGTTCAGCAACACCGTATATGCCTTGGGCGCCAGTATGTTTTTCTGGGGCTATTTCCTCTTCGAAGTCCCCAGCAACCTGTTGCTGCATCGCTTTGGCGCGCGGTTCTGGATTGCCCGGATCATGCTGACCTGGGCGGTGGTGTCCATGGCCGTGGCCTACACCGTGCCGCTGGCGGCTTTCTTCCACCTCGAATCGAGCACGATGTTCTATGTGCTGCGTTTCCTGTTGGGCATCTGTGAAGCGGGCTTCTTCCCTGGCGTGATCCTGTACCTCAACTACTGGTTCCCGACCCATCGGCAGAGCCGGGTGATGTCCGGGTTCCTGCTGGCGTTGCCGGTCAGCCTGACCCTGGGCGGGATACTCTCCGGTTGGCTGATGAACAGCATGCAAGGGGTGCATGGCCTGTCTGGCTGGCAATGGATGTTGCTGATCGAAGGCATTCCTTCGATCATCATGGCGTTCGTGGTGATCGTCTGCCTGGCCGACAACATCGACAAAGCCAAATGGCTTTCTGTCGCGGAAAAAGCCCTGCTCAAGGCCAACCTGCAAACCGACAACCAGGGCAAGGCCACGCGCTTGAGCGAAGTGTTCCTCAACCCGCGGGTGTGGTTGCTGGTATTGATCCTGCTGACCTTCAACACCGGCTTCTATGGCCTGGCGTTCTGGATGCCGTCGATCATCAAGAGCACCGGCATCACCAACAGCTTGCACATCGGTTTGCTGACCGCCATTCCTTACTCGGTGGCAGTGGTGGTGATGCTGCTCAACGCCCGGCACTCCAACCGCACCGGTGAGCGGCGCCTGCACGCGGCAATTCCGGCGTTCATTGGCGGCGCCGGCCTGATCCTCAGCGCGTTCTTCGCCGACAACCTGGTGTTGTCCGTGCTCTTTCTCAGCGTCTCCGCTTCGGGGATCCTCAGCCTGATGCCGATTTTCTGGACCCTGCCGGGCACCGTGCTGTCGGGCGTCGCCGCCGCAGCCGGGATTGGCATGATCAACGCCATCGGCAACCTGTCGGGTTTCACCGGTTCGATGATCACCGCCGTGGCCGAGACCCTCACGGGCAACATCAACAACGGCACCTATGTATTAGCCTTGTGTCTTTTGGTCAGCGGTGGACTGATCCTGGCCATTCCCGCCTCGATGCTCGGCAGGACACCCAAGCACGCCACCACGGCAGCCCAACTGGAGACCGCATGAACCTACAAAACAAGCGCGTACTGGTCACGGCAGCGGGGCAGGGCATAGGCTTGGCCAGCGCCATTGCCTTCGCCCGGGCCGGTGCCGAGGTGTTCGCCACTGACATCGATATCCACGCACTGGCGGGGATCGAAGGGATCACCGCCATGACCCTGGACGTCACGTCGCCCGTTGCCATCAGCGCCGCCTGCGAGCGCATCGGTGGGCTCGACGTGCTGTTCAACTGCGCAGGCTTCGTACACAGCGGCAACATCCTCGACTGCGACGAGGCCGCCTGGGCACGTTCGATGGACCTCAATGTCACGGCCATGTACCGGATGATCCGTGCGTTCCTGCCGGGCATGCTGGCCCGTGGCGGCGGTTCGATCATCAACATGTCGTCGGTGGCCTCCAGCGTCAAGGGCGTGCCCAATCGCTTCGCCTATGCCACCAGCAAGGCCGCGGTAGTGGGCCTGACCAAGGCCGTCGCCATCGACTTCGTCAGCCAAGGCATCCGTTGCAACGCGATCTGTCCGGGCACCGTGGATTCCCCCTCGTTGCGCCAGCGCATTGCTGACCAGGCCGCGCAGCAGGGCGTCGATGAGGCACAGGTCTACCGGCAATTTCTCGACCGCCAGCCCATGGGCCGCATCGGCCACACTGAAGAGATCGCGCAGTTGGCGTTGTACCTGGGCAGCGATGCGTGCGCCTACACCACGGGTGCCATCCACATCATCGACGGTGGCATGAGCATCTGAACCCCGGTCTTCACTTGAGCAGGAGCACGACATGAAACTATTGCGCTACGGCGAAAAAGGTTCGGAAAAACCCGGGCTGTTGGATGCCGACAATCAGATCCGCGACCTCTCGGCCCATGTGCCGGACATCGCCGGGCTGGTTCTCGGCCCGGATAGCCTGGCAACGCTCGCCGCCCTCGACCCGCGCAGCTTGCCGATCGTGGCCGGCCAGCCACGGATCGGAGCCTGTGTCGGCCAGGTCGGCAAATTCATCTGCATCGGCCTGAACTACGCCGACCATGCGGCCGAGTCGAACATGGAGGTGCCAAAAGAGCCGATCATCTTCAATAAGTGGACCAGTGCCATCTGCGGGCCGAACGACGACATCCAGATCCCGCGCGGCTCGCTCAAGACCGACTGGGAAGTCGAGCTGGGCGTGGTCATCGGGAAAGGCGGGCGCTACATCGACGAAGCGAACGCCCTGGAGCATGTCGCCGGCTACTGCGTCATCAACGATGTGTCCGAGCGCGAGTGGCAACTGGAGCGCGGCGGTACTTGGGACAAGGGCAAAGGCTTTGACACCTTCGGTCCCCTTGGGCCGTGGTTGGTGACCCGGGACGAAATCGCCGACCCGCATACGCTGGACCTGTGGCTGGAGGTCGACGGACACCGCTATCAGAACGGCAATACCCGAACGCTGATCTTCAGCGTGCCGCAACTGATTGCCTACCTGAGCCGCTGCATGAGCCTGCAACCTGGGGATGTGATCTCCACCGGCACGCCGCCCGGCGTCGGCTTGGGCATCAAGCCCAACCCGGTGTTCCTGCGTCCGGGCCAGACCATGCGCCTGGGAATCCAGGGCTTGGGCGAGCAGCGCCAGGTCACGGTGCAGGCGGACTGAGGGCTAGACCGGACCACTGCTATCGCGAGCAAGCTCGCTCCCACATTGGATCTTCGGCAGGCACACAATTCATGTGCCCCGCAGGCCCCTGTGGGAGCGAGCTTGCTCGCGATAGCGATGGTCTGGCTTAACCTCACTTGGGATCAACACGCCTCACGCGCTTCATCACCACCACAAAAAACACCGGCACAAACACCACCGCCAGTGTCGCGGTGATCATCCCGCCGATCACTCCGGTACCGATGGCCTGCTGGCTTGCCGAACTGGCGCCCGTGGCAATCGCCAGCGGTACCACCCCAAGGATGAAGGCCAGCGAGGTCATGATGATCGGCCGCAGGCGCAGGCGTGCTGCCTGGAGCGTGGCGTCGATCAGGTCGTGGCCTTCGTCGTACAGGCTCTTGGCGAACTCGATGATCAGGATCGCGTTTTTCGCCGACAGGCCGATGATGGTGATCAGCCCGATCTTGAAGAACACATCGTTAGGCATGCCGCGCAACGACACGGCCAATACCGCGCCGAGCACACCCAACGGCACCACCAGCAACACCGAGGTCGGGATCGACCAACTCTCGTACAGCGCCGCCAGGCACAGGAACACCACCAGCAGCGACAGGCCCAACAGGATGGGCGCCTGGCTGCCGGACAAGCGTTCCTGCAAGGACAACCCCGTCCATTCCTGGCCCAGTCCCGTCGGCCCCAGGGCCACCAGCCGTTCGATTTCAGCCATGGCTTGCCCGGTGCTGTAGCCCGGTGCCGGTTCACCGGAAATGCTCACCGCCGGATAACCGTTATAGCGGGTCAATTGCGCCGGCCCCTGGGTCCAGCGGGCCTGGACGAAGGCTGACAACGGGACCATTTTTCCGCTGTTGTTGCGCACATGAATCTTCAGCAAGTCTTCGACCTGGCTGCGCTGGTCGCCCTCGGCCTGGACCACCACCCGTTGCATGCGCCCCTGGTTGGGGAAGTCGTTGATGTAGGTCGAACCCACTGCCGTGGACAACACACTGCCGACGTCGGCAAAGGAAATGCCCAGGGCATTGGCCTGCTTGCGGTCGACCTCCAATTGCACCTGCGGCGCCTCCGCCAGGGCGCTTTCACGCACATTCATCAGCATCGGGCTTTTGTTGGCGGCGGCGAGCAATTCGCTGCGGGCCTGCATCAAGGTGGCATGGTCGAGGCCACCACGGTCCTGCAAACGGAACTCGAAACCGCTGGACGTGCCCAGGCCGTCCACCGGCGGCGGTAGCACCGAGAACGCCATGGCGTCCTTGATCTGGCTCAGCGCCAGGTTGGCGCGGTCGGCGATGGACGCCGCCGAATCATCGGCGCCGCGTTGCGACCAGTCCTTGAGGGTGGTGAAGGCCAGGGCCGCGTTCTGCCCACTGCCGGAAAAGCTGAAACCGAGAATGATCGTGCTGTCACCGACTCCCGGTTCACCGGCGTTGTGGGCTTCGATTTGTTCCACCACCTGCACCGTACGACTCTTGCTGGCACCCGGTGGCAACTGGATGTCGGTGATGGTGTAGCCCTGGTCTTCCACCGGCAGGAACGAGGAGGGCAGGCGACTGAACAGCAGGCCCATGCCCACCAGCAACACGCCGTAGATCAGCAGATAACGGCCGCTGCGTTTCACCGCATGGGCCACCCAACCTTGATAGCGCTCGCCGAATCGGTCGAAACCACGGTTGAACATGCCGAAGAAACCGCTCTTGGCGTGGTGATCACCCTTGGCGACCGGTTTGAGCAAGGTCGCGCAAAGCGCCGGGGTCAAGGTCAGTGCGAGAAACGCCGAGAACAGGATCGAGGTCGCCATCGACAGCGAGAACTGCTGGTAGATCACCCCCACCGAGCCCTGCATGAACGCCATCGGAATGAACACCGCCACCAGCACCAGCGTGATGCCGATGATCGCCCCGGTGATCTGCCCCATGGCCTTGCGCGTGGCCTCTTTGGGCGACAAGCCTTCCTGGGCCATGATCCGCTCGACGTTCTCCACCACCACGATGGCATCGTCCACCAGGATGCCGATGGCCAGCACCATGCCGAACATCGTCAGCACGTTGATCGAGAACCCCAGCGCGAGCATCGTCGCGAAGGTGCCCATCAGCGCCACCGGCACTACCAGTGTCGGGATCAGGGTGTAGCGGATGTTCTGCAGGAACAGGAACATCACCGCGAACACCAGCAACATCGCCTCGCCGAGGGTGTAGATCACCTTGGTGATCGAGACCTTGACGAACGGTGAGGTGTCGTAGGGAATCTTGTATTCCACGCCGGCCGGGAAGTAGCGCGACAGCTCGTCCATCTTGTTGCGCACCAGGGTCGCGGTGTTCAAGGCATTGGCGCCCGGCGACAGTTGCACCGCCACGGCAGTGGACGGCTTGCCGTTCAGGCGCGTGGAAAACTGGTATTCCTGGCTGCCGATTTCCACCCGTGCCACGTCGGCGATGCGCACCGTCGAGCCGTCGGGGTTGGCCTTGAGCACAATGTCGGCGAACTCCTGCGGCGTGTTGAGCTGGCCTTTGACGACGATGGTCGCGGTGATTTCCTGGGTGCTGCGGCTCGGCAAATCGCCCAGGCTACCGGCCGACACCTGGGCGTTCTGCGCCACGATGGCGGCATTGACGTCGGCCGGGGTCAGGTTGAAACCGACGAGTTTCTGCGGGTCGATCCAGATCCGCATGGCCCGTTCGGCCCCGTACAACTGGGCCTTGCCGACACCGTCCAGGCGCTTGATCTCGTTCATCACGTTGCGCGCCAGGTAGTCGCTGAGGGCCACGTCGTCGAGCTTGCCGTCGCTGGAGGTGAGGGTGATCAGCAGCAGGAAGCCGGCGGAGACTTTGTCCACTTGCAGGCCTTGCTGGGTCACCGCTTGCGGCAGGCGCGACTCCACGGCCTTGAGGCGATTCTGCACGTCGACCTGGGCCAGTTCCGGGTTGGTGCCGGGTTGGAAGGTCGCAGTGATGGTGGCGCTGCCCAGGCTGCTCTGGGACTCGAAATACAGCAGGTTGTCGGTGCCGTTCAGCTCTTCCTCGATCAGGCTGACCACGCTTTCATCCACGGTTTGCGCCGAAGCACCCGGGTAGACGGTGTAGATCTCGATTTGTGGCGGGGCCACGACCGGGTATTGCGCCACCGGCAGTTGTGGAATGGCCAGGATACCGGCCAACAGGATGAACAACGCGACGACCCAGGCGAACACCGGGCGGTCGATGAAGAATTGCGGCATGGCTTAGTGTCCTGCCTGTGGCCCGGGAACCTGGGCGAGGGGAAGTGGGGTGTCATCGACCTGGACGTGCTCGCCGGGACGGGCGTGTTGCAGGCCTTCGATGACGATGCGGTCGCCGGGCTTCAAACCTTGCGTGACGACCCAGCGATCGTTTTGCGCGACGCCCAGTTGCACCGGTTGCTGGCTGACCTTCTGCTCGGCGTCCAGCAGCAACACCTGGGCGACTCCGGCGCTGTCTCGCAGGATCGCCCGTTGAGGCACGGTGATGCCCTGGCTATTGACCGCCTGTTCCAGGCGCACGCGAATGAAACTGCCAGGCAGCAAGTCCAGGTCGGGGTTGGGAAATTCGCTGCGCAGGGTGATCTGGCCGGTGCTCGGGTCGACGCTGAGGTCGGTGAACAGCAATTTGCCGGGCAGCGGATAGGGGCTGCCATCGTCCTGAATCAACGTGGCCTTGGCCTGGCCCTGGCCGACCGCTTGCAAAAGCCCTGAACGAAAGGCGCGGCGCAGGTCGTTGAGTTCGCGGGTCGACTGCGTGAGGTCGGCGTGGATCGGGTCCAGTTGCTGGATCAACGCCAACGGCGTGCTTTCGTTCTGCCCGACCAGGGCGCCTTCCGTCACCAGGGCGCGACCGATCCGTCCGGAAATCGGCGCGGTCACCGTGGCGTACCCCAGGTTCAGTTTTGCCCGTTCCACCGCGGCCTTGCTGGCAGCGACGTCAGCGGCGGTCTGGCGCACGCTGGCCCGGGCGTTGTCGTAATCCTGGCCACTGATCGCCTTGTCATCGATCAACTGGGCGTAACGTTGTGCCTGCAAGCGGGCCTGGAACGCATTCGCCTCGGCCTTGCGCAACGCCGCCTCGGCACTGTCCAGGTCGGCCTTGAATGGTGCCGGATCGATGCGAAACAGCACCTCGCCCTGTTTGACGTCGCGGCCTTCACGAAACACCTGCTGCAAGACCACGCCGGCCACCCGCGCCCGGACTTCGGCGACCCGCGGCGCGGCGATCCGGCCACTCAGCTCGTTGCTGATCGACAGTGGCCGGGCCTGGACGGTTTCAACGCGCACGCTTGGCAGCGGAGCGGATGCCTCCGGGGTCGAGGCGCTATCACAGCCACTGAGCAGCAGTGCCCCGACCAACAGGCCCAGTGTGACGAAAGGAATCTTGGACATGGTGCTTCCCCAATATTGAGCCGCCCATGGTAGGGGGCGAGGTCAATGGCAGGGGTGAAGCTTTGTAGGCGCTCTGTGAAATTGTGTAAGCACCCTAGTGGTCTGTTTCAGGGGCCACTAGATCCGAAAATGTCCCACCAACTGCTGTTGACGGTTGGCCATGGCATGCAGCGAGTGGCTGGCCTGCGATGCTTGTTCCATCTGGCCGGTCAAGGTCTCGCTGATCCCTCGAATGTCACTGACGCGATGGCTGATGTCCTCGACCACAGCGCTTTGCTCCAGGGCAGCGCTGGCGATCTGCTGGTTCATGTGCTCGATCACTTCCACGGCGTCGCTGATGTGTTGCAGTGCCGCCTGGGTCTTTTCGACTTGAACGACGCTGTCCCTGGCCTGCTCGCGGCTCAATTGGGTGCTGTGCACGACCTCCTGGCTCAACTGTTGTAACGCTTCGATCACCGTGCGTATCTGCTCGACCGAGTTCTGGGTGTTGCTGGCCAAATGGCGGACTTCGTCAGCCACCACCGCGAAGCCGCGCCCCTGTTCACCCGCCCTGGCGGCTTCGATGGCGGCATTCAAGGCCAGCAGGTTGGTTTGCTGGGCAATGGCGCAGATCACGTCCAGCACCTGGCCGATGTGTTGACTGTTGCCGGCCAGCGCCTGCACTTGCTCAAGCGTGGTCTCCAGGCGCCGGTCCAGGCTGTCGATGCTGGTGACCGCGTTGGCGAACAATTCACGCCCCGATCGGCTGGCGTTTTCGGCAACGGTGGCGGCATCGGCCGCCTGGTGGGAGTGGCGGGCCACTTCCTGGGCATTGGTGCTCATTTCATGCAGGGCGGTCGCGGCCAGCTCGACCTCCCGGTACTGCGTGTGCATGCCTGCGCTGACTTCCCGGGCCACCTGCGCCGAGGTATCGGCGGTGTCGCGGGTGTCCAGGGACGCTTGCTGGATATCGCGGATGATGGGCTGCAATTTGTCGAGAAAGCGGTTGAAGCCCTTCGCCAGTTGGCCCAATTCATCGTGGCGGTCGTTGGGCAGGCGCTGGGTGAGATCGCCGTCGCCCTCGACAATGGCGTCGAGCATGTGCGCCACCCTGAGCAAGGGCCGTGTGACGCCGTAGGCCGTCAGCCAGATAAGCAATAATCCCAGACAACTGGCGAGCAAGCCCAGGCTGAGGTTGAACCAGTTGGACTGGCGACGCTTGTCGTCCAACTGGGTCTGCATTTGCAGGGCTGGCGCTTGCACAAGCGACTCAGGCACGCGTATCTGCAATTGCCAGGGCGTATTGGCGGGAGCGGTTTGCACGGCTTGCTGAACGTCGATGGAGATGCCATCAACCGTGCCGCTATGGCCGGCAACTTGCCCTGACGGGGAAAGAATGTTGATCTCGCTGTGGCCGGGGTACAGGTCGTTGGCAAGGCTGGCGGCGAGTTGCTGAAGGGTATCGAGGCTGATGTCCATGCCCACCACGCCGATGACTTTGCCCTGGTCCAGCAACGGTATGGAGATGCTGCTCATCAACGTCTTCTGGCCTTCGACCTCGATCGCGTAGGGCTCTGTCACGCAGGTGCGCCCCTGGGTCTGCGGGCAGACGTACCAGGCGTTGGCCGGCTCGCTGCCCGGTGGTGCGGTGTTGGCGCTGATCTGGGCTTCGCTGAGCACCTCTTGCACCAAATTGCCGGGTTGGCTTTGCGACCAGTACAGGGCAAAGCGACCTTTTTCATTGCCGGCCAGATCGCGTTGGCCAGTGAAACCGACATCTTCACCGACCAGCGCGTCGGGAAGCAGTACCACGTAGAAACCGAGGACTTTTTCGCGGTTTTGAAGGGCTTGGCGGGTCGCGGCGATCAGGTCCCGGCGCAGTTGCCCTGGCGTCAGTCGCCCGTTCCACGCTTGGGTGCGCAGTTGCAGGACCTGCTGGGCAAAACCTTCCCCATAGATCGCCGTTTCGCTGAAAAAGCGTTCCACCCGCTGACCATGGGCCATGGCCTGTGCCTGCAGGCCTTCCAGGGCCGAGCGCCCCAGCAGTTGACTGCTTTGCTGCTTGAGCAGCGTTGCGCCTTGCTGGTTCTGATACAAGGAAGCGCCGGTCAATGCCCCGACGACGGCGAGCAAGCACAGGCCACTCAAGAGCGTGATCCGCCATTGGATAGAGAGACGAGCGAAGAACATGCTGAGGTTTCCTGCGCTTAGGGATTTTTATTGTTCTGTGCCCAGCACTGTTTGAAGGACGGGCAAGGCTATCTTGCGGGAGGAAACGCCTGCCGGTTATCCCGAATCGGCAGCCGCTGCACGCTGCATGCAGGAGTGTTGACCTGTTTTGGGGCGCGGCTTTGGATGCTGCCGTTTTGGGATAGCGAAGGGTTTTGGCAAGGGCCTAGGATCGAATCCAGCGTGCAAGCAAAACAATAAGCTTTTGGAAGCCGGCGAAGCTGGCCGCCTCCGATCCAGCAACACTGCCTCATACAATAAGGTCAAGAACAATGAGTGTATCTTTCCCGATCAGCAGCTCGACGGAGTTGAAGCGCGGCGCCTTGGGTGTCGGTTTCATCATCTTCTTTGTGATTTCGGCGGCGAGTCCCTTGAGCGTCATCGCCGGCGGTTTCCCCATTGGCATCATGCTGGGCAACGGCGCTGGCACGCCGGCATTGCTGCTCCTGGCCTTGCTGGTGTTACTGGCGTTCTCGGCGGGCTACACCGCCATGTCCCGCCACATGACCAACGCCGGTGGGTTCTATGCCTTCACCTCCCGCGGCTTGGGTGGCCTGGCCGGCGGCGCGGCGGGCGTGCTGGCGATGTTTGCCTACAACATTCTGCAGGTTGGCCTCTACGGCATGTTCGGCGGCGTGGTCAGTGGCACGATGGCCAGCGTCTTTGGCCTGGACTTGCCTTGGTGGACCTATTCGTTGCTGGCGATGGCGAGCATCGCGATTCTTGGCTATCGCAAGATTGACCTGTCGGCCCGGGTGCTGTCGGTGGTGGTCATTGCCGAGTACCTGGCGATCCTGACGCTGGATTTCGCCATTCTCAAAACCGGTGGCGACAGTGGCATCAATCTCGATTCGTTCGATCGCAGCCATGTGTTCAGCGGCACGCCGTCCATCGGCTTGCTGTTCTGCTTCGCGGCGTTCATCGGCTTCGAGGCCACCACCATCTACGGCGAGGAGGCGAGAAATCCGCACCGCACGATTCCCATTGCCACCTACAGCTCGGTGCTGTTGATCGGTGGTTTCTATGCCTTGTCGGTCTGGGCGATGGTGATTGGCGTCGGGGCCGACAAGATCGTGCCGACCCTGCAAGCGCTCCAGGATCCCACCACGTTCATCTACGGCATGTCCGATCACTTTGTCGGCCCGCACCTGACCCAGATCATCCGCGTGCTGTTCATGGTCAGCATCTACGCCGGGCTGCTGGCGTTCCACAATGCCGCGGCGCGTTATTTCTATGCCATCGGTCGTGACGGTTTGCTGCACAGCCGGTTGGGCACCACCCATCGCGTGCACCAGAGTCCGCACATGGGCTCGGTCCTGCAAAGCCTGATCGCGGCGGTGGTGGTGCTGATCTTCGCCGCGCTGGACGCCGATCCGATCCTTCAGCTGTTCGCCTGGTTTTCCAACCTGGCCACGCTGTGCGTGATCCTGCTCATGGCGCTGACCTCAGCGGCGGTGTTTGTCTATTTTCGCGCTCACCCGGAGCTGAAGCTGGGGCTCTGGCGCGGTCGGATTCTTCCGGTCTTTTCGTGCCTGGCATTGCTGGCGGTCCTGGCCCTTGCGGTGATTCATTTCGACGTGCTGACCGGCGCCAGCCAGCTTCTGTCCTATGGCCTATGCGCTGTGATTCCCGCCGCGCTGATCGTCGGCGTGTTCCTCGCCGCTCGATTGCGCAAGGTATCGCCCGAGCGGTTCATGGCGCTGGGAAGCCACAAGCTCTAAGGCGTCAGGCACAACGTCAATCCACCCAGAAAACAAGTCCGCTGTCGTTCGGGACGGTTCGTCAGCGCGTGAAAGGAAGGTTCTATGCACGATTATCAAATGCTCATCAATGGGGCTCGGGTCGACGGTGAAAACGGGCACTTTGATGTGCTCAATCCGGCGACCGGTACGGTGTTCGCTCGATGCGCAGCCGGTTCCCTGGCCCAGCTGGACCTTGCCGTCGAAGCGGCGCAGTCGGCCTTTGTCGAGTGGCGACACAGCACCCATGAAGATCGCCGCCAGCGCCTGCTGAGCATCGCTACCGATCTCGAACAGGAAGCCGAGGCGTTGGCCCGGCTCATTGTCCTGGAACAGGGCAAGCCACTGGAATTGGCGTTCTCCGAAGTGATGGGTGCGGTGGCCTGGACGCGCTATGCCGCCGAGCAGCAGATTCCCGTGGAGTTGGTGGAAGAAACCCCGACCCAGCGTATTGAACTGCACCGCAAGCCGTTGGGCGTGGTCGCGTCGATCACGCCTTGGAATTGGCCGTTCATGATCGCTGTCTGGCACATCATGCCGGCATTGCGGGCCGGTAACTGCGTGATCAGCAAACCATCGAGCCTGACCCCCTTGAGCACCCTGCGCCTGGTGGAAGTCATCGCTCGCCACGTGCCTCGGGGCGTGATCAATAGCGTGACCGGTGAACAAGGGTTCGGCAGTGCGATCACCTCCCACGCCGGTATCCAGAAGATTGTCTTCACCGGCTCCACCGCCACCGGCCAGAGCGTGATGCGCGGCGCCGCCGGCAACCTCAAGCGTCTGACCCTGGAGCTGGGCGGCAACGATGCCGCCATCGTGCTGCCAGGCACCTCGGTCGCGGCGGTCGCCGAAGATATTTTCCAGGCCGCATTCCTGAACATGGGGCAGACCTGCGCCGCTCTCAAGCGGTTATACATCCACCAATCCCAGTACGAGGCCTTTGCCGAGGCCCTGACCCTGATCGCCAAGCGTCAGGTAGTGGGTGACGGCCTGGCGCCCGGGGTCACGTTTGGCCCGGTGCAGAACCTCGAACAGCTGGCGCTGGTGGAGGAACTGGTGGCGGATGCCCGTGCCCAGGGCGCGCGTGTGTTGTGTGGCGGTGCTCGTCTGGACCGCCCCGGCTTCTTCTATCCGCCGACGCTGGTCGCCGATGTGACCGATGGGCAGCGCCTGGTGGATGAGGAGCAGTTCGGGCCGGTGTTGCCGCTGATTGCCTACCAGGATGTCGAGGATGTCCTGCGTCGCGCCAATGCTGGCGACATGGGCCTGGGTGGATCGGTCTGGGGACGCGACAGCGAGCAGGCACAGGCCCTGGCCAGTCGCCTGGAATGTGGCATGGCCTGGGTCAACTGCCATGCGCAGATCCAGCCGAATACGCCGTTTGGCGGCAGCAAGATGTCCGGGTTCGGCGTCGAGTTCGGCCTTGAAGGGTTGTTGGAGTTCACCGGCCAGCAACTGCTGTACGTACGCAAGCGTGAAACAGAGTGAGGAATGCAACCATGTACGAGCAATACAAGACAGCACCAAAAAAATTCTGGCACCCGATGAGTTCTTCGGCGCCGGCGAACCGGTCCAAGACGTTGATCATCGCCCGTGGCGACGGTAACTACATCACCGATATCGAAGGCCATCGCATGCTCGATGGGGTCGGCGGTTTGTGGAACGTGAACGTGGGCCATAACCGGGCTTCAGTGAAGGCGGCCATTGCCGCGCAGCTGGACGAACTGGCTTATTACCAGACCTTCGACGGCATCGCCCATCCGCGGGTGTTCGACTTGGCCGAGCGGCTGACGTCGATGTTCGCCCAGGAAAACATGACCCGGGTGTTGTTCAGCTCCGGCGGTTCCGATGCGGTCGAGACGGCCCTGAAAATGGCCCGCCAATACTGGATCGCCAGCGGCGAGCCAGGGCGCACGCGCTTTCTGTCATTGCGCAATGGTTACCATGGCGTGCACGTGGGCGGCACCTCGGTGGGCGGCAACGGCGTGTATCACTACAACCACGGGCCGCTGCTGGCTGGCTGTCATCTGCTCGACACGCCGTGGCTGTACCGCAACCCCTGGGACTGCCGCGATCCGGAAGAACTGACCGCTCACTGCATTCGTCAGTTGGAAGACCAGATCGCACTGCTCGGCCCGCAGACCATTGCCGCGCTGATCGCCGAACCGGTGCAAGGTGCCGGCGGTGTGATCGTGCCGCCGGCGTACTACTGGAAGAGGCTGCGCGAAGTCTGCGACCGCCACGGCATCCTGTTGATCGCCGATGAAGTGGTGACGGGTTTCGGCCGCACCGGCTGCATGCTCGGCAGTCGTGGCTGGGGCGTCGCTCCCGACGTACTGTGCCTGGCCAAGGGCATCACCGCCGGTTACATCCCCATGGGCGCCACGGTCTTCAACCAGCGCATGGTCGATGCCATCGAGAACGGCCCGGGTTTCAGCAACGTAATCATGCACGGCTACACCTACAGCGGGCACCCGACTGCCTGTGCGGCGGCCCTGGCAGTGCTGGACATCGTCGAGGCCGAGGATTTGCCGGGCAACGCCGGGAAAGTCGGTGCCCAGTTGCTGGAGCAACTGCAACCGCTGACCGAACGTTATGCAGTGGTGGGCGAAGTGCGTGGCAAAGGCTTGATGATCGCCGTGGACCTGGTGGCGGACAAGGCCACGCGCGAGCCGCTTGACCCTGCAACGGGCCTGGCCTCGCGCATCGCCGAGCAGGCGCGCCTGGCCGGCGTATTGATGCGCCCGATAGGCAACAAAATCGTGATGTCGCCGCCGCTGACTCTCACGTCCGACGAGGCCGCCATGATGGTCGGCGCGTTGGACAGCGCACTCGCTGACTGCCGTTAGCCCGGCCAGCCGGTGCCGCTTGCGGTGCCGGCTCCTGCATATAAAAACAGCCTACAAGGGCGCACCACAAGGAGCTCCAGCCATGCGAAATCTATTGCGTATGGGATTTTTCGGCAGTGGCCTTGCCTGTACGCTGGCGCTCTGCGCTGCGAGTCAGGTCCAGGCCTATGAGTTGTATGCCGATGACGACACTCACCTCAACGCCGACATGCTGGCCGTGTTCGGTCTTTTCAACAGTCGCAAGAATTACGACGGCAGGCCAGGTGGTTCAACCTGGCGCGAAGGCTTCATCAAGTATGGCGTCAGCGGCGACCAGGGCCTGGCCGGCCATGGCACCGCCTACGGGGCGTTCAGCCTGGTCAGTTCCGCCACCTGGGGCGATGGCGACGCGGCCGGCAATACACTGGGCAGCGAGCGCACGACGAAGATTGAAGACGCTTACCTGGGTTGGCGTTCCGCCGATCTGTTCCCCGTATTGGGACAGGACGGTGTCGATATCTCCGGCGGCCGCCAGGTGGTCAAGCTGGGCAGGGGCTTCCTGATCAACGATGACGGGCCGAACCTGGGAAAGGGGCCTGCCGATGGTCGCTTGAATCGCGGTGGAGCCTATTACCTGGCTGCCCGGCACGCGTTCGATCAAACCGCCGTATTACGTCTGGGCGGGCAGGATGGGCTGCATGGCAGTGTGGTGTGGCTCAAGTCCGATAACCGCGCCCAGGCCGAAACCGAACTGGCCGCCGGTACGCTCGATTACACCGCCAAGGCGGGCACGTTGGGGCTGACCTGGATACATGGCCTCGACGTGAACGAGCAGTGGGCCAGCGATTTCCAGAAGCAACGCAAGGGCATGGACGTCTACAGCATTCGTGGTGAAGGTGACGCGGGCATCGAGAACGCTAGCCTGGCATTCGAATACGCCTGGCAGGACAAGGACGCCGGCCCGCAGAACGCCTGGTACGCCGAGGCCGGCTACACCTTTGCCGATCTGGCCTGGGCCCCGAAGCTGACGTACCGCTACAGTCGTTATTCCCAGAAGTGGGACTCGCTGTTCACCGGGCAGAGCACCGGCTATGGCACCTGGTTCCAGGGCGAAGTCGCGGGTAACTACGCAGGGCCCTTCAACAGCAATACGGCTATCCACCATGTCGGCCTGAAGGCCACGCCACTGGAAAACCTGACCCTCGGCGTGTTGTATTTTGATTTCAACACGGTACGCAAGGATAGCGCCCTGAACCTGGATGCCCGTGAGCTGGATCTGTATGCCGAGTGGGCGGTCAACGAGCATGTGATCATCACTCCGCTGATAGGGCTCTACAAGCCGGATCGGGATGCAACGACCGGGGCCAATCAAGTGGCGGGCAATGGCACCAACGTGTACAGCCAGGTGACGGTGGCCGTTCCGTTCTGAAGTAGGGGGTGTTCGATAAAACCTGTGGCGAGGGAGCTTGCTCCCGCCGGGACATGTAGGAGCTGCCGAAGGCTGCGATCTTTTGATCTTGATCTTTCGCTTGGGACTCAATGGGGGGGGCGAAAAGATCGCAGCCTCGCTTCGCTCGACAGCTCCTACAGGGCAGCGGTATGGCCGCACCTCCGGTTTCTAGCCGATGGCAGGCGGATTCTGCATTCTCTCGGCAATCCGCCGGGTGGTGTCCATCACCATTTCAATCACGGTTTCCTGGCGCAGCAGTTTGAAGCTGTCGGTGCTGCCGACGGCTGAAAGGCTGCCCACCACCTCGTCGAGCCCAGGGTTGATGATCGGTGCCGCGATACCGGTGAGTCCCAGGTTGAGTTCGTCGTGGGTCATGCAATAGCCGTCCTTGCGGATCTTTTTCGCCACTTTGGAGAAGCTTGCCCAGTCATAGCCGTTGTCGGGGTCGTTGGCCATGTGTTCTTCGAACAGGCGTTGCAGGCGCCGTCCCTTTTGGAAGGCGATCAGCACCTTGGATTGCGCACCGCGAAAAAACGGCAGCGGCTGGCCGCGACCGAATGCGAACTGGTAGGTGTCGTTGGGTTCGGCGATGTAGGTGTTGATGATGTGGCCGTCATAGAAAACGCTGGCGAACACCGCCAGGCCCGTGGCTTCGGACAGCTGGTGCATCAACTCGCGGCCCGCCACGAGGATCGGGTCGTACTGGCGCATCATCCAGTCGAGCTCGATGATCCGTGGCCCCAGGCCGTAGCTACCGGCATCCACCCTGACCAGCAGGCCCGCATCACACAAATCCTTGACGTAGCGGTACACGGTCGCCCGTGACAGGCCCATGCGCTCGGCGATGGTGTCGGGGTCGATCTTCAGCGTTGCCGGGTCGAACAGGTCCAGCACACTCAGCATTTTGCTCAGACTGCTCATTTCGCTCCTAAAGGGGGGGATGGCGCGTAGGTGGTCGTTGGGTGAGCACTATAGGTAGGTGCGCCGATGATGAAAAGCCCGCTCGCTCGGCGAACAGGGCGTTGCCACGATACGTCAGTGCTTGAGAAAAACATACATATTGAAGGTAGTATTTACGTCATATTTTTGCATAAATCTCAAAATAAGAGTTTTTATGTATAAAAATGCTTGAGCGTAGGGTTTTTCTGTGTGATAAATCTCAGCCACTGCAAACGCTCGATCAAGAGGGCTGGAAATGAATGGTGCGCAACTGATAGTGAACGCGGCGGTGGCGAGTGGTATCGAATACTGCTTCGCCAATCCCGGAACGACTGAAATTCCCCTGGTGGCAGCCATGGCCAGTGCGCCAGCCCTCAAGCCGGTGTTGTCCTTGTTCGAAGGGGTGTGCACCGGTGCTGCGGACGGCTATGGCCGGATTGCCGGCAAGCCGGCGATGACCCTGACTCACCTGGGGCCAGGCTTTGCCAATGGCATTGCCAACCTGCACAACGCGCGTCGCGCCAACACCCCGATCGTCAACGTCATCGGCGATCACGCGTCATGGCACGTCAATTACGATCCGCCGCTGGCCAGTGATATCCAGGCGCTGGCCGGGAGTGTTTCCGGATGGGTGCGCACATCGCGCACCGCATCGGGTGTCGGCGAAGATTTCCAAGAGGCAGTGCGTGCCGCCTGGCAAGCCAACGGGCAGATCGCCAGCCTGATTCTGCCGATGGACCTGCAAGCCAACACGGTGCAGCACGAGAAAGCCTTCACGACATTGCAGGCCCCGGTTCGCCGTTTTGCCGGTGACCGGATCGAGGCGGTCGCCCAGGCCCTTCGCGATGGCCAGCGCCTGGTGTTTATCGTTGGCGACCAAGGCTTGTCCGTCGCCGGACTCGAAGCGGCGGGGCGCCTGGCACAACTGCCAGGCGTGCGCCTGTTCGCCGAAACCTTTCCGCGCCTGAGCTATCGCGGTGGTGGTTTGCCTGACCTGGATCGCCTGCCTTACTTCCCCGAAGTGGCCATTGAGATTCTTGACCAGTACGACGCGGTGGTGTGCGCCGGCGTGCCGGACCCGATCAGTTATTTCGGCTACGAAGGCATCGCTTCTCGCCTGGCCGAACGTGAACGCCTGCTCTGCCTGGCGGAAGTAGGGGACGATGTTGCCGGCGCGCTCACTGCGCTTGCCGATGCGCTTGAAGCGCCGGCTTATGTGCCAACGCCAACCGGTATCGAGCTGCCGCCAAGCGAAGCTACGTTGACACCGCAGTCCGTGGGTCAGGTGCTGGCTGCGTCGCTGCCCGACGACTGCATCGTTTCGGTGGAAGGCGGGACGTGCGGCTATCCGTTCTTCACCGCCTCGGCCCATGCCGCACGGCATCGGGTCTTGACCAACACCGGTGGCGCCATCGGCCAGGGCATCCCGGTGGGTTTTGGCGCCGCCATGGCCGAGCGCGGCAACCGCGTGTTCTGCCTGCAATCGGACGGCAGTGCCCAGTACACCATCCAGACCTTGTGGAGCATCGCCCGCGAGCAACTGCCCGTGGTGATCCTGATCGCGGCCAACCATCGCTACGCCATTTTGCAGAACGAACTGCGCCGCTTCGGCATGACCGAGCTGGGCCCCGAGGCCCTGAGCCTGACGGTGCTGGACCGTCCACGCATCGATTGGAAGGCTTTGGCCAAGGGCTACGGCTTGCCGGCCAGCACCGTGCACACCAATGGTGAATTGCAGCGCGCCCTGGCCAACGCCAAGGCCGATGGCGGTCCTTGCCTGATTGAAATGGCCCTGTGAAGGAGCGGATATGAACCCGATTCAATTGTTACCTGCCGTCGAGAAGTTCCTGTCGCAGCCCGGGCGCCTGTTTATCGGCGGGACCTGGCAGGACGCCGCCAACGGCCGCCGGTTTTCCGTGGAAAACCCGGCCACTGAGCACATCCTGGCGGAAGTCGCCGAAGGCGGCGAACGCGACGTGGATGCCGCCGTCGCTGCCGCCCGCGCGGCCTTCACCGGGCCCTGGGCGCAGCACTCACCGGCCCAGCGCGGGTTGTTGCTGTTTCGCCTGGCGGAACTGCTCGACCAGCATCGCGAAGAGCTGGCGCAACTGATCACCCTGGAAAACGGCAAGCCAATCGCCGCGGCCCGGGGGGAAGCGGCCAGTGCGGCCAATATCATTCGTTATTTCGCTGGCTGGCCGACCAAGATCGAAGGCAGCACGCTGCCGGTATCGCCGTCCAGCGGCGCGCCGATGCTCAACTACACCTTGCGCGAGCCGGTGGGCGTCTGTGCCTTGATCGTGCCGTGGAACTTCCCGCTGACCATGTGTGTGTGGAAGCTTGGCCCGGCGCTGGCGACCGGTTGCGTCGCGGTGCTCAAGCCCGCCGAACAGACGCCTCTGGTTGCGATTCGCCTGGTGCAGTTGATCGAGGCCGCCGGTTTCCCGGCCGGGGTGGTCAACCTGCTCACCGGCCTCGGCGTGCATACCGGCGCACCGCTGGCCCAGCACCCGGACGTGGACAAGATCGCCTTCACCGGTTCGACCCAGGTGGGACGACTGATCGCCCAGGCGGCCACGGGCAACATGAAGAAGGTCTCCCTGGAGCTGGGTGGCAAGTCCCCCAACATCATCCTGCCGGACGCCGATATCGTCCGTGCCGCCAAGGGCGCTGCCGACGGCATTTTCTACAACCAGGGGCAGGTCTGCACCGCCGGGTCGCGTCTCTACGTGCACGCCAGCGTCCTCGATCAGGTGCTTGAGGAACTCCAGCGCCATGCGGCCGCCCATGTGTTGGGGCCAGGCCTGGATCCGGCCAGCAGCATGGGCCCTCTGGTCTCGGCCCGGCAATTGGGCACGGTGCATGGCTACCTGCAACGCGGCCAGGAAGAAGGCGCCGAGCTGATCTGCGGCGGTGATCGGCCGGCCCACCTGGAGCGCGGCCACTTCATCCGGCCCAGCGTGTTTCTCGACCGCGCCGAGCGCGCCTGTGTCGCCCGGGAGGAAATCTTCGGGCCGGTGCTGACCGTCATGAGCTGGACCGAGATCGATGAACTGGTGCTGCGCGCCAACGACTCGCCCTATGGCCTGGCCGCCGGGCTCTGGACCCGTGACTTGCGTTCCGCCCATCGCGTGGCCGCCCAGTTGAAGGCCGGCTCGGTGTGGATCAACTGCTGGAACGTCGTCGACCCAGCCTCGCCATTTGGTGGCTACAAGCAATCCGGCTGGGGCCGGGAAATGGGTAAGAACGTGATCGATGCCTACACCGAAACCAAAAGTGTCTTCGTCGATCTCGCCTGAGCCGAACAATCACAAGAGGAACTGCTATGGATCTGGAATTACAAGGCCGCGTGGCGATCGTCACTGGCGGTGGCATGGGCATCGGCAAGGAAGTCGCGCGCTTTCTGTCCCAGGAAGGTTGCAAGGTGGTGATCTGCGCGCGGCGCATGGAATACCTCCAGCAAGCCGCCGAGGAAATCACCGCAGAGACCGGCAACGAGGTGCTGCCGCTGTTCTGTGACACCAACCAGATGTCGGCGGTGTCCGACATGGTCGAGGCTGCCCACAAGCACTTTGGCCGCATCGACATCCTGGTCAACGGCGCCGCGGCCCCGTCCGGTGTGGTGCGCAACGACATCGAGCACGCCGGCGACGACGAACTGCTCTCGGACCTCAACACCAAGGTGATCGGCTATTTCCGTTGCGCCAAGGCCGTGACCCCGCACATGAAGGCTGGTGGCTTCGGTCGCATCATCAATATCGGTGGCCTGACCGGGCGTGGCAGCAAGGTCCTCTCGGGCATGCGCAACCTGGCCATCGCCCACATGACCAAGACGCTTTCCGACCAACTGGGCCCAGCCGGCATCACGGTCAATCTGATCCACCCCGGCGTCGTGGACACCCCGCACATCCAGGAGCTTTACGAGCGCGAAGGGATCAAGCAGGGCAAGACGCCCGAGCAGGTGGAGCAGGGCTACATCGACGCAACGCCGATCCGACGCACCCTGGCACCCATCGAAATGGGCTGGCTGATCGGTTTCCTCGCATCCCCCAAGGCCGGTGCGGTGACCGGGGAATCCATTGGTATCGACGGCGGCTTGACCCGCGGCATCTTCATTTGAGGAGCAGCAGTGATGAGTAACGGAACCCTTTTGGTCGCCACCGTAGGGCAGGCGGTCATCCGCAGCGCCGACGATGGCCGTACCTGGCATCGCCTGGGCCTGGGCCAAGACCTGGAATTCGACGCGATCACCCGCTCCCTGAGCTTGCATCCAGGGACGCCTGAGGTGATCTATGCCGGCACCGATGTCGGCCTGTGCATCAGCCGTGATACCGGAGGCCATTGGCAGCGGGTGGATTCGCCATTCAACGGCCAGACCGTCTGGAAGGTGGCCGTGGATCCTCAGGACGCACAGCGGATTTTCGTCGGCACCGGTGCGCCGTCGCGCGCGGTGCTGTGGCGCACCCTCGATGGTGGCCAGACCTGGGAACGTGCCCCGGTGGAGATCCCGGAGTTTTGCGAAGGGGTCAGCCGTCCACGCTTGCTGGCTTTCGCCTACGACCCGACCGATCGCAACCAGTTGTGGTTCGGCCTGGAAGAGGGCGGGTTGTTCCACAGCCGTGACGGTGGCGATAGCTGGACCCGTGTCGATGACCGCCTGCTGTGGGACTTCAACTCGGACGTGCACAACATTGTGGTCCTGCCCAACCACGGGCAAAAGGTCATCGTGGTGGTGTGCGTCAACGCCGTTTACCGCAGCCTCGACGAGGGGCAGACCTGGACCGGCATCGTCGCCCGGGAAACCTTCGGCCTGTACTACGTGCGTGCCATGAATGCAGCGCTGGGCAGCGAGGATACGCTCTACCTGAGCATTTCCGACGGCACCCCTGGCACGACCAGCAAGGTGCTGGTCTCCCGGGATGCCGCCCTCAGCTGGGAAGTGCTGCCACTGCCGCAACAGCCCAACTCCTGTGTCTGGGCGATTGCCTTGAACCCTGCCGACCCTCGCCAGATTGTCGCCGGCACCAAGTACGGGCATCTGTTCACCTCCGAGAACGGCGGTGACGGCTGGCAGAAGCAGTGGCGTGAATTCAGTGAAATCGCTGATGTGCTCTGGACGCCCGCGGTGGCGCAAATCAAGTCCGGGCATCAATCCATCATCAAGAAGAACTGAGGTATCGCGCGATGAAAGTCGAAGTCGTTCGTACTCACCTGTCGCTGTCCGTGAGCGACCCTGAAGTGTCGGCGCGTTGGTACGCCGACGTGCTGGGCATGCATGAAAGCGCCCGGGGTGAAAGCTGGATCATGATGGCCTTCGGTGCCAAGCACCACGATATCGCGTTGCTCCGTGCAGCACCCGGGGCCCACCAGGGCGGCCTGGGGCTGCAGCACTACGGGCTGGAGATCGCGGGCGACATGACCACCCTGCGCAAGCTCTACGGCATGTTGCTGAAGAAGGGCGTCGAGGTGGTGAAGATCACTGACCACGAGATCGGTAACGGCGTGTATTTCAACGACCCCGATGGCAATCGCCTGGAATTCTTCCTCGAGTCCGAACACGACGATGCACGCGGCAAGGCCCGCTTCAAGGCCGCTGGAGCCCCCAGCCGGCATTTCGATCTCGACCCACTTTGAAAGAGACTTCTCTTATGAAAACCGCAAATTTCGCCAGTTATCACATCCGCAAATGGTACACCTTCGTCGAGGAAACCCTGGCCAACGAAACGGGCCAGTTGGCCGATGGCGAGCCGCTGTTCAAGTACGCCATTGGCGCGGTGATCGCCAACCCTTATGCCGGCCGTTTCAGTGAAAGCCTGGCCGAGTTGATTGAGCCATCACCCTTGCTGGGTCAGGAGTTTGGTCGGCGCATCCGGGTACTGGCCGGCCAGCAAAAGATCGTCAGCTATGGCAAGGCGTGCCTGGTGGGCAGCCAGGGCGAGTACGAGCATGGCAATGCATTGTTGACCAATCCGGCGGCGGATCCGATCCGCGTCGCATTGGGCGGCGGCAAATCCTGGGTGCCTTCCACGGGCAAGCGTGGCGGGCCTGGCGTGACCATCGATGTGCCGCTGGCTCACAAGGATGCGCTGTATGTCCGTTCGCACTACGACAGCATTTCGTTGTCGTTCGGTGATGGTCCGGCGGCCGACGAATTGATCATCATCTGGGCCTTCGCCACGCGTGGACGCTTGCATGCGCGCCTGGGTGGCCTTGAGGCTGCCGACGTCAAGGGCAATGACGGCCTGTATTGAGGTACGGATCGTGGGAAGCAAACGAATGTCTGCAAACAGCCAGTTCTTCACCAATCGATCGGGGCTACGCCTGCATTATCTGTCCTGGGGCAATCCGTCGGGCATTGCGGTGGTGCTGCTCCACGGGCTGCGCTCCTATGCCCAGACCTGGGATGGCCTGGTCAATGCGTTGGGCGAGCGGTACTGCTGCTATGCCCTTGACCAGCGTGGTCGTGGCCACAGTGACTGGGCGGATGCCTCCAGTTACCGGACCGAGGCCTATGTCAACGATCTTGAAGATCTGGTGGCGCATCTGGAACTGCAGCGTTTCGTCCTGGTGGGGCATTCCCTTGGCGGCACCAATGCACTGGAGTATGCGCGGCTCAATCCGGGACGACTGCAAGCGTTGGTGATCGAGGACATCGGCCCTGGTTCTTCGGTCAGCGGTGACGGCGCCGAGCGCATTCGGCGCGAGATGAGCCAGACACCGCTGTTGTTTCCTGACTGGGAGAGTGCCGCCCAGTTCTGGCTGCAAGCGCGACCTGGCCTCTCTCAGGAGGGGCTGGCTTCCAGGTTGATGTATTCCATGAAGGAAACCCTGGCTGGAATCGAATGGCGTCACGACCAGCAAGGTATTGCCCAGGCGCGCCTGAGTATTACCCCGACCGACCTGTGGCCGGCGGTACGGGCGCTGGATTGCCCGACGCTGTTCATTCGTGGCGCCCGTTCCGATTTCCTGCCCTTGGCGACCCTTGAGTCGATCAAGCAGGCCAGTAAGTGGGTGCGCACAGAGGAAATCGCCGACGCCAGCCATTATGTGCATGATGACCAGAGCGAAATGTTCAACCTTGTCGTCATGGACTATTTGTATGACCAGTGCCTACAACCACAACAACAAAGCGGTGAATAGCGATGAAGCAGGAGAAAACCCAGGTTGTCATCGTGGGCGGCGGCCCCAACGGGATCACGGCCGCTCATTACATGGGGCTGTACGGCATCGACTGCATCGTCCTTGAGTTGGCTGACGGCGTCCTGCCGTATCCGCGTGCGGTGGGCATGGATGACGAGGCCCTGCGTGTGTTGCAGGGCATCGGCATCGCCGAACTGGCCGCGCGCGACATGATCTGCAACGTGCCCTTGCGTTACTACAATGCGCGAGGCGTGTGTTTTGCCGAGGTCAAGCCGAGCACGGCAAACTATGGCTGGCCGATGCGCAACATCTTCATGCAACAGTTGCTGGAAACGACGTTGCGCGAGCAGTTGGGCAAGTACGCCAGTGTCGAGTTGCGCCAGGGCCATGAAATGCTCGATCTGGAGCAGGATGCCGAGGGCGTGACCTTGCAGGTGCGCGATGCCCAGGGCGAGCTCTATCAATTGCAGGCGCAGTACGTGATCGGCGCCGATGGTGGACGTTCCAGCGTGCGCAAGAAACTCGGCATCGAGCTGCTGGGGCTGACCCATCCGCGCAAATGGGTGGTGATCGACACGGCCAACGACACCCTGGATGCACCGTATACCGCCCTGCATGCCGACCCTCAGCGACCTTTCGTCTGCATCTACTTGCCGTATCAGCAGCGGCGCTGGGAGTTCATGCTCCTGGAGGGCGAAGACGAGACCCGGATGTGCGAAGAGACGACGATCCGGGACTTGATCCGTGGGCATATCGGCGATGCGGTCGATCAACTGGAAATCATCCGGATCCGCGCCTACACCCATAACTCTCGGGTCGCGGCGCGCTTTGTCCAGGGCCGTGTGGCCTTGGTGGGGGATGCGGCGCATATTTCCCCGCCCTGGGCCGGGCAGGGGCTCAATTCGGGCCTGCGTGATGTCGCCAACGTCACCTGGAAACTCGCCGCGATCCTTCAAGGGCGGGCGTCGCCGACGATTCTTGCCAGTTACGACCAGGAGCGCCGTGGGCACGCGACCGATCTCATCGCGTTGGCCGACAACATGGGCGCGGTGCTGGGGCTGACCAACCCGTTGATGGCCGGTGTGCGGGACTGGTTGTTCCAGGCCGTCAACAGCGTCGACAACCTTCGCTCGCACTTGCTGGAATTCAAGTTCAAACCCAAGGCGACCATCACCAAAGGCCTGGTGCATCACGAGCGTGCCGAGCTGCATGAGGATGATCTGGTCGGGCAGTTGTTCATCCAGCCGTCTGTCGAGGACGCCCAGGGTCAGCGCCGGCGCCTGGACGATGTACTGGGGCATTCCTATGCGGTGCTGGGGTATCGGGTCAATCCGAGCGAACAGCTCAGCGAGCAAACCGCCGCCTGGTGGGCGCGCTGGGAGACGCGCTTCATCCAGATCAATCGCTCGCGCAGTGGCGTGGGGCGTAATCAACCCTTGTCCGCCAGCGGCGCCATTTGCGTCGAGGACATCGATAATCGCTTGGGCGAATGGTTTGCCAAGGTGCGTGACTGCGTTGTGGTGGTGCGGCCAGATCGGTTCGTTGCCGCGATCACCACACCCGAGCGGCTCGAAGGCGTTTTGCGCAAACTGGCGGAGCAACTCTCATGAAGCGTGAGGATGATTTCCTGATCCGGCTCCACGATGCTGCGCAGGTCGTACACGCCTTGCCTTCGTTGGAACCTCAGGCCCTCGACCTGTCGGCGGGCTATACCTTGCAACGCGAGGCGCTGCGCCGGCGCCAGGCCGCTGGTGAGCGGTTGACCGGGTGGAAAGTGGCCTTCGCCGGCCGCGCCGCCCAGGACCGTTTCGGTATTGATGAACCGGTATTGGGCGCGCTGACCGATGCCATGGCTGTGGAACCCGGCAGCACGGTGCCCCTGGCACGGCTGATCCAGCCCAAGCTGGAGATCGAGCTGGCGTTTGTCCTGGGGCGCACGCTGGTGCCAGATTTCTACAGTGACGAGGACATCCTCGCCGCCATTTCCGAGGTCGCGCCGGCATTCGAAATTGCCGATTGTCGCTGGCAGGGCTGGCGTTTCGGTGTCGGAGCGTTTCTTGCCGACAATGCCGCCGCGGGGCTGTATTGCCTCGGGGCCAGGGTGGGGTTCGATCCGGATCGACTGCCCGAAGTGAACTATCGCCTGGTGCATGACGGCGTGTCCTGTGGTGAAGGTAACGTCCTGGCGCGCGAGGACACACCTCTGGCGAATCTGTGTTGGCTGGTCCGGCGGTTGCTGGCCGACGGGCAGCGCGTTGAAGCGGGGCAGGTGGTGCTGTCCGGGGCGTTGTTGGCGCCGATGGACGTCAGGGCAGGCGAATATCGTTTGCACATGCTTGGCACGGAACTGGCTTTGGTTTTCCGACAATAAGAACGGTTCACGAGTCCGTGGCGGGGGAGCTTGCTCCCGCTGGGCTACGCAGCAGACCTGTTTTGTGAGCGCTTCGCGCTCAAGCGGGAGCAAGCTCCCTCGCCACAGGTTTATCGACCTCTTTGGATATCAGCACCAGGGTTAAGCACAGCACCACCGAGGAACAATGATCATGTTCGCCGAAGTCCGTACCTTCAATGATCCTCAGCAACACGCCGGTTCGATCCTGGGCTGGCAACAGGTCTATGACCAACTCGGGCGTGGCTGCCTTTCCAGCGAGCTGCGGCAGGTGTGCGCCGATCGTTTCCAGATCTTCCAGGAGGTGCTGGATAAACGTGTAGTGCAGCGCGGTTGCGCGCCAAAAGGGCGTTTGTGCATTGCCATGTCGCTGGGCGGCGCGCCGGTGGTCCAGGGGCACCAGGTGGGCGCCCACAGTGTCGTGCTATTGCGCGATGGCGAGGACTTCGTCTTGCACGCCCCGGAGGGCATGCACTTCTTTGCGGCCAATGTCGACACGGTGCGGTTCGCCAAGCTGGCGGCCTACGAACTGTCGAGCGAACAGCTCAAGCGCCTGCAAAGCGTGTCCCAGGTCAGCGTGGATGAGGCGGTGCTGCGCCGCGTGCAGCAAAGGATCCACCCACTGTTTCGTCAGCTTCTGGAACAGGCGGACGCGGTCAATCCGGCCTCGGAAAAAATCCTCGAGGACGTGCTGCTCAACGCCTTTCTCGACTTGTTCAGTCACGCTTCGGACGAGGTGCGTGGCCGGCGCGGCAATTTTGCCGTCAGTGCCTATCTGGTCAAGCGTTGCCAGGAGCTGGTCGTCACCAGCGCAGAGGTGCCCTTGAGCATCCTCGACTTGTGCGAGCAATTGCGGGTGAGTCGCAGGACCCTGCAGAACAGTTTCCAGGCGGTCACCGGGATGCGTCCGGTGGAGTACCTGCGCAACCTGCGGCTCAATGCCGTGCGCCGGCGTTTGATCACGACCCGTGCGGCGGCATTGAACGTCAGTGAAATCGCCGTGGCGATGGGGTTTTTCCACCTGAGTCATTTTGCGGCCCATTACCGGGCGCTGTTTGGCGAGTCACCCTCAGATACACCCAGGGCACCTGCATGATGGGCTGCCGCCTGCGGTGTTACCGAAGCGTCATCCTGCACACATAAAGGGCAGCCACTGAGCTGTTTGGTAGCACAGGTGTGCGGCCAAGCCTATGGCAGGGCTTTAAGGCTGGCAGTGGTTTTCCTCTGAAAATTCCTTCAAATCAAACACTTGCACGATTATTCGTGAGCTTGGCACGCATTCTGCTTTTTTGAATCCATGGATAATTGGATACAAAAATTCAAAAGGTGCTGCCATGCAATTTGCCCCGACTTACGCTGAACGTCCGCCGATGACTGCCGAGGAAGAGGCCTACAACTTCCTGCTCGATGCCATTTGTGGCGGTCGGTTACGCAAGGGCGACCGGCTGATTGCCGAGGACATCGCCAACGAAATCGGCATGAGCCGGATGCCGGTGCGCGAAGCCTTTCGCCGTCTGGATGCCCAGGGGCTGGTGACCCTGCGACCCAATCGCGGGGCGATTGTCAGCGGCCTGGACATCGATGAGTTGCACGAAGTCTTCGAGATGCGCAGCGCCCTGGAAGGCCTGGCAGTCCGTGTCGCGACAGCCAGAATTGGCGAGCGCCAGTTGGCTGCCTTGGAGCGACTGCTGGACGAGATGGACGATTACCGCGAGGAAAGCGCCGAGTGGGTCAGCCGCCATCGCGCGTTCCATGAGTACCTGTGCAGCCTCAGCGGTCGTCCGCGATTGCTCAAGCAGATCAGCGCGCTCTATTCCCTGATCGAAGCGCCCATGCGCCTGTGGCTGCAGCATGTGGAAAAGCCCCTGAGTGCGCGCCAGGAGCACATGCTGATCCTCGATGCCCTGCGTGCGGGCGACGCCGACAAGGCCGAGGCGGTGGTGCGTGCGCACATCGAAGGCACCGTCCCTGAATTGATCGAGTTCCTGCAATCGAAAAAATAACGAGAGCGGGCTCCGAGCCTGCCCGTGTTCTGACTTTGAGTACTGCCCGTTACTTACTGAACTGGAGTGTCTGGTCATGCATAAGCCTCGCCTGTTGGTTGCCGCTTTATCCTTGGGTTTCTGTGCACAGTGGGCGGTTGCCGCGCCCGTTGTCCCGGAGCGTTTGCTCAAGGTCGATAAACTCGTCTACTGCTCGGGCATGGATTCGCCGCCGCTGGTGTCCTTCGATGAGGCGCAGAAACCCAAGGGACTGACCGTGGACCTGGGGCTGGAAATCGCCAAGCGCCTGGGCGACAAGAAGGTGGAATGGCGGGTCATTCCCTTTTCCGGGCTGCTCCCCGCGTTGCTGGCTCGACAGTGCGACATGATCGTCGACCAACTGTTTGACAAGCCCGAGCGCCGCGAGGTGATCGACATCGTCAACTACATGTATTCCAGCCAGGCGGTGGTGGTGCCCAAGGGCAATCCAAAGGGCCTCAAGACGCTGGCGGATCTCTCCGCAGACAAGGTCGCGGTACTTAACGGTTCCACCATCAAGACCCTGCTCGACGCCGAGAGCGAGACCCTGGCCAAGGCCGGCAAGCCGCCTATGAAACTGGTGGTCTACAACTCCGACACCGATGCCTTCCAGGCTCTGCGCATCAGCCAGGTCGACGCCTACGGCACCACCGTGGAAACCGCCGGTTATTACGCCGCCATGGCGCCCGATCTGTTCGAGGAGGGCGTGCCAGCCTTCAGCCGGATTCTCACCGGCCTGGGCATTCGCAAGGACGACCCGCAACTGACCGCCGCCGTGCAGCAGGTCATCGGCGATATGCGCAGCGACGGCAGCTACAGCCAACTGCTGGGCAAATGGCATGTCGCCAGTGACACGCTTGATTGAGGTGAACCACCGATGAATTTCAATTGGGATGTGTTCTGGCAGTACCTGTTGCAGCCCAGTGGGGTGTACCTCACCGGGCTCTGGCTGACCTGCCTGATCAGTGTGCTGGCGATGCTGCTGGGCTGTGCCCTCGGGCTGGCCGCCGCGCTGTTGCGGTTGTCGAGGAACCCGTTGCTGCATTTGCCAGTGCGCTTTTACGTGTGGCTGATGCGCGGCACGCCGTTGCTGGTGCAGATCGTCTTTCTCTATACCGCGCTGGCCGCTGGCGGGATTTTCCGCTTCGAAGACATCGACCTCTTTGGGCTGGTAATCCCTGGCAATATCCAGGCGGCGATCATTGCCCTGGGTCTCAACGAGGGGGCCTACATGGCCGAGATCATCCGCGCCGGCATCGGTGCGGTGGACAAGGGCCAATACGAGGCCGGGCGCTCGCTGGGCATGACCTTCGCCAAACTGATGCGCCGCATTGTCCTGCCCCAGGCGTTCCGGGTCATCGTGCCGCCGCTGGGCAACGAGTTCAACGTGATGCTCAAGAACACCACGCTGGTCAGCGTGATCGGCGTACAGGAATTGTTGCTCAGTACCCAGATGGTCACGTCGGCGACGTTCCGGGTGTTCGAACTGTATCTGGTGGTGGCGATCTACTTCTTGTTGCTGACCACGCTGTGGGGCTTTTTCCAGCGCTGGCTGGAAGCCCGTTTCGGTCAGTCGGACCGGCCCTCGTCACCGCCGCCGGCTTCGACGCGGATGTTCGGTCGCAGCACCCTGAACCTGCTGAGGGCACGTTAACCATGGCGCATAAAAGCGAAGAGCTGATTATCGAGGCGCTGGATGTCCACAAGTCCTTCGGCGAGCTGCAGATTCTCAAGGGCATCTCCCTGCAAGTGCGGCGCGGCGAAGTGGTGGTGCTGATCGGCGCTTCGGGCTCCGGCAAGACCACCTTCATACGTTGCATCAACCTGCTGGAGGACATCCAGGGCGGGCGGATCCGCGTCAACGGCCGGGCCATGGGCTATCGCGAGCGGGCCGACGGCAGCCTGGTGCGTGAGTCGGAGCGCAACATCGCCCGTCAGCGGCGGGACATCGGCATGGTCTTCCAGCGCTTCAACCTGTTTCCTCACATGACGGCCCTGGAGAACATCATCGAGGCGCCGATCCAGGTGCTTGGCGTGACTCGCACCGCAGCGCTGGAGCAGGCCCGCGGCCTGCTGGAGCGGGTCGGCCTGGCGGACAAGGCCGATCACTACCCGTCGATGCTTTCCGGCGGCCAGCAACAGCGGGTGGCGATCGCCCGGGCCCTGGCGATGAAACCCCAGGCCATGCTGTTCGACGAACCCACCAGCGCCCTCGACCCGGAGACTGTCGGCGAGGTGTTGCAAGTGATGAAGGAGTTGGCCGAGGAGGGGATGACCATGGTCGTGGTGACCCATGAAATGGGCTTTGCCCGGGAAGTGGCCGACCGTGTGGTGGTCCTGGACCAGGGCGAGCTCATCGAGCAGGGGCCGCCGGAGCAGATTTTCTGTCACCCCATTCATCCTCGTACCCGGGCTTTTCTCAGTCGCGTGTTATGACTTTTCCCGGCCACTGAATTCCTGTATCGAAGAGCCTCCGCCATGCTGAAATTTTCTGCCCACCAATACCCTTATCCGTCGCAACGCCAGAGCGTTTTCGCCCGTCGGGGCATGGTCGCCGCGTCCCAGCCCCTGGCTGCTCAGGCGGGCATCGAGATCATGCAAAAGGGCGGCAATGCCATCGACGCCGCCATCGCCACGGCAGCCGCACTGACGGTGGTCGAACCCACCGGTTGTGGCATTGGCGGTGACGCCTTCGCGCTGGTCTGGTGCAAGGGCCAGTTGCACGGCCTCAACGGCAACGGCCATGCGCCGGCCGCCTTGAGCATAGAGGCGGTCAAGGCCGCCGGCCACGGGCAGATGCCGCTCTATGGCTGGACACCGGTGACCGTCCCGGGCTGCCCGTCGGCCTGGGCCGAGTTGTCCCGACGCTTTGGCAAGCTGCCCTTTGCCGAGCTGCTGCAACCGGCGATCAGCCTGGCGCGGGAGGGCTTTGCGCTGTCGCCGGTGGTTGCCCATCAATGGCAGGTTGCGGTGAACGAGTTCACGCCCCATCGGGATGCCGTCCTCGAGGCCTGGTTCGATACTTTCCTGATCGATGGCCAGGCACCACAGGCCGGGGAGGTTTTTCGCAACCCGGCCCAGGCGCGCACCCTTCAGGAATTGGCCGATACCCGCTGCGAGAGCCTGTATCGCGGCGCGTTGGCCGAGCGCCTGGACGCCCATTCCCGGGCCAGCGGCGGCTATCTGCGGGCCTCGGACCTCAAGGATTATCGTGCCCAATGGGTGGACCCCATCCACGTCAATTACCGAGGCGTGGATGTCTGGGAAATCCCGCCAAGCGGGCAGGGCCTGGTGGCCTTGATGGCGTTGAAGATTCTGGAAGGTTTCGACTTCGATCACCGTGACAGCCAACAGACCTGGCATCGCCAACTGGAAGCGATGAAGCTGGCCTACAGCGACGGCCTGCACTACATCACCGATCCTTTGCACATGCGCGTGGCGGTGGCTGACCTGCTCAGCGATGACTACAGTGCCCACCGTCGTCGACAGATCGGCGAACAGGCCCAACCGCCCGCGCCCGGCGACCCCCACGCCAGCGGCACGGTGTACCTGGCGACCGCGGATGGGGAGGGCAATATGGTCTCGTTCATCCAGAGCAACTACCACGGGTTTGGCTCCGGTGTGGTGCTGCCCGACAGCGGTATTGCCTTGCAGAATCGAGGGCAGGAATTCAGCCTCGATTCGACCCACGCCAACTGCCTGGCCCCAGGCAAGAAGACCTTCCATACCATCATTCCCGGTTTCCTCACCCGCAATGGCGAGGCCCTCGGTCCCTTCGGCGTGATGGGCGGCTACATGCAGCCCCAGGGGCATGTGCAGATGGTCATGAACCTGGTGGATTTCGGCCTGAACCCGCAAGCGGCGCTGGATGCACCGCGCTGGCAATGGCTGGGTGGGATGAAAGTCGGGATCGAGCACGGGGCCTCACGGGACCTGGCCAATGCCTTGGTTCGACGGGGGCATGAGGTTCAGATCGCCAGCGACCTGACCGACTATGGCCGCGGCCAGATCATCCTGCGCGACCCGGTCAGCGGGGTGCTGTGTGGTGGTACCGAACCCCGGGCGGATTCGCATATTGCTGTTTGGTAAATGCGCGATCCGCCGACGCCTGGAGTGTCGGCAGGTCGCGTTTGCCGCTCAAGCCTCAGTAAGGATTGCAGTACTGTGCGACAGCCCTGGCCTGGTCGACGTAAGGACGTGCCGGCTCAAGGTTCCACTCGGGTTTGTCCCTGACGGGTTTGCCATCGAAGGTTGCCGCCAGATGACACACCAATTGCCGGCGGAGGGACCCACCGTAGACGCTGTATTGCCGCCATTGCCCGTCGTCTTTGTGCTTGTTGTACAGCTCGGCAAACATCCTGTCGGTCTGGTCATCCTTGATCGCGCGACCACAGGCCGTGGGCACGACCTGGAGCGACCAGGTGTCGGGCCCAAGCTTCGGATCAGGACGTTTTACCCAAGTGCTGGATTCGATGTAGCGGTCACAGAATTGTTGCGTGGGTGGTGGCGTGGTTCGGGTGCAGGAGAACGTGGCCTTGCTGCCCGGCGTCCTGGGGAAGTCGATCTTGATGACGTTGCGATCCTTGCCGGTCTTGTCCTTGTAGTCCCGTTGGTTGGCCAATGCATCGTTCAGGCCACGTTGATCGCTGTAGAAAAACGCCAGGATCGGCAGTGCATCGTCTTTCGGGTTACCCAGGCGCAGTTCGGTCTGGGTTTGAAACTCGCGGGTATTGATGACTTGCCGGGCGCCCATGAAGTTTCGAAACGCGTCGACCCGTTCCCGGCTGCTCATGGGGTTGCGCATATTGAAACCACATTGCAACTGGTCTTGCCTGCGGTCGTTGTTGAACCGGGTGAAATGCGCGACCCAGGCATTGGCGTTGAGGATAGGCGGCGCCATGGCCTGGCAGACCGCCTCTGTCTGGGCGGTGTTTTTGTTGTTGCCGCAGCCTCGGTCATCGCGAAAGTCGGTCCAGGCATCGTTCGGAAATGCGCAGTAGATGTGCACCGGGGTTTCCGGTTCACGTACCTGGTCGATCGGCGTGATGATGTAGCCGTTCTGGGTGCTCATGCCAGGATCTTCATAGCTGATGCCATCGACCCGCATCCAGGAGGCGGCAAAGGTGCCCAGCTCCTTCGCTTTCGGGCTTGGATTCCAGACATCCCATTTCTCGCCCTTCGCCGGATTGGCGCGGTGAGTGCCCCTGATCAGCAATCCCGAACAATCCGAGGCCGGGTCTTGCCGGCAACTGTCGACGGTGTTGTTGTACAACCCCTCCACCCGTTTCAGCGTCTCTTCGCACGACTCGGCATTGGCTGCTGTCGTTTGCCAGAACAATGGGAGGACGAGCAGTGGCGTGATCCTGTTCAAACGTGTCTTCATGACGTGACTTCCTTGTGGTGGAACCAGTAGCCGGCACGGCATTCCATGCCGGGGAAAGAGAAAACAGAAGGGTTCGTGGCGCCCGGCCGACGGGTTTCATTGAACCTGTCGCGGGCATCGGCGGTGTTATGGGCGAGGGCAACTCAACGCGAGAGCGAATGGCAACCGGCCGCAGCATCGAGTTCCTGGTGGATGTTGTAGTTGGGGTTGATGCGGGGCTTCAGCGGATCATGCGGCGACTGGGCAGCTACCGCATGGAACGCCAGGGGCGGGGTAAAAAACGCACGAGCAGCTGCGCACATGTCGACACTCCTTGTCGAACGAGATGGGTGAGTTTCAAGGTAGTCAACCGATTCCCGCAGGTCAAATCAACGCCTTTCCTCCAGGAGCCATTCCCGAGTGAATCTTGATGACGACCTTGCCCTTCGATCGTCCTTGTTCGACATAGCTCAAGGCATCGGCTGTCGCCTCGAAGGGGAAGGATCGGTCAAGCACCGGCTTGATACTGCCGGACTCGACGAGCGTGGTGATTTCACGCAGTTGAGAACCGCTGGCACGCATGAACACGAAGGCGTAGCTCACACCTTTTTGGCGGGCCTTGCGGCGTATACCGCTGCTCAACAGGCCCATGATCAGTCTCAGCACCCAGGAAAATCCCTGGGCCCGGGCGAACTGTGGGGTGGGTGGTCCTGAGATGGAGATGAGCTGGCCGCCAGGTTTCAGGATCTTCAGCGATTTCTCCAGCTCATCGGCGCCCAGGCTGTTCAACACGACGTCATAGTCCTGCAGAACGTTGGCGAAATCCTGTTGCTTGTAATCGATGACAACGTCCGCGCCCAGGGCTTTGACCCACGGCACATTGGCGGTGCTGGTAGTGGTCGCAACGAAGGCGCCGAGGTGCTTGGCAAGCTGGATGGCGAGGGTGCCGACGCCACCTGAGCCGGCCTGGATGAAGACCTTTTGGCCTTTCTTCAATCGGGCGGTTTCAACCAGTACCTGCCAGGCGGTCAGGGCGACCAAGGGCAGGGCGGCGGCTTCTTCCATGCTGATGTTTGCCGGTTTCACGGCCAGGGCATTTTCGTTCACTGAAATCTGCTCGGCGAAGGTGCCGATATGCCCATCCGGGGCGCGGGCATAGACTTCATCGCCCGCCTTGAATTGCTCGACACGGGATCCCACGCGGACCACGACCCCCGCCAAGTCATGACCCAATGCCAAGGGAAATGAGTAGGGCAGGATCAGTTTGAATTCGCCTTTGCTGATCTTTGAATCCAGCAGATTGACGCTGGCGGCCTGCACGCGGACCAGAACGTCATGGTCACCCACGTCAGGGGCCGGTAGCTCGCCGATACGGCCACTGTGCTTGCCGTAGCGGTCGATTAAAAATGCCTTCATGGTGCTTTGCTCTCATAAGGGATGCGGCGCAGTGATCGCCCGGCCCGGCATCCGGAAATACCGGCGCTGTCCTTCGCGCCGGCGCCCGCTAAACAATGATCACGCCGGGTCTTGATAGCGTTCGGCAACATGGGACTGCCGGATTTGCCCGAGCAGGCCTTGACGCGCGGCCTGCAAGGCATCCCAGCGTGCTTCTTCATGCAAGGGCGGGATGGTCACCGGCTCGCGACGATCAAAACCGACCAGCGCGGCATCGACCAGGTCACCGACTTCCATGACTTCATTCAGGGTGTTGATATCGATGCCCGCGCGTTCCCAGATCTCGGTACGGGTGGCCGCTGGCAGGACGGCTTGTACGTAGACGCCTTTCGGAGACAGCTCCAGGCTGAGTCCCTGGGAGAGAAACAGCACGAACGCCTTGGTCGCGCCGTAGACCGACATACCGAACTCCGGTGCCAGGCCAACGACGGAGCCGATGTTGATGATCGCGCCGTCACCCGCTTTGACCAGGCGTGGGGCGATGGCGCTGGCCAGCCGGACCAGCGCGGTGGTATTGAGCGACACCAGGTGCGCGACACTGTCGGTCGACTGTTCGATGAAGGTCCCGGATTGGGCGGCGCCGGCGTTATTGACCAGGATGCCGATGTTGGCGTCATCGCGCAGCCGGGCTTCGACGGTTGTCAGGTCGCCGATCTGGGTCAGGTCGGCCTGGAGAATATCGACGGCAACGTTGTGTTCGCTGCGCAGCTTGGCGGCCAGCGCTTCCAGGCGCGCGCTGTCGCGGGCCACCAGGACGAGATCGTGTCCACGTTGCGCAAAGCGCTGGGCATAGACAGCGCCAATACCGGTGGAGGCGCCAGTGATGAGAACAGTTGTGCGAGTGTCCATGGAGATTCTCTTCTTCAAGGTATTGATGAGCGAGTCGCGCGCTGTTGTTCAGGCGCGCGGTCGGGTCTGGCCAGTGTTACTGCGTGCTGGATTCAGCGAGCGTTGGATAATCGATGTAGCCCGTCGCACCACCACCGTAGAGGGTAGCGGGATTGAAAGCCGACAAAGGCGAACCGGTTCTGAGCCGCTCCACCAGGTCCGGATTGCCGATGAACGGCCGGCCGAAGGCGATCAGGTCAGCCTTGTCCTCGGCGAGTCGTGAGGTGGCCAGGTCCAGGTCGTAGCCGTTGTTGGCGATGTAGGTTTTTTTGAAGCGCTGGCGCAAGGCACCAAAGTCGAAGGGCGCAACGTCGCGCGGCCCACCGGTCGCGCCTTCGACCACGTGCAGGTAAACGATGTCGAGGGCGTTGAGCTGGTCGACCAGGTAGTCGAACTGGGCCTGTGGCTCGCTGCTGGACACACCATTGGCCGGCGAGACCGGCGAGATGCGCAGGCCGGTGCGGTTGGCGCCGACTTCGTCCACCACTGCCGCGGTCACTTCCAGCAGCAGGCGAGCACGATTTTCAATCGAGCCGCCGTAGGCATCGGTGCGCAAGTTGGCGCCGTCCTTGATGAACTGGTCCAGCAGATAGCCGTTCGCGCCGTGGATCTCTACGCCGTCAAATCCCGCGGCGATGGCGTTCGCCGCCGCCTGGCGAAAATCGTTGACGATCCCGGGCAACTCGCTGATGTCCAGCGCTCGCGGTTCGGAAACGTCCTCGAAACTATTGTTGACGAAGACCTTGGTCGCCGGACGCAGGGCGGAGGGGGCCACCGGCGCCGCACCATTCGCTTGCAGGTCGACGTGGGAAACGCGGCCGACATGCCACAGTTGCAGGAAAATCCGCCCACCTTTGGCATGCACGGCCTCGGTGACCGTGCGCCAGCCGTCGATCTGTGCCTGGGTGTAGATCCCGGGTGTGTCCTGATAGCCCTGTCCTTGCTGGGAAATCTGTGAAGCCTCGGAGATCAGCAGGCCTGCCGACGCTCTCTGGCTGTAGTAAGTGGCAGCGAACTCGCTCGGTACAAAGCCTTGCCCCGCACGGTTACGTGTCAGCGGCGCCAGGACCACTCGGTTGGAAAGCGTGAGATCACCCAACGTGTAGGGCGTGAACAGGATCTGGTCGGTCATGACGTCTTGTTTCCGTAGGTTTGGATAAAGGGAGCGCGTGCAGCCTGGCGAGGTGAGCGCGACTTTTCATTAGGATGATGACCGAAATCTAAACTGTCAACGAATTTGATTATGTTCGACATCTATGTATGATGTGAGCATGATTTTCGAGCAGCACGAGGGAGTGAAAAATGAGGGTGACCAAGGCCCAGGCCCAGGCAAATCGGGAGCACATCGTCGAGACGGCCTCTGTCTTGTTTCGCGAGCGAGGCTTTGACGGCGTAGGTGTGGCGGACCTGATGGCGGCCGCCGGCTTCACCCATGGCGGGTTCTACAAGCATTTCGGCTCCAAGGCCGACTTGATGGCCGAAGCGGCAGCTAGCAGCCTTGCGCAGTCGCTGACCGACAATGCGGGCATCGACGTGGCTGATTTCGTCGATCTTTACGTGTCCAGGGATCACCGTGACGGCCGGGGTGGTGGTTGCACCATGGCGGCACTGTGTGGCGACGCTGCCCGTCAATCGCCCGAACTGAAGGCTACCTTTGCCAACGGTATCGAAAACACGCTGGCCGCGCTCGAAAGCCGGTACGAGGCCGGGCAAGACGCGCCGCAGGAAGCGATCAGGGCAAAAATGCTCGACATGTTGGCGCATGCCGTCGGTGCGATCATGTTGTCGCGTGCCTGCCCGGACGATTCCGCGCTGGCCGATGAAATCCTCGAGGTATGCCGCGCCCGGATCATCGCGGCGCTGCCGCCGTCGCCCGCGAAGCAGCCTTGAGGGCAGGGCGCCGGATGCCGATTGGCGTTATAGCGACGCCCTGACCACCAGCGGGCAATCCACCGGCTGGGCACCCGATACCTCGAGGTTCTCGATCAGGTGCCGGGCCGCTTGGCGACCGATCTCGTAGTACGGCAGTTGTACCGTGGTCAGTGGCGGGATGAACAGTTCGGCGATGCCGATCATGTTGTCATAGCCGAGCACCGCGACATCGTCGGGAATTTTCAGGCCGCGCCCCAGCAACAGCTGATAGGCGCAAAAGGCGATGCGGTCGTTGCCGCAGACCAGGATGTCGAATTGCGGACGGCCGTCAACGATATGCCGGTCGAGAATGGCGGCGGTTTCACCGTAGGCGTCGTGATCGGAAAGGTCGTACTGCAGGAGTGCTTCAGGTGCCAGCCCGACGGCCTGGCAGGCGCGTTGCAGGCCTTGCTGGCGCAGGCCCCAGGCAAGACTCTTCCTCGGTAAATTGATACACAGCGGGCGCCGATAGCCTTGGTTCAACGCATGCTGCATGGCTCGATGCTGCCCGGCTTCATCATCCGGCACATAACTGACCAGGTGGCTGTCATCGGCCAGGCAATTGGCGAGCACCAGCGGCTTGCTCTTGAGTCGCTCGGGAATGCTCACCTGGCGCAATCCCATGGCACTGAAGATCAACCCGTCGGGGCGGTGCGACAGCATCAGGTCGATGTTCTGGTCGGTGGGCGGGTTGCTCAACAGGTTGAGGATGAAGACGTTCCAGCCTGCCTGCTGCGCGGTCTGTTCGATGGACAGCAGCAACTCGACGGCGAACGGCGTGGTCGCGGTGTCCAGTGCGAACACACCAATGGTGCGCGCCTGCAGGTTGTCGCCGCGCATCCTGCGCGCCGACAGGCTCGGTACGAATTGCAGTTCCTCAATGGCGCGACGTACCCGCTGAAGGGTTTCGGGGCTCAGTTTTTCCGGCGTGTTGAGCGCGCGCGAAACCGTCATCAGGGATACGCCGGCCAGCTGTGCAACGTCTTTCACGGAAGTCATGCGAAGTGCGGCCAGTCAGGTTGACGCAGAATCATGACACAGGCCCTGGGCTTCTCGCGACTCGAATGACGGTACTCACAGCCAGCCCGAGTCCAGCGGCCAGGCCTTGGGAATGGCGACGCGCCCGCCAGTCCCGTTCGCCAACAGCTTCACCCCGAGGCTGTCGGGCCGCGGATAGAGGCGGCTGCTGAAGCTGAAGCGGCCGTTTTCCTCGAACACCTCGATGGACGAGCGATCGAGAAATACCCGCAGGTGCAGTTGTGTTTGCGTCGACTCGATCGACACGCTGCGCTGACCACTCACTTGCGCACCCGAGCGGCTGCGATCGAGCACCAGGCGTTGCAGTGACGCGTCGTAATAAAGCAGGGTTTGTTCCTGCTCATCGGCACTGCAGCGCAAGGCGACGCCCAGGCGGCCTTCGGTGCAGCCGAGCAGATCCAGATGCACATGGATTTCCAGCCTGTCGCCCAGCACTTGCGGCACCCAGCAGCTGCCCGACTCGCCCCACGGTGCGACGCTCGGCAGCGGCGCCTGGCGCAGCGCCGTCAGTTCCCGTGCCGGAAACACGCCAAGGCGATCGCCCTGCAGTTCAAGCTCGCGGGGCAAGCCGAGCATGCCGCACCAGTGATGAGCCTGGCTCGGCATCGGGCTTTCCCACATATCCAGCCAAGCCCACACCAGGCGCCGACCATCGGCGGCCTCCAACGTTTGCGCGGCATAGAAGTCGTGACCGTTATCCAGTTCGATGAACGGCCCGCCGGTGAAGTGCCATTCGCTGTCGAGTCGGCCAATGCGATAACCGGTCTGGTACTTGTTGAGGCGTTCGTAACCTTCGGGTTGCATGCCCTGGGGGGAGTACAGCAGCACGTCGCGCCCGTTGAGGCGAAACAGGTCCGGGCATTCCCACATGTAGCCATCGCCCTCATTGCCGCTGGACACGTAGTCGAGGAATTCCCAGGTGTGCAGGTCGGTGGAGCGGTACAGCGGCAGCAGCGGCTTGTCGCCCAGGCGCGCGCCGGCAATCAGGTACCAATAGCCGTCCTCCTGCCAGACCTTGGGGTCGCGAAAGTGCATGATCGTTTCTTGCGGCGCGTTCTCGATGACAGCGCCATGCTTGACGAACCGGATGCCGTCGTCACTGGTGGCCAGGCACTGGACCTGGCGGATAAAGCGTTCGTCACCCACTTCTCCCAGCCAGGTGTGCCCGGTGTAGATCAGCGCCAGGGTGTCGCCACACACCACCGCGCTACCGGAAAAACAGCCGTGGCGGTCGAAGTCATCGCCTGGCGCCAGGGCAAGGGGCAGATGCTGCCAATGGACCAGGTCGGCGCTCTTGGCGTGCCCCCAATACATTGGCCCCCATTTGGCATCGAAAGGGTGGTGCTGGTAGAACACGTGATATTCGCCACGGAAAAACACCACGCCGTTAGGGTCGTTCATCCAGCCCGCGACAGGCGCCAGATGATAGTCCGGTCGATAATCGTCGATGAGACGAGACTGACCTTCACTCAGCGCCTGCTGCGCATGTTCAAGGGGGGAGGGCATGGGTGCATTCATGGCATTCACAGACACAGTCATAGGGCGCCTGCTTTTGGCGAGCGCTGCGGGACGTCCTCCGGGAGGACTTCAATAACAGCAGGATGGCGTCTCAAGGCCGTGCCATCCGCGTCGAACAGATGCACGCTGCCGAACGCCAGTTGCAGTTCAACCCGATCGCCCACTCGCCATCCGGCGTTGATTTCGCAGCGACAGATCAACGGTTCATCCTCGCCTGACTCCAGGTGCACGTAGGTTTCGCTGCCCAGGTATTCGACCCCGACCACGACGATGCCGGCGCTGCCTTGCGCCGCTTTGAGCGACACGTGTTCCGGGCGAATCCCCAAGGTCAATGGGCTGTTCGCCGCCAGGTGGGCGCTGTCGAAGGGAAGGGGCGTCATACCCAATAAAGGGCTGTCGATCTGGCTGGTTTCACCTGGGGTGTGCAGGTGCGCCGGCAGAAAGTTCATCTTGGGCGAACCGAGGAAACCGGCGACAAAGCGGCTGGCCGGATGCTCATAGAGTTCGCGTGGCGAGCCGACCTGCTCGATGCGGCCGCCATTGAGCACGACAATCTTGTCGGCCAGGGTCATCGCTTCAACCTGGTCGTGGGTCACGTAGATCATGGTCGAGCCCAGTCGTCCATGCAGACGGGCGATTTCGTTGCGCATCTGCACGCGCAGGGAGGCGTCGAGGTTGGACAGCGGCTCGTCGAACAGCAGGATGTCCGGTTCCCGCGCCATGGCCCGGCCCATGGCCACCCGCTGGCGCTGTCCACCCGACAGTTCCCGTGGCTTGCGCTGCAGCAGTTTGTCCAACTGCAGGATCTGCGCGGTTTTCAGCACTCGCTCGCGCAGGCTGGTCTTTTCGGTCTTGGCCAGTTTGAGGCCAAAGCTGATGTTGTCGTAGACGCTCATGTGCGGGTACAGCGCATAGGACTGGAACACCATGCCGACGCCACGCTCGCGCGGTTCCAGGTCATTGACCCGGCGTCCGTCGATCAGCAGGTCGCCGTCACAGATCGAATCCAGTCCGGCGATCAGCCGCAGCAAGGTCGACTTTCCGCAGCCCGAAGGGCCGACGAAAACCACGAATTCACCCGCCGAGATTTCCAGGCTGACGTCGCGAAGAATGCGTGCGCCGCCCAATTGTTTGTTCACGTTGTCCAGCTTCAACTTGATCACGATGCTGTTCCTTTCTTGTCTGTGTTGGGCCTCAACCCTTTAACGCGCCGGCAGTGAGGCCGGAAACGATGCGGCGCTGGAAGACCAGCACCAGAATCACCAATGGGACCGTGACCAGCACCGACGCCGCCATCAGCAAACCCCAAGGCAGTTCATGTGGGCTGCCGCCGGAAATCAGCGCGATGGCGACCGGGACCGTGCGTTGCGAGTCGGTCAGGGTGAAGGTCAGGGCAAACAGGAACTCGTTCCAGGCGGCGATGAAGGCCAAAAGCCCCGTGGTGACCAGTGCCGGCCAGAGCAGCGGCAACAGCACGCGGGTCAGCGTGACCCAGGGTGACGCACCGTCCATGATCGCGGCCTCTTCCAGCTCATGAGGCAGTTGGCCCATGAAAGTGGTCAGCACCCAGACGGTGAAGGGCAGGGTGAAAATCGTGTAGCTCAGGATCAACGCCCAGGACGTGTTGTACAGGCCCAGGGCACGTATCACTTCGAACAATCCCGACAGCACCGCGACTTGTGGAAACATCGAGACGCCCAGGACCATCATCAACACCACGCCGCGGCCGCGAAACTTCACGCGGCCCAGGGCATAGGCGGCGGTCAGGCTGAGGAACAACGCCAGCGCGACCACGCTCAGCGCAACCACCAGCGAGTTGCCGATGGCCCGCAGGAACGAGGCCTGGCTCAGCACGGCGGCATAGTTGGAGAAGTCGGGGTTGTCGATCCAGTAGCTCACCTGGAACAATGCGCTGGACGGCTTCAGCGACGTCACGATGGCGTAGTAGAACGGGAAGACCGCATACAGCAGCAAGATCCCGATCAGGCACCAGAAGCCGGTGCGCAGCAGGGCTTTTTTCAGCAGGCGCGGGC